>Ga0334890_1000082_pt1 | contig 166025 bp, 143 predicted proteins | sample GraSluR1_MG_3_FD_207220 | JGI IMG/M metagenome (GOLD analysis project Ga0334890, IMG submission 207220) | Sludge microbial communities from methane-producing bioreactor in Wageningen University, Netherlands - Granular Sludge_31_08-R1 | ecosystem: Engineered > Bioreactor > Anaerobic >...
TTGTTGCACTATAAGGTGCCCAAGCCACCCATCTTGCCCAAACGACGCGGGCGGCCTTCCCAAGCCTTTCTGGAGCTCCAAAAACAGTGGCTTGGCTGACCACGATTACCTGTGGTGCTACCGGCTGTCTCGCCGCCGTTCTGATCCCACGTTTCGGGACTTCGCACCCAAAAAGGTGCAAAAAGACAGACGCGCTGCGCCAGATGTGGACTTTGGAACTTGACCCCCACGCGCTTCACGATTTCTAAATTCTGCCGCTCGCCAATGGCTTCGCGTATAAACGACTGGAGGAAGTCGGAGTGGTGCGAGAACTGCGCTACTTTTTCTATGTATTCCGCTAACCGCTCCTCGATGGCGATGCCGCTGGTCTGGCGGCGCGCTTCCAGATCGACTATCGCCTCAGACTTACCCTCTGCCATGCTGTCAGCCATCCATTCGGGCTGTAAAAATGGCATAGACGGATTGAGGATTTGTCCGAGCACCCTTTCCATCACATGCATCTGGCGGTCTTCGGCGTCGGCACCTCCGTTATCATAGTACGGATCGTAGAAAGGGTCGTAACAATTCCAGAAGTCGTCAAAGAAATCGGCGCCAACAGGACCGTCGAAACGTTGTGCCTGTTTCGTCGTCTCTAGCTCGTCGTAGCGGTGCCTGAGGAACCGTTGCCGTAGCTGCGACGGGCCAAGCGGACGGTGCCAGTTGAGGATCTTCTTACCGCATTTCTTTTGCTTCATATGCATTGCCGCCTAACAGCACGCACTCTAGCCGCGGGCGGAGCGCGCGGAGCACCGGAGCGAGTTTTTAGGCGCAGCCCGCTCAGTTTCGCTGCACAAGTGGAAGTGAGATAGCGTAGCTGGTATCCACCACACAGCGCAATACTCCTAGATCACCCGATTGCGCTTTGGGCAGCACGAGAAAGAGGCCGTAGCTGAAGTTGACGTTGTCGACCAGAGCCATATTAGCATCGATAGCAGCCTCTATCATCACTTTGCCGCTACTGAAGAGAACACCCGAATAGGCAAAGTCGGTTACTGCTGACCAAACCGGATCATCCCACAGATTGTACCGGTAGAGTCTGAAGTAGAACTCACCATTCGGGTCGGTATCCAGGCCGAAGCACCGTACACCGACGATCCTGGCTCCATTCGGCAGGTTAAGTTGCCCGATATAGGATGCTGGGGGTGAAATCGTGGAATCCTGAGTGGTCCTGAGGAATGCCATCGTGTTGTCGTAGCCGATACTCGAGTCGAGCGGTTGCATTGTCTCGGCCAACAGTGAAAAATGCTGCACGCTGTCGGCCATCGCCGCCCGGGCACCCACGCCGGGTATGAACCCTAACAGGGCTGCTGCTGCCACCAGGGTTACGATTTGGGTGACCAGCACAACACCAATCAGTTTTCGTGCGTTCATCGTGCTAACTCCTTTCTATGACTGGCTGATTTTTTTTTCACTCCAGGAAACTGCCCGTCGCGCTTAATGGAAAAGCTGAGCCGCAGCGCCGGGTGGGCGGGACCGCCTCACTGGATAAGTCTACTAACTCAACTCTCCTGCCCAATGATCCGTTCGATTTCTGCTTTTACATCCCCCCCGGCCACATAATGTATCCCGTGCATACCTACCCTTCGCACCCCTTCTACACTCTCTAGCCAATCATCAATGAATATAGCCTCTTGTGCCTTTACCTTTAGGCGTGATAGCGTGCGATGATAGATTACCGGGTCTGGCTTCTGAACCCTTTCCTCGGCTGAAAACACCAAGACATCAAACAAGTCGGTGTCAACCTGAGATTGGACAATTCTACGGGCATCTGACATCGCTCCACTGACAATAGCCATTTTGAATCGCGGTTTGAGCGACGCGATCAGAGCCAATAACCTTTCATCCCAGACGCTGGCTTTGGGAAAATCGGTTTGGAGTCTCGCGGCATCCTCTGGCGACAGGTCTAGTTGCTTGCCAACATCCAACCAGAAGTCTTCAGCGGTAATCTGACCGATGAGCGCTTGTTTACCCAGGGGGTTTTTGTGGACGATTTCGAGTAACTGCCCCCTTTGGAGGCCGAGACGTTTTTCCCAATACTGATGGGGAGCAAAATCCTCCATTTTCACAAGAACACCACCAAGATCCCAGATGATAGCTTTGATCATTATTCTCTCTCAGCAAAGCCTCCGATTGACGAGTTAATCTACCTAACGGTCGTGCTTGAAGCGATGTTGGGCGGTTAGGTTGGATAGGGTAGCTTAACTCTGGGCCAGACGAATATGCAGATTAGCCCCAACTGCTTGTGCATAACGCGACAGGATAGATAACCGTATATCATCAACGCCGTGTGTGGCGTCACGCCACGGCGCGCATTGAATCGTGATAGTATAGCGGCCTGTGCATGCACTGAGAATTTGGGATGGATTATATTCCCAAATCACGTTTCGTTTGCGCTGCCAATCTCAAGAAGATTTCCTTCTGGGTCGGCAACATAAAAGTTGCGGATACCGAAGGAAAAAGTCCTTGGTTCTCCGGTTGGAAATCGCACGCCCAGCTTTGCTAATCTTATATATTCCTTATCCACATCTGAAAAGCAGGGTAACCATAAGGCAACTTCAAATGTCTGATTGATGCCTTTTGGAGGGACATAACTCTCCCCAATTGCCTGCACAAATGCTTTCCTACTGTACATAAACAAGGATAACGCACCACTTGCCGTTTCAAACTCTGCAAAATCTCCGCCATCCCATTGAGTATGAAAGCCCAATGTATCTCGGTAGAAACGAACCATACTTTCCATCTCACCAGCATATAAGCACACGCCTACCCTTACATCTTTTCCGATCAAGATCATCCCCTTATGATAGAATATATATAACCGAAATAGTTCTTTGTAAATCTAACGGAAAAGCTCACCTGCCGCTGGGTTGGCAAACACCGGTTGTATAGTTGAAGCCATTATTTTGCATTTTGCCTCCGCTGACCCCCGCCGCAAGGCGGTCAGGTGCAGCGGGGGTTAGGCGCAAAGGGGTTATGGATTATGGTTCCATGGAATTATAGCTGTCAGCAGCCAGAGCTGTGATTATTGCCAAGAAGAAGCTTGTAAAGCTGAAGATGATAACGGCGACAACAATGCCCGCGTCCAGGGGGCCGAAAAGTTGTTCAGCAATAGGAATGCCCGGAAGAAGTGCAAAATAACCGAGGAGGCTTGCAAAGAGAACCGCACGCCATATTTTAGCGAGGAGAGGCTGCTTTTTGTTAGGGGAGCGTTTTCTCCACCATGACACTGGGTGATGAATTCTCGTTGCAGCTAGCCCTACAATGAACAGCATGAGCGGTGGTCCGAGACCGCCGCCAACGAGGAGAAGTAGGAATGAAAGAAGAATCAAGCCAACTCCACCAAAATTAGATTTCAGTCCAGTCGTAGCCCATCCTATTAATGCAAGAGAAAAGACGACAGTCAATATTCCTGAGATGAGCAAGTTGGGGATGATGCTCATTGCTGGCTCACCTGATAGTACCTCCAAGAATCCTGACTCGGGCCAGGACTCAAAAACCAAAGCTGGCGGGGGAACGTTACCCTGCAGGATCTCGCCAATTCCATGTTCAAGGCCTGCGAGAGCTACAACGATGCCAAAGGCCATTGCAACTTTATGAGTAGCACTTTTCATCTTTGAACCTCCCTTTCTATCTTATTTGAAAGACCTATTTTCATCCTGCGCCTAATAATTTGATGAGCCGCCCGCCGATTTGACTTGGAATGCTTGTGAACCCATTCCTGGTTAGCTCAAAACGCAGCCCTCACCCTTCGCCAAAGTCGGCTAGGGCTCAATGTGGGGTTGGGCGGCAACTACACTTGAGCATAACAACATTTTACTTGTACAGATGACCACGAACCATATTTTTCATTACAACGTTACCAAAAGCGTACTCGAATGATGCCCGAAAAACGGATAAGGTATTATCTTTCCTTCATTAGTTCCCAACGTACTCCATATCGATCGATTAACGATACAAAGCAGCTACTATAATTGGTTTCTGTAATTGGTGCAAGTATTTTAGCCTCCGCCTTCAAAATCTCATATGCTTTTTCTACTTCCTCTGCACTATCAAATAAGATCAGCATGGAAACATTGATCCCACACGGTATATCGCTAATATGGTCATTTAGCATAATTCGCTGATTCCCGACTATGATCTCAGCATGATAGATGTATTCTTGGCATTCAGCATTTCCCTCCTGATCTGCTTCGAGAGGATTGGCATCTTTATACCTAAGGAACACGATCCTTGTGGCTCCAAATGCCTGTTCGTATAACTCAATGGCCTTTTCACAGTCGCCATTGAAATGTAGGTTCGGAACTATTTCCATTTTCTCCTCTTTGTAGTGAATTTTAGTATTTACGCTTACACCAGCCGTCCAACGGCCTGGCTTAAGCTGTGGGGTGGGTGCGGCGCACTACCTGCGAGAGCAGACCTGGTTGTGCGCGTTTCCTCTCCAACACCCCCGCTGCTAACCCCGTCAGCTTCAAGCAATGTTGGGCGGCAGCCCACTGCAACCACACTACCACAAATCCCGCTGACTACGCACGATTTTGGGCGGCATTCTGTTATTTCGTCGTTCGAAACTCGCCTACAATACGCCGAATCTGCGCCGCCGATATATCTGCTTGTTCGGTCTTGGAGTAAATCGTCACCATAATAATGTTAGTCGAGGTTCGCAGGTAGTAGATGACACGATACCCACCGCTTTTGCCTCTGGCGCTATCCTGATTCGGAACCCGCACTTTGAAAAGTGTATACCCGACGCCGGGGATTTGGTCGCCGAGTATTTCTCCGGCCTGCAATGCCTCGATAACGGGGTCTACGTCATCACGGATATGCCGATATTTCTTGGCAAGCGTGCGTAGATTGCGTTTGAACTCTGGGGTGAATTGTACGTCAATCATTGCCCGTTATCAGTCAGGCTTCGATTCCCGTCCACAATTCGGCAATCGGCAGGGTCTCTCCTCGCAATGCCTCTTGCCAGCCTTGACGAAAACTCTCTTCGGCCGGTTTCAGTGCAATGCTCTGACGAAACAGATGAATCATCTCTAGCAAGAGCGGCAAGTATTCGTCCGGTGTCTGCGCCACTTCCTGGCGAATCCGGTCTGTATAGGTGGCTTGATAGGTCGTCATTGTTTATTCCTTTCCACAACAATGTTGTTTCTTCCATTTTGTGCCATATCAGCCCCTTTGTCAAGCGATTTCCACAAACCGAACCGACTACGCCGCCCAACGGTAGGCTTCACCCGCGCCGCGACTGCGTGGAAAGCCCCTTCGATAGAAAACTACCTGAAAGCGCGTTTCCCCTCCGCCAGCAGGCCACGAAGCGGCGTCGGGTGCAAGCGATGTTAGGCGCACTCACAAAATACAAGACCTGACTACTTAAACAAAACACTACCGTTAAACAAACGTCCCATTAGCAGTGAACTCTTCCTTGAGCAAGGCAAATCCAAGTCCATCTTTCCATTCGCTGTTCCTTAGCCTGTCTTTCAAGAAATGAGATTCGAGCCGCATATGGACTTTTTCGAGTATTCTTCTCGACGAATGATTTTCAGCGTCGCAGTAAGCGACGATCCGGTGCAGTTCCAATGCTTCGAATCCGAACCAGAGCATTCCTAAGAGTGCTTCTGTCCCATATCCACAGTTCCAGAAATCTTTGTAGATCGAATAGAAGACCTCTGCCTGCCCATTTGCCTTTAGAGTACCGTTCTGGAACCCAGCGAACCCGATTAAGCGGGGGAACCCTTTCACGCGGATGGCCAGGATGAATCCGTTTTCTTGCTCGCCGTAGTTCACCGCACTCAATTGATAGACATAGTTCTTTGTCAGTTCTTCAGTGCTTGGCTTGTAAGATTCGGCTGTGAAAAGGTGCTGTTCCAGGGACAATTCAATCCTGTAGAAGTTTCTCCAATCTTCTTTTCGGAAACGGTCGAGTAGCAAACGTTCGGTCGATATTGGTATCTGACTATCTATCATGAACTCAACCCATTATCTGATTGTTGGATTATATCTCATAAGAATTGTGGATTTACGCGAAGCGCCTAACGACCCTGCTTAAGCTGCGGGGTGGATGCGGCGATTTACCTTCAAGAGCAGACCTGTTTGTGCGTGTTTCCTCTCGAAGACCCACGCTGCTAACCCCGTCAGCTTCAAGCGATGTTGGGCAGCAGCCCACAGAGCAGACTTGCTGACCACATCCATAGAGCTATGCCCCACCGCCTGCACCAGCGCTTTCGACAGATTGGGTCTTTACACTACAACTCATCGGTAGGTCACTGACTCATAAATGGCTAGTTGGTCTATTTTTGCGTCCTCCGCGTGTTTTATTTACGAGAACGACAAACCGGTTTTGTTGCCCAGGTAAACGATAAAGTGTCCCGTACCAAATCTTATTAAACAACCTTTTATACCAGTTTTGGATGCGCTTCTTCAACCGATACGAAGGAACCGGATATTCAACCCCTTGAGGTAATGGTGCCCCGAATTGTACATCCGCCCTCGAATCAAGCAAATCGCTCCAGCGATGCACCACAGCATATGATGAGTCAATTTCATGCACTGAAAGAGGTTTAATCTTGAACTTTCGTTTGCCCAAATTGGTCTGGAACTTGACCATATAACTTTGGGGCAAATCAAGAACGTATCGCGCATGAAGACTTATCCGTTCAGGGCCATCAGTTTCCTCAAAAATCTCAATGCGATAACCAAATGAACCTTTAGCCGGAATCTTTACATATTTCTCTAAACTTATTGGCGCGCGGCTATACAGATCGAAAACGCGATAATCGCGCTTCAGGGGATACATCAACTCCTTCGTATGATGATCTGAAAATATCCAATTATCAATGATAAACCTCCCCACCGTTATATCCGTGGGGAATTCATTTGTTATAGCAAATTCCAGAACAATAAAAGCTCTCCTACATGCGCCTTCCTTGATAATATCCTTTATCACATTCGCTACAATGCCCACTTTTTCAATATCATAGCTTTTCCATAATTCTCGATATACATGAGCTGAAATAATACGGATTTCAAGCCGACGACGATTACGCCAAAGAATAACGAAATTAACGACTGAGGACACAATCCCAATAATGCCACCGACAATACCCACCCAGACCCAATCATTAGGGGATATATTCATACAAAGCCAAACCCTTCTTTTCTTTCATCAGCGTTGTAACCGCCCAACGGCCTGCTTAAGCCGCGCGGCGGGTGCGGCGCAGCACCTTCGAGAGCAGACCCCTTCGCGCGCGTTTCCCCTGCAACACCCACGCTGCTAACCCCGTCAGCTTGAAGCGATGTTGGGCGGCGGCTCTCCGCAACGCCGCCAGTGCCGACCCCGCCGACTGCGCAGGCTATGCAATCTGTGTAAACACATCCGGCCTTTGTTCGGCAATCCGCAACAAGGCCAGAGCTGGTCCGCTAGGCTTGCGCCGTCCCTGTTCCCAATCTTGCACCGTGCGTACACTGACACCCATGAGCCCCGCGAAAGCCGTTTGCGATAGCTGCAATTTCGCGCGGATCACTTGCGGCGCAGAAGGCTCTTGCAACGTATAGGCATGCAAGGTTTTTGTGCCAGCCTTATGTGCTTTGATCTCTCGAATACCTTCGAGAATTTCTTCTCCAATATTGCGTTCAGTCTTCACTGATTTCCCTCGCTATTTGCCGTAATATATGGCTGGGGATGTTGGTTATCTCACTCTTACTATAGATGGTCAACAACCAGATTTCAGCGTCTCGGCGTTTGAAGTAGTAGATGATCCGCACCCCACCGCGTTTGCCTTTGCCGGCCATTCCCCAACGGAGTTTACGTACCCCACCTGCTCCAGGAACCACCTGGCCCGCTTCTGGATATTGGAGCAGAAAACCTTGCAGCCCCATATATTCGTCCTCGGACAGATAGGTGTAGACGTACTTTGTAAACGCCGTGGCTTCGATGAATTCCATAGCTTCATTATACGGCAAAGCCGTATATTATGCAAGTGTAGTAGTACTGTTTATGAGGTGTTCGTGCCGCCGCCTCTGCGCCGCCCAACGGTTGGTGTGAGCCGCGCCCACCCGCCCCCGCTGGCGTGACCCGCCTGAACCACTGATGCCTTTGCAGGCAAGACCTACCACAAGAAAGCGCAAGGGTGGGCGTCGGCTCCACACAAGGTTAGCCCGCCTCCTTAACTTTGACGCACTTTGAAAGTGAGCATCATTGCATTTGTGTAACCAGCAGTGGCTTGCCCTATCCAGTCAATTCCTCCTTCCACTGAGACCTGAGCTGTGATTGAGATGGTTTCCAGTTGAGCGAATTCTGATTTTGTTTGTGCTAAATTAATCACTTCATTCACGTCTTCAATGAGTTCTGCCAAAGATTGTGCTAATTTCTCCTTCTTCATCCTGAATGGGATTAACTTTGGCACGCCGAGCGAAGGAAGCAATTGCTTCATCTCGGGTTCCGGCTCGGATATTAAGACTATTATCTCTTCTCTCATCGTAAATTTCCTCCTATGTTGATATAGCGACGGTCGCTGCTCGCTGCATTGTAGCTAATCCACTCATTGCTGTAGATTGGAATCTATCAAGCCATTGCCTGTGAAGTTACCTTCCTCATCAACTCCCAAGATGCTCTTTGTTCGGTTCAAGAGCCACCAGGCATCATAACCAATCTCTTCCAACTCTTCCTGTGATAAGTAATCCTTGAAGTATTGCCACAGCACATGCTTTCTGTGGTATGAAGGCGGGTGATAATCAGTGACAATTCCCTCTCTAAGCTTACCTAGCATTGCAGCAGATACATCTTCAATCAAACGAGCAATCTCAAAAAAATAAAATGGTGCTGATAGTATTCGACTTGCCATGCCGAGATAATTCCGAACGTCTTCCCCTTTCCCTTTACTAAGAACTTCATTTTTCTGGCGATTGTACTCTAGTAATAACAAATATCCGGCATATACATCCGCCTTGAACTCTGCTTCCCAGCTCTTGTTGACAACTTCTAGTGTGCCAGTCGGTGTGTCCAATGTTGTGACTAGGTTTCTGTCCATATCTCCATTAAGGACATGGGCGTACTCGTGAGCCAAGGCAAACCTTTCGATCCAGGTCAAGTGATATCCAGCCAAATACCAGAAACCAGTAGGTAATGGCGGAAAAGAAGGAGCTTTGACGGCCTCTTGCGACAAAATGTAGTTTCTCGCTGTATCCAAAATGATCCGCTCTGCAGCGTTGTAATCCCATTTTTGCGTGATGACTAAGTAAGGAATTTTGGTCATCTTGTGTACAAAAGTGAATAACCCTGTGTTAAGGAGAATCAGAACACCGCTTTTGGATGCTCTCGCTTGCGCATTGACGCTGCCGGTAGGGAATTGAGCTACCAAGATGGGAGTACTGATCGTCCTCCCTGCTCGAGCTAAGACCTGTTCTAGCCATTCCTGGTGGCCTTCTATGAGCCAGGTCCATTTTTCATGTTGAGGCTTTTGGGTGAATGGATCATCTCGGTGGGGAAGGCGTTCTTGATCGGGATCGGTAAATTGCCTGCCTGTGCTTGCAGGGATGATACCGGATCTGCTTAACGCATCTATGTTCTGAAAGTATTCAATATCGGCGCGAACATACTCTTGCACCACCTTATCCAACTGCTCTGACGTTGGAGCAAAGTTGTCGAGACTCAATCCGTGCTCCCGAAGTAATTCGAGATATTCTTCATGCAGGCTCATTTGTTTTCTCTTCCATTGATGCAGAGCTTTTCTTCCTGGGTGTATTTGTAAGTTGGTGGATATTGCTTCATCAACATCTAGACACAGGATTCACTCTCGAGCGGGCTAACGGACAGGTTCAGGCGCGAGGCGGGTGCGGCGTAGCACCTTCGCCAGCCTGCTCGCTCGCGCGCGTTTGTTCTCCGCTGTCCAGCGGCGAAGCCGCGTCGCCTACAACCGGTGTTAGGCCGACTACGCCACGTGGAAACAATACAAAACCGGGCGCGTACTTGAAATAAATTCCCTCGCCCACAAAAAACGGTGGGTTATCCAAATCTAGCAGCACGGAACCAACATAAACGCGCTCTCCCCTCGTTGGCTTGAAAATGTCGAATAGACCCAACCCACTAAAAGCAATTTCCGCAGCGTTGAGATTCATCAGCCGTTTAATCATTAGACACTGTTTGCACGTGAACGCGCCTGTATTGTCGAGTTTGCCGTCCTCGTACTCGTACACATCGCCGCAGCCATTGCACGTGTAAATCGAACACTGATAACTGATTCCCATAGTATGCCTCCTAAGTCGGCCTAACGGTAGGCTTCACCCGCGCCGCGACTGCGTGTAAAGCACCTTCAATAGAAAACTACTTGAAAGCGCGTAGCACATCCGCCAGCAGGCCACGAAGCGGCGTCGGGTGCAAGCGATGTTAGGCGCACTCACAAAACACAAGACCTGACTACTTAAACAAAACACTACCGTTAAACAAACGTCCCATTAGCAGTGAACTCTTCCTTGAGCAAGGCAAATCCAAGTCCGTCTTTCCATTCGCTGTTCCTTAGCCTGTCTTTCAAGAAATGAGATTCGAGCCGCATATGGGCTTTTTCGAGTATTCTTCTCGACGAATGATTTTCAGCGTCGCAGTAAGCGACGATCCGGTGCAGTTCCAATGCTTCGAATCCGAACCTGAGCATTCCTAAGAGTGCTTCTGTCCCATATCCACAGTTCCAGAAATCTTTGTAGATCGAATAGAAGACCTCTGCTTGCCCATTTGCCTTTAGAGTACCGTTCTGGAACCCAGCGAACCCGATTAAGCGGGGGAACCCTTTCACGCGGATGGCCAGGATGAATCCGTTTTCTTGCTCGCCGTAGTTCACTTCACTCAATTGATAGACATAGTTCTTTGTCAGTTCTTCAGTGCTTGGCTTGTAAGATTCGGCTGTGAAAAGGTGCTGTTCCAGGGACAATTCAATCCTGTAGAAGTTTCTCCAATCTTCTTTTCGGAAACGGTCGAGTAGCAAACGTTCGGTCGATATTGGTATCTGACTATCTATCATGAACTCAACCCATTATCTGATTGTTGGATTATATCTCATAAGAATTGTGGATTTACGCGAAGCGCCTAACGGCCTTGCTTAAGCCGCGCGGCGACTGCGTGGAAAACCCCACCGCCAGCCGACCACCTGAAAGCGCGTGGCCCCCTCAACAGCCGACTTGCCAGCCGCGTCGGACTTGAAGCGATGTTGGGCGGCGGCCTCCCACACCAGGCGCCTTGTGCGTTTTGGTAGAGCTATACCCCACCGCCCGCGCACGGTTTTTGAAGGGCTTTTACAACCTCTGCCCGCGCTAACTTTGCAACGTCCCCGTTCTTTCTGCCGCGCCGCCGCCGCCCAACATGTAATTATCTGGACGATATACACCCGCATCTACTCCTGCATACCCATCGCCCAGTCTATCTATCACTATATGCTGCGTATAGCCTCCGGGCATCTACCCCTGGATACGCCAATGGCTCTACAGCTATATGCTGCGACGGCGTATCTATGGGTATAGGCCCAGGCTATCCCCCATCGCTCACGTTATACGCGAAGACCTCGTAGTCGCCCGCCTCGTCCCGCACCAGGCGTCCTTCCAGTTCCAGGCGCTTGACCCGGTCGTACCGCAGTTCCCAGACCTGTCGCTCCGGGTTCCAGCGCCCGCCTTCCGCTTTGACCTGCGCGCGCAGGTCGGTCTCCTCGCGCGCGACCAGCACACCAACCACCAGTGCATCCGCCGGGGCGTGCTGATCCGGCCAATCGGCCTCGTCCACGATTAGCTCCACGGTCTTGTAGCGTTTGCGCTGCTTGTCGTCGTAGCGATACCGCACACACACAAGGCGATCGCCGTATTCTTCGACCAGTTGCTTGGTGCCTCGCTGACCGGGCTTTAAGGTAAGTCGTGTGCGCATTGCGATAACCTGTCGTGTTCGTAGCTTTACGGGTGGGTTGTCAATAAACATATTATAAGCGCCGTTTCTCTGCAAGTCAATCAGTTTGTAGATGCTTCTTTATCCTGTTAATCCTGTAAATCCTGTCCAAAGAAACGAACTGCATAACGGCTATATTTCGGATTTGACCTTTTTGTGACACAGGGGTACAGTGGGGGCGATCCGGTACGTTGATTAAACTGATGATATGGAGGAGCGACAATGCAGCAGTCTGTCGAACGTTGGGATATTTTCGAATTAACGCTGGACGGCCCGGCGGAGGGCAATCCATTCCTGGATGTGACCTTCGGGGCGCGCTTTGCGTACAAGCACCGCGTCATCGACGTGGATGGTTTCTATGATGGCGCGAATAAAGGCCATTCGTCCGGCATCTATAAAGTCCGCTTCATGCCGGATACCGTCGGCGCATGGACGTACATGACGCACAGCAACGTCACCGCGCTTGATGGCCAGACCGGGACGTTCGACTGTACGCCGGCCTCGGCGGGTAACCACGGGCCGGTGCGCGTGCGCAATATGTTCCACTTCGCTTATGAGGATGGGATACCGCACTTCTCCGTCGGCACGACCTGTTACGTGTGGAATCACCAGGGCGACGCGCTTGAGGAACAGACGCTCGAGACGCTCAAGACCGCGCCGTTCAACAAGATGCGGATGTGCGTGTTCCCCAAACATTACACCTTCAACCAAAATGAACCGCCCTATCACGCCTTCCAAACCCTCCCTCCCTCGGGGGGAGATGGAGGGGGGAATAGTGCCTATCGCTTCGATTTCACCCGCTTTACCCCCGCTTTCTTCCGGCACCTGGAACAGCGCGTCGGCGACTTGCGCGACCTGGGCATCGAGGCCGACATCATCCTCTTCCATCCCTACGACCGCTGGGGCTACAGCACGATGCCCGCCGAAGTGGATGATCGCTACCTGCGCTACGTCGTCGCGCGGCTGGCGGCCTACCGCAACGTGTGGTGGTCGATGGCCAATGAGTTCGATCTGATGAAGGCCAAGACCGAGCAGGACTGGGACCGCTTCTTCCAGATCGTGCAGGAGAGCGACCCCTACCAGCACTTACGCTCCGTCCACAACTGCCGCACCTTCTACGATCACAACAAGCCCTGGGTGACGCATTGCAGCATCCAACGCTCGGAACTCAACCAGGTCAGCCAGTGGCGCGAGTTGTACAAGAAGCCCGTCGTCGTGGATGAGTGCTGTTACGAGGGCGACATCCCCCACAACTGGGGTAATATCACCGCGCAGGAGATGGTGCATCGCTTCTGGGAAGGCTTTTCGCGGGGCGGCTACGTCGGCCACGGCGAGACGTACCTGCATCCCGACGACGTCCTCTGGTGGTCGAAGGGTGGGGTGCTCCACGGCGACAGCCCGGCGCGCATCGCCTTCTTGCGGGAGATCATGGAAGCCGGCCCGCCCATCGATCCGCGCGGCGGCACCTGGGATTTGAACCAATCCACCGACGCGGCGGACACTTATCGTCTGATCTACTTTGGCATCAACCGCCCGGCGTACAAAGACATCACCTTGCCAGAAGACGCCGCCTACACCATTGAGGTGCTCGACGCCTGGGAGATGACGGTCGTGCCGCTGGAAGGGACGTTCTCCGGCAAATGTCGCATCCCTTTGCCCGCGAAGCAGTATATCGCCCTACGGATCAAGAAGTGTGCGTGAGCGGTACATGATTAACGGAGGTGCGTTATGAATAAAGCGTCAGGAATAACCTATGCCCCCACGGGCAAAGCTGCTCCGGTGGTGCAACCGGGGCAGTTCGGATTTGCCGCAGTCGCGCTTGAGCACGGTCACATCTTCGGGATGTGCAACGGTTTGCTGGAGGCCGGAGCCGATCTCAAGTGGGTGTATGACCCGGATCCCGAAAAGGTGCGGGCCTTCCTGCTGCGTTTTCCGGGCACGCCGGTCGCCGAAAGCGAGGCCCAAGTCCTGGAAGACGAGCGGGTTGCCCTCGTAGCCGGCGCGGCGATCCCCTGCGACCGGGGCGACCTCGGATTGCGAGTTCAACAGCACGGCAAGCATTATTTTACCGACAAGACGCCGTTTACCACGGCCGCGCAACTCGAGCTGGCCCGGCAGAGTGTGCAGCAAACGGGCCTCAAGTGGTACGTGTACTTCAGCGAGCGTCTGCACGTCGAAGGGGCGGTCTTGGCCGGTAAACTGATCGAAGAAGGCCGGATCGGGCGCGTGCTCCAGGTGATCAACCTCGCGCCGCACCGGTTGAGCAAGGCGCAGCGTCCGGCGTGGTTCTTTCAGCGCGAGAAGTTCGGCGGTATTCTCTGCGATATCGGCAGTCACCAGATTGAGCAGTTCCTGCACTACGCGGGTGCTGCCGATGCCACAGTCCTGCATGCCAAAGTCGCCAACTATGCCAATCCCGATTATCCGGAGTTTGAGGATTTCGGCGACGCGACCCTGTTGGCCGACAATGGCGCTACGCAATACCTGCGGGTGGACTGGTTCAATCCCGATGGGCTGCGCACCTGGGGGGACGGGCGTTTGTTTATCATGGGCACTGAGGGCAGCATTGAGGTGCGCAAATACCTCGATATCGCCCGGTCTGGCGAAGGCGACCACGTCTTCCTGGTCGATGGCGAGAAAGAGACGTACATCCCGGCGGTCGGGCAGACTGGTTTCCCGTTCTTTGGCGAGTTTATCCTGGATTGTCTGAACGGCACGGAGAACTCGATGACACAGCGCCACGTCTTCAAAGCCGCTGAACTGTGTCTTGAAGCGCAACGAGTCGCCGTGCGCATCCTATGATACTCGACCACACTTTCGATGTGCTCGTTGCCGGCGCGGGCGTCGCGGGTGTGGCGGCGGCGCTGGAATGCGCGCGGGCCGGGTTGCGCACGGCGCTGGTCGAGAAGACGGTGTTCGTGGGCGGCCTGGCGACGGCGGGGCTGATCAACATTTACCTGCCGCTCTGCGACGGTCTGGGACATCAGGTCACGTATGGCATCGCCGAGGAGCTGCTGCACCTCAGCCTCCGCTACGGCCCTGGCGACGTTCCCGATGGCTGGCGCGAAGGGCGCGGGCGGTACCAGACGCCTTTCTCACCGGCCTCCTTCGTGCTGGCGCTGGACGAGGCGCTTGAGGAGGCGGGGGTCGATCTTTGGCTGGATACACTGTTCTGCCATCCGCTCATGGAGGGGACGCGCGTCGTTGGCCTTGAAGTGGAAAACAAGAGCGGGCGCGGGGTTCTGCGCGCCCGCTGCGTGATCGACGCCACCGGGGATGCGGATGTGGCCTATCGCGCGGGCGCGCCGTGCGTCGAGGCCGGCAACTGGCTCTCGTTGTGGGCGATCCAGGCTTCGTATGCCAAAGCGCAACAGGTTGTCGCGCATCCAGATACGACGTCGCTGTTGGACTGCATTCGCTTGGGTGGAGATGCGTGGGGGCACGGAACTTCGCCAGATACGCCAAAGTTCAACGGCACCGAAGGCGCGCAGGTGACACGCTTCATTCTGGAAAGCCGGCGCTTGTTGCGCGAGCATTACGCAACCAAACACACGCTAGGCGGCGATACCGGCCGTCACAACCTCTTTCCCGTGACGTTGCCTGCGATGGCGCAGTTCCGCACCACGCGCCGCATCGTGGGGCAGGCGACGCTCTCCGCCGGGCAGGATGGTCAGTTTGTCGCTACTTCGGTGGGATTGGTGCCTGATTGGCGCAAACCGGGTCCGGTGTGGGAGATTCCTTACGGTGTGTTATTGCCGGATGGGATTACAGGGTTGTTGGCAGCAGGACGCTGTATCTCGTCAGAGGGCGATGCCTGGGAAGTGATGCGTGTCATCCCACCGGCAGCGCTGACAGGACAGGTTGCCGGCGTTGCCGCACGGCTGGCTATCGGCGCTGACACGACGCCGGACGCCCTGGATGTGCGGGACGTGCAGCGCGAATTGCTACGGCTGGATATACCCTTACACGTTGGCGATGTGCGGTGAGTGTGCGCCTATGACGTGCTCAACACTCTGGGGAGTAGCCCGCGTACCTGTTCTGTAATCCACTGGGGACGGTTGGGGATATAGACGGTGACCGCAACCAACTCGTCGCGGTCGGCGTAATCACAGACGACGTGGACAGGGAGCGGTTCTCCGGGGACCGGCCCGGCGATCAACACCCGCTTGCGCTCAGGATACTGTTCCACGATCACGCCGTTGAAGATGGCGTGCAGGACCTCTTTGATCCGCAGCCCCTCTTTATGCGCCTCACGGAGCGCATGTTCGGATACCCGTAAACTTTCCCACCCTTCGAGCAGGTCCGTTGTATCGTTGATGTCCACGGCTACAGTTCCTCAAAAGACCTATCCGCTATCACGCATCACGTATCACGCCTTCACCGGCAACGTGAAGTAGAATGTGCTGCCGCCCCCCGCGGCGCTCTCGACGCCAATATCGCCGCCGTGACTCTCCACGATGCGCTGCGCCAGCGCCAATTCGATCCCCACGCCGGGATACGCGCGCTCCAGTTTGCCGTGGTAGAGCCGTTTGAAGAGCGTTTCTCGTTCATGTTGTGGGATCTCCGGCCCGGCATCGGTGACGGACACGCGAAACTTCGTCGCGCCTTCTCGTTGCGCAGACAGATAGACCGTCTTCTCCGGCGGTGTAAAACGGATGGCGTTGTTGAGCAGTTTCTCGATCACCCGGAGCATTTGTTGGGGGTCAAGCCACATCTCTGGCAGATCAGCTTCGACGGTGACGGCCAGAGCGATATTTTTCTTCTTGGCGGCGGGTTGGGCGGCGATCAGCGCATGATGAAGTAAGCCGGCGAGATCAACTTGTTGGATGTGCAGTTTATCGGGATCGGCGCTGCTCATCGCGCCCAGATCGCGCACCAAGTGCGCCAGAAGCTGTGCATATTCTTGAATCGTGGTAAGGGCCTCGTTTTGGGCCTCGTTGAGGGGGCCAAGCCCGCCATCCAGCAGGAGTTCGGGATAGCTCTGGATGAACATCACCGGATTGCGTAATTCTTGGGCCAGCTCGTCAAAGATGCGGATGCGCTGTGTCTCTTGCTCGCGTAGCAGCCGGGTGATTTCCTCGAGTTGGTCGGCCTGTTCCCGCGCCTGGTGGAAATGCTGCGTCGCCATGATCGCTTTGCCCAACTGATAGGCGGTGATAAAGAGCAGGCGTTGTTCGTGAGCGGTAAACGGCTCGCGCCGGGCGAGGATGATCCCCCCTGCGGTGCGCTCGCCCTGGACGATTGGCGTTTCGAGATACGCCAGCGGCTGGGCGGTATCGCGAGGCTCCCGGTTGTGGTGGATGACGACGCGATTCTCGGCAACCTGCTCCGGCACATCGAGAAAGGCATACAGATGGGATTCGATGTCGGCAAGCTGCTCCGGAGACAGACCGGGGTGGGTATGTAACACCTGGAGAGGCTGCTCGGCCAACAGAATCTCGGCCACTTCATAAGGAATGCCCTTGATCAATTCTTCGAACACTTGTTGTAACATCTGGGGCAAATCGTAGCCGGTCATCGCGCGGGTCATCTGGTAAAGGACGCTATTGCCGCGCTCGCGTTCGATCATTTTCTGGTAAAGCTGGATATTGTCCAACGCAACGCCCAGATAAACGCCTTCGGCGGTCAAGGTTTCGCGCAAGTGTTCGGGGAACCGCACGTTCTGCTCAGGCGTGCTCAACACCAGCCAGGCCAGAGTGCGTTGGCGCGCCTGCAAGGGGATGTACAGGGTTGCGCCTGGGCCGTCGCGGTGGGCATTGAAGGTGAGTGTGTGTTGGTCTTGCGGGAGGCGCATCAGGGCGCGCGTCTCCGTGATGAGAGTTCGCACGGCCTCCGCATCCCCTATCTGCACCAGGGAGATCAACTCCACATGGGTCTCCGGGACGGAGAGGAAGGCGCCGGTGGGCCAGTCGAGATACTCGAGCGTGCGGGATACCGCCGCTTGCGCCACCGGCGTGGCTTCGTGCAACGGCGCAACGGACGTCGCCAGGTTGAAGAGGAAGGCACGTTCCTGCGATTGCTGGCACGTCTGCTCGTGCAAGCGTGCATTGAGCAGCGCCACCGCAACTTGATCCGCAATGCCGGCGATCATGTTCTGTTCATCGGGCGTAAAGGTGTGACTGGTGCGTGTCATGGCGCTCAGCACGCCTATGGGTTCCCCGTTGATGAACATCGGCACGAGGATGGTGCTGCTGATGTGTTCATCCAGGAACGAGGGTACGGCGAGACGCGGTTCGTTCTCCCACGATTCGATGATGATCGTCTCGTGGTTCAGCAACGTTTCCCAGGCCAGGCCCACGCCCTTGGGCAGATGGACCGGCTCGTGGGCGAATGACTTCATACCCCGTTGGGCGCGGATGACCAGTTCCTCGCGTTCGGGATCGACGACGCTGATGGCGGCGGCCTCTACGTCGAGTACAGTGCAGACGGCCTCAACCGCCTGCTGCATAACCCATTCCAGATCGAGGTTGCGCGTGACCCGCAGGCTTACACTGCGCAGTGCTTCGAGCTGGCGTTGGTGTTTTTCCAGAGCAGCATACAACTTATCGATGGTTGACGTGGTGTGCATCGGCATTTCTCCCATTGATTTGCTTGGCTCGAGGTAAGCAGGGGCTTTCTTCAAACCAATCGGGTTAGTTTGAACCTATTATAGCGCACTTTTTTAAGACGACAAAAGCCCCTGGAAACTGAGATCATTCGTATCGCAAAGCGTCGATGGGATTGAGGGCTGCGGCGCGCTGCGCGGGATAGATGCCAAAGAACAGGCCGACGGCAGCGGAGAACAACGTCGCTAGCAGCACTGCATTGAGCGTGATGATGGCGCGGAAGCCCTCATCGCGCAGCACATACGAGACGATCGACGCGCCGGTTGCGCCGAGCAGGATGCCGATAATCCCGCCGACCAACGAGAGCATCACGGCCTCGGTCAAAAATTGCGAGAGGATATCGCCTCGGCGCGCCCCCACAGCCTTACGCAGCCCAATCTCGCGGGTGCGCTCGGTGACGGAGACGAGCATGATGTTCATAATGCCGATCCCGCCGACCAGCAGGCTGATACCGGCAATCGCTCCCAGGAAGACGGTGAGCACGCCGGTGATCTGCTGGAACGTGCCGATAATTTCGGATTGGCTGATGGTGGTGAAGTCGTCCGGGTCGCCGGGCGCGATGCGATGGCGCTGCCGCAGGATTTGCGAGACCTCTTCGATGGCGGCATTCATCCGATCCTCGGAGACGGCCTGGACGTAGATGAACGAGAGACGCGGTTCGCCTGTGTTGGTGCGGCGCGGGAAGATGCGGCTGAGCGCCGTATTTAGCGGGATGAAGATGACATCGTCCTCGCTTCGGAAGCTGCTTCCTCCACCACGTTCGGCCATCACACCCACAACGCGAAACGGCACGCCGTTGATGCGGACGATCTCGCCGCTTGGATCGGGCGTGTCGGGGAAGAAATAGTCGGCCGTCTTCTTGCCCAATACGGCGATACGCGCCTGTCCCTGGTTATCGGCCGGCGTGACGAAGACGCCGGCGACCGTCTCCCAGTCGCGCACGGCGGCGTAATCCTCGGTGACGCCGGTTACTTCCACCGTGCGATCCTTGCCCGGAGTGGTGATTCGCGCCGAACCCTGGATCGTCGGCGCGACGCGCAAGACGTGCGGAGCCTCGGTTACATTGCGCAATGCCTCGGCGTCGCGCAGCGTCAGGGATGCCGGACGGCGCAACTCCTGGTCGAACGATCCTGGAATGACGAAGAACAAATTGCTGCCGATGGACTGAAACTGCTCCGTGATGTAGGTCTGCACGCCCTCACCCGCCGACATCAACGTGATGACCGCGCCGACGCCGATGATGATGCCCAACATCGTGAGCGCTGCGCGCATTTTGTTGGCCGCGAGCGCCTTGAGTGCCAGGCGCAGGCTTTCCCAGAACTTCATCCTGCCATCTCCTCCAGGTGCGCCGGATCGTATTCGACCGTTTGTGTTGCGTCACTATCCGCAGCCTCCCGCGCCTGAATCGGTGTGGTGACGATTTCCTCTCTTTGCACTTTCCCGTCGAACAGGTGGATGACGCGCTGCGCGTGATGGCCGATGCGCGGATCGTGTGTCACCAGGATGATCGTGATCCCGCGTTCGCGGTTGAGCTGTTGCAGGATGTGCATCACTTCCTCGCCGGAGGTGCTGTCCAGGTTGCCTGTCGGTTCGTCGGCCAGGATGATGGCCGGTTCGTTGACCAGCGCGCGGGCAATGGCGACACGCTGCTGTTGTCCACCGGAAAGCTCGTTGGGCGTGTGGTGCATTCGATCGCCTAGCCCCACGGCTTCCAACATCTCTCTGGCGCGCTCGCGGCGCTTGCGCGTGCTGGCTCCGGCGTAGACGAGGGGCAACATCACATTGTCCAGCGCGGTGGTGCGTGGCAGCAGATTGAAACTCTGGAAGACAAAGCCGACCTTGCGATTGCGTACCATCGCCAGGTCATCGTCGCTCATCTTGCTGACGTCTTTGCCGTCGAGCGTGTACTGGCCCCACGTCGGCTGATCCAGACAGCCCAGAATGTTCATCAGCGTCGATTTCCCGGAGCCGGACGGCCCCATAATCGCCACGATTTCCCCCTGATTGATGCCGAGCGAGACGCCGCGCAAGGCATGGACTTCGTTCTCGCCCATTTTGTAGACCTTGTGCATATCGTTGATCCAAATGACGACGGGGGAGTGGCCCACTTTGCCGTTGACCATAAGCACCTCTTAGCGCCCCATCGAAGGCGGGCCTTGTAAGTCGAACAGGCTGCGCGTTTCTGTGACCAGCGCTATCGTCTCGCCCTCTGCCAGCCCGGAGACGACGATCGTCTGTGTGTCGCTGCGCTCGCCAGCGCTGATGGAGGTGCGCACGGGAACGCCGTCCACGATGCGATAAACGTAAGTCTCACTGCTCGCCTGGTCGGTGCGCACTGCCCAGTTGGGCACGAGCAGTACATCACCGATGATGTCGGTTTGGATGAGAGAACTCACCGTCATCCCGTCCAACACCAGCAATCCGCCGGTATCGGCCAACTTTACGCGCAAGTTATAGGCGATGACGCCGCTTACATTCGTGGGCGTCGCCGCGATGCGCTCAACCATGCCGCGCAGCGTGGCCTGTGGATGTGCGTCCAGTGTGACGCTCACCGGTTGCCCCACGGCAATCTTACCGATGTCGATCTCGTCGACGCTAACCTCGACGTATAACTCCGAAGTGTCCAGCAGCGTGACCGCCGGCAGTCCGGTCGGCGCGGCAGCCCCGGCCTGGATATTGACCGCGGCGACGATACCGTCGAAAGGCGCGACGAGGCTGGCGTTTACCAGGCTTTCTTTGGCTTGCTCCAGGTTCAATTGCGCCTGATCGATTTGCAATTCCGTCTGGCGAATTCGGTCATCGTCGGGACCGGCTTGAAGTCTTTCGAGGTTTTGCTGCGCCTGCCGGTACGACTGGTACGCGGATAACCACTGGCTCCGAATCTGTTGGATCTGGTACTCGGATCTGACTTGCGTGATACCGACGTTGCCCTCGGCTTCCATATAGGCAGCCGTGACGCCTGCGGCGTAAGACAGCGGTAATCCCATTTGCTCGAGCCGGTCTATGGCGCCCTCATAAGCCTCTTGCATCTTGTCGGCCACATCTTGGGCCGAACGGATGCTCAGACTGGCCTGCGCTTCCGCCGCCTCTTTGCTGATACGCGCGACTTCGAGCGATTTGGCGGCATTTTGAATCGCCAATTCTGCCAGGCGGATATCCTCCTCACCGGCAGGTTTTTGTAGCATCGCCAGATTGACGCGCGCCTGTTCGAGCGCAATCTCCGCTTGCCGCACGACGCGATCCAGATTGGCCGTGTCCAGCCGCGCCAATTCTTGCCCGGCTTTGACGTGATCGCTGATCGCCACGGAGACGGTGCTGACGTTCCCCGGCAATCTAAAGCTGAGGTTCACCCTTTGATTGACGACGATATTGCCGCTGGACGGCACGGTGATGACCAATTCGCCGCGCGTGACCTGCCCGGTACGCAGTACATCGCCGGTTGCGCTCTGCATCTGTGCGCGTTGTTCGCGGAACCAGAACACGCCCCACACACCGCCAGCGATCACTGCCAGGATGATGATCCACGTTATCACTTTCTTCATAGTTTTACTTTCTCACTTCCGATTTCTGTCTGGGCTGTTATTGGCCGCCGAACGGTATTAAATCCAACAAACTTCGCTCTTCGGTGACCAGGGCCACGGTATCTCCGACTTGCAGGCCGGAGACGATCTCGGTGAACGCTTCGTTGTAGCGTCCTCGGATGATTGTGCGGCGTTCGGGCGTGCCATCGGCGCGTAGCACATAGCAGTACAAGACGGTTTCTCCGGTGGATTGGTCCGCGCGCACCGCCCAGTTCGGCACGAGCAGGGCATCCTCGACGAGGTCGGTATGGATCACGACGCTGGCGGTCATGCCGTCACGGATGACAGCCCCCCCTTCATCCCCCCCATCGGAGGGGGACAATCGCACCCGCAACCGGTACGAGATGATGCCGCCGAGGTTGAGCGCGCCCGGCGCGATGCTCTCGACAACGCCATCGACGAGGCTATTCGGATAAGCATCCAGCGTCACATCTGCGCTCTGCCCGATGTTGACTTTGCCGATGTCGATCTCATCCACCGTCACATCCACGTAGAACTGCGAATCGTCCACCAGGGTGAAGGCGGCTGCACCGGGAGACGCCAGTACGTCCTCTTGTACATTGACCGCCGTGATCAAACCCGCAAAGGGAGCGGTGATGCGGGCTTCGTTCAGACGGGCCTGAGCCTGTTCGAGGTTCAGTTGCGCCTGTTCGATCTGCAACTCGGCCTGGCGAATCTGTTGCACGTCCGGACCTTCCTCGAGTTTACGCAGGCTCTCGATGGCCTGCTGGTAACGGCTGAAGGCCGCCAGCCATTGCGCCTGTGCCTGTTCTTGCGTGACCACGGCGTTCTTTCTGGCGATATATTCCTGTTCTTCGGCGGTTTGGAATCTGAGGCGCGCATCTTCGTTTTGTTGGTTGCTATACTCGTTATAAGCCTGTTCACGGGCGCGTTGCGCCTGCACGATCATCGCGTTTGCATCGACCTGCGCCGTTTGCTTGCCGATGCGCGCGACTTCGAGGGCTTGCGCCGCGCTCTGGACGTTCAAGCGCGCCAGTTCCACGTCTTCGTCGGCAGTGGGCCTGGTGAGGATGGTGCGGTTGAGGGTAGCCTGCTCCAGTGCGATGGTCGCCTGCTGCACAGTACGCTCCAGATCCGTCGTGACGAGTTGGGCCAACACGTCGCCGGCCCGCACCCGCTGGTTGACCTGAACATACACGCGATCGACGCCGCCGCTGCTGTCGAAGCGCAGGTCGAGTCTGTTGTTGACGGCGACATTGCCACTGGCGACGACGGTGATGCTTAGATCACCGCGCGTCACCTGTCCCGTGCGCAGGATATTACTGCTTTGCTGCGCCGCCGCCTGTTCTCCACGCCACCACAGGTACGCGGCAATCCCTCCGCCGAGTAAAGCGAGGATGATGATCCACGTTAACACTTTTTTCATTGGAGTGTTTCCTCCTAAATGTATGACCAGGGTCAATTTTGACCGGGGTCATAATTGACCCAGTCATTATACCACATAACCTTCCTGAAAGTTGCATGGAAAGCAAACAAAAAGCCCCGGAACGGGGCTTCGAGCGTGTTAGGCTAGAGGCTGATCACTGACAGCTAATCGCTTTTTACAGCTTGGCGAGGGTTCGTTGCAGGTAGGGGAGCAGTGCGTGCGCCTTGCCGGCGCCCACCGCCACGCACGCCATCGGCGCATCGGCAACGTACACCGGCACACCTGTCTCCTGGGTAAGGAGTTGGTCGAAATTGCGCAACAGCGATCCGCCGCCGATCATCGTCATCCCACGATCGATGATGTCTGAAGCCAGTTCGGGCGGCGTGCGTTCCAACACCGACTTCACCATGTTGATGATGAGGGCGATGGGTTCTTCCAGGGCCTCGGCGATGTCGTCGGTCGTAATTTCCACGCTGCGCGGCAGGCCGGTCACTTGATCGCGTCCCTGAACTTCCATTCGCATACCGTCTTCGGTGGGGATAGCCGAACCGATGCGGATTTTGGCCTCTTCGGCGCTCGGTTGGCCGATCATCAGGTTGTATTTACGCCGCACGTATGCAGCGATGGTTTCGTCCATGCGCACCCCGCCCACGCGGATGGCGGCGGAGGTGACCACGCCGTAGACAGAGAGCACCGCCGCCTCGCTGGCGCCGCCGCCCAGGTCGACGATCATGTGCCCGCCGGGTGTGTGGATCGGCAACCCGGCCCCGATAGCGCCCGCCAGCGGTTCAGGGATCAAGTAGGCGCGGCTGGCCCCGGCTTCCAGTGCGGCCTCGCGTACAGCGCGGCTTTCGACCTGCGTAACGCCGAACGGCACGGTTACGAAAACCCGAGGCTTGAACAACCGCGTTTTCCCAATAGAACGGTTGATGAAGTGGAAGAGCATCCTTTGCGTGATGCGATAATCGGCGATAACGCCGTCGCGCAACGGGCGGCGCACCTGGATGGTCTCCGGGGCGCGGCCCATCATCGCGCGCGCTTCTTCGCCAACGGCAACCACGTCGCCGTTATCGATTTGTTGGGCCACGACGGAAGGTTCCTGGAGCACAATGCCCCTCCCGCGCACATACACCAACACGTTAACCGTACCAAGGTCGATACCTAGCTCTTCTACCAGTGGCATAGCTTTTCTCCTGTAGCAATGAACAGAGTGATAATACACGCTTTAGGGATTTTGTCCAATGACTCGCCATATTTTTATTGCTTGCCTCATTGAAATTCTCTTGGTATACTAAGGAATGTGGTTATTCAAGAACAGGTGGAGGGCATAGACAGTGCCTCCTACCTGAACGGGTAGGTGTGCTTTTGGTCAGTACAGGGACAGTGGTGCGGGTGGTGGGGGTGGTGGTGGATGCGATGTTCCCCTCCGGCGATTTGCCGGGCATCCACAATGCGTTGCTCATAAAAGGCGACGATGATCGACCCGATTTAGTGATCGAGGTGCAGGAGCACATTGATCCATACACGGCGCGCGCGGTAGCGATGGGGGCGACGGCCGGGCTGCGCCGTGGCTTGCCGGTGGTGGATACCGGCAGCCCGATTAAAGTCCCCGTTGGCCCGCAGACGTTAGGCCGGTTGTTCAACGTGTTGGGCGAACCCATCGATGGTAAACCGCCGGTGACTGATGCAGAGCTTCGCTCCATTCACGTCTCGTCTCCCCCGTTGCGCGAACAACGCGTGGTCGTGGAGCCTTTCATTACCGGCATCAAAGCCATAGACCTGTTAACCCCCTATCCGCGCGGCGGCAAGATTGGCCTGTTTGGCGGTGCGGGCGTCGGCAAAACGGTGCTGATGATCGAGCTGATGGGCAACACCATCCGCGAGCATTCCGGCATCGTCCTCTTTGCCGGGGTGGGGGAGCGCAGCCGCGAAGGCAACGATCTCTGGCTAGACATGCAGAGCAGCGGCGTGATCGATAACACGGTGCTGGTCTTCGGGCAGATGAACGAGCCGCCCGGCGCGCGTTTGCGCGTGCCCCTCACAGCCCTGACGATGGCGGAATATTTCCGTGACTCCGAACGCCGCCAGGTGTTGCTCTTTATCGACAACATCTTCCGCTACATCCAGGCCGGGGCCGAGGTTTCGGCGGTGCTAGGGCGATTGCCGAGCGCCGTGGGCTACCAGCCGACGCTCGCCAGCGAGATGGGCGAGTTGCAGGAGCGCATCACCACCACCAGTCGCGGCAGTGTCACCTCGATTCAAGCTGTCTACATCCCTGCCGACGATCTCACCGATCCCGCGGTGGTGGTGACGTTCGGGCATCTGGACGCTTCGACGGTGCTTTCGCGTCGCCAGGTGAGCCTGGGCCTGTATCCGGCTATCGATCCCCTGGCTTCCAGCAGTACGCTGCTCACACCGGAGGGTGTGGGTGCGCAGCATTATACGGCAGCGATGGAAGTGCGGGCGTTGTTGGCGCGCTACGAGGAGTTGCAGGACGTGATTGCTATCCTGGGAATGGAGGAATTGAGCGAGGATGACCGGTTGGCCGTCCACCGGGCGCGCCGGTTGCAGCGTTTCCTCACGCAGCCCTTTTTCGCTTCGAGCAGTTTTACCGGGCTGCCTGGCGCGTTCGTGCCTTTGGAAGAAACGTTGCGCGGCTTCCGCGAAATCCTCAATGGGCTACACGACGATCTGCCGGAGCAGGCGTTCTATATGGTCGGCTCCATTGATCAGGCAGTGGCCAAGGCGGAAAGCATGGCCGCGGGTGAGGGGTAAATGGCCGATCTGTTGCGCTTCAGCGTATTGACACCGGGCAAGACCTTGCTCGACGTGGCCGAGGTGAGCAAAGTGCGCATGAAACTCGCGGATGGCGCCTGGTTGAGTCTCTATCCCCGCCATGCTCCGCTGTTGGCCGAGACATTGCCCGGCCCTGTGACTTACACGACCGGCGCGGGTGAGCAGGCGATTTCTCTCTCCGAAAGCATCCTCCAGGTTGCAGAGAACAATGTGACGCTGTTTACAGGTGGCGAGTTGGCTGCATCCCTGGCTATGCCAGGAGAAGCGGCTGCCTTGGAGGCCACCGACACCGATGCCACACATTTCGACCGCCTTGCGCGCGCCCTGATGCGGTCGTTGCAGGCGCTGCCCACCGAGACACTAGGCGATTTTGAGCCTGGAGGGGGGGCTGCATGAGTGGTTGGTTGTGGTTGTTTGGCGGTCTGGTGGTAGGGGTGCTGAATGTGGTTTCGATCGCCGGGACGGTCGGCGGGTTGCGGCCTGGTGTATCTGTGTGGGTAGCGTTTGCGGTGGCCGGAGGGTTTATATTGCGCCTGGCCCTGGCGGCGCTGGTGTTGGTCGTCGCGTTGCGGCAAAGTGCGGCGGCGGGCCTACTGGCCTTTGCCGGCCTTTGGTTGGGGCGTTGGACGGTGTTGTTTTTGCGAGGTTATACTTTCAAGGGCGCTTAGAGTTCTGACCTATGACCTGTATTCTCGACAAAGGACCCGCGTATGGATGATGTTTTCTACAGGACTGTTCTGCTCTTCGGTATCATACCAGTGCGTGACACGGTGATTTCGACGTGGGTTATGATGGGATTTATTCTGGGTGTGGTCCTTGTTTTGCGCCGCCATATGCCCGATGCTTTGGAGATGTTTATCGATTTCGTTAGTGACACCGTCTCTGACCTGCTCGGTCGTCCTGCAGAACCGTTTCTGCCTTTCCTGGGCGCAGTGATGCTCTTCCTTCTGGTCGCCAATAACCTGGGCCTGCTGCCTTTTCTGGCGACGCCGACCAAAGATATCAATACCACGCTGGCGCTGGCGCTGGTTGTTTTCTTTGCCGTCCACTATTTTGGTATTCGTGAGCGAGGCCTATGGGGATATTTCAAGAGTCTGGCGACGCCTTTCTTTATGCTGCCTCTGGAAGTGATCGGCCAGCTAAGCCGCACGATGTCGCTGACGCTGCGTTTGTTTGGTAATGTTCTCAGTTCAGAATTTATCGTTGCCGTGATATTTTCGCTGGTGCAGCCGATTGCGCCGCTCCCCATGATGCTACTGGGAACAATTTCTGGTGTTTTACAGGCATACATCTTTCTTGTTCTGGCGTCGAGTTACATCGCCTCGGCACTCGGCGATAGCAAAACTTAGCAAAAACATAACTAGACTTGAAACTATTTAAGGAGGAATAGATATATGGCAGAGCTTGATCAGGGCACATTGGTGACAGTCGTCACGATAGTGGTTGCGGCGATAGGGATGGTGCTAGGGGCCATCACCCCCGCATTGGTCGAAGGGCGTGCGGTGCTTAAGGCGCTAGAGGGCATGACCCGCCAACCGGAGGCTGCCGGCGATATCCGCAACACACTGATTGTTTCACTGGCCCTTTTGGAGACGACGGCGATTTATGTCTTACTTGTGATTCTGGTGTTGATTTTTGCCAACCCATTGCTGAACCGATTTTTCCCGGCTGGGTGAGGGGGTGAAGTGCGTGTGATGGGAAAGGACTAATCGATGCTTGACTTTGACATCTCTACCATTCTTTGGCAAGCCTTCAATTTCCTGGTTTTCGCCGGGCTGCTTTATCGTTTTCTGTTTCGCCCTATGTCGGCGCGGATCAAGGCGTGCGCGGAGGAAAAGGAACAGTTACAGCAGGCGTTGCTGGCAGACCGGGAGGCGGCGGCAGCGCTGCGCCTGGAGCTGGAGACGCGCCTGGCGAGCACGGAGGAAGAAGCCGCCTCGATTATTGAAGAGGCAAAAAACCAGGCCGAGCTTGACCGAACAGCGCTGATGCAGGAAGTGCAGGCCGAAGTGGAGCATATCCTCACCGAAGCGCAGGTGGACGCTTACCGCTTGAAACGCCAGGCCGTGGATGAGTTCCACGAAGATTTGCTGCGCACTGTGTTGGACGTAAGCGCCTTGACGGTAGGTCAGGTTTCGCCGGACCAACTGCAAGATGCGCTGGTCAAACAACTCAATGACAGCGTATGGGAATTAGGCCGCGCCGACATCCAGCGCGTGGAGTTGTTGCGCCGTTCTCTGGGTGCGCGTACCCCTGTGGTGATCGTGCGCACCGCCAAGCCGCTGACTGCCGAGCAGCAAGGCCAACTCGTGCGCACGTTTACCGCTTTGGCCGACCGTAACATCACGCTCGATCTCAAAGTCGATTCGGCCTTGGGACTGGGGTTGAGCGTGCGCATCGGCGATTTTGTGCTGGATAATACCATCGCCGACAAACTGGGCGCCCTGCATAATGAAGTACTGGATACGCTGAAGGAGAGGTTGGCGAATGAATGAACGACAATCCTTGTCGTCACAGCCCTCGCCGCAGCGTAGGGATGAGCAGCCTGACGTCAGGACGATGCTCCGCATCTTGCGTGAGCGCGTGCCCCATATTGGCGCTGAGGTCAGGCGCTATCGCGCGGGCGATACCAGCATTGTCAAGCGTTTGAGCGAAGAAGTGGCGGTGATTGCCGGCAGCGCAACGATCAAACCAGAGATTCCCATACTGATGCAGGCGCTTGCTAAACGCGCTGTGACGATTGATGCGCAAGTACACTATCGCGCCGTAGGTACGGTCCAACACATCGGTAATGGCGTGGCGACGCTTTCTGGCTTGCCACGCTCCTGCACCGACGAGCTGGTGACCTTCCCGACCGGCGTGCAAGGGCTGATTCTCAATCTGGAGCGTGATCATGTCGATGTGATTTTGTTGGGGTCCGATGAAGGCATCCAGGGCGGGGATCAGGTGTTGGCGACCGGCGAGCGTTTGCAGATCCCGGTGGGCCGCAATCTCCTGGGACGTGTGGTCAATCCGCTGGGGCAATCGTTGGATGAACGCGGCGCCATAGAAGCCGTTTACTACACACATCTCGAACACGATGCGCCGGGCATCATTGACCGTGAGCCGGTGAACGAGCCGTTGCTCACCGGTTGGAAGATGGTGGATGCGCTCGTGCCCATTGGGCGCGGGCAGCGCGAATTGATCATTGGCGACCGGCAAACGGGCAAGACCACGCTCGCTGTGGATGCCATTCTCAACCAAAAACACACCGGAGTCGCCTGTTTTTACGTAGCCATTGGGCAGAAGAAATCCTCAACGTTGGCGGTGATCGAAACACTGCGCAATTCCGGCGCGCTTGATTACACGACGGTGATTGTCTCCAGTCCAGATGATCCACCCGCCTTGCGGTATCTCGCGCCCTACGCTGGGTGTACGATGGCCGAAGGTGTGATGTGGGAGGGGCACGATGTGCTCGTCATCTACGACGACCTGACGCGGCACGCCGATTCCTATCGCGAGTTGAGTTTGTTGCTGCGCCGTCCGCCAGGCCGCGAGGCATACCCGGGTGACATTTTCTACCTGCACTCGCGCCTGTTGGAACGGGCGTGTAAGTTGAACGAGGCATCCGGTGGTTATTCCTTGACGGCGCTGCCGATTGTCGAAACGCAGCGCGGGAATATGTCGGCCTACATTCCCACGAACTTGATCTCCATCACTGACGGGCAGATTTTGCTCGACAGCGATTTATTCAATCGCGGCGTGAAACCCGCCATCGATGCTGGGCGCTCCGTCTCGCGGGTGGGCGGCGCGGCGCAAGTCCCGGCAATGCGCGCGCTGGCCTCGACGTTGCGGCTAGAACTGGCGCAGTTCGAGGAGGTGGCGCGGTTTGCTCGCTTTGGTACAGACGTCGATGAGGCCACGCGGCGTCAGATTCGCCGTGGCGAGCGTTTGCAGCGCCTGCTGACACAGCCTGTCCACCGGCCACTTTCGTTGCCGGCGCAAATCATTATGCTGGCCGCGGCGGCAGATGGCCACCTGGACGACATTCCTACTGACGACATTTTGTCATTCGAACGGGCATTTTTGGCGCATATCCAAGTTGAATACCCGGCGCTTGTGACACGGCGCGGACATTCTACTCAGTTCCTTGAAGATGTACGTGCGATGTTGGCCGAAACGGCGGAAGATTTCCGCACAGGCTGGTTACGAAGGAGGCTTGGGCTATGAGAATGGTTATGGCTGTGGTGCCGCGCGATCAAGCCAATCAGGTGATGGAGGCGCTTATCGCGGCCGGTTATACGGCGACATTCACCGAGAGTCGCGGTGGCATGTTGCGTCAGGCGCAGCAGATGCTGTTCATCGCTGTGCGGGCGAAAGATCTGGATCAGGTTCTAGCTATCATCCGCGACCATTGTCGCACGCAGGTTGAGCTAAACAACGCCGCCGACACGGCTCCCGGCCAATTGACCCCCGGATTTACCGGCCCTTCGACGACCTATATCGGCAGCGCCGTGGTTTTCGTTTGGGATTTAGAGCGTTTCGAAACCTATTAGTGCAGGATACCTTTGCGAAGGGTTCGAGCAGGTTTTGCTATGAACGCGCCAGTGGTGGCGAAGGTGTCGTGGTGTGCAGTCCCATTTGTAACCTTCGCCAGGGTTAGAGATTATGTCACAAGACCTTGAACGTATCGAGAGCCGTTTGGAGAATATACGCGCCGTTGGCCCGATTTTGGCCGCGCTGCGCACGATCTCGCTTGGCAGTTGGCAGATGGCACTCAACCGTTTGCGCAGTCTGGAAGGGTACAGCGGACGGCTATTGACCTTCCTACCAGTGGTGTTGCCGCACATTCAAGCCCCGCCGCGCACACTTGCGGCGACGTTGCGCCAACGCCTGCCGTTTTTGCGCCAGTCCCCGGCGCTGCCGTTGCCAGAACCGGAGCGTGTGATTGCGCTGATCATTGGCAGTGAGCGTGGTCTGTGCGGGCGGTATAACACAGCAATTGTGGGACGGGCGGAACAATATTTAGCGGAGATGGAGCAGCGTGGGGTGACGTTGGATGTAGCGATGCTTGGGTCGCGTATCACGCGCATCTTCCAGCGCCAAAAGCGTGTATTGCGTTGGTCGCAGCCGTTGCCGGTGACGCGCTTACCCGCCTTCGAGTTGGCGTTTGGCTTGACCCGCGAGTGGTTGCAGCAATACGAAGCTGCCAAGATCGATGCCGTGGATGTGCTCTACAACGCTTACGATGGGCCGGGACGTTATTCGCCGACCGTTTCCCGGTTGCTGCCACCCGATTTGCCCTCTGCCAATCCCCTCACGCCGGAAGAGGAACGCCTGACCACGCCCTATATCATCGAGACAGATCCGTTGCGCTTATACGTGCGCATCGTGGAGCAATGGACGGCGATCAATTTCTACGCCCTGCTCTTGACGGCGGCGGCTTCTGAGCACTCGGCGCGCTTCCGGCTGATGGAATCCGCAACGCAGAACGTAGATCGTCTGGTCGAGGAATTGACACAGGAGTTACAATCCGCCCGCCGCCAGGCTATCACCACCGAGATGCAGGAACTTGCCAGCAGCGCGGGCCTGCTTGGTAGATCATCTTAGCGATTATCTCAACGGATTCAACGAAATCGAGTGGATGTTTTTTCTGTTGCATCCGTCTAATCTGTTGAGTCCATTTTTAGGAGTGTATGATGAAACAGTTGTGGGCGCCGTGGCGGATGCCGTATCTCCGTGGGGAAAACGAAAAAGTCGCCGGTGAGGGCCGTCTTGCGCGGTGTTTGTTCTGCCATAAACTAACGCAGTCCGACGTTGTCGAGCACATTCTCTATCGCGGCACGCACTGTGCGGTGATGCTGAACCGCTTCCCCTATACCAACGGCCACATGATGGTCGTCCCCTATGCACACACCGACACATTGGAGACACTGGATGACATGACGTTGCTGGAGACGATGCACCTGGTACAGCATTGTTTGCGCGCGCTGCGCCAGGCCTTCAATCCGCAGGGCTTCAACATCGGCGTAAACCAGGGACACGTGGCGGGTGCAGGGGTGGCGGAACACGTTCACCTGCATATCGTCCCGCGCTGGGCCGGCGATGTGAACTACATGACGGTGGTCGGCGAGACGCGCGTTATCCCGCAATCGCTGGACGATACCTATGCGGTGTTACTTCCACTATTCGACGCGCCGCATCAGATGGATTGAGCTGGCTGTATTCGGCAGTACACTTCCGCCTTCGCAAAAGGCTGAAATGGCCGTACTTGTTGTGATCGGCTCAGTTATACCCAGAGGCTATATTGATAAAGAATTTCACTAGAGCAAAAAGCAACGTTTGGTGGCGAATTGCCCCCCTTCTATTGGTGGGGGTGGCTTTTGGATTGCGCGTATATCTGTTGCCTACGGTTCCTTTTGGATGGCATCCTGATGAAGCGACCAAAGGCTTGTTGGCCGGTGATGTGCTGGCCGGCAGATTTTTCCCGGCATTCTTTTCGGCCTTTACCGGACGTGAGGCATTGTACGTGTATTTAGAGGCGCTCATGTTCGTGATGGTGGGGTATGGCATACTGGCCGGGCGGCTGCTTTCCGCGTTCATCGGTGTGCTGACCGTAGCCTGTACGTATCGCATAGGGCGCGTGATGTTCAATCGCCGGGTTGCCTTATGGTCGATGGCGTTATTTACGGTCTCACTGTGGCATTTGATTGCGAGCCGTAATGGCTATCGCGGGCTTATTCAGTCGTTGGTACAGGCGCCCGTTTTGTGGTTGCTTTGGCAAGCGCATTGTGATGATGCGGGCCATGCGCGCCGCACAAGGTATCTCCTTGCTGCCGGATTTTTTCTCGGTTTGAGTTTGTACACTTACACCGCAGCCCGTCTTTTTCCATTTCTGATCTTACTGATTCTTGCGTTGATGTTTGTGACCAATCGCCGCCTCTGGATGGGGCAATGGCGAGCCTTGTTGCTTATGGCAGGCGTGGCGTTTTTGGTGAGTTTGCCGCTGCTCATCCATTTTTACCGGCATCCGATCGATTTTTATGGACGCGCGGCGCAGATCTCGGTGTTCTCGCCCGACTGGTCGGGCGGACACCCCTTCGCGCGCTTGTGGCAAAGCGTTCGGGATACGGCGGTGATGTTTACCCAGCGCGGTGACGGCAACTTTCGCTTCAATTTGCCTGAGCGCGCCGTGTTTGGTGTCGTGGATGGCGCATTTTTCTATGCAGGGTGCTTGCTCTGCGTGTGGGCGGCAATTCGCTCTCGGGCAGAGCGGCGTCTGCCTTATGTGACTTTGCTGTTGTGGCAGTTGGTGATGCTGTTGCCGATGACGCTATCGGCTGAGGGATTACCGTATTACCAGCGGGCGATTGGCGTTTTGCCGGGCCTCTATTTCCTGCCCGCATTAGCGTTGGACGCGCTGACCGTGGGCGTTCAGCGCCTAGGTCGTCACGCGCAGTGGGTACGGATCGCTTGTGCTTTGCTGAGTGTCGTGTTATGGGGCGGGTTGGCCATACGCACGACGCGCGATTATTTTGTTACCTGGCATGGTAGCACGCGAAATGACGATGACCGGCGAGTGGCGATGGTGTACGTCGCCGATTATCTTCGTGATCATGTTTTGCCGGGTGAACTCTATCTTTCGACTGAATATCCAGAGCACCCGACCCTGGCTTTTTTGGCTTCGACGCGGTATGATAATATCCGCTGGTTTGATGCGCGCCAAAGCTTGCCGTTGCCACCGCCAGGTGTAGAGGCGACGTACATTCTCTTGGAAGAAAACCCCCCGCAGCCCGATCTGTTGAATCGCGTGCCTGCGTTGCAGTGGCGTGAAACGCAATATGATCGTTTTGATCGTCCGGTGTTTACGGTCTACTCTTGGAAAGATGGCCTTTTACCCATGCCGACCTATCAATCGCCGGCGACGTGGTCTTGGGAAGTGACCTTTGAACCGGGCGACCCACATGGGTTGCGTCATACGATTGCGTTGCCGATCAATTTCGGGGACGTGTTAGAATTCATCGGCTATGAGGGCAATGCTGAGCAAGTGCGTCCGGGAGACTTGTTAGCCATCACATTGTATTGGCGGCTACTCCAACGCCCGGAACGGCATTACTCTATGTTTGTGCACGTGCTTAATCCGGCCGGACAGGTAGTCGCCGAGTATGACGCCAACCGTTATCCCACCAGCTATTGGTTGCCTGACGGTGGGGAGTTGTTGCTGAGTTATTTCCCTATGTGGCTTCCACCTGATTTGCCACCAGATGACTATCAGATTGAGTTCGGCGTTTACCACCAGCCTACTTGGGAACGCTTGCCTGTTTATCAGGATGGCGAGATGGTGGCAGATCGCATATTGTTGCCGGTGCTGACACTACCTTAAGTATTGGATGATCAGGCTACTATACGGCGGCAACACCAAAACCGGCCGGTAGGCAGTGAAGCCGCCGTCTTCGTTGACGGGCGGCAGGTACAACTCGCCGTCGCCCATGAGCCGCGCAGGTTGGTGCGCGGCAGTGAATGGCCCTTTGTCCAGAACGAGTGTGTAATCCGCGACCGGCTGCCCGCTCAGGTTGACGACCACCAGCACCAGTTCTCCCGCGTGAACGCGCACGTAGCTGTGGATTGGACCTGGCTCCGCCGTTACCGGCAGCCACTCCCCGACGCGCAGCGCGGCGTGGTTGTTGCGCAGCGCAATCAGAGCGCGGTAGTGGTTGAGCAGCGAACCAGCCTCTGTAGTCTGCACCGTCACGTTGCGCGTGGCGTAATCCTCATAGTAGCCTCGCCAGGGCGTCCCGGCGCTGAAGCCGCCATCGGGCGTCCATTGCATCGGGCGGCGGATGTTCTCGTCGGGCTTGGCGCCCTGCATCCCGATTTCTTCGCCGTAGTAGATGAACGGCACGCCGGGGAAGGTGAGTTGTAACGTCGCGGCGATTTTCGCCTGCTCATCGTTCATCAGGGTTGAACGCGTGCGGGTCTGATCGTGATTGGCCAGGAACGTCGCGTACTGGCCTGGCGGGTAAGCGGCAATCACATTCTCCTGCGCCATCAGCAAGCTGGCCGTGCGCCCTCTGAAAGCTGCCGTGCGGATGGCTTCGGCCAGATCGAACTCGAAGCATACATCCACCTTACCGGCAGTATACTGCGCGACAATGTGGGTGGGACTCCACACCTCGCCCACGGTGAAGGCATCGGGATTGATGCCTTTGTAGAAGGCGTAGAACTCCCTGAACCAATCGAGCGTGGCTACGGTATTCTCCGTCTGCACGCCATCTTCGATCAAGTGCTTGATGGCGTCCAACCGGAAGCCGTCGACGCCCATGTCCTCCAGCCAGAAGCGCGTGATGTTGAGCATTTCATCGGTGACGTCCGGGTTCTCGAAATTCAGGTCGGGCATTTGATCCCAGAAAATGCCGTAGTAGTAGCCGCTGCCCGAACGGTGCCATCCCGCGCCACCCGTCTCACGCCATACGTACCAATCGCGCTTCTCAGAGTTTGGGTCCTGCGCCTCAAGGAACCACGGGTGCTGCGCCGAAGTGTGGTTGAGTACCAGGTCGATGATGATGCGGATGCCGCGTTTGTGCGCCTCAGTCATCAATCGCTTGAAGTCGTCGTTGGTGCCGTATTCTGGGTTGACGGTGTAATAGTCGGTTACGTCGTACCCGTGGTAGCTGGGCGACGCCATAATGGGCATCAGCCAGATACCGGTGATCCCCAGGTCGCCGGTGGTGGTCGGATCGCCGTCATTAAGGTAATCCAGCTTTTCGATGAGGCCGTTGAGGTCACCGATGCCGTCGCCGTCGCTATCGTAGAAGCTGCGGACGAAGACTTCGTAGAAGACAGCGTCATTCCACCAGGGCATCTCGCCGGTCCCAGAGATAAGTACACCGTCCATTCCCACAGGCGACGTGACTTGTGGCGCGTGTATTTGCGCCAGGACGAGGTCGAGCGGCGTGACCGTGGCGGTCGGAGCGGGTGTCGATGTTGCCGTGGGCGACGTAGTGGTGGTGGGCGGCTCGCTGGTGGCTGTCGCGGTTGGCTGTGTGGGGAGCACGGTAGGCGTTTCACTCTGGCAGGCTGTCAGATAGCACACACAAACGATCAGACTCAGGCTGTACCGGATGATTTTCCGCATAGCAGGCCTCCCTCTCGCGTTAATGGCGGGGTTCATTGGACGGGATTGACAGGATTCGCAGGTTAAAAAGGTTGCCCTGACTTAGTCAGGTCCTATCCTGCAAATCCTGTTCGTCCTGTCTGAAATAGCATGGTTGCTACTGCTGAATTACACTCGCTTGTTGACTTCCACCAGGATTTCTTCGGCCTTTTCCTTGGTCAGGCCGAATTGGGCGGCCTGTGGCAAGGCGAGCAGTTTGCTCAGCGTCATGCCTTTCAGCATCCCTACCATTGGATTGCTGGAAACGCCGGGCAGGTATTGATCCAGCACGGCCTTGGCCTGCGGATCGTCCAACAGTGTACCAAGGGTTGTATCGAGGGTGATTGCCATACTATGTCTCCTTTTGTAATGTGAGTGTACACATTTTTCAGTGCTGTGCCTATTGTACTATGAGATGTGCAAATTGGCAGGTGCGCTATTGCATTCGATTTGCTGTACCATGGAATAGTTCCCAACCCTGGCTGAGAATGACGATCTGGGCTATCAACAGCCAGACAAAAAACAGGCTCAGCACAGTTGCTGCGCCATTGAGGATGTTTGGCATGTTGGTCTGGATGTTTGTGAGGATGGCGGCCAAATCATCCATCGATGACTGGGATTGAATGACCATACTTTGGTATTCGCTCAGGCTGACTGAGATCAGGCCGACGCTGTCCGACATCGTGATCAGGTTTTCCTGAATGGCGGCCAGGTTGCCATCTGTGGCGCTGAGGTCGGCGGACATTTCGACGAAGGTAGCGGGCAGGCTTTCGAGGTTTACCGCCAACTCGCCGAGCGAATCCGCCAGCGGGACCTCCGGGTTGTAGGATTCCGCAGGCTGCCCCACAAACCCGCCGATCAGCGGCACGTCACTCAGCAGGGCACGGAAAGCATTGAGAGATTCGATAGTACCTTCCAGAACCTGGGCGGCTTCCTGGGCGGTATACAGTGAGGTCGCTGCTGCTTCCAGCGTTGAGGGTAGTGTAGTACCCATAATGATTTCGATTCCGTTGAGCACCGGTTTGGTGTCTTGCACGGTCGCCGCGGTGGTGCCCAGCATTGCCGAGAGGGCGTCCACGCTATCGATGGTGGCCCCCAACGCTTCACCCGTCGTCGCCATGACACTTTTGCTGGTGATGACGCTCTTGCTAAGTGTGTCGATGGTGGCATCGGCATAGACCGATACCGTCGGTTTGGCGATCCATACGCCGGTCAGCCCTGCCAGGGCGAGTAGCAGGCCGAGAATTCCGGTAATCATGACTAGCACACCCAGAATGCGACGTAAGAATTTCATCGTTCCTCCTTATAGCAATAGTTTCCGTCTGTGCAGGCGATGGTAATTTCTGCGTACTTTATTGGGCGGGTTTAGCTCACGCCTATGTCAGTGATTGGATTCCGTAGCGTTTTGCCCTGATGTCGGGTATGGCCGATCCTTCATTGTCGTAACCTTTTGCGCATACGGACACACTCGAATTCTTTCCCGTTGATCGTGCCAACTGTGCGTTTGAAGCCTTCAAATCCCGCTTTTTCATAGGCTTTTCGAGCTCGTTGATTGAACATTGCTACACCGAGATACGCATATTCTCCGTGATACTGGTGATGTTCCACCGCGTATTCGACGCACGCTGTCACAAATTCGGCTCCGCGTCCTTGACCGACGAGATCTGGTCTCATCCCAAAGCCAATCCATAACTCGCGTTGATTGATAAGCTCGTGATCGCCATATTCAGTGTATGGTGTGTATTCCTCGTCCTCGGTGAAGAATTCAATCGAAAGCTCTCCAACTAACTGCCCATACTGGTTCAGAATAGCGAATATCCCATTGCTCCAAGCTTCTTTATCCAACATATGGTCAGCTTCATTGGAATAATCGTAAATGGCGTATTCGTTCTCATACTTCCAAGTATTGACGATTTCACTTGCGTACGCTTCATTCATCGGTACGAACGTGTAATTCATATAGTGCTCCATTGTATAGTCGGATGTCTCGTTCCGGTGAGTGTTTGTACCATCGCAGAAAACTTTGCCGGATCGCCGCTGGTGTAGAATCGGTGATGGCCTGTTTGCCCGGCGGGTGCGAGCAAACTGCGCCGGGCCAGCACGCACCCGACCTGTCGAGCAACGGCGGGCGCCGGATCGATGAGCGTCACATGTGGCCCGACGATGCGTTGGATGAGGGGGCTGAGGAAGGGATAGTGCGTGCAGCCGAGAACCAGTTGGTCGATACCCGCTTCCAGCAGCGGGACGAGATAGCCGCGCAGCAGTGACTCCGTTTCCGGCGTATCGAGCGCTCCGGCTTCGACGGTCTCGACCAGTCCAGGGCACGCCTGCGTGTGGATGTCGAAGCCGTTGCCGAAGCGTTGGATCAACCCGGCGAACAGATCGCCCTGGAACGTCGCCGGCGTGGCGATCACGCCGACGATGCCGGTATTGGTATGTTCCACGGCGGGCTTGACCGCCGGTTCCATACCCACGAAGGGGACATCGGGGAACGTTTCTCGCAGCGCGTGCAGCGCCGCGCCGGAGGCTGTGTTGCACGCCACTACGATGAGCTTGACCCCTTCCGCCAGCAAAAAGCGCGTGACGTTCTCTGTGAGGTGGCGCACTTCGTCCAGTGGACGTTGACCGTAGGGGATGTGCGCCTGGTCGGCGAAGTACAGCGTATCCTCAGCGGGCAACCGGCGAACAATCTCCCGCCACACAGAAAGCCCGCCCACGCCGGAATCGAACACGCCGATGGGCGCTGTATAAGAACCCTCGCGCAGGTTTCGAGTAGATTCTGGCATAGAAATCGTCTCGGATAGCGCCCCAATCTATTACAGCATCTTATTCATAACCTTCGCAAGGATGGGCTATGGGATAGGTTCCAGTAAAATCTCGTAAGTCGCCAATTCCGTTGTCACCGGGGCCAACGCGGAGACGGTGATGACCGCCTCATTTTGCTGGTTACTCAGCGGGATCGTCCACGTACCCAACGTGCCGTTTTGCATCAACAGACGCTCCACCTGCGGTTCTGGCCCGTCGAGCACCAGTTGCACGATCCAGGTCTGTGGCAGGACGTTGGCGTGACGCACGAAACCTTCGTCGATCCAACCGTCGGTGTGTTTTTCCATATCATCGAAGAACACCGTTAGCCCATCTACGACGATGGCTACGTCATCCAGCGCGAAGCCGGCCTGGTTGACGGCAGCGTCGGTGATGTACTCGAAGCGCAGCGCGATTTCCTGCCCGGCGTAAGCCGAGAGATCGGCGCTGAGTTGCTGCCAGCCGGCGCTTTGGCCCGTCAAGCCGCAGCCGAAGTTGTTGCCGTTGGGGTTGGTGGAGCGGCAGTCCAGGCTGCGGTCTTCCAGAATGTCCCACCGGATGTTGTGATCGTTGACGTCGCTTGGCATCACGCCCGAGGCGGTCGTTCCCACGCTCACGTAAGCGTAGTCCCAATCTTCCTCGATGTGGTACCAGGCCCAGAAGCGCAACTCTGCCTCGCTCGCGTTGCGCAGATCGACGATGCGCGTGAGCCGGGTGTTGGATTCGTCTTCGCGGTTGGACCACCACAGGTATTGCCCGCTGTAGGCTTGTGTCGCCATCAGCACGGTCTGGGTGGAACCGCTGAAGCTGAATGAGACCGGCGACCTTCCCTGCACCTTGATGTAGTCCACGCCGTACTGGCTGACGGTGGTGCGGTTGGTCACAGGCGCGTTGCTGACCCGGTAGGTGGCGTCCAGGCGCGGTCTGCCGACGTCGATGCTCGTATACCCATATTGCCCCTCGGCAAACGACGTGTTATCCAGCAGATTGGCGACGGCCCAATCGGCGAACAGGCCGGCGTGGGTGATGGACAGGCCCAGGTCTTCTGCAAGGATGATATCCACGCTGTCCATGCCGTTTTCATCGTGGCTGACCAGCGCCTTGGTTGCGTCTTCGCCAAAGCGGTCGAGGAAGTAACTCATAAAGAGATATGCTGCCCCGTAGTTGGGTGAAGCATCTCCGGCGACACCTTCGGGCCAGGAGGTCAACTGTGTGTCGGGGCGACGCAGGTAGGCGTATTCGCTACCGCCGACGCTGTAATTGCCCTCCGGATGCGCGCGCCGGTTCAGCTCCATCGCCATTTCGGAGCAGCCTTCGTTGAGCCAGGTCGTCTCGTTGCGGTCGTTATTCCAGTGGATCATGTGCTGGAATTCGTGCGCCAGCACGCCGTTATAGAAGTCGTCGCCGATGGTGACGTTGTCGATGTTGATATAGAACATCTCCATCTCGTTGGAGTCGGGGCGCACGGCGCGCACGTAAGAATCGGGGCTGGAGAAGTATCCGGCGACGGTCCGCCCCAGATTGCGTGCGTGCAGGATGCTCAGGCGTGGATCGTTATCGACGCCGGGCTTCCACTCGGAGCCGAAGAACGCGCGGGTGGTGGGGTAGGTGTGCTCCTCGAAGAGATCGGCCGCTTTCTTGATCTTGGCTTCGTCTACGCGGGCGCCTTCCTCGACCCACATATAGACGTGCTCAGTCTTGTAGATGAGGATGGCGTAAATCTCAAATTGTTCGTCGTTGTCCACATTGGAGACGCTAAACATCCGCCGGGTTCCAACGGGATAATCTGCCGGGGGTACGTCGAGTGTGCGCGGCGTATCTGCCGGGACGCCCAGGAAGCGGACGGCCAGCTCGTGCAGGTCGGACTCGGGGATTTGCGCCTCGCGCAGTGCGAGCAGGGTTTCCTCGGCTTCGTCGGGGATCGGTGCGCTGACCGTGGGCGGCAGATCGGGTGAGGCCGGCGTCACCGGGTTAACCGGCGTGATCGGCGTATAGACAGACGGTGGCGGCGTGGGTATGTAGGGAACAGGGCGTGCGGAAAGCCAAAACACCAGCCCGCCGGCCACACAGCAGATACATACGGTCAGCAGGAATATGATGGCCACAATAACACCAATCCAAATCCAGAGTTTTCGATTTTCACCCATTTCTCGATCCTTTACAATTTATGTCTTTCTTCGATTATAGATAATCAGCCGGATAACGCAAGGCCAAAGAAGAGTTCGACAGGAGATAAAAAAGCGTTATAATTTCCCCGTCTGGAGCGGTGCCACAAGCCAGGGGAGGCGGGTTGCAGAAGCGGGCAGGTTGGGAAAAACTGATGAATATGGCACGCCACACAGTGGCGCGGGGCCATTGGGTGGGATGGACGGCGGCAGCGCTCTTTGTGAGCGTCTGGTTTCTTTACGGCCTCACGGCGGCGCGCGGCACGATCTTTGGCGACCCTTCTGAGTACCAGTTCATTCCTGCTGTGTGGGGTATTGCCCATCCACCGGGTTATGCTTTTTACACGCTGATCGCAGGGGTGTGGCAGCGTCTTTTTCTCATAGGCGATGCCGCGGCTGGCGTCGCGTTTCGTACGAACCTTCTGGCAGGGGCTGCCGGCGCATGGACGGTGAGTCGTGTCTTCTTGATGATCCTCGAAGTGCGTTTGGATAGTGCACCAGAAGCCGGTTGGCGCCGGCCTCTGGCGGCTGCACTCCTCGGCGGTTTGGCGTTGGCCGTAGCGCCTAACTTCTGGCAGCACAGCATCCACGCCAACGCGCACATCTTCAGCGCCGCCATCACCGCGACACAGTTGTGGTTATTGCTGCGTTGGTCGCGTGAAGGTCACGACCGCTGGTTGTATGCTCTGGCTTTCTTTGCCGGCATCGGGGTGACACACCATCCCATCACGGTGTGGGGGCTGCCCGCTTACGGGATCTTCATCTTGGTGCAGCGGCCCAAGATTCTGGTGCAATGGAAGACGCTATTGTCGTTCATCGGGTGTGGCCTGGCGGGGTTGGCGCCCTGGCTTTACTTTCCCCTGCGTAGTCCCAACGTCCCCTTCGGCCCTACCGATATGCACACATGGGCGGGCTTTTTCCGTCACGCGACGGCTCAAGGGCTGCGGGTCAATCTCTTCTATTTTGGGCTGGCGGATCAATTCGACCGGCTGCGCGTGTTCTGGACGTTGCTGCGTTTGCAGTACGTCTGGCCGCTGCTGCTCTTAATCGGCGTGGGGGTCGCGTGGTTGCTCTCCCGCCGTCCCCGGCTGGCGCTGCTGTGGGGACTGTTTTTGCTGGGGCATCTAAGCTTCACGCTCAACTCTGTGCAGGATGTGATGGCCTATCTGCTGCACGCTTTTATGGCGCTGGCGTTCCCACTCGGCGTGGGCGCGCTACTGCTTCTGGAAATGGTATCTCGACGCGCGCCGGGTTGGCGGGTGTGGGTGGCGGTGGCGTGCCTGTTTGTGCTCCCGGTGGGCATGCTCGTTCACACCTACCCGCGCATCTCGCTGCGTGCGTGGAATGACGCCGATGTCTTTGTGGACAACTTATTCGCGCGCTTCGCCGGGCGTGGCGAAGGGGCTGTGATTGCCTCTGATTGGGAGCACCTTACACCTTACTTCTACCGCAGTTACGTAGATGGGCAGGCCCTCAACCAGGTTGACGCACGCCCCCTGTACGTCACGACCTCGTTCACGTGGATGGACGCCGTGTTCGGCAATCTCGCCGCCAGCCCGGTGTACCTGACCAATTACCGGCGAGAAATCCGCGATCTGGGTTTCCGCCTACGGCCTGAAGGCGACTTGTGGCGCGTTCTCGAACCGCCTGCGCTGGAACCGGTCGCACCGCAGTATACGCTGCGCGATGTGTGGGTGGACGAGCGTCTCGAATTACTCGGCTACGACGTGACCGAAACCGCAGTCGCGCAGGGTGGTTTCACATCGGTGACGCTCTACGCGCGGTCGGCGACAACGACCACGGCGATTCTGATGCCCTTTGGGCGTTTGGGCGTCGTGGAGCAGCGCTGGACGACCGATAGCCGCCATCTGACGCCGGATTGGCTGCCGGATGAAATTATCGTTGAACGCTATGATGTCTACATCCCCTATGCACTGTCGCCAGGCCTTTACCCGTTGACCCTGGGCTACACGGATATGACCCACGGCGTGGCAGAATTGCCGTTCAGCGGTGGCGTGACGGCCTTGCCGCTGGCCGAGATCACTGTGCTGCCCGCGACTGGTGCGGTCCGGCAGACACGGATCCTCGAGCACTCACTCACCAACATCGGCAATGATGTGGCGCTGCGCTCAGCCCGTGCCCGGGCCGGCTGGTCGACCCGTGCTGGAATCTGGCAAGAACCGTTGACGCTCAAGGCCGGGCAACCGCTGCACCTGACCCTGACGTGGCGCGCATTGGCCCGTCCGCGAACGAGCTACACGATCTTCATTCACTTGATCGATGCGCACGGCGCGCTTCGATTCGGGCACGATTATACGCCGTTGGGAGGCGCTTTTCCCTCTTATTTGTGGTTTCCGAAGTGGTTGGAAGGCCAGCAGGTTATCGACCCTTACCGGCTGGTTATCCCGGATGATCTACCGCCGGGCCAGTATTCGCTGGAGGTGGGCATGTACGAGATGGGCAGCATTCGTCGCATCCCGCAGTTTGCACTTGACGGGACGATGACCGGCGACCGCTTCATCCTCGGCCCAATTCTCATCCAACCGTAGGATTTGTGCACGGATACTACAGACTCTATGGATGCTAATCAGACTATCCGACTAACGACTATCTGACTCTTTGAGGAGGTGTATATGACCGGACTTGTGCTATGGGTGATTGCTTCGGCGATCCTGCTATTTGTGGGGATCTATTGGATTTACATGTTGGAAACGCGCCTCAAGGCCATGGAGGCGCGCTATCAGAAAATCCTGGTGTTGGCTGAAGACACCGATCAGGCAACCATCGTCCAATTGTTGACCCGTCTGGACACGCAGGAGAAACGTCTGGGCCAGGCGGAAGTAGCTCTGCGACGGGTTGGGGAGATATTGCCGCATACGATTCAGGGGCACGGTGTCGTGCGCTACAGTGCTTTCGAGAACATAGGCGGGGATCAAAGCTTCTCGCTGGCGCTGGTGGATGCGCGCGGTAACGGGGCGATGCTCAGTGGCCTCCACGCCCGCGACGATACGCGGGTCTACGCCAAGCCGTTGACGCAGTGGCGCTCTTCCTACAGCCTGAGCGCCGAGGAGCAGCAGGCATTGGGCCGGGCGCGGCAGATGATCGAGGGTGCGCCCTCCAATAGCACCCCATCCAGTGGTGCACCATCCAATGCTGCGACCGCCAACGCGGCGCAGGCTATCACTGCGTCATCTGAAAGGGCCCCCTCCAATACGGGCTAGATCGCCGGAAATACGATTAGGAAGATGGTGTTTGACAAACACGGTTGACAAACCGCCATCTCTGGTTATTATTGAGACAAGTCGCGCTAGACTTTGGTTAGAATTGAGGGCAGGAGAGTTGTAGCCCTGGCGAATTTCACCAATGTGAAATCTAATCTATGGTAAGGAGGAATCGATGTCGTGGTTAGGTGGTAAAGGCAAATCAAAAGAACCTGTGACACCTGTTGTTAAACCAACTACTACCGGGGGAGGACGTATGGCGCAACCAGCAATTGAATCGACCATTGGAGCGAATACCCATATCAAGGGTGACATTCAGGGGGATGGCGGTCTCCGCATTGATGGCATCGTCGAAGGTACCATCGAGATCACCGGCAATCTGGTGATTACCGAGAGTGCCAAAGTGCGTGCGGAAATCAAAGCCAACAATGTATCCATCGCTGGCGCGGTACAAGGGAACGTTTCCGCGAATCGGGTGGAGCTTGCCGACACCGGACGTGTGTGGGGCGATATGACCATCAAGTCCCTGTTGATCAACGAGGGCGCGTATTTGCGCGGGCAGACGTTTATGTCGCAAGACTTGCAACCCCCGAAGCTCGAGCCGCCCAAACCGGCCAAATCGAACAACCCTCTACCTGCGCCGCAGGCCGGCACCGTGGTCGATGTGACGCCGGACGATAAGCCGGGTAGTTAGCGCGTTTTTTGCGTAGATCCAAAAACAAAGCAGGGGCGGCTAACGCCCCTGCTCTTTTTTATCCTTGCGCCGGTTGATCTGTTGAAGTGCCCCCCAGATGACGAATGTTTCCCCGGCCAGGTAAATCAGGCTCAAGGGCAGCAAGCTGGTACGTTGCAGCTCGTAGGCCAGCAGCAGTGCCACGAGTGCATACAGACTAATAAGAATTTCTCCCGGCAGCGCCCGGTCGAGTGTGACTCGGTATTGTGCGGCGCGCCAGTTTCCCTGTCGTCCCTGCAACCTGAATTTAGGCGTGCGTTTGAACTCGCCGCCCCAATGGAGCAGCCCATCGACCACGCCCAGGGTGGTGTTCCAACTGACGCCCACACCTAACAACATCAAGACCGGGTAGGCTAGGATGCGGCGTGGCCAATCTCGATACAGTGCCATTTGTCCCATCAAATAGAGTAGCGGGGGCAGCATGGTCAATGTCCCCAACGCCACAGCCAGTGTTGGCAGTCGTGGCGAGTAGATGACCATCGGCGCGACGAGCAGCACCAACGCCAGAATGAGGGGTTGGGTCAAATAGCCGCTCAAGTGCAGCAGCGCCATCACTTTTTGGGTTAGCTTCAGGCGTGGCGAAGACACAATTGCTCTACAGGACTTGCGCAGTACCTGAGTCGCGCCTTTGGCCCAGCGATACTGCTGTTGTCTGAACGCGGCTACCAACGGCGGCAACTCCGCCGGCGCGACGACGTCGGGAAGGTAGAGAATTTTCCACCCGGCAAGCTGCGCGCGGTAGCTCAAGTCGAGATCTTCGGCGATGGTGTCGTGCTGCCATCCGCCGGCCTCTTCGATGGCGCGCCGCCGCCATACCCCCCCTGTGCCATTGAAGTTCATCAGTAGACCGGTGCGGTTCCGCGCGATGTGCTCCACGGTGAAATGGGCATCCAGCGCCAATGCTTGCGCGCGTGTGACCGGCGAGTATTCGGCGTTGAGATGTCCCCAGCGGCCTTGCACCAGTCCCAACGCGGGGTTCTGCACGAGGTGGGGAACTGTCTGCCGCAGAAAGTCCGGCATCGGCGCAAAGTCTGCATCGAAGATAGCAATGTATTCGCCGCGCGCCTTCTGCAATCCCGCCGCGAGCGCACCTGCTTTATGTCCGCTGTGGTGTTGCCGGTGTAGCATGGCGATGGTGTACCCTTGCGCCTTGAGCCGCTCGACTTCCGCGTGCGCCAGTGCGGTCGTGTCGTCGTTGGAGTCGTCGAGCACCTGGATCTCAAGTCGGTCACGTGGCCAATCGAAGGCCGCTACCGCCGCGAGGATCCGCTGCACGACATAACGTTCATTCCGCAGTGGAATTTGCACGGTCACTATGGGTAGATCGGCTTCAGGGATAAGTGGCGTCTCCGGCGACGAGGCGCGACGGTGCCAGAGATACAGTGTGACCAGGATCACGATATGTACGGCGTATAACGCCAGCCCGATCAAGACCGCGGTATAAAGGTATCCCACAATTTGGGGTATCATACTGCCAACCTCCTTAACATAGCATCATTATAACACCAGTTAAACCTTTGCTAGGGTCGGCGATTTGCATTGCGCTGGCGTTGCACTTGACAGCTAATCTAAAAGTACGAAAATGGGATTATGAGCTGTGCATTTGTAATTGACATCGATTCGTCTACGTTTGACATTCTGCATTGTGTTTGACTTTGGATAAAATGGATGTAATACTGTCATTGAAACACACACTGAACTGCGGTCTCAAACTCTGAGTACGTGTTTCCCTTTATAACGTGGGAGAGGTCATGCAAGTTATTGTAGAGTTGATGGGAATTGCCAGAGTCGTCAGTGGCGTAAAGCAAGTAACGCTCGACCTAGAGGAAGGGACAACTTTCCGCCAGATTGTACGTTTGCTAGGCCAACGATACCCCAAATTACTCGGTGAGGTCATCCAGGCTGATGGTGAAACTTTTCAGCCATCCAATATGCTCAATCTCAATGGGCGGCGTATGATCCAGCCTGCACAGATGGATGATACCCCCTGCAATGGAGACCGCTTGATCCTTATGTCGATCTTAGCCGGTGGTTAGGCAATCACGAATTCCGAATCACGAATCCTCGCTTGTCAGTCCAGTATTCGCCATTCGCTATTCGCCAGTATTAATTTCCAGGAGGTAGCTTATGTACGGTTACAGTGGCAAGATTTTGCACATCGATCTGACGACACGAAAGACCTGGGTCGAAACCAAACCCGAAGCGTGGTACAAGGTCTACATCGGCGGCGTGTCGATGGCGGCGCGGCTGTTGTGGGAGAACATCAAGCCGGGCTGCGATCCACTCTCGCCGGATAATCCTATCTGCATTGCCAACGGCATCTTCGCCGGGACGCCGGTGCCGGTCGGTGGGAAGTACGGCCTGGCTTCCAAGTCGCCGTTGACCGGCTTTATGGGCGACAGCCTCTCCGGGAGTTGGTTCCCCGTCGCGCTCAAGCGTACCGGCTGGGATGGCATCGTCATCCACGGGGCCAGCGCGGAGTGGGTGGATGTCTTCATCGACGATGGGCGGGTGATGTTCCGCGATGCGCGCAAGCTGCTCGGCAAAGGCACCTTCGAGACCGAAGAGGCCATCCGCGAGGAACTGCTGGATGATCAAGTGCGCTCGGCGACGATCGGTCCGGCCGGCGAGAAGCTGGTGCGCTTTGCCAATGTGACGAACGATGGACGGCAGGCCGGACGCACCGGTCACGGCGCGGTGTGGGGATCGAAGAAGCTCAAGGCCGTGTCTGTGCGCGGAACGAAGGGTGTCGTCGTTGCCGATCCGGATACGTTGATGAAGATGTCCTTCGACATCACCGATCAAGCGCAGGGGCCGTACACGGTCAAATACCGCATGTTGGGTACGGCGACCAACGTCCTCAATATGAACAAGTTGGGCTTGTTGCCGACGCGCAACTACCAGCAAGGCGTCTTCGATATGGCCGAGCAGGTCAGTGGTGAGTACCTCGAAGAGCACTTTAAGGTGAAGAAGATTGCCTGCGCGCAATGCCCCATCGCCTGCGAGCAGGTCTCGGCTGCCAAGCCGGGGCTATACGCGGGTGCGATGACGGGCATCGAGTACGAATGTCTCTACGCCAACGGTCCGAACCTGGGCATCGGTGATTTGAACGCCGTCATCAAGCTGATCGATACCGCCGACCGGGGCGGCGTGGACGCAATGAGCCAGGGTGTGACCATCTCCTGGGCGATGGAATCCTTCGAACGCGGCGTGTTTACCAAGGAGGATTTCAAGTGCGCCAAGTACCCCGATGGCTTCGAGCCAAACTTTGGCAACGGCGAGGCCGCCGTCGCGTTGGCCGAAATGATCCGCGACCGCGAAGGCATTGGCGACCTGCTGGCCGAAGGCACGCGCATCGCCAGCCGGCGCGTAGACGCCGACCGCGGGACGGAATCCTACAAGTGGGCGATGCACATCAAGGGTCTGGAAAACCCCGGCTACGATGCGCGCGGCCTTAAAACCTTCTCGGTGGGATTGGCGACCGGTACGCGCGGCGGCTGTCACAACCGTTCCGCCGCCTACGACCCCGATATTCAAGGGGAAGTGGACCGCTTCAGCATCGACGAGACGCGCGGTCGCTTGGCTGCCGATACAGAGGAGTACGCCGCCGTCTACGATACGTTGCCGCTCTGTAAATTCATCCGCCGCTGCTTCACCGGCAAAGCCGACCGCGCGGGTGCGTGGCCGACGATTGCTGCGCTCATCAACGCGACCACCGGCTGGGATTTCGACTACGATGCGGTGGACCTCATCGGCGTGCGCGCGCACACGATCAAGAAGGCGTTTAACATCCGCGAAGGCTGGACCCGCGCCGACGATCACCTGCCTTACCGCTGGCACCACGATCCGATGGAGGAAGGCCCATCCGCCGGGCACGTCGTCACTGAGGAAGAGCTGGAATACCTCAAAGACCTCTACTACGAAGCGAAAGGCTGGACTAAAGAGGGCCTGATCCCCAAAGCCAAATTGACCGAATTGGGGATGCCGGACGTGGCGGAGGCCATCGGCGTATAAAGATGCAAGAAGCAAGAAACAAGATTCCTACGTCTTGCATCTTGCATCCTGCATCCTGTCTCTTGCATCTTGATTTTTTACAGGGGTGAACTATGGTAACTTCAACATCCAGATATGCCTATATCGCGTGTGATGCAACGAAATGTATCGGCTGCCAGTTGTGCGAGTACATCTGCTCCTATACCAAGACCGGCGAGTACAATACCTATCGCAGCCGCATACGCACGGTGCGTGTGGACGAAATCCTGATCACCGCGGTGGCCTGCCGCACGTGCGAGGACGCGCCGTGCGTCATCGCTTGCACCCGCGACGCGCTGACGCAAGACCCGGAGACGGGTCTCATCAGCGTGAACGCCGAACGCTGCGACGGCTGCGCCTGGTGCATCGAGGCGTGCGACTTTGGCGCGATCTCGATCAACCCGGTGACCAAAATGGCCGAAATGTGCGATCAGTGCCAGGATAAAGAGGATGGCCCACAGTGTGTGATCTGGTGCCCGAAAGACGCGCTCGAACTGACGACCCCCGATCAACGCGCGCAGAAAGCGCGGCACAAGTTGATTCACGAAGAGGTACATGGCCCGAGGTAGGGGAACCTTATGACTGAAGACATCGACAACAACGAAGAACTACGCATCGGCGTCTACATCTGTCACTGCGGATCGAACATCGCCAGCACGGTGACGGTTCCCGACGTGGTGGAATACGCCGCGACGCTGCCCAACGTGGTGGTGGCGAAGGAGCACAAGTATATGTGCTCCGATCCGGGGCAAAGCTTGATCAAGCAGGACATCCGTCAGTACAAGCTTAACCGCCTGGTGGTGGGGGCGTGTACGGTTTCGATGCACGAGCCGACGTTCCGCGCGGTGCTAGCCGACGAGGGTGTCAACCCCTTCTTCTTCGAGATGGCGAACATCCGCGAACACTCCTCGTGGGTTCACACGCACGAGAAACCGGCAGCGACGCTCAAAGCGAAGGAGATCGTCTCGGCGGCGGTGGCGAAGGTCAGTTTTGTGCGCCCCTTGGAGATGTTCGAGGTGCCGGTGACCCGTAAGGCACTCGTCATCGGTGGCGGCATTGCCGGGATCAGCGCGGCGTTGGATTTGGCCGATATGCATATTCCCACGACGTTGGTGGACAAGTCGTCGTCCATCGGCGGGCGGATGGCGCAGCTCGACAAAACCTTCCCCACGATGGACTGTTCGATCTGCATCGAAGCCCCGAAGATGGTGGACGTCGGCAAGAGCAAGCACATCAACCTGATGACGTACTCCGAAGTCAAGAAAGTTGAGGGCTACATCGGCAACTTCAAGGTCGAGGTGGAGCGCAAGCCGCGTTACGTACTCGAAGATCGCTGCACCGGCTGCGGTTTGTGCTCCGACGTCTGTCCGATCTCCGTGCCCAACTTCGAATTCGAGGAGGGCCTGGGACCGCGCAAGGCGATCTATGTACCGCTGGTGCAGGCCGTCCCGGCGATTTTCACGATCGACATGGACGCTTGCATCGAGTGTTTCAAGTGCGTCGAAGCGTGCGGCAGCTTGCAGGCGATCAGTTTTTACGAAGAGCCAAAAATTGAGACGTTGGACGTGGGCGCGATCATCGTCGCCACCGGCCTGGATATGTGGGACCCCACGCCGTTGGAGGAATACGGTTTTGGCGTCTACGACAACGTGGCGACGATGATGGAGATCGAGCGCTTGCACTGCGCCGGTGGCCCGACGGTAGGTGAATTCGTGCGTCCTTCAGATGGCAAGACGCCCAAGACGCTAGGCCTCATTCAGTGCGTCGGCTCGCGTGACAAGCGTTACAACGAGTATTGCTCCGGCTTCTGCTGTATGTACACGATCAAGAATGCATTGCTTCTCAAGTGGCTCTACCCGGAGATGGACATCACGATTTTCCGTATCGACATCCGCACGCCCGGCAAGACCTATGAGGAATTCTACGAACGCGCGCGGCAGGCCGGCATCCACTTCGTGCAGGGCCGTCCCGCCGAAATCCGCGAGGACCCGGTGACCAAGAATCTTATCGTGCACACACACAACGCCGCACTCGACCGCCAGATGGAATACGAGTTCGAGATGGTGGGGTTGGCGACGGCGGCGATTCCATCGGCGGGCGTCGATGAACTTGCGCGCGCGCTGACCGTCCCGCTGGATACGGCCGGCTGGTTCCTGGAATCGCATCCCAAGCTCAAACCGATCGACTCCTCAACCGAGGGCGTCTACCTGGCGGGATCTGCGCAGGGGCCGAAGGATATCCCGCAGAGTGTGGCGCAGGGTAGCGCAGCCGCCGGGCGTGCCGCGCGCGTGCTCAACGCCGGCAAGTGGCAGATCGACCCCATCGTCGCTTACGTCGATCCGACGCGCTGCCTCAACACCAATCCCAAGAGCAAGTGTACGATGTGTGCACAAGCGTGTCCTTACGGGGCGGTGATCAACGAACCGGGGACGGGCAATCCGAGCCAAATCATCCCGGCGAAGTGTCATGCTTGCGGGACATGTGTAGCGGAATGTCCGGCCAATGCGATCACGCAATGGCACTTCACCGACGGGCAAATCCTGGCGCAAGTTCACGCCTTGCTTGCCGACAATCCCGAAGAGAAAGTGCTGGCGTTCACCTGCCGCTGGTGCAGCGGCTTGGGCGCGGACAACGCCGGTGTGAGCCACTTCCAGTACCCGGCCAACACGCGCAACATTATGGTGATGTGCTCCGGACGCATCGACCCGGATTTTGTGATGGAAGCGTTCAAACTGGGTGCGGGCGCGGTGTTGGTATCGGGTTGCCACGTGCAGGACTGCCACTACATCACCGGGCGGCAAAAGGCCGACGCGCGTATGGAACGGCTGCGGACACAGTTGGAACGTATGGGAATGACACCGCAACGTTTCCGCACCGAGGAAGTCTCTGCTACCGAGGGTGCGAAGTGGGCGCGCATTATGACCGAGATGAGTGAAACGGTCAAGGGATTGGGGCCAGAAGGCGTGCGTGCGGAAAACGACAAGATGCTGCCGCAACTCGAGCGCCAACTGCGTCGCGTCCGCGAAGGCCTAGATGTGACGCGCGTGCTGGACATCTTCGAGGCGCGCTTGCAGGGCGTGAAGACGGAGATCGCGCAGGCGTATGAGCGGGAGCGACGCTAGAGAGGGGTAAAGAGAAGCTATGGAAGCCATTCGAGAAATCCGAACTGTGGGGCAGGGCGAAATTGTATTGCGCTTACCCAAGGCATTTTGGGGGCGACGGGTTGAGATTATTGTTCTTTCCGCATCGTCAACCGACAACGCGCGCTCCCAAAAGAAGAGTTTGCGCGGTTGTCTACAACCTTATGCGCGACCAGAGTTGATTTCGACTGAATCTAGTGCATGGCTCGAAGCGGTGGAAGACAAACATGCTGCTCGTTGATGCCAATATAGTACTTCGGTATATTTTGAATGACCACCCGGAGCTATCTGAGCGTGCAGCAGAAGTTCTCGAGCAGAATGAAGCTTTCTTGCCGGCAGAGGTGGTTTGTGAAGTTGTTTATGTCCTTCAAAAGGTCTACAGTGTTCCTAGAAAGCAAATTCAAGCAAGACTATGCGCTTTGCTGGATGAACACCTGATCACCGTTGAGAGAACGGAAGTGTTGCGACAGGCGCTGGTGGTTTACTGCACCAAGAACCTGGATATTGTCGATGCGCTCTTATGGGCGTATCATAATGTGGATCATTATCAAGTTGTTACGTTTGATGCACAACTGTCCAAATTGTTGGAAACGGAGTAATTTATGACCTCTGAACTACACCCTTTTCTCGTTGAAGTCATGACGGTTCGCGGCGGCAAGGACGTGCTGGAATGTTACCAGTGCGGTACGTGTTCCGCTTCGTGTCCAGCGCTACAAGATATGGCTCACGGCCCGCGCCGCCTGATGTACATGATCCAAAACGGCATGGAGAAAGAAGTCCTCTCCAGCCCTGATATCTGGCGCTGCGTCTCGTGCTATTCGTGCATGAACCGTTGCCCGCGCGGGATCGAGATCACGGTGTTGTTTTCCGAACTGCGCCGGTTAGCCGTCCAGAAAGGTTACGTGGAAGACAAAGAAGCGCAGTTTGGACAGGCCTTCACCGTGACGCTGGCGCAGCACGGGCGAATGTTCGAGCCGGAATTGCTGATCCGTTATTACTTGCGTACCTGGGATGTCAAGGGTATGCTGGGAATGGTCAGCCCAGGCCTGAAGATGGCGCTGAAAGGCAAGGTGGCTTTCGCGCCGAAGAACATTACCGCATCCCAGGAATTGCGGGATGCCGGCGTCGTCCCGCCGGTCGGTACCTATCACCGCAGCAAACTCCGCAACAGCGTTGTTTCACTCATGGTTGCGGTATTGGGAATCTTCGCCGCCATCGGGAGATTCTTCTCCGGCCGCAAAAAGGAGGCGCTCCATGGCTAAAGCTTACGCCTACTATCCGGGATGCAGCCTGGACTCCACCGCCAAAGAGTACGATATGTCCGTGCGTGCCGTCTTTGCCAAACTGGACATCGAATTGCACGAGCTTGAAGAATGGACCTGCTGCGGCGCGACCCATTCCGCCATTTACAAAGAAGATTCGCGCTTCTTGCTCTCGTTGCGCAACCTGGCGCTGGCAGAGATGCAGGGCTATGATACCGTTATCGCACCATGCAGCGCTTGCTACAAAAATCTGCGCCGCGCGGCCAAACTCGCCGAAGCCGACAAGACAATCTGCACCCGCGTGAACAACGAAATGGAGGAGACCTTCAGTTGCTCGGGCAAAGTCGAAGTGCTGCATCCGCTGTATCTCATCTTGCGCGATTACGGGTTGGACGTCCTGAAGAAGCGGGTGGTGCGCCCATTGACCGGCATGAAAATCGCCAGCTACTATGGTTGTATGCTCACCCGCCCGCTGGACGAGTTCGACAGCGCGGAACGTCCAACGGGACTGGATCGGTTGGTGCGGGCGCTGGGCGCCGAGCCGGTGGACTACGACTACAAAGCCAAGTGTTGCGGTGGCGCGCTGGCGCTTTCCCACGGCGGGACGACCGCGCGTATGGCGGGCGACGTGCTGGCATCGGCTAAAGCGCGCGGCGCGGAAACCGTGACATTGGCTTGCCCGATGTGCCACATGGCGCTCGATCTGTACCAATCGAAGGCCGAGAAGATCGTCCAACGAGATCTAGACCTGCCGGTGGTCTTCTTCACGCAGTTAATGGGCCTGGCACTGGGTCTCGATCCCGCGCATTTGGGCTTGTCACGGCATATCGTCCCGACGGCGAGTGTAGTGGCGCGAGTTGTAGGATGAGTAAGCCTCTGGCATCCAATGAAAAAGTGGGGAAGGGTGTGGATTCTTGGATCACCGATATTATTGCTCAGGCAATGCGTGCTTGAGGACAAGGAGATAAAGCGTGAAACGTGGAACTACCTTGAAACACCGCACAGAAACATCGCTCACGCTAGAGCGCAAAATGGTCACACACCATGACGTGCTGACCTGGGACCTGGATCGCTGTGTCGGTTGCCAGATTGGGCCGAAGGTGTGTCCCAAAGAAGCCATCAGCCATATTGATGGCGTGGTCGAAAACGGGCGCATGGTCACGAAGCTCTTGGTGGACGTTGATCCTGACAAGTGCATCTTCTGCGGGATGTGCGTGGAGATGTGCCCGATGCGGGCGATCACGTTGACGCTCAACGACGAGCCGTACAATCCCGTTATTGAGCACGAAGCATTCCCCAAACTGATGAAATCCACCAAATTCAACAAAGACGATTTCGATTTCAGCCTGAAAGATTTCGTCATCGAGAACTGTTCCGCGGACGTCATCAGCTACGATGCAGAACGCCACACGATGAGGGTTGATCAGGAGCACTGCATCCGCTGCCGCCAGTGCGAGGTTGCCAGCAACGGCGCTTTCGAGGTGCAACAGCCTTGGCAGGGCACGGTGTTGCTGCGGCGTGAACTGTGCGTCGAGGGCTGCCTCGCCTGCGCCGACGTTTGCCCGACGCGCGCACTGCACATCGATGAGAACGGTCAACTCGTTCACGCCGACTACTTCTGCATCAAATGCCGCGCGTGTATGCAAATCTGCCCGGTCAAGGCGGAGTGGGAAGAATACGACATCCACTTCGAGTCGCAGGGCGTCATCTACACCCGCACCCATCGCCGTCTGACGAACGCCGACGAGTTGCCGGTACTCGTCGAACGGTGGCGCGTGCGTCACACACCCGTCGAGAGCGCCGCGTGGCTCGAAGCGCTGGCGAAACTCGCCGATGATAAGGCCAGCCAGGTCGAAATCGACCGCAAGCGGGCCGTGCGCCGCAAGGACTTGATCGTCGCGTTGAAGGGCGGCAAATCGCGCGTGAAGGATCACGAATAAACCTCTTTCGTCGCTTTTTGCCGCGCCCCGCGTACCCCAGCGCGGGGCGCGGAATGTTACCATAATGCTTGCGCCGGATTACTATCCGGCGTTGTGAGAACGGCGGATGGTGATTCGCCTTAAGCGTAGAAGCAATGTTTCTTTTTGAGAGGATAGCATGCAACTTCGCCAACTGATTTTAGCTGTGCCGGATGTGCTTGAGCTTGCGGGTGACGATACGCCAATCCTGGGCATCACCGACGATTCCCGGCAGATACAACCGGGTTTTCTATTCGTCGCGGTGCGGGGGGTGTCGGTGGATGGCCACCGGTTTGTCCCGGCGGCGCTGGCGGCTGGCGCGGTTGCCGCTGTGGGTGAAGAGCCTGCCGCCATCCTCAATCTTCCGCCCAGGTTCCCCTATCTGCGTGTCGCCGATGCCCGCCGGGCGCTGGGTTGGTTGCACGCGGCCTGGCATAACTTTCCCTCGCGCCACCTGGCGCTCACCGGCGTCACCGGCACCGACGGCAAAACGACGACGACGAACCTGCTTTACGCGATCATGCGCGCCGCCGGGCGCGAGACGGGGATGATCAGCACCGTCAACGCGCGGATCGGCGCGCTGAACCTGGACACCGGCCTGCACACCACCACACCGCATCCTGCCGACGTGCAGCGTTATCTGGCGGACATGGTCGCCGCCGGTGCAACGCACGCTGTTTTGGAGACGACGTCCGAAGGATTGGCGCAGCAACGCCTCGCCGGGTGCGACTTCGATGTAGCGGTCGTCACCAACATTACCCATGAACACGTAACTGCCCACGGCACGTGGGAAGCCTACCGTGAGGCAAAAGCCACGCTCTTTCGCGGTCTAGCGACGGCGGCGCGCAAATCCGGTATCCCGAAGGTCGCCGTCCTCAACCGCGACGATCCCCGTTCCTTTGATTACCTTCGCGCGATTCCCGTGGAGCAGCACGTGATCTATGGTATCGAGACAGCGGATGTCGATGTGACGGCGACGGACATAACCTATTCGCCGCAGGGGATTCGCACCGTCCTGCGCAGTCCGTGGGGAAAGGCGGATATCACCTCTCCGCTGGTAGGCGCGTTCAACGTCAGCAATATCCTGGCGGCGGCTTCGGCGGCGCTGGCGCTCGATATGCCACTTGATGCGGTTGCCGAGGGTGTCGTGGCAGTGCAGGGCATACCGGGCCGTATGGAGCGCATCGACGAGGGCCAGCCGTTCACCGCGCTGGTGGACTTCGCGCACACGCCCAACGCGCTGCGCGTGGCGTTGCTGGCAGCGCGGCAGTGGGTAGCGGGGCAAGGCCGCGTCATCGTCGCCTTTGGCTCTGCCGGGCTGCGCGACCGTGAGAAGCGCCGTATGATGGGCGAGGTCGCCGGCGAGTTGGCCGACCTGATTGTGCTGACCGCCGAAGACCCGCGCACCGAACCCCTCGACGATATTCTCGCGGAAATGGCCGCTGGCGTCATGCGCTATCCGCGCGTGGAAGGCGTGGACTTTTGGCGTGTTCCGGATCGCGGCGCGGCGCTGCTGCACGCCGTCAACTTGGCGCAACCCAACGACATCGTCCTCGCCTGCGGCAAAGGCCACGAGCAGAGTATGTGCTTTGGGACGGTCGAATATCCGTGGGACGACCGCAAGGCGCTGCGCCGCGCCCTCCACGGCGAGACGTTGGACACGCTCCCTACACATTTGGAGATGTGAACTTTTTACCACGAATCTTCACGAATTCACACTAATCTGTTTCTATTCGTGACGATTCGTGTAGATTCGTGGTTAGTATTAAGACGGTTAACTTCCATTGCTGATAGCTGACGGCTGATAGCTGACCGCTGTTTCGGAGAGCGAATGCGGATTGCGTTGGTGCACGACTGGCTAAACCAATATGGTGGCGCGGAGCGGGTGTTGGAGCACCTGGTCGCGCAGTTTCCGGGCGCGCCGGTCTACACGAGCATGTACTGGCGCGACAAGATGCCCGCCGCCTATCAGCCCTGGGACATTCGCACGACCTGGATGGATCGTCTGCCGGGCGTCTACCGGCGGCACCAATGGTATTTCCCTTTGTACGCGCTGGCCTTCGCTACGCTGGACCTGCGTCAGGGCTACGATGTCATCCTCAGCAACAAGAGCGGCTTCTGCCACGGCGTCCGCGCGGGCGAGACGCCGCAGGTGTGCTACTGTCTCGCGTCCACACGTTACGTCTGGGAGTTCGACGCTTACGCGGCGCGCGAGAACGTGCCGGGTGTGCTCAAGGTGTTGCTCAAACCGGTGGTCGCGCTGTTGAAGCGGTGGGATTATGGGGTGGCACAGCGCGCCACGACGCACTTCGTCGCCATCTCGACCGAGATTCAGGAGCGCATCCGCCGCTATTACAACCGCGAGTCGAGCATCATCTATCCGCCGGTGGATGTGGAACGTTTCCGCCCGGCCCCGCAGCACGAGGATTATTACCTGATCGTCTCGCGGCTTATTCCCTACAAGCGCATCGATTTGGCCGTAGAAGCCTTCAACCAACTCGGTCTGCCGTTGCGTATCGTCGGCAGTGGGCGCGACCGGGAGGCGTTGGAGGCGCTGGCGAAGCCGAATGTCACGTTTATGGGCTACGTCCCGGATGAGGAGCTACCGGATTTGTTGGCGCGCTGCAAGGCGTTCGTTTTTCCGGGGCGTGAGGATTTCGGGATTGCACCGTTGGAGGCACAGGCTGCGGGACGCCCGGTGATCGCTTATGGCGCAGGGGGAGCGCTGGATTCGATTGTCGAGGGTGAGACGGGGACCTTCTTCCGCGAGACCACACCGGAATCCCTCGCGCAAGCCGTGCTATCCTTCGCCGCCGACCGCGTAGACCCGTTAGCCTGTCGCGCCAACGCCGAGCGTTTCTCCGTCCCGCGTTTCCAGCAAGAACTACAAACAACCCTAACGCACGTTTTAGTGTGAGAGAATGAGTGAATCGGCGACTTTGTCTGATTACTCTTCACTCGCAACTCGCCACTCGCAATTCACCACGGCATATTCTGCACTTCCCACTCCGGGCGCTTCGTCCACCAGGGTAGGATGCCGTAAGATTCCAAGATTGCTTCCTCAGTATGAAGTTCCAGCATGCACTCGTACCAGCTCAACCCCTCGGTTTTCTGGAAATGCCACCATTCGATATCGTAATAAGAAGATCGCCAGTTGGACAGGGCATTGCGGCGCTCCCACCCGTAGTCGGCGGCGATGGTGGTGAAGTCCACGTAGTAACCGTTGGGGACTTGGCTCTTCAGTTCGCCGCCCTGGACGGTTGCCAGCCCACCTTTGGAACGCGCCGAGAGGTCCCACGGGGCGACGCGGAGCGGTTCGCCCAGGCTGCCATCCTGTTCTTTGGCCAGGATGAATACCCGCCAGTAAGTGACGCCGCCGATGTCTTCGCGCACCAGTTCGATCTGGTTATTGTGGAGAAATCCCTGGTTGATATCGATGGCACGCCCGCAGACGTGCCAGGAGATGCGCCCTTGCCCAGGGCGAGGGGTGTGGTTCATCGAACGCGACGAGTCGCCGAGGATCGCCATGTAGTCCCATCCGGTTTGTTCGTACACTGTCTTGCGCATAGCATTGTAGCTGTCATTGACTTTGTCGCTTAGTTTCTGGACGTCATTCCCCCGATTGACGTTTGGCAGACCGACCAATTGGTACTTCTCTGGGTTGGCCGAAAGCAGCAACTCGGTGTAGAGTCTGGGTTCGCCTTCGTCCATACGTTTGGCAAGCCGAGCTTCCAGATCAGGGTTGAGGGGCGTCAACGTCCACGAGGGGGTGTTCATCCAATCGATGGTGCTGTAGCCCTCTTGCGCCAGGCCCCAGCCGGTCGTATCCGCTGCAATCAGATAAGACGTCGTTTGTTGCCGGAAGATGAAGGCCAACGCTCGGCCGTCCGGCGACCAGGTAGGCTGTCCGCCCACACCGAAGAGACTGGGGCGCAGCATCCCTGTTTCCAGCGCCTCTTTGTCAAAGGGGATCTTCCAGATGGTCTCGTTGCCGGGCACACCGGCAGAGTAGACAATATAGCGCCCATCGGGCGACCATGCGGCGTAATCTTCATTTTGGTCAGGTGTGTTGGTGACGTTGACGGTGGTTCCGTCATCCAATGAGACGACGTACAAGTCCTGATTGCCATTGCGATATGCGGTAAAGGCGATGTGCCGTCCATCGGGCGACCAGGCCGGTGAATACTCCGGGGCGGGATCGGATGTCAGTCGTTGGCTCGCGCCGCTTTCGACATTGAGAATGTAGATGTCGAGATTGCCGTCCACGTAGCCCTCGTAAGCCAACCATCTGCCATCGGGCGACCACGATGGCGATGCCTGATAATCCGGCGAGCGCGTCAGCCGGATCACGGTCCCCGCCATCATCTCGATGAGGTAGAGGTCCCAACTACCGCCGCGCCGTGAGGCGAACGCGAGATGCCGGCCATCGGGCGACCAGGCGGGATTGCGATCTTCGGCGGGGTCGAAGGTGAGGCGTAGCAGGTTACCGGTGTTCTGTGAAAGCAGGTAGATGTCGCTGTTGCCGTTGTGCCGCATCGTAAACGCCAGTGTGCCACCGCTGCCGACCGGGGTGGGGGTGATCGGTGGCGCACCTGGAACCGGTGTGGGGATATACCACATGGATGCCGGAGGTGTGGCGGTGACAATGACTGTGCGCTCGACCTCGCGCTCTATAGGTGGCGGTAAGGGGCGATTGATGAGCACCAGCACCCCAACGAGCAGGATAATCCAGACGATCAGCGGAACCTTCACCTGCCGGGGTCTGAAAAACCAGCCGAGTATTCGTTTTAGCGCTCTGACAAATGCCACAGTATACACTCTCCCATACCTAAAAATAACCGACAATGGAAGAATGTCAACCCGAGACAAAATAACCGGGCAAGTGCTTGACTTGCCCGGTTTTTGCTAGGCTCGTACTAATCCGCTTCAAGCGCGGCGTTTGTCGCCGCTTCTGCTGCTTCCGCACGCCGCTTTCGCTGGCGGACGGCGAGTCGCGAGAAGATGATGCCGATTTCGTAGAGCACGATGAACGGCCCGGTGACGAGTAGCATCGTGAACGGGTCGTGCGTTGGCGTGATAATCGCAGCAAAGATGGCGGTGAGGAAGATGACCAGTCGCCGGCTGCGGCTGAGCTGTTGGGGGGTGACGACGCCCATCAAAGCGATGGCGTAGATCACCAACGGCGTCTGGAAGATTATGCCCATCCAGACCGCCAGTAGTGTCACGAAATTGATGTATTTTTCCAGAGAATAGGTCGGCGTGACCACCGTGCCCAAAAAGCCCATCAGCATGGGCATACTAAGCGGTACCAGAATCTGCAACGTAAACAGCATACCCAGAACGAAGAATACCGCCACTGCGGGTAGGCCAAACATGAGCATTTTCCGCTCATTGGGCAACAAACCGGGCGCCGCGAACTGGTAAATCTGGTAGAAGATGTAGGGTAAAGCCGCACCAAAGCCGATTGCCAATGCGATTTTGAAGTAGACAATGGGCGCTTCGACAGGATCGAGCGCAATGACAAGCGCGCCGCCCAAGGGTCTGGTCAGCCAGTTGATGATGTAGTCCGCAACCAGGGAGGCGATGATCGTCGTGATGATAATCGCCGTCACGCTGTTGAAGAGCCGCCGGCGCAGCTCCTTGATATGATCCAGCAGGGTCATTTCGGCTTCCGGGCGCTTGGCCATATCAATCGCCCTCCCCGTGAGCGTGAGTTTCAGAACTGCTTGGCGGCGATGGTGGCGGCATCAGGGGCGTGGCTGCTGCGGGCGATTCACCTATACCAGCCTTGGCCTCGGGCAGCGGCCCTTCGGATGATGTCGTCTCTGCCGTGTGCGGCGGCGCGTCATTTCCCGCAACGGGTAGTGGCAATAGTGGCGTCTCCACGGGTGGCTTCGCGCTTTGGACCGGTTGATCTCCTGGAGACGCCGTGGCCGGTGTCTGCCGTGCTACCGGAGTTTTAAGCGCTGCATCGAGTGCTTTGGGAACTTCGTCTACAGTGGCCGAAACGGAGGTGCTGATCTCTTTCAGCGACGTTTCGACTTCTCCAACGATGGCTTTGGTTTCGCCAATGTCAGCTTTAGCGGAAGCCTCGATATCCGCGAGCGTGGTCTTCAATGCAGCCACTGACTCCTGCGTTTCTTTGATCGTTTCGCGGATTTCTTCCGGTATGACGTCGTCGGTGATGAACTCCCCTGATAAGCCAGCCGACATCTGCGCCCACATGAGCTGTACTTTACGCACATATCCACCGATGGTCCGCATAATCTTGAGGATGTCTTCGGGACCAAACAGGATGATGGCCAGGAGCACAATAACGAGGAGTTCACCACCGCCGATATTTAGAAAATCCATCCCATATCTCCCGCAGTGACAGCTTTGTTAGTTCCATAGACCGGAAGGCCGGATGGGAGGAAAAGCCGGCTGCGATGCCGTTGTTGTTTGGCGATGTGGTTATTCTTCTGCCGAATCTGACTCGGTTTCAGCAGCGAAGTCTTCTTCTTCTTCTTCTTTCTTCTTCTTCTTGGCTTCGGTAGGTTCCAGACCCTCTTTGAAGCCACGGATGCCTCTACCAAGCTCCGATCCCAGGCGTGCGACTCGTCCTGGCCCAAAGATAATCAGCGCCAACACGATGATCAGGATTAACTCTACCGGTCCTAACTGACGAAAGAGATGCATTTCAACCTCCTAAACGAGAATTTGTTTATGATTTAGTCTGTATAGGGTGGCGATATGCTGGGTACCCTAACCGACGTTCCACTACCGATGTCCACTATCATACTATAGTTTGGAGCTTTAGCAAATCTCACGAGTGGACGGTATCGAATTGTGAGTCCCCGGTGAGACTCGAACTCACAACCCCCTGGTTCGAAGCCAGGTGCGCTGTCCATTGCGCCACGGGGACTAAAAGTGCTGACGTATAGAAAAAGCCGGACACACCGGCCCGGCTTGAGGGTGACTGGTGGGACTCGAACCCACAGTTGCCTGAGTCACAGTCAGGAGCCTTAACCATTAGGCCACAGCCACCATAGTACAGGCAGGATTGTACCACAGAAAGGGAAATGGGCAAATGCCTCAGTCCGGAGTCCGGGCTACTTTGCACCTTCCGGGAAGCTACGCGAAGGCTGTGCTGAACTTCTCGGAGGGTTGGAGCAAGTTCGGGATTATTTTCTTCCCTCTTCCGTTGTAGAAAACGGATTTCCAATGGGTAGCAAAATGTGAAAGGTGCTCCCGGGGAATTTCTCTTCGTCGAAGCCGGGGCTTTCGGCCCACACTTTGCCGTTGTGCGCTTCGATGATGCCTTTGGAGACGACCAATCCCAGGCCTAGACCGCCCCCTTTGAACGCCGTCTTGCTAGAACGGTGCAGCGCTACATCTTCAAGCACATAGAAACGCTCGAAGATGTGGATCAGTTCCTGGGGCGGGATGCCGACGCCGGTGTCTTTGATCCAAATATGCACGACGTCTTCCAGGGTCTCGGCATCGATGGTCACTTTTCCGTTGTCGGGTGTGTACTTGATTGAATTGCTGATTAGGTTGCCGACGGCCTGGTGTAACCGCCGCGGATCGCCTTCGATGACCGGCGCTTTTTTAATGCCTTGTCCTATTTCGAGGGTCAGGTTGCGTTGTGGGCCGAAGCTGCGTAGGTTATGCAGCACCGATTGGATGACCGAGTGGATGAAGACCGGCTCGCGCGACAGGTCGAGACGATTGGCGTCGATGAGCGAGACGTTGAGGATGTCTTGAATCACTTCGCTGAGGCGTTTCACGGCATCGGAGACTTTCGACAGTAGGTGGCGTGGGCTACCTTCGGTTTCGTCTTCACCGGGAATGGCGGGATTGGAGCGCAGGATTTGCAGATAGCCGTAGATAACGGTGAGTGGCGTGCGCAACTCGTGCCCGGCCAACACAACGAAATCGGACTTCATCTTCTCGACGCGTTGTAGTTCGGCGTTGGCGGTTTCCAACTCGCGGATTTTCTCTTCCAGACGGTTGACCAGACGTTGGTTGTACTCCAACAGGTATTCGGCCTTTTCTTCGGGCGTGCCGACTTCATCTTCGAGGCCCACCATATAGGCGCGAATCTGATCGCTAAAGCGATCAACGTCGATGGGTTTGGGGATGTAACCGTTGCATCCGGCCACCAGCGCACGTTCCCGGTCGCCGCGCAGCGTTGCGGCGGTGACGGCGATGATGGGGACTTCGCCCATACCCTCAATGGTGCGCAGGCGCGTGGTCACTTCGTAGCCGTCTAGCCCGCTGATGTTGATGTCCATCAGGATGAGGTCCGGCTTTTCGCGTCGCGTTGCTTCGATGGCGCCCAACCCGTTGTCGGTCAGCGCCACCTCGAATCCTTCGGCGGTGAGGATGCGTTGGACTAGCCGCTGACTGGCGAGATCGTCTTCAACGTACAGAATCTTCGTCATTTTTCCTCGTCATTTTTGCCTAGAAGCGCACCGATCTCCTGTAAGAGGTCTTCGTCCATAAACGATCCTTTTTGCAGGAGCATCTGAATCTGGCCCTGGAGGCGTTCCCGATCTTTCAGGCCCAACTCTTTCGCGGTGATCACGATGACCGGGATATCTTTCAATTTTGGATCGGCTTTGAGTTGGTCGATCACGGCGAACCCATCCATATCCGGCATCATCAGGTCGAGCAGAATCAGGTCGGGGTGTGTTGTGCGGATCATGTCCAGCCCCTCTTTGCCGGTGTGCGCTTCGCCGATCTGGAACTCGCCATGCGTTTGGAGGATGCGGCGCAATAGTCGTGCGGCCTCTGGATTGTCTTCCACAATCATGATTTGTTTTACGCGCTGGTCGAGTTGGTCGAGCGCCCCCAGTAGCCCGGTTTGAGATGGCGGGGCAGGAGCCGGCGTTTCGGGAACCACGGGTGCGAGCGTCTCCGCACTGGCCGGCAAAACCTTGAGCCAATCTTCCTCGAGCAGGAATTTCTCCACGGGGAAGGTGTGACCAGAACAGCACACAACCACCGTCTCATTGCGGTTGATGACGCCCGTATTGAGCAGCTTGAACAGGCCGGCAAAGGCTACCGCTGCCGCCGGTTCGATGGACAAGCCCTCCATCTTCGCCATCACGTGCAGCGCGCGGAATGCCTCTTCGTCCGAGACGGACTCGAAGACGCCGCCATTGTCTTGCATGACGTGATACAGATACTCGTAGGCTGGACCGGGTTCGCCGGTGGCGATCGTAATCACTCGCGTCGAGGGGTCGGTCACATTCTCGGGGTGGGGCGAGTTTTTGCGGAAGGCGTTGGTCATTGGGGCGCAGCCATCGGCCTGGATTAAAGCCAGTTTGGGCAGACGGTTGACCAATCCCATCTGGTAGAGTTCTTCGTAGCCTTTCCAGAAACCGATAGGCCCCATGCCGCCGCTGACGGCCTGGATGTACCAGTCGGGCGTGCGCCAGGGTACACCGGGCTGCGGCGGGCCTAACTCGGCGGCGAGTTGTTCTGCAACTTCGAAGGCAATGGTCTTCATACTCTCGCGGGTGCCGGTGTTGCGGATACCGCGATCCACCAGAATCCCCCGGTGTTCGGCGAACTGCCCCGCTACCTTCTTGGTCACGTCGTAGGTTGCAGTTACTTTGACCACCTCACTGCCATAGATGGCAATCTCGCGCATCTTCTCAGGCGGAACCAGGCTCGGCAAGAAAGTCCACAGTTTGATACCGGCGTGGGCCGAGTAGGCAGAGTACGAAATGGCGACGTTGCCGGTCGAGGCGACAACGAGTTCGGTGATGCCGCCTTCTTTCATCATAGAGATGACCATCGCGGCTTGGCGATCTTTGAACGAGTTGGTGGGATTCTGGCGCTCATCCTTGATGAAGAGATTGGGTGCGCCGAGCATCATGCCCAGGTTGTTGGCGCGCATAAGGGTTGTGCCCCCTTCGCCCATCGTGATCTGGAAATCGTCGCGCCTGAGCGGCAGAAGCTCGCGGTAGCGCCACATCGTAAAGGGGCGTTGACGCAGGATGTCGGGCCAGAGCCGTGAGATGCGATTATAATCGTACCGGACCTCCATCCAATCGTGCCCACATGTACTACAAACGTGGGTTGGCAAGACAAAGGGTTGGCGATGACCGCATTTACCACATTCGAGTTCGAGATCCATTGGGATGGCGGCTGGAATCACTTGCATAGTTGCCTCTATCGTTATATGTTGTTCAGTGGTATCCTGGTTAATGAATAGGTATACCAAGAATAGCACAAGTTTTTATAAGAACAAGCGCACAGCGCGTGGCCGGCAAACAGTTCAATAGAGTTTTTGCACTTTCGCTGGTTCTGTTGTACAATTCAGACAGCCGACGAAAGTTGGCTTTTGCGGGAATGTTGAGTCGATGGCGCTTCTTGTTTATTCTCGTATAATGCACATGCATTTGGTCTCTGTCCGAAAACTATGCTTGCGAGTGTTTCTCGTGCGTCAGCGGCGAATTGTCGGATAGGTTCTTACTTGAGCGTGTGTTCTCCAGCGCAAAGAGGATGCTTTAGTGATGAGCGATCGTAAATCCGAACCTGCACCGGAACAAAAGACCGAGTCTGCCGCCAAACTGGACGCGCGGCGGACACGGGGCCTTTCGCAGCGATTGCGGCAGCCGTTATCTCCCCAGCTAGAACCCGTGGATGCGCCAAGAGCTGCTGCACCCCAGACGCATCTGGTAGCGGAGCCACTCTCGGGTGCGCCACCGGCTGCACCGGTTGCCACACCGAGCGGCGCGTCACCAGGCGCGGGGTCCGCAACAGAGACGCAGCAGATCGCCGGTAAGCAACAGGTAGCCTATGAAGGTCTGCTCTCGGCAGGCGTGCAACTGCAAGGCCGTTACAAGGTCCTGGGGGTCATCGGTATCGGCGGGATGGGCGCGGTCTACAAGGCTCAGGATTTGCGTTTCCCAGGCGTGTTGCGTCTGTGCGCGGTGAAGGAGATGATCAATACGGCGTCGGACCCGCAAGTGCGGCAGATGATTGTCCGTAACTTCGAACGCGAGGCGAGTATCCTGGCGACGTTGGGGCATCCCGCGATTCCTCAAGTCTACGACTACTTCACCGAGGGCACACGCTGTTACCTGGTTGAGGAGTTCGTGACCGGCAAGGATCTCGAGGCGCGCCTGGCAGAGGCAGAAGGCTTTTTCTCCGAGGGCTTGGTCGCCGATTGGGCTGTGCAGCTTTGCGAGGTTTTGTCGTATTTACACAACCACAAACCGCGCCCGATTATTTTCCGGGACTTGAAACCCTCCAACATTATGCTAGACGATCACAACCGCATCCGCCTGGTCGATTTTGGCATCGCCAAGCTTTTCCAGAGCGGCGAAAAGGGCACGATGATCGGTACCGAAGGCTATTCTCCCCCGGAGCAGTACCGGGGCATCGCCGAACCGCGCGGTGACATCTATGCGCTTGGCGCCACATTGCACCATCTCTTGAGCAAACAAGACCCGCGCCTGGAACCGCCTTTCTCTTTTCATGAGCGTCCAATTCACCGTACAAACCCCACGGTTTCCCGCGAATTGGTCGAGGTGATCGACAAGGCATTGGAATACGACATCAACAAGCGCTGGGGATCGGCGGAAGAATTCCGGCGCGCTTTGGGGGCGAGCCTTTCGATCAAGATCGGCAGCGGATCATTGGGCGACAAAACGGCGGCGTTCGATACGGGTGTGGTCAAACCGTTGTGGAAGTTTGCCTGTGAGGATGAAATTCGCGGCTCGGTGACGGTGGCCGATGGCATGGTTTTTGTGCCTTCGTATGACCATAACGTGTATGCCTTGGCCGAGGAGAACGGCAAATTTTTGTGGAAGTATCCCACCGACGGCGGGATTGCGACCAAACCCTGGGTCTCGGAAGGGATGGTCGTCTTCGGCTCGACCGATAAGGTGGTTTATGCGGTAGACAATAAGAGCGGACGTTTGCTGTGGACGATGCCAACGCAAGGCCGCATCTTCTCCTCGCCTCATGGAGAACTCGGTCATATTTTTATCGGTTCTGACGACCGGCAGATTTACGCCGTCCATCAGTTATCGGGTCGTCGCGCGTGGACTTATGCAGCGGACGGTGAAATCCGTTCGCGGCCGCTGGTTGCAGAGAGTATGATTTTATTCGCGTGCCAGATGGGGACCGTGTATGCGCTGACGCTAAACCGCGAACCACGTTGGCGTTTTCGCGCGCGGCGTGGCTTTTTGGCCTCACCGGTGATGCAGGATGGCCTGGTCTTCATTGGATCGCTGGACAACCATTTCTATGCCCTGGATGCGCGCTCTGGCTGGGCTGCCTGGAAGTATCGCGCCGGTGGGAGCATTGTCTCGACAGCGGCGATTTGGAAGAACCTGGTCTTTTTTGGGTCTGGCGATGGCTTTGTCTATGCTTTGGATTCCGATGATGGGCGTGTCGTCTGGCGTTACCAAACTGAGAACCAGATCACCGGTGCGGCGAGTGTCGCCGAGGGCAATCTCTACATCGGTGGCGTGGATGGCAATCTGTACTGCTTCGATGCGCTGACCGGGGCGGTGCGCTGGCGCTATCAAACCGATGGACCGATCACCGGTGCGCCACAGATTGCCGATGGTATTGTCTATATAGGCTCGGCGGATCATTATGTGTATGCGATTCCGATGTAACCTGGAACTGTGAGGGATGCATGGCGGATATAAAGGCTTGGTTGCGCAGTAAATTCGGCAAGTCGCCGCGGCGCGAGGATGAGGAAAGCGCTGCTGCAAGTCTGTTCAAGAAGTCGGAAACAGTTCCGGTCAAAGAGGTACAGGCTGAACCAGTTCCGGCAGTGGACGCACGGCGTGCCTGGGATGCCCCTGGCGTTTTCGCTGCCGGATGGTGTACCGACGTAGGGCAAGTGCGTAACCATAATGAAGACGCGCTCTTTGTCCTGTCCGCGGAACAGGAAGCGAGCAATGCCGTGTCCCCATTTGGGCTTTTTATGTTAGCCGATGGGATGGGTGGGCACCAATCCGGTGAAATTGCCAGTGCGTTGGCGCTGCGGGTGGCGGCCAGTTGGCTGCTCTCTCATGTATACTTTCCACTGGTGGATGGCATGGATCGCGGGGCCGAACAACCTTCGTTGACCGACGTGGTCCGCGAGGCCGTCTCTCATGCTAACCGGGTTGTCACGCGCGATTACCCCGGTAGTGGCAGCACGTTGACTTGTGGTATGATTCTCGGAGATCGCCTCTTTATGGGGCATGTCGGGGATAGCCGCGCCTATCTGTTGCGTGTTGGACAACCTGCCAGACAATTGACCAAAGATCACTCGCTGGTCAGTCGTTTGATGGAAATGGGTCAGTTGACTGAGGAAGAAGCCGCGGTCCATCCGCAACGCAATGTGTTGTACCGGGCGATTGGGCAGGGCGCAACGCTAGAAGTCGATGTCTTCACCTACGCGCTCGAACCCGGTGACCGTCTGCTTCTGTGTAGCGATGGCTTGTGGGGAGCGGTGGACGAAGCCGAAATCTGGCGCTTGATCCAGGAGGCGTCGACGCCACAGCAGGCTTGCACGGCGTTAGTCGCGGCCGCCAATGCGGCCGGCGGCAACGATAATATCACGGTCGTTTTGGTCGAGACCTGGCACGGGCAGAGCCAGGGGGTGTAATGGCAACCATTGATGCCCAGAAGGACTACTACGCGATTCTCCAAGTCTCTCCAAATGTGGGAGACGATGCGATTCGACAGGCGTATCGCGAAAAGGCGCGCGAGCATCATCCCGACAGCGGCCATGGCGATGCAGAGCTTTTCCGGGAAGTCCAGGAAGCCTATGAAGTCCTGCGCGACGAAATCATGCGACGCGCTTATGACCGGCAGCGCGAGAAGCGGGGTCTTTCTGAGGACGCACCGGTGGGCATGGCTTTGTTTCAGAGCCGGGCCGAAACATGGCTTCTGGATGAGCCTCAAGTGCTCTATGTCCTGGTCGATATTGTGCCGCATGCTGAGGTAGAAAAAGAAGCCGTGCGCCAACCTTTGAACATCGCTCTGGTTGTAGATTGTAGTACCTCGATGAGTGGCGCGCGGATGCAGAACGTTAAAGTTGCCGCCACAGACCTAGTTGAGGCCCTGACGCCTCACGATCGTCTGTCGCTCGTCGCGTTCGCCGATCGCGCCGAGGTGTTGGCGCCGATGCATCTCGTTGACAATCCGCGCATCTTCAAATCTGCCTTGGCGGCGCTGACGCCTAGCGGAGGCACCGAGATCTACCAGGGATTGTTGGCCGGTCTGGAAGAAGTACGCCGGTACGCATCACCGGAAATGGTCAACCATGTGCTTCTGTTGACGGATGGCCGTACTTATGGGGATGAGACACGCGCATTACTCGAGGCACGCCGCGCTGCTGCTGAAGGCATCAGTATCTCTGCCTTTGGGATTGGCGACGATTGGAACGATGAGTTCCTGGATGACCTGGCGCGTAGCGCCGGTGGTATCTCGCGGTATATTCGTGCTCCTTCAGATGTACGCGCTGCCCTCAAGCGGCAAATTCAGGTATTGAGCGGCATACTGTTGCAAAATGTGAAGCTGGAAGTGAATACAGCGCCATACGTCTACATCCAAGCCGTGTATCGTGCGGCACCTTATCTGGAGATTTTGGGACATTCCGAAAACAACGTGATCGCTCTCGGTAATGTGATGGTAGATGAACCGGTAGCGGTGGTGTTGGAGTTTGTTATTGACCAGGCGGTCACTGGTGAGCGGCGTATCGCGCGACTGGATCTGGTCGGCGAGAGGGTGGCAGCTCCCGAGCCAATTCGTCTGCGCCAGGATGTCAACGTCACGTTTACCCAGGAACCGAAAGAGGAGCCGGTACCGACTAAACTGCTTGATCGTCTGGCCCGGTTAAGCGTTTTCCATCTTCAGGAAAGGGCTTGGAAAGCCTTGGGTGTGGGAGATGTACGTCAGGCGACCACCTATTTGGAGTATGCCGCGACTCGCCTGTTCGATATGGGCCATCGCGATCTGGGTCAGGCGGCAATGTTGGAAGTCAACCGCCTGACGCACGGCGGCGATCCAACCAAAGAAGGCCGTAAGAAATTGCGCTATGGCACACGAAGTCTAACATCCCCTATGCGATAGAGACCTATAAGACAGGGTGCTATAACATAGGATGGGGCAAGTTGGAGGAGAAAAGTATGACACAAAAAGGAAGTAAAGTCGTTTGTCCCTCATGTGGGGCGGAAAACCTGCCGGGCACACTCTTCTGCATTCAGTGTGGCACTTACTTGCCGTCGGGCGGTCCTTTGCGCACAGAACCGCTCCCGGAGCAGGAAGAAGGGCGCCCCGCCCGTCCGCGCCAGGAAGGCAAGGAAGGTGAAGAAACGTGGGCGATTAACATCGAAGTTGAAGTGCTCAACACCGGTCGCAAAGTGCTGCTGTCGGCAGACCGCGAAATTCTGGTTGGCCGGCTGGATGCAGCCCACGGTATTTTCCCGGAGCTGGACATGACGACCGATGGTGGCCTGGAACAGGGCGTTTCACGGCGTCATGCCCGAATTTATACGCGCGAGGGAACGTGCTTTGTCGAAGATCTCGACAGCACTAACGGCACCTTCTTGAATGAAGAGCGGATTACACCTTACCTGCCCTATGCTTTTCGTGACGGCGACCTGTTGATGTTTGGCACGATGCGCTTGAAGGTGCATATTTACCCCAATCGCTAGTAGATTAGAGGAGCAACGCTATGCCGTACACCGTTTTAATCCATGTTATGAACGAAGATGCCATTGTTGGGGAGATCGAGGAACTTCCTCAGGAAAACGCACCGTTTCTCAAGGTCACCAGCCCGCGTCTGCGGGATGGGCGCGATGTCTCTTACTTCTTGCCGGATACGAACATTGTATTGTTGCCCTGGAACCGCATCCACAGCATCGAAATTATGCCGACCGAGGGAGAGGAAAAGCTTGTTACCTTCATCCGTGAGTAATCCCGAAGCGAATCTGCGCGACGTTCACCCGTTGGTGCTGGTGGTGGACGACGAACCCCGCATCATCCGCTTTGTGCGTATCAACCTGGAGATGGAGGGCTTCCGCGTGATCGAAGCTGCCAATGGTCTGGAAGCTGTAGATCAGGTTCGGGAGAAAATGCCCGATGCAGCGCTGTTGGACGTTTCGATGCCGGAAATGGATGGCTTCGAGACGCTGAGGATGATCCGTGAGATATCCAGTGTGCCGGTGATCATGTTGACCGTGCGCAGTACTGAAGAGGACAAAGTGCTCGGTCTGGATCTGGGCGCCGATGATTACATAACCAAACCGTTCAGCCCGCGCGAGTTGGTGAGCCGCTTGCGCGCCGTCTTGCGCCGGGTCCAGCCTGTATCCCCTTCCAGCGCCTCGATCCTGGAGATCGACGAGCGCCTGAGTCTGGACTTCAATACCGGCGAGGTGCTGGTGGAAGGAGAGCGCATCAAGCTGCGCCCTATCGAGTACCGGCTGCTACGCCATCTGATCGAAAACGCCGGCTGGACTGTCCCGTATAGCACGCTGCTTTCCAAAGTATGGGGCTATGAATACAAAGACGCGGTTTCCTATTTGCGCCTGTATATCAACTATCTGCGGAAGAAGATCGAGCCTGACCAGGCGAATCCGCGCTACATCTTCACGGAACGCGGGATGGGTTATCGTTTCGTGGATTTTCGTCGCCAGCAGGCTGAAGCATAAGCGAGGGTTGCATGCAAGCCTACAAAATCGTGGTCACCGGCCCGTTCAATGCCGGCAAGACGGCCTTTATTCACTCCATCAGCGACATCGCCATGGTCACGACCGAGCGGCGGATTACTGACCCCAGCGTGGCGACCGGCGCCAAATCTGAGACGACCGTCGCGATGGATTATGGACAGAAGCGGCTCGGCGATGCGCTGCTGCACCTGTATGGCACACCGGGACAGGCTCGCTTCGAGTTTATGTGGTCGATCTTGGCCAAAGAAATGGATGCGTTTGTGCTGCTCGTGGACAGCACCGACAGGCTCAGTTTGATGGACGCTAAACAAATGATGCGGCAGTTTCGCAAGCAGGCGAAGGTGCCGTATGTGGTTGCAGCCAATAAACAGGATCATCGCATGGCCATGCCGCCGGCAGAAATCCAGCGGCTGTTGGCCGTGTCGAAGGACGTGGCTGTGATGCCGTGTGTCGCGCGTGAAAAAGAATCGGTCTTACGTGTTTTAGAGCACGTGCGACACTTGTTGATCTAGCCGGAGCGCGCAGGGTTTAATAGCGTTTACCTTGGACTCTGTATCCTCCGTGGCTACTTCTGAAGGAGGTTGCGATGTGGGTAAACCCCACCTACTTTATCTTTGGACTTCCGGCGTTGTTGTTAGCGCTGTATGCGCAGTGGCGCGTGTCTTCGACGTATCGAAAATACCTGCGTGTGCCTGCTTCCGGCGGGATGACCGGCTTGCAGGTCGCACAATATCTGCTGCGCTCGACCGGATTGGCTGTGCGGGTTGAAGGCGTGCCCGGTGAATTGACCGACCATTACGATCCGCGCAACAAAGTGCTGCGCCTGTCGCAGCGCGTGGCGCAGTCTTCATCGGTGGGCGCGGTCGCGGTAGTGGCCCACGAACTCGGCCACGCGATGCAGGATGCGGAGGCGTTCGCGCTGTTACGCCTGCGCTCCGGGATGGTGCCGGTGGTCAACTTCACCTCTTGGCTGGGGCCGCTTATCTTTTTCGCGGGCCTGTTGCTGCAATACGAACCGTTGGCAACGATTGGCATTTTCTTCGTGGCGGGAGCCGTCGTTTTTTCGCTGCTGACGCTCCCCGTGGAACTGGATGCCAGCCGCCGCGCAATGCAACTTTTGCAGCAGGGCAGCATCCTGACCGACGAGGAAGCGCTTAGTGGTGCCCGGAAGATGCTGTCGGCAGCCGCGCTGACCTATGTGGCGGCGCTGGCCCAGGCCCTCTCGACGATGTTGTACTACATCTCTCTTCTGGGCGGCGGGCGTCGCCGTCGCTAGTGGACGCCAGACGCAATAGATCTATTTCGCTCGGTTTGGATCGGTGGATCCAGACCAGAAAGGGGGATCTGGCGATCCCCTCGGAGCATTTGGTGCTCTTTCGTAGTCTCTTGGGATCTGATGATGCGCTGGACATTTAACCCGTTTCTGGATTGCGCTGCTATGCGTGATGCGTTGGCGCGGCTGATGCACGATCCGCGTTTTACACCCGCGCGTGTAGTGCAGGCTCTCCGGCGCGACACAATCGTCGAAACCACTCTGATGGTTGATGTGTACACGACGGCGGATGAAATCGTAGTGCAAGCCTCGCTCCCCGGACTGAAGCCCAAAGATGTGGAAATCAAACTTGAGCGTGAGCGGTTGACGATCCGCGGCAAGTTCCCTCCGCCCGTCACCAACGTCACGTATGTCTTGCACGAGCGCCAAAACGGATACTTCTACCGGATGCTGGCGTTGAATGTGCCGGTGGATGCCAATCGTGCTGAAGCCCGGCTCGTCGATGGCGTGTTGACGTTGGTCTTGCCAAAGGTTCAGGAACCACAAACCAGAGTAACCTACGTGCGTCCCAAATAATGCGCCCCGGATAGCGTTATATGAAGCGCAGACCTCGCGCCGCGAATACTCGCGCCCCGTCTGCGCTTGCTTTTTGCGTTTCCTAAGCTAAGATGAAGCCGAAGCTTTTTAGGATGTTATTTGAATTTCAGGGGGAATTATGCATAAATCGTTTTCGCGGTGGTTGTGGGCCACGTGCGTGATCCTCATCATCTTGGGAACAGCGGGCTGTGACCAGATCATCGGCCTGCCTACCTTCACTCCCACGCCATCGCTAGAACCCACGGCGACCGCTACTGCGATCCCCACAGCCACGCCGGAGCCGCCCGAAGGTCCGTACCCTCCGGTTTTACTCGGCTATGAACCCCGTTCGGGTCAGGAAGTAGCCGCATTTGCGGCGGCATCCGCAGCGGCAGACACGACTGCGATCAAACTGTATTTCGATCAGCCGATGGACCAGGCGAGCGTCGTTGCGGCATTCCGGGTGACGCCGGCGCTCGAAGGCGATTTCGAGTGGCCGGATGTAGCGACGCTCGTTTTTCGCCCGCGCGCCCTGGCGGCATTGACGCGCTACCGGGTCGCGTTGGTCGGCGACATACGTTCGGCGGCGGGATTGCCCTTATCCACGGAGCTTTCTTTTGCCTTTTCGACGCTTGCGCCTCTGACCGTGACCCGTGTGCAGCCGGCTGCTGCTTCGGTTGACGCGCGCATCGATGCGCCGGCCCTGGTCGTCTTCAACCGCGCTGTCGTTCCACTTGCCTGTGTGGGACAACCGGCGCAAGCAGGCGGTGACTGTCCCACACTCTCCTTGAACTTTGAACCTGCCGTTTTGGGCACGGGGATGTGGGTGGAGACTTCCATCTACCGCTTTGATTCGCTGCGCGGGTGGGCTGCCGGACGGATGTACACCGCGACCCTGGCGGCAAATGTGGTGAGCGTCGATGGGGCGACACTCACCGACCCGGTGACGTGGTCTTTCAGCACTGCACCCCCCGTGATTCAGGCGCGTATCCCAGACGACGGGCAGGTGGAGACGCCGCTGGAGACCGATATCCGTGTAATTTTCAACACGCCGATGGATCAGGAAATTACCGCCAGCGTTTTCAGCGTCACCAATGGGGCCGGCGAAGTCGTTCCCGGCGCGATCACCTGGGAGGACAATGGCGCCGAGTTGGTCTTCACCCCATGGACCCGTCTGAGCCTGGGGACACACTATACCGTACAAGTCGGCACGCGCGCGCGCGCGGCCACCAGCGCCCCCCTGGAAGACCCGCAAAATTGGACGTTTACGACTGCCTCGTATCCGGCCTTTGTCGCTTCCGTTCCTCAAGATGGTGCAACCGGCGTAGACATCACCGAGCCGGTACGTCTGGTATTTTCCGGTGCGCTCAATGCGGCGATGTTAGCTCAGCGCATCACCATCAGCCCAACGGTAGAGAATCCATACACCTATTTCGACACAGCCGCGAACGTCTATACTCTCTCCTGGGACAAACAACCCCAGACGGAATACTGTGTACAACTCAGGCCAGGCATCGCTGATGTGTATGGTAACGTGATCACGCAGAGCCATACATCGTGTTTCGTAACTGGTGATTTGCCTGCCTTCATCGGCCCGGCAGACGCCAGAAGCGCGGTGACGCTCGATGCGTCGCAACCGTCGCAGCTCCTCTTTTGGGTACAAAACCGTGATCGCGTATCCTTCACCTTGTCTGAAGTACCCGAAGCGGATTTCGTGCGCGGGCGGGACGTTGAGGGGGGCGTGATTCGCGAGTGGCAGGAGACGTTCACCGCGCCGCGCAATACGCCCACAGTTGTTCCGCTGGTTTTACGACGTCTCGGCGGCGCGCTGCCGGCGGGCTATTATCACCTTGCATGGGAAAATCCCCCGTGGGGGCAGCAATCCCTATCCTTTGCAGTGGTGGACCGTCACCTGACGTTGAAACTGGCAGCGGAAGACGCCCTGGTGTGGGTCACGGAGCTGCGCAGTGCTGAACCGGTCACCCGCACCGCTGTGCGATTGGTGGATCCCGAAGGATTGCTCATCGCCGCCGCGACAACGGATGACGATGGTCTGGCGAGAATCCCCATCGGCCCGCGTAGCAATCTGTGGGAGAATGTGGCGGCGGTTGTCGGCGAACCCGGTGCGGCGGGGTTTGGCGTAGCGCTGACCTCGTGGACGGGTGAGGCTGCGCCATCCGCCTTCGGGATTGTGCTCGATGGCAGTGTGCCGTCGCCTTTTGCCATCCTTGTGTATACTGACCGTGCCAGCTACCAGCCGGGAGAAGTCGCCCACTTCCGGGGTATACTCCGGGAAGAAGATGGTCGTTACCTCATGCCTTCGTTGGATATGCCCGTGCAGGTGACGTTGCGTGAGGTGGCTGGACGCGGGTTCTACACCACTACGGTGCCTCTGTCGGACATGGGCACATTTACCGGCGTGTTGACACTCCCGGAGAGCCTGGGGGTGGGGGACTACGTCATTGAGACATCCCTGCCCGGCGATGCCAATGCCCGCTCTGCGACAGCGGTTTTCGCTGTTGTCGCCCCGCGCGAGACGGCGCTGAACGTCAGTGTAACGCCGGATTCGGCGCATGTGTTGCGTGGGGATCCGGTGCGCGTCGTGATTGCCGTAGATGACACCGCCGGCATTCCGGTTGCCGGAGAGCAGTTGACGTGGGCCATCTACGCGCAAAGTGAGCAGGTTTCGGGCGAATCCGTGTTGGCCGCCACCGGCGAAGCCGAGACGGATGCAGATGGGCGCTTTGTTCTCGAACTGCCGGCGGAGATGGCGCGGGATACTGACGACCGCTCGTTCGGCTCGCAACTTTGGACCATCGAGGCTGCCGTCCACAGTGTAACCACACGCGATGCGCTCTATTTACCGGTCAGCGGGCAGGGGCAGGTGACCATTCATCCTTCCCGTTTCTACTTGAGCCTACAGCCCCGTGAATGGGTGGCGCGTGCCGGTGTGCGAACCGAGGTCAGCCTGCTGGCGCACAACTGGGAGCAACAGCCGGTCGCCGGTCAAGAGATTGACGTCTCGTTGACGCACCGTGAGTGGTACCACCCTGAGGATGCACCCACATGGAGCTACACCGACACCGTCATTTCTACCGTTCGCGTGACGACCGATTTCGAGGGGCAGGCCGCGGCGGTGCTCGTTCCGCCACGCAGCGGTACGTACATCGTTGCGGCGGATGCGCTCGATGCGGATGCGCATCCTGTGCATACTGAGATTGTGCTGTGGGTGAGTGGCGCGGATGCCGTAGTCTGGCCGGTGGAAGCAAACCGCGTCACGCCCGTAACCGATGCGCGCGTGTATAACGTAGGCGACCGGGCTAAAATCCTGCTGCCGGTAGCGTTCGACGGCCCCTATCAAATGTTGATGACGGTAGAACGCGACGGCATTCTCTCGGTCGAGCGGCGCACCTTTGATACCCCGAATCCCGTGATCGAGATACCGATGATCGAGGCTTACGTCCCGAATGTCTACGTCTCGTTTGTGCTGATTCGCGGTGTCACAGAGACGGTGTCCGTGCCGGAGGTACGGGCCGGTTACGTGACTTTGAAGGTTGCGCCCGCCGCACAGACGCTGACCGTCACAGCGCTCTCTGATAAGGCAACGTACCGGCCGGGGGATACTGTGACGCTGACCGTATCCACGGTCGATGCGGCGGGGCGTCCGGCCAATGCAGAGATAGGTGTGGCGTTGGTGGATCAGGCGCTGTTGGCGCGGGGGGACAGTCTCCCCTCCCTGGTTGATGCATTCTACGGCGTGCGTCCTTTGAAGGTGATGACGGGCGCCGGGCTATTGATGCTCTCGCATCGTTCCGATGAGGTTGCACGGCTTGCGGATGCTGCGCCTGCCCATGCCGCGTTAGCGGATGCCGCATTTGCGGATGCCGCACATCCTGGCCATGCTGAGTTCATGCCGCCTACAACCGGCGCACGCTTCGCCGACACTGTGCTGTGGGAGGGCGACAGGCGTACCGGCGCAAACGGTGAGACGCGCCTTTCCTTCGTGTTGCCCGACAGACCTGCGACGTGGGTGGCGGTGGTTTACGCCCTTACCGCGGATACAAAGGTCGGGGAGGCGCACGTGGAGATCGTCGCCGAGCAACCCCTGCGCGTCCAGCCGGTGATGCCGCGCTTTCTGGTTGTAGGCGATCAGGTGGAAGTTGCTGCCGTGGTGTACAACCGCACGGACAGGCTTGTTTCGGGCGCCGTGCAGTTGACTGCGGATGTGAGCGCGCAAGTGAATGCGTCGATACACACGTTCGATCTGCCTGCCGGTGGGCGGGCGCGGGTTGTGTGGACGCTTTCCGTCGCCCAGAGCAGCGCCGAGACAGTGGCGCTGGCATTCATGGCTACCGGAGGTGGCTACCGGGATGGCGTTTCGGTCGAATTGCCTCTGTATCGCTATGTGATGCCGGATGTGATCGGGACTGCCGGGGTGTTGGACGAGGCCGGGACGCGCGTAGAGACAGTGTTCATTCCGCCGGAAGCTGGAGACGCGAGTGCGCTGCTGGTGCGTGTTGCCCCTTCCCCTGTTGGGGTGTTGGTTGATACGCTCACATACCTGGATCAGTATCCTTACGCCTCAACGGACGTGTTGATCGAACGGTTTGCGTCCTATGTATACACCTACCGCACGCTTCAGGAGTTGGGCGTGTCTGATGCTGCACTGATGGTGCGCTTGCAGACTTCGATTGCGCAAGCCTTGGAGCGCCTTTATGTGCGCCAGAATGTAGACGGCAGTTGGGGGTGGTGGGAAGGGCAAAGCACACGCAAAGACTTCGCATTGCATCTCACGGCGTTTGCGACCCTGGGATTGGTCAAGGCAGAACGTGCCGGCTTTGCTGTGCGCCAGGACGTCCGGGAGCGAGCGCTGGCTTACATTTACGAGAATCTCGTGTCGAGCATGTCGGGCGAATCACGCCATTCGTATCACGCTCTGGGGCTGTATGTGTTGTCCGATGCCCGGATTCCCTGGCCTGCCGGCGCCGGTGCGTCGCTTTACTCCGCGCGTGAATCGTTGGGCGTCGTCGGGCGCGCTTACCTGGCGTTAGCTTTAGGGACATCCGATCCTTCGGACTCGCGGCTGGTGGCCCTGCTGGATGGGTTGCGGGGTGAAGTCAAACTGTCGGCGGCAGGCGCGCACTGGGAAGATGGCGCCGATAGCGCCACCGGCGACCGGGGCGGTTTGCACTGGAATACCGACGTCGTTGTGACAAGTATCGCCGCCGATGCATTGGCGCGCTTTGCGCCTGACGATCTGCTGTTAGCTCAGGCCGTACGCTGGTTGATGGTCACGCGGCGCGGCGGGCGCTGGCAGACGACTTATGAAACGGCATGGGCCATCACCGGCTTGTCTAGCATACTGCGCGCCACCGCCGGTACGGCAACGGCTGGTACATCAGTGCGTTACGATTGGAGTGTGGCGCTAAATGGCGTGGTTTTGACAGAGAGCACGGCGCAACCCGGTGTGTCTACCGGTACAGTTGTCGTTCCATGGCGATTGCGCGCCGGATTGTTAGCCGAGCGTGATGGCGATGGCGTCCCTCTTCCTGCCTTATGGCGGGATTATCCCAATCTCCTGGAGATCACCCGTGGCGCGGGGACGGGGTACCTGTACTATGCTGCGCATCCACAACTCTCGGCTCCGGTGACGCAGATTGTGGCGGAAAGCCGCGGATTGATGTTGCGCCGGGAATATTGTGCTGACGAGGTGAACACACCGTTCGATGGGATTACCGGCCTCATAACCTGCCGTCCGCTGACCGGCTTGCGCGTTGGCGAACAGACCGTGGTCCGCCTGACATTGATCTCGCCACAGCCGCGCGCCTATGTGCGCCTCGAGGTCCCGCATCCGGCGGGACTTATTCCACTCGAGACGGATACCGGTGTGATGACTGCCTGCACGCTGAATCAAAACACAGGTTCGTGGGCGGCTCCCATCGAGCGGTGCGAGGTGCTGGATGATCGGGTCGTTTTCTTCATTTCCGAAGTGGCGGCGGGGACATATCAGATGGCCTATCTGTTGCGCGCGGTCACACCGGGGACTTACGGGGCGTTGCCCGCCGTTGTTTCCGAAGTCTATTTCCCCGAAGTCTGGGGACGCAGCGCGGGCGACGTGCTCCGCATCGCTCCATAAACTCAAGACTTGAGATTCCAACGCAGAGGCGTCAAAACGCCAGGTTTTCGACTTTGGACTAAGGACTGACGACTAAGGACTATTTTCGGAGGTGCGTATGGTTCAGCAACAGCGTGGCATCATCAGCGGTGTTTTTTCTCCGCCGGCCCCCCGTTCGGTTGCCGACACCGGCCTGAATATGGGGCTGCTCAGCGATCTGGCGCTGAAGGTAATGTACTTCGAGAGCTATCTCGCCGGGCGCGACCTCGCCGACCGGATGGGATTGCCCTTCGCGGGCGTCGTCGCCGGCATCCTGGATTTTCTGAAACGCGAGCAACTCTGCGAGGTGCGCAGCGCCTCCGGCCGGGGCGGGCTTTCGGAGGCGATGTACGAGTACGTGCTCACGGCACGTGGGCGCGAGAATGCCCGTGATGCGTTGGACCGTTCGCAGTATGCCGGGCTTGCGCCGGTTCCATTGGCGGATTACATCCAATCGATTCGCGTGCAGGGCCTGAAAGATGTGGTGGTGCACAAACAACACCTGCAGAAAGCGCTATCGCACCTGATTTTTAGCCCCAAAACCTTTGAGCAGATCGGCCCGGCGGTGAACTCCGGGCGCTCCATTTTCCTCTTCGGCAGCCCCGGCAACGGTAAGACGTCGATCGCGGAAGCCATCGGCACGTTGTTGATGGAGGGCGATATGTACATCCCTTACGCGGTGGAAATCGAGGGGCAGATCATCAAGGTTTTCGACGACGTCAACCACAAAGTAATCAATGAGGAGGGACAGCGGAATGTGGATGCGCGTTGGCTCAAGGTTAGGCGCCCCTTCATCGTCGTCGGCGGCGAGTTGACCCTGGAAGGGCTGGACCTGGTTTACGATACCAACAACAAGTACTACGAAGCGCCGTTCCAGATGAAGGCCAATGGCGGCATCTTCCTGATCGACGACTTTGGACGGCAGCAGGTGCGCCCGACGGATTTGCTCAACCGCTGGATCGTCCCGCTCGAAAAGCGCATCGACTTCCTGACGCTACACACGGGCCGCAAGTTCGAGATCCCCTTCGAGGTATTGATCGTCTTCTCGACGAACCTGGAGCCGGCCGATCTGGTGGACGAGGCATTTCTGCGGCGCATCCGGCACAAGATCGAGGTGCACGATCCGAGCTGGGAAGAATTCGCCGAAATCTTCAAGCGCGTCGCCAATGCGAAAAAGGTGCCTTTCACCGAGCAGTCTTTTGCTTATCTGGTCCGCGAGCACTACCTCAGGGCCAAACGCCCGCCGCGCGCGTGTCACGCCCGCGACCTGTTGGATCAGGTAATCGACATTGCCAAATATCTCAACGTGCAGCCGGTCCTAAGCAAGGAACTCATCGACCGGGCGGCGGCGGCTTACTTTGTGGAGTTCGAGGAGCACGCATCATGACGCGATTTCCCGATTTGTGGCAACGTCAGCAACCGTTGGGACGCCCGTTCGTTTTGGGTCATCGTGGAGCCAGCCACGCCGCGCCGCAAAACACGTTGGCGGCGTTTCGCAAGGCCGCCGATGTGGGGGCCGACGGTATCGAACTGGACGTGCATCTCTCGCGGGATGGCGTGCCGGTGGTCATCCACAACAACACTGTGGATGCGACGACCGACGGCCATGGCTTGGTACGCGAGATGACTTTGACGCAACTCAAAGCGCTAGATGCTGGCGCGCACTTTGATGCAGCCTTTGAAGGTGAGCGTATCCCCACGCTGGAAGAGGTGCTGGCCGAAGTCGGCGCGCAGTTGTTGACCAACATCGAATTGAAGGCTGGCCAGACGGCGGCGTTGGTGTCTGCCGTCGTGGACCTGGTCAGGCGTATGGGGATGGCGAACCGCGTGTGGTTTTCGTCATTCAAGCCTTATGCGCTCTACCGGGTGCGCGCTTTGGCCCCAGACATCCCTTGTGGCTTGCTGTACGGCCCGCTGAATCCGGGGACGCTGCTGCTGAGGCCGTTTACGCCGCACGAAGCGCTGCACCCGTACAAAGACCTGCTCACCGAGCGTGCCGTCCACCGGGCGCACGAGCACGGGCTGCGCGTTTTCACGTGGACGCTCGATGATCCTGCCGTGGCGCGGAAGTTTGCCGCGTGGGGCGTCGATGGCATCATCACCAACGAACCGGCGGAAATTCTGGCGGCTCTATCGTGAAGTGATGTGTCAACGGATTGAACGGATTTCAACGGATTGGGGAGTATCCTAATTCGTTCTATCCGTTAAATCCCTTGAGATTGAAGTCTGCCGGAAGTGGGATTGCGCGGCCAGATTTTCTTCAGACAGCGTCCCGGCCATCCAGGCGGCGACGTCCTGACCTGCGAGTTGGGCGAGGTATTGCACGGTTCCTTCGCTGCCATGCGCTGTCACCGCGATGGTGATGGTTTCTGGGATGTGGCACTCGCTCGATAACACCGTCTTGATTTGATCCAGCGCCGGCCACAAGAGTTGGGCGCTCTCTGGCGGCGGGGTCGGAGCAGGGTATCTGGCGTTCAGTGTGATGTAAAGTTGTGTAGGGTCCCAGGCAACGGTCGCCGTCTCGCTGAATGGCGCGGGCAGCGCGTTGCAAGCGTCGAGCATCCTCTGTATGCAGGGCGAAAATCGGACCCGCACGACGGTGGGACGCGCTGCTGAGGTGGCGGTCATCGTGCGGATTACAATGGCGGCCAACGCACCAATGACGACGAAATTTAGCACACCCAGGATGATCAGAATGTGTTTTTGTTTACGGGTCATGGCGTCACAGTATAGCACAGCGCGCCACACCTGCAACAGCCAAGCTTATCGCTCGCTGCCCCCTCGTCGGGGGCCGGTATCCGCAAACAACTATATGACGATATGACGAACGACGATTCGACGACCGGCAACGCGACAAACGCGCGTACAACCGAAGGGCAAAAGGGCCTATCGGGTATTTCGAGCGGCCTGTTGGCCTCTTTCTTGCTCGGATGGGCGCCGATTTTGGGCAAATTCGCCTATCGCGCCAACGTTGATCCCCTGACTTTGGCGGCGTTGCGCACGGCGGTGGCGGCGCTCTTTCTGTGGGTCATCTATCTGATTTTCTGGCGGAAGCGCATCCGTCTCGGTTGGTCTGCTATCCTGAACTGTCTTCTCGTCGGCATCATCAACGGCATCGGCTCCTTGTTCTATTACAGCGGATTGAACCGGCTCGATGCCTCGCGCGCCTCGCTCCTCGGCGCATTTTATCCCGTGTGGGCTGTCATCTTTTTGAGCGCCTCCGGGCAGACAATCCGGCGCGCGACGCTAGGGCGTCTGTTGATCTCCTTGAGCGGCGCGGTGCTCGTGACATCGCCGTGGATGATGAGCACCTTGACCGACTATCTGGGCGTGATGTTGATGCTGGCCTATGCGGGGCTGACCGGCTGGTATCTGGTGATGGGCCAATGGGTGTTGGCCGATGTTCCTTCGCAATCGGGAACGTTGTACATTCTGTCTGGCATGGCCGTCACAGTGGCGATCGCACGTGCTGTGGGGGAAGGGCCTGCCATCGCGCCGATTTCTGCTTCGGGCTGGGTGGCGATCGTCGCATTGGGCCTGACGACGGCGTTTTCGCGGCTGGCGATGTTCTTCAGTCTGGCGAAACTGGGCGGCGTGCAGACGGCGATTATCAGCTTGATGGAGTTGGCCGTCAGCCTGACGCTGGCATTTGTCTTTCTGGGGGATCGATTGGCCTGGTACCAGTGGCTCGGTGCGATTCTACTGCTTGGCGGGGGCGCGCTTGCCCGCATGGACATTGAGGCCGGCGCTGTGCCGCCGCCGGCGTTCAATCCGATGGAGGGATGACCGCGGTGCGGGGGCCGTACCATACTGCGCGGCTCTTATACCACAACCACCCAGCCTGCGCCAGGCCGGCGATGCCGTTCGCGGCGACGGCGACATAGAGGCCGATCCAGCGCTGCGTAGCGATACCCGCACCCAGAATGGCGACCATCAGCAGCGAGTAGAGCGTCGTCGCGACAGTGATACTACGTGTGCGGCGACTGTACAGAATCCGCCCCTGGAACCAGCTCATCAACACCGCCAGAACGGGTAGCCCGATCCCCAGCCACAATGCCGTTTGGCTAAGACGTGCCAAAGACTCCGGCAGCGCCATCACCACATCGAACCAGAGATTGCCTAGCGGCGTGACGACGATTAACAGCGTGATTGCAACCATACCGGCGCAGAGGAGGGCGGTAAACCGGCGCAGTGTATGCGTTGCGCCAGGCCGTCCCATTTGTGCAACGACGACTTCGTTGAGCGCCATGCCCGGACTGCGCAGCAGAAAGAGCAGGCTGTTGACCACCGGCCAGACCGCCAGCGAAGCGAGCGCCTCCGGCATACGGCTCATAGCGGCGCTGCCAAAGGGCTGGATAATTACCCAGATCAGCGAGGTGAGAACCAGCGGGACGTAGAAGGCGAGGAACGCGCGGGTGGTGAGTGGCGCGGTGGGCGGCGCGGGGATGATGTCGTCGCGCACAATGGAGCGGACGCGCAGTCCGGCATACAGGGCTTCGGCGATCACGCCGATGGTGAGCGCCGTACACGCGACGACGATGCCGGGAATCGTGCCGATGACGTAACCGAGTAGCAATGTGACGAGGATCGCGCCGAGCCGGATGACGGTGCCTGCGCCTACGGCTTTGGAGTGGCCGAAGCGAATCATCACGCCCTGGTGAAAGCGTCTGTAGCCTACCGCCAGCACCCACGGTGTGATAATGCGCATCCCAATGCGGCCCGGCTCGATGATGACCTCCGGCGCGCCAATGATGTGTCGCGCGACGAGGTCGTACAGCGGCGTGAAGGCGACCAGGGCGTGGATGGCGACCAGGACAAAACCGGTGTGCAGCATAAAGCGTCGTAGTTTGAGAAACGAGGCGTAGTCCTGCGTCAGGGCCGTAGCCGCCGAGATCATCATGATGATAGGCGCGGCAATGACGAACGTGAAGGGCGAAACAACGCCGCCCCATGCCGCCAGGTTGACTTCGGGGTCTGCCAGCCGGGCGACGATGGCGCTCTGCGCCGGGCCTTCCAGCGTCATCAAGACCATACTCGCCGCTAAAGGCCACCACGCCTGCATCGTCTGTTGCATCGTCAACGACGGTTGTTCCTTTGGAGGCGTGTTCATTTGGTCAACCTCGACCTGTAACCGGCGATCTTCAACGTCCATTTATGCTGCACCTGACCCGATCTCTGTGCTGCGCTTCCACAGCCATCCCACTTGTAGCGCCCAGGCAATCTGGAAAGCAACGACGGCCACATGCACACCGATCACGTGCACGCCCAGGCGGTCGAGGATGATGCCCACTCCCATACTCACGGCGATGGCGACCGTGTAGAGCACGACGCCTTCTGTGATGCCGCGCGTGCGGCGATGGTGCATCAATACGCCCTGAAACCAACTGTCGAGCGTCGCAATCGCGGGGAAGAACAGGCCCGCAATCAGCCCGCGCTGGCCCAGGTCCATCAACGCCGGAGGAAGCGCCATCACATCCCCAAACCACAGCCGGGATAACGGCGTTACGGCGATCAACACCAGCAGGGCCGTTCCGCCCGTTGCCAGGATGCCCGTGAACCGGCGCAGGCTGCGCGTGGCACGTGGTGCGTCCAGCAGCGAAATGACCGCCTCTTTGTAGGCGATACCCCCGCTGCGCAGCATGAACAGCAAACCGCTGAGCACCGGCCACACCGCGAGCGAATCCAGCGCGCGGGGCAAGCGGCTCATCGTCGCGCTGCCGATAGGCTGCACTAGCAGTGAGATCAACGAGGTCAGGGCCAGCGGCACGTAGAAATCGAGGAACACGCGCAGCGTCAGCGGCGTTCCCGCACGTGGGGCCAGGCGCAGTTGATGGCGCACGATGGGACGCACGCGCAATCCCGCGTAGACGGCTTCCGCCACCACACCCACCGCGACGGCGCTCGAAGCGACCACGATGCCGGGCAGCGTGCGAGCCAGGTATCCGGCCAGCAACACGATCCCATTCGCGCTCAACCGGATGATCGTCCCCACGCCGACAGCTTTTGGGTGGCCGAAGCGGATCATCAAGCCCTGCTGCGTTCTCCTATAGGCTATAGCCCACGTCCACGGAATCATAATCATCATCCCGATGCGTCCCGGTTCGATCGTGACCTCCGGCGCGCCGATGAGGTTCCGCGCGATGAAGTCGTACAGCGGCGTGAAGGCGATGGCGACGTGTACGGCAGTGAGGAAGGCACTCATGACCATCATTACCCGGCGCACTTTCACGTAGGCATCCCAATCTTTGCTCAACGCGGTGGAGGCGGGGAGCAGCATGATGATCGGCGCTTCGATGATCAGCGCCAGCGGGAAAACGATCCCGCCCCACGCCGCCAGGTTGATCTCGGGATTGGCGAGCCGCGCGGCGATGGCGCTGTGCGCCGGTCCTTCGACGCTCATCAGCAGCCAACTGAACGCCAGCGGCCACCACGTCTGTGCGATACGGCGCAGCGTCAACTCAGGAGCAGGTGTTGTCGATGTGCTCATGGGAAATCCGTGTACTCCCTCAAATCCGTGTCCAGAATGTTGTGCCAGGCGGCAACAAGCGTCAGTGTAACCGATTGTCCGAAAAAAGCGAGAGTGGAAACGAGTGGCGAATAACGAGTGGCGAGTAGCGAGTAACCAGCAACGAGTAACCAGCAACCAGTAACGATCCCCGGCAATCTTTTCTTGCATATCTCCTACTTTTGTCTATACTCGAAGTATGATCGATCCACAGCTTGAGCATAAAGTCGTCTTGATTACCGGCGCGAACCACGGCATCGGCGCGGCGACGGCGCGGGCGTTGGCGGCGCAGGGGGCGCAAGTCTTCATCACCTATTACCGCGTGCCGCACCGGTACTCGGAGGCGGAATTGCGGGCGGCGCTCGAGGCCGGGACCGGCGGGGACGCGCTGTATTGCGCGCTACGCCAAAACACCGCCGACGCGCTCGTGGCCGACATCCGGGCGCGGGGCGGCGTCGCTGTGGCGCGCGAGGCCGACCTGTCCGATCCCGCGAACATACCGTTGCTCTTCGACTTGTGCGAAGCGGAACTCGGCCCGGTGGATATTCTCGTCAGCAACCACACGCACTGCGTCCTCGAAACCTTCGATCCGGCGCGGGTGACGGATAGGGAGAGCGGCGTCAGCCTACTCACCGCGCCGGTCATCGACGCGCACTTTGCGATCAACGCGCGTGCTTATGCCCTGCTGATGGCCGAGTACGTCCAGCGTTACCTGCGGCGGAACGCGCGTTCAGGCTGCATCATCAACCTGAGCACCGACGCCGCGCACGCCCACGAGTCCAACGTCAGCTACGCCGCCAGCAAGCACGCCATCGAGTCTTACACCCGTTCGGCGGCGGCGGAAGTGGGACAGTACGGCATCACCGTTAACGTCGTCGCTCCTGGGCCGATCCAGACCGGGTACATCACGCCGAAGGTGGAAGCAGACATCGTCGCTGGGACGCCGCTTGGGCGCGTCGGCGAACCGGAAGACGTGGCGGACGTCGTCGTCTTCCTTGCCTCCGAGCAGGCGCGATGGCTGACGGGGCAGTTGTTTTACGTGGGGGGCGGTTGGAGGATGGGGCAGTGAGCGTTTCTGGAACCATCGTGTTTGAAACCGAACGGCTTATCGTCAGGCTGGCATCGGAAGATGATCTCGATTTTTACCTGGCGCTGTGGACAAATCCAGATGTGATGCGTCACATGGGGTTTCCGCGAGGCATTCCGATGACTCGTGAAAGGATGGGTGAAATCCTCTCTGCGCAAGGCGAAACCGAATTTGACCGGTTGTTGGTGATCGAACTGAAAGCCACTGGGCAGCCCATCGGCGAGTGTAAATTGTCGCGCCCCGATGAGGACGGTGTCTCAGAACCGGACATCAAACTGCTTCCGGCCTACTGGGGGCATGGGTATGGCACCGAAGCTTGGCAGGACATCGTGTCTTATCAGTTCAGGAACACGGATTGTGAGGCCATTGTGACCACGCCGAATGTCGCTAACATTGCTGCGATCCGGCTGTATGAGGCCGCAGGCGCTATGCGAACGGGCGAGAGCGTGTATGAGTTCCCTGAGGCGATGCGGGACTTTACCACGCCGGTTCATAGCTACACGTACCGGTTGTCCAGATCGAGCTGGCAGCAAAAAGCACAGGAGTATAAGTGATGAACTCGACTTTCGCGTAAATTTCTGGGGCGAAAAACGAATTATTTGCCCCATTCGCCCAGTAAAAATCGGCTATATTTTTAGGTTTTTTCACCACTTTTTAAAATATAAAGGCAAAAGATTATGTTTATGCTATGTAAAACTTGCCAACAGGTCGGTTTTTACGGCTATTTCGGCATAATTCGCGATTTACGCTCCCGATTTACGCGAAACTAGAGTGATGAACATTGCCATTATCGTCTATTCTCTCACCAACCACACTTTGACGGTGGCGACGCGCCTGAAAGATAAACTGGCGGCAGGCGGGCATACCGTGACCCTGGAACGGGTAGAAACCGTCGGGCCGCCGAAACCGCAGTTCGAGAATGCTGAATTGAAGACGAAGCCCGTGCTCGACGGTTACGATGCGGTGGTGTTCGCCTGTCCCGTGCGCGGCGGCACCGTGCCTCCGCCGATGAAGCGCTATCTGGAGCAGATTCCGTCCTTGCACGAGAAGCAGGTGGCGTGCGTGGTCACGCATTTCTTCCGCCGGGAGTGGGGGGCGAATCAGGTGCTTGGGGCGATGCGGGAAATCTGCGCATCGAAGGGCGCGACGGTGTGTGGAACGGGCGATGTGCGATGGTTTAGCTTGCATCGTGAGCAGCAGATCGCGCAGGTGGTGGAGGAGTTGAGTGGGTTGTTTTGAGTTGTGGTTGCTGCGCTTATGTCATAGCGGTAAACTTCCGAATATCATGTTGGGTGGCGCTCATACTAGTACTCCGCATCCCGCTATCGAACATTGAGGTAAATTGATGAACGAAATACAAAAGCGATTCGAGGAGGCGTCTCGGTACGATGATATGATGGCGCGGGTCTTCCCCGGCTACGAGCAATTGCCACTTATCCTCCTGTCGCATCTTCGAATATACTTAGGTGCGGTGGCACGGGTACTTGATGCCGGATGCGGTACCGCATCTGCGCTCGTCACGTTTGCTATAAATCAGAGAGACTGGTCTTTCGTTGGAGTTGATCCGGCTGAGCCTATGCTGGATTTGGCTCACACGAGGATTAATGGTGCCGAAGTCGCGGAACGGGTCTCGTTGGTCCTCGGAACTGTCGACGCCCTGCCGAACGAACCGGCGTTTGACGCCACGACCGCCATTCTTGTCGAGCATCTACTGCCCGACGACGGTACCAAGCTGCGATTCTTCGAGGGGATCTGGCGCAGACTCCTGCCCGGCGGGTGGTTAATCTTGGCGGGACTACACGGCGACCTTGAGTCAGGTCCCGCACGGCATGCTCTCCAAGCGTGGCTAGAGTTCGTATCCTTGCAAAATCTACCACCAGAGGTGCAGGAAATGGTTCGGCGCAGGGCGACGGTGGAAGACTCGCTTGTGAGTGAGGTGCGGTTGTTGCAGCTTTTAACGGAAGCTGGCTTCGTGAACGTTGATCGAATCTACCAGATTTACCTTCTTGGAGCATGGGCAGCACAAAAGCAGCCGGAAATTTAGGCACTTTTTGTAAAAGGACTTGTTTTTTATGGCGACAAAACTGTTTGAGCAAGCAAAAAAGAATAAAGCAGACGAGTTTTATACACAACTGCCGGATATAGAGGCAGAAATGCGCCATTACCGAGAACAGTTTCGCGGCAAGGTCATTTTCTGCAACTGCGACGACCCGTATGAGAGCAATTTCTTCAAATACTTTGCGATGAATTTCAATTTTCTGGGTCTCAAAAAATTGATTGCGACGTGCTATACCGAATCCCCGGTGGCGGGTGAGCAGTTGTCGTTGTTTGATGTACAAGGTTTGGATGTAAACAACGCCGACGCCAAACCCCCGCATAAAATCGAGATCACCGAAGTGCGGGATGAAAACGCCGATGGCGCGGTTGGCCTGGCCGATGTGGAGTTTCTGCTCAAGAATCGAAGAAACACGCTCACGTTGCTGCAGGGCGACGGCGATTTTCGTTCCCCCGAATGTATCGAATTGCTGAAAGAAGCGGATATCGTGGCGACCAATCCGCCGTTTTCGTTGTTTCGTGAGTATGTGGCGCAGTTGGTTGAGTATGACAAGAAATTTATCATTATTGGCAGCAAAAACGCTATAACGTATAAAGAGATTTTCAAGCTGATACAAGAAAACAGACTTTGGCTTGGAAATGGTTTTCCAAATGGAAACGCTTTTTTTAGAATTCCTGCGGAATATTCACGCGAATGGGCAAACGGTGTATATGACCCAGAGACAGGGTTAGTGAAATTTCGTAATGTTGGCTGGTTCACGAATTTGGATTTTGAGAAACGCCACGAATCCATAACTTTATACAAGCCCTACACCCCCGAAGAATACCCGCGCTATGTCAATTACGACGCTATCGAAGTATCAAAAACCGCCGAAATACCCTACGATTACGATGGAGAAATGGGTGTTCCAATTACATTCCTCGATAAATACAATCCCGAACAGTTTGAGATTATTGGGTCGAGCAGGCTTGTTGGAAAGCCGATGTCTGAATTTGCTACAAAAGGAACATATGTGGAGGGTGGCATGAGGTTCTATCTTCCGAATGAAGACGGCACTTACCAACGACTTTACGACAGGATTGTGATCAAGCGAAAAGGCGTTCAACAATGAAAATCGAATTGCACGAAATCACCGTCCGCGACGTAGCCGAAAATTACGTGGATAACGCCGAAGAAGGGGTGGTCGGCTACAACGGCCGGCTCAATATCCGCCCGAAATACCAACGCGAGTTTGTCTACGATGATAAAAAACGCAACGCCGTGATGGATACGATTTGCAAAGATTTCCCGCTCAATGTGATGTATTGGGTAAAGAATGAGGATGGGACTTTTGAAGTCTTGGATGGGCAGCAGCGGACCATCAGTTTTTGCCAATACGTCAAAGGCGATTTCTCCGTAGACAACCGCGCCTTTCACAACCTCACGCACACCGAACAAGAGCAGATATTGAACTATAGGCTGATGGTCTATTTCTGCGAGGGCAACGACAAGGAAAAACTAGACTGGTTCAAGATCATCAACATTGCTGGCGAAAGACTCTACGACCAGGAATTGCGCAACGCCGTCTATACCGGAACCTGGCTGACGAGCGCCAAATCAATCTTCAGCAAGAGCAACTGCGCGGCGTATCTTTTATCCAAAGACTATGTGAATGGCTCTCCTATACGTCAGGAAATTCTCGAAACGGCTCTGCGTTGGATTTCAAACGGTGAGATCGAGAACTATATGTCCATTCACCAGCACGACCCCAATGCGAATGAGTTGTGGATGTATTTCAGGAATGTGATTGAATGGGTTAAATTAACCTTTACGACCTACCGCCGGGAAATGAAGGGCATTGACTGGGGCAGTCTGTACAACAAATTCAAAGGGGATATGTTTGACACCGAAAAACTGGAGCAGGAAATACAAGCCCTGATGATGGATGATGATGTCACATCCAAAAAGGGCATCTATCCGTATGTGCTGACCCGCAACGAAAAACACTTAAATGTCCGCGCCTTTACCGACAGTCAAAAAAGAGCCGCCTACGAAAGGCAGAAAGGTATCTGTGTTAAATGCGGCGACCACTTTGAATTGCGCGATATGGAAGCAGACCACATCACGCCCTGGCATCTGGGTGGGAAAACCGCACCGGAGAACTGTCAAATGCTTTGTAAGAATTGCAATCGGACAAAATCTGGCAAATGAAGAATACTACTCCCCGGCTCTATCTTGACAAACTGGATGCAACCGCCATTCACGCGGAAACCGAAGCCTTTTGGTCAATGCACGCGGAGTTGGTCGCACACTACGCCAATCAACACGTAGCAATTTATGAGAGTGAAGTTGTAGATTATGACCGCGATGCGCGACACTTGGAAGCACGCATCCGGGAGCAATTCGGCGCTGCGCCGGTGTTGATCGCACCGGTGACGCTCCACGCGCGGCGTGATTTGCGGTGGCGCGGCGGGCGATTGGAGAGTTTAGGAACAAATGGAGGTAAAAGCTATGGAAATCCATAAAATTCTTTCGGATATTCACGCGCTTGAAGAAGAGATATTAGATTTTGAGCGCAAGTATGGTCTGCGTTCTGAAACCTTTTATGCTGCCTATATGAGCGGCGAAGAACCCGAAGATGATGCCTGGGTGCTAGACTTCGGGGAATGGGCCAGCGTGTATCGGATCTGGTTGGCGCGTCAGGCCGAATACCGAAATGAAGTTCAACGCTTACAACGAAACGCCCCCAGTTTGACGGGATTAGTACGGGTTGCGGCATGAACAATCCACTACGTACGCCTGAAGACTACGAGCTATTCCTGTATACATTGCTGGAGCAATTTCCAGCAATTCGTCGTTCGACGATGAGGTTTATCCGGCGGGGAAGTTCTCTGGCGCGAGTGGTAGGAGATCTGTACTTTGACCAAGATATCCGCTTGGTCGTGCGTGAACGAGTTCTGTATCATCGTTTGCCGATGTTGATAGATTGGTATGGCTACGAAGTGTGGCGAGGTGCAGAGAAGTTGTATTGGTATGATTCGCAACCACACCCTGATGAACCTCTTCTGCAAAGCAGTCACCCTCATCACAAACATGTTCCACCCGACATCAAGCATCATCGCATTCCGGCAGCTGAGATGAGTTTTATTCGGCCAAACCTGCCCATACTCATTCGGGAAATTGAGCGGCTTATCGAAGCGGCTGAAACAGTTCAGGAGGATTTATGACCCAATCCACCGAATTCCCTCTCTCCATCCAAAACCTGACCTTCCAATACCGGATCCGCGAGCATCCGGCGATTGAAGACCTGACCTTCACGCTCCACGCAGGCGAACTGCTCCTCGTGGCGGGCGCGAGCGGGTGCGGCAAGACGACGTTGATGCGCTGCGTCAACGGTCTGATCCCGCGCAGCTATCGCGGCGAACTCAAGGGCAGCGTGACGCTCTTTGGGCAGGATGCGCGCCGGATGTCGATGGCGGCGCTCTCCCAGGTCGTGGGAACGCTGCTGCAAGACCCGGAGCGGCAGATCGTCGGCAGCTTCGTGCTCAACGAGGTGGCCTTTGGATTGGAAAACCTCGCGCTGTCGCGTGGGGAAATCCTGTTCAGGATCGAAGAGGCGCTCAGTTATCTGGGCATCTCGCACCTGCGGGATCGGGAAACGTTCGGCCTTTCGGGCGGCGAGAAGCAGAAAGTGGCGCTGGCGGGCGTCCTGGCGATGCGCCCGCGCATCCTGCTGCTCGACGAACCCCTGGCAAGCCTCGACCCGGCCTCCGCGCAGGAGGCGCTGGCGCTCTTCCGCCGTCTCGCCGATGAAGGCATCTCCATTATGCTTGTGGAACATCGCGTCGAAGATGCGCTTAGTATCAAGCCGGACGCCGTGCTTTATATGGACGAAGGGCGTCCAATTTACTACGGCGACGCCGAGGGCTTGATGCAGGTCGTGGATTACCACAAGGTCAAACTCCCCGCTCCGGTCGTGCTGGAACGCGCCAAACAGGCTCCCGCGCCGGTCTTCGAGCCGGCCGTCAAGCCTGACGGCAAACAGCCGTTGGTGACGTTCCAGGACGTGACCTTCCGTTACGATAAGTCGCTGCCCGACGTGCTGCACGACGTTAACTTCACCATCCACAAAGGCGACATCGTTGCCATTCTGGGGCCAAACGGCGCGGGCAAGACCACGCTGGTCAAACACGCGCTCGGCCTGCTCAAACCGACGCAGGGTCAGGTGTTGTTGGAAGGCCGGAACACGCGCGAGATCAGCGTCGCCCAGGCCGCGCAGACGATCGGCTACGTCTTCCAAAGCCCCTCGCAGATGCTCTTCGCGCCGACGGTGGAAGAGGAGCTGTCGTTTGGTCCGCGCAATCTGCGCCGCGACAAGGCGACCATCCAGCAGAATGTGGACTTAGCTCTGAACATCGTCAATATGGCGAAATACCGGGATTCGCCGCCGCTGGCGCTCTCGTTCGGCCAGCAGAAGCGCATCAGCATCGCGGCGGTGTTGGCGATGCGCTCGCGGATTCTGATGATGGACGAGCCGACGGCGGGGCAGGACTACTGGAACTACATGGCGTTCATGGATGCGATTCTGCAAATGCCCGGTTTCGACGCCATCATCTTCATCACCCACGACCTGGACCTGGCCGTAACCTATGCCAACCGCGTCGTGCTGATCCACGAGGGGCGGATTGCCGAGGAGGGACCGACGGAGTGCGTGCTGAGCGACTTCGAGCTGCTGCGACGCTGCCGGGTTGTGCCAACCTCGTTGCTGGCGCTGAACCTGGAACTTTTACCGCAGACGGGGCGCTTCACGCGCGCGGAGATGCTGGCGCATATGTTGCCTGTAGCGGTATAAAAGGGAGTGATGGGGTTTGGAGATGGGGTACCCGTCCCCAAACCCCATCGCCAGATTTTTGAGCGGTGCTTTTTGTAAGGAGTCCCCATGTGGGATTCCACACCAACGAGAACCAGAATCTGGGCCACAGAGGGCACAGAGCACTCAGAGTTTTTTCTCTGTGATCTCTGTGTACTCGGTGGCTATTTTGAGAGGAGGTGGTGTGCAGTAAAAATATACGCATTATTGAATTGCCGGTTACTCTATCACAAAACAATCATTTTATGGAGGGTTAATCATGGAAAAGAAATCGCTGTGGTCATTTGGAACGCGGGAGGTCGTGTATGCGGCCATCGGCGCGGCGCTGTATGGCGTCTTCTCCTGGGTGACGAACTTTCTCGCCCTGCCCGCCGCCGGGAACATCGCCCTGCGTCCGGCGGTCGCTATCCCGATGTTCTTCGGTGTCGCCTTTGGTCCTATCGTGGGATTCCTCGCCGGCTTTGTCGGCAACATGTTGGGTGACTTCCTCTCCGGTTGGGGCTTCTGGTGGGCGTGGTGTCTGGGGAACGGCATTATGGGTATGATTCCCGGTTTTATCGGTCTGCTTGGCGGGATCGTATCCTTCAAGGATAAGGGCACACTGATCAAGACCGAAGTGCTGGTTATCGTCGCCGCGATTGTGGGGATGCTCGTCCCCTCACTGTTGGAGATTCCTCTGAGCGGCATTGACTTCAATACGGCCATCGTTGGCTATTGGCTGCCTGCCGCGTTGTCCAACATCGTCAATGGGCTGGTTTTGGTACCTATCCTGATGGTGGCCTACGACGCCGTCGTCGCCCGTTCTGGGCGCTAAGATGTGAATCACGAATCATGAATCATGAATCATGATTCATGATTCGTGCCTTTTTGGGGGTGGGCTATGCTCGTTACATGGAAATACCGCTTCCGCAACAGTTTTCTGGAACGCTTCGATCCGCGCGCCCGGTGGTTTTTCTCGTTTCTGGTCTTATTTTCGATCATTCAGTTTTGGGATATTCGTTTCTTGCTCTTCTTCTTCGCACTTGTGATGGTACAGTATGCACTGGGGCGGCTCACCTGGGCGGAAACGCGGCGCGTGTGGACATTCGTACTCATTCTGGTGGTGGGGATCGTGGCATTGAACGCGCTCTTCACCGGGCGTGGTGGTCCCGGCGAAGTGTTACGCGGCGGCCACGTTGTCTGGCGGGTGGAGTGGAAGGTGCTGGGTCTTGCCATTACCCCGACAATCACTGTGGAACGGATCTGGTTTGCGCTGTCGCAGATCGTGCGCATGTTGTCCATCTCCGTGCTGTTCTTTATCATTCCCTACACGATGGATCCGAGCAGGTACGGCGTCACCTTTCGCGGCATGGGCATACCCGACCGTTTCGCCTTTTCGATGGACCTGGCGTTCCGCTTTGTGCCGACGCTGGCCCGTGACTTCAGTGTGACGTTGGATGCACAGCGCGCGCGCGGCTACGAAGTGGAAAAACTTACCGGCGGGGTAATCTCACAAATTCGCAAGATGGCGCCGTTGGTTGTCCCTGTGACGATGAACGCCATCTTAAGCGGCGAAGACATCACCAACGCGATGGACTTGCGCTGCTTTGGCCTCCAGCCGCGCACGTGGGTGCATGAGTTGTCCTACAACTGGCGGGATTACGTTTTGATCGGTCTGGGCGCGTTGATATTGATTGCATCCATTGTCATCACGGCGGGTTTCAAAGGGGGGACGTTCTGGGTCCCGGCGTGGGCCTTGGCCTGGGCGCAATGAGACAAGACGCAGGAGGCAGGAGGCAAGAGACAAGGGGCAAAATTCTTGCATCATGAATCTTGCATCATGCATCCTGCATCGTACTAGAAAACGAAAGTGTGAGGTGAAATGATGATGGACATTAAAACGATTGAAGGGTTATTGGGTGACGATGCCGAGTCGTTGCTCGGTCACGTGTGCAAGACCGTTTCCAAAGAGCATCTGCATCTGCCCGGCCCGGACTTTCTCGACCGGGTCGTCGCTCCGAGTGACCGCTCGCCGCGCGTGCTGCGCAGTATGGCGGCGTTGTTTGACCACGGAAGGCTTGGCGGCACCGGCTATCTCTCGATTTTGCCGGTCGATCAGGGCATCGAGCACTCCGCCGGCGCGTCGTTTGCGCCAAATCCCATTTACTTCGACCCCGAAAACATCGTCAAGTTGGCGATTGAGGGTGGGTGCAATGCGGTGGCGTCCACGCTGGGCGTACTCGGCGCGGTCTCGCGGAAGTACGCGCACAAAATCCCCTTCATCCTCAAATTCAACCACAACGAACTACTCACCTATCCAAACAAGTTCGACCAAATCTTCTTCGCGCACGTTGAGCAGGCCTGGGAGATGGGTGCCGTCGCTGTGGGGGCGACGATCTACTTTGGCTCGGAAGAGTCCAGCCGCCAGATCGTCGATGTGAGCCAGGCATTCAAGCGCGCGCATGAGTTGGGGATGGCGACCGTACTGTGGTGCTACTTGCGGAATTCGGCCTTCCAGGTAGACGGTGTAGATTATCAACTCAGCGCCGATCTGACGGGCCAAGCGAATCACCTCGGTGTGACCATCGAGGCGGACATTGTCAAGCAGAAGCAGGCGGAGAACAACGGCGGTTACAAGGCGCTGAACATGGGCGATTCCAGCTACAGCAAGCTCGACAAGCGGATGTACACCGAGTTGTGTACCGATCATCCCATCGACCTGTGTCGTTATCAGGTGGTGAACTGCTACATGGGACGGGCCGGGCTGATCAACTCCGGCGGCGCGTCGGGCAAAAACGACCTGGCGCAGGCCGTGCGCACCGCCGTCATCAACAAACGCGCGGGCGGCACGGGCCTCATCAGCGGGCGCAAGGCCTTCCAAAAGCCCATGGCCGACGGTGTGGTGCTGCTGAACGCGATTCAAGACGTGTACTTGTGCGAAGATGTGACGGTGGCGTAGGATCGTTTGCGTGACACGGCGACCACAGCGGATCGCATGTGGTCGCCGTGTGGTGAACACTTATTCGCGGATTTCCTGATACAACGCCCGCATCTCCGCGCTGGTTGCCAGTAATGCTTCGAGCGTGCCTTCGGCTTCGATGCGTCCATCTTTCAGGACGATGATGTGGTCGGCGCGACGTAACGCCGCCTGACGGTGCGAGACGACCAGACAGGTCGCGTCCTGGCGTTCCGCTAACCGCTGCCATAGTTTCTGCTCCGTCTCCACGTCCAGCGCGCTGGAAAGATCGTCGAAGACCAACAGTTCCGGGTCGCGCGCAAACATCCGCGCCGCCGCCGTCCGCTGCACTTGCCCGCCGGATAAGCGTACCCCGCGCGGGCCAACAAGCGTATCCAGTCCATCCGCCAGCGTGGGAATGTCTTCCTCCAGCACTGCCGAACGCAGCGCGCCTCCAAGATCAACGGCGCTTTCCGGCAAGCCCATAAGCACGTTGTCCCGCAGCGTCTCGCTGAACAACACCGGCGCTTGTGGCGTGTACGCCGTGCGCGGAGGGACGAAGAAGGCCACCGGATCGTCAACCTGCATGTCGTTCCAGCGGATCTCACCCGCCTGCTTGGGAAGCAGGCCGAGGATTGCCCGCAGCAGCGTCGTTTTCCCCGATCCCACCCGCCCAGTGATGACGGTGAAACTCCCTCGCCGCAGCGTCAGGTCGATGTTGTGGATACCCTTTCCGCTGTCGGCATAGTCATAGGACAGCCCTTGCACGTGCAGCGCCTCCAAGCGGTGCGCTCCGCTTCTGGGAACGACCGGGACTTCGGGCAGTTCGCCGCGCTGGTAGACCGGATGATGCTTGACCAGCGACGCGGGCGGCACATCGGGTTGTAGCTCAAGCAATCGCTCAATCGAAACCGCCTGCGTCTGGTAATCCGAGAAAAAGCTGCCCAGGTTCGCCGGGAATTCAATGATCGCCGTGAGATAGGTTACGAAGAGCATAAATTCGCCGACGGTAAACGGATTCACCGGATCGCGCATCGCCTGCGCCGCCAAGAGCAGCATCAGCCCCAGTCCCAGGTCGGTGATGTTCTTAAACGCCCAGTTGATCAGCGCCAGGAAGAGGCTGAACTTCACCTCGGCTTTGCGCCGCGTCTCACTCAGGCCGCGCAGGTGGCGGGTGACGTCGGCCTCAGCATTGGCGACTTTTACCGCCAACACCGCGTCCAGCACCTCGCCGAGGAAGCCGGTGACGGCGCTGGTGGCCTCGCGCCGGGCGTGTCCATAACTGAGCACGCGCGCCCAGGTGATTCGCGTGATAAACACGATTGCCAGCATCGGCAGCACGACGATCAAGGTGATGCGCCAGTTGATCGTCAGCATGATGACCACAGCGACGATGGCGAAGACGCCGTGCCCGATCAGGAACGGCAGCCAGCTCGGCCAGTCGGCCAGTTCCATCACATCGTCGCTCAGCCGGTTAAGCACGTCTCCGGAGGCCAGCGGCAGCCGGTCGGCGCCAGGTCGTTTGAGGATGTTGCCGAAGAGGTTACTTCGCAGCAGCGCCCACCCATAACAGCGGAACGTCTCCTCGCCGAAGATGCGCGTGAGGTAGACGACGGCGCGGCCTACTTCGACCGCCGCCAGCAGTCCCAACAATCCCGCCGCCCCGACCGCTGCCGGCGCAGCCCCGGTCAGATGATCGAAGAACGCCTGGATCAGCAGGCCGGGGACGATGTTGCTGCTGAACAGGATCACGTAGAGCACGCCGAACTGCAGGTAGGCGCGCGGATTGAAGCGGATCAGCTTCCAGGTTGCAGTCCACGTCGAGAGCGTTTTCATGCGAGCACCTCCTGCAACCCGGTGCGTAGCAGGCCGGAGAACCGCGAGTGTGGATCGGCGCTCAACGTTGCGCGCGGGCCGTATTCGACGACCTGCCCGTTTTCCAGAATCATGATCGCATCGGCGCGCTGCACGGTGTTCAAGCGGTGGGCGATGACGATCGCTGTGCGCCCGGCGAGTAACAGATCGACCGCGCGTTCGACTTGTTGCTCCGTCGCCGGGTCGAGCCGTGAGGCGGCTTCGTCGAGGATGACCAGATCGGGATCGCGCAGGAAAACGCGTGCCAGGGCCAGCATTTGCGCCTGTCCCGCCGAAAGTCCCCGGCTGCCCGTTTCCAGAACCGTGTCAAGGCCGCGCGGCAGCGAGCTGTACCACGCGCCCAAGCCCAGGGTGTGCAGTGTTTCGATCAGCCGTGTGTCGTCTACCCCTGGCTTGAACAGCGTCAGGTTGTCGCGCACCGTGGCGCGGAACAACTGCACGTCCTGCGTCACCACGCCGACCCGCTCACGCAGCGCGCCGAGCGCCATGTCGCGCGTATCGATGCCGTGAAGGCGAATTGCGCCCTGGTCGGGATCGTAGAGGCGAAACAGCAGCCGCGAGAGCGTCGTCTTGCCGCTACCGGTCCGACCGAGCACGCCCAGCACCTGACCCGGAACGAGATCAAAGAAGACGTCGCGCAGGACGGGGCTGGTGCGGCCTGCGGTGAACTCAGGCGAACCGTCTGAAGACCCGTTACCGTTGGGAATGTCGTGGTATTGAAAGCTTACGTTCTCCACGGCGACGGCGGCTGAGCCGCGCGGTAGACCGCGGACAGGGTGGGGGTGTTCGGTGACCGACGGCGCGGCGTGCAGTACCTCTTCCACGCGGGCAATGCCGGCGCTGGCGCGTCGCAGATCGCTGATGCGGCGCTGGATGGCACTGAGCGGCGCTTCCAACTGCCCGACGTAGCCGAAGAGCAGATACACCGTACCAACCGTCGCGCGCCCTTCGAAGAAGAGCCACGCGCCCAACGCCAGCGCCGCGATTTTGGCGAGTAGCGAGACAAACCACACCGCGTCGTGGCTGACACCTTCCAGCACCATGGCTTTGATCCATCGCTGCGTGATGCGCCGCATCAGCGTGAAGAGTTGCCGCATCGTGTAGGGTTCGGCGCCGTTGGCACGAATGTCCTCCGTGCCGGAGAGCCGTTCACCGAAGAAGCCGAGCAAGTCCGCCTCAGCCTGCCGCGAGTCGCCCCAGGCGTGGGTGAGGGGACGGCGCATCGCGCGCAAAGCGAAAACGGTCAACAGGCTATAACTAACGCCGATCAGCCCGGCACGCCAGTCCTCGACGAACAGCAAAACCGCGATCCCCACGGCGAGCAGGCCGTTGGCGAAAAGGTGCAGCGCCATTTCCGAGAAGAACCCGGCGAGTGTGCTCACGTCGCCGTCGATGCGCTCGATCAACTCGCCTGGCGTGTGCGCTTTGTGGAACGCCATATCGAGCTTGAGGCAGTGCGCGGTCAAGTCGAGGCGCAGGGCGTTGGTGGCTTTCCAGGCGACCGTCTCGCCCAGGTAGGTGACGCCGAGCGTAATCGCCTGTCCCGCCACGGCGACGCCCAGGAAGAGCAGCGCCATGCGGATCAGCGCGGCGATCTCCCGCCCCGCGACCACCGCATCGATGAAACGCCGCAAAATCTGCGGGTTTATGAGTTGCAGTCCGATGCTGCTCACGAGCAGCAGGGCCAAAAGCAGTACGGTACCCCATTGGGGTTTGAGGTACTGCGCCAACAAATTCCAGTAACGCTTCAGTGGAATGTTCAAGGTATTTTCGGGGGAAGTATGGAGTATGGAGTAGGAAACTGTTCGTATCCGGGCTTCTTACTTCTTACTTCTTACTTCTTACTCCTTACTCCTGCTTCGTTAGCATCTCTCTGACAAACGGCCAGACGCCTGCCTTGTAATAGCGATGACCGCCCTCGCCGGTGTAGAGCTGGCAGTGTTCGGGCGGCGCGCCGGCGACTTCGTAGATGCGGCGCAGGCGCTCGAAAGCTTGTTTGGAAGCCGCATAAGGGAAGATCGGATCTTCGCGGCCCGCGACGGCGAGGAATGGGCGCGGCGCGATCAGCCCGGCGACGTCGTACATCTCCGCCGTCGCCATCATGCCCGGCACGTAGTTGCACTCGCAGTGGTGGATCGAGCCGATGGACGCCTCGAAGGTGCAGAAGTAGCTCGCCGGTATGGCGACATTGATGCGCGGATCGCAGGCCGCCGCGAACAGCGAGACCGTCCCGCCGCCCGAATTTCCGGTGATGGCGATGCGCTTTGTGTCCATTTCCGGACGGGTCACGGCGTAGTCGATGAGCCGCATGACGTCCCACACGCGCTCGCCGATGAGCGTCCGCCCGAACAGCAGCGCGTGCATCTGCATCGTCCGGCACGAGGATGTGGCGTCGATCTTGATCTCGTTCCAACGGCGCAATCCGGCGAATCCGCGCATATCGGGCACAACGGCGATGTAGCCCTGGCGGACGGCTTGCAGCGCCACGTCGCGCTCACCCTCGACGATGGACAACCGCTCTTCTTCCGTATCCCATAGACCTGCGTAGGTGCGCTTCCCCGCCTTGCCGTGTCCGTGGGGCGTGATCACGATGGGCAATTTCCCCATGACTTCCAATGGCCAAAGGATGTAGAACGGCAACTCGAAGCCGGTTTCGGTCTGGATGATCCATGCCTCGCGGACATGATCCGACAGGGTTTCTTCACTCATTTGACGCGGGCGAAGGTCGCATGTCCCCCGCCCGGCGATGGCATCTAGGCCGAGCATCGCCTTCAGGTGCGGGCGAAACACGCGCTGCCAGGCCTCGAATTCGGTCTTCGTTGTGGCGCGAAAGGCGAACTGTCGATGGGTTTCCATCGCCAATTGGTGTACGTAATTGTCGGGTGTCAATGTCGATTTCATGGTTCTCCTTCGAGAGCAGTCTCGTAGTCGTTAGTCGTATAGTCGTGTTAGTTGCATCGTCGTTCGACAGAATTCTGTCTTCGAGCATCTCCGGCTTATAGGCCAGGTTGTAGTTGTCCATGCTGACGAGTCCTATTTTAGCACAAATTTGGTATTGGCGAATCTGTGTCTTGCGAGTACAATGGGGGATCTAAGAGTTTGTTGACCTTCACGGAAGATGGTTAGCTTCCGCGAGGGTTGTAGACTGGGAGGTGGTGATGCGTATTGTTGTCCCGATCAAGCAAGTTCCCGAAACCAGCAACGTGAAGATGGACCCCGAAACCGGCACGATGATCCGCACCGGTGTGGAGGCGATCATCAACCCACTCGACCTGTACGCCATCGAGGCGGCGTTGCGGCTCCGTGACGCGGTTGGCGGGCAGGTGACGACGATTTCGATGGGGCCGCCGCTCGCCGCGAAGGCGCTGAAGGAGGCGCTGGCGATGGGCTGTGATGACGGCGTATTACTCAGCCACCGCAAATTTGCCGGGGCGGACACGTGGGCCACGGCCTACACGCTGGCCCAGGCGATCAAGCAACTTGGCGCGGTGGACCTCGTCATCTGCGGGGAGCGCGCCACCGACGGCGACACGGGCCAGGTCGGTCCCGGCATTGCGGCGTTCCTCGATTTGCCGCTGGCCACTTACGTCAGCCGGATTGCCGACATCGAGGCCGATGGACTGCGGCTCAACCGGCTGGTTGAAGGTGGCGTCGAAGTGCTGTGGACATCGCTGCCTGCCGTGCTTACCGTCGTCAAAGAGATCGCCGCTCCGCGTTTGCCCACGCTGCGCGGCAAGCAGCGCGCCCGCCAGACCGACCTGCCTGTTTGGGGGCCGGATGAATTGGCGCTCGATGCGGAGAAGATCGGCCTGAACGGTTCGCCTACCCGTGTGGTGAAAATCGACAAGCCGAAGATTTCGCGCCACGGCGAACTGCTCTACATTAAAAACCCCGCCGACATCGATGCCGCCGCTGCTCAATTTGTCACCTTCCTCCGAGACCGTCAGTTGATTTGAATAGGCGAGTGGCGATTGATGAGTTGCGAATGGCGATCGGCAAATGGCGAATCTCGATTTTGGACTTCGGACTAGAGACTGAGGACTAAGGACTATGGACTGGACAGATATATGGACTTTGGCGGAACAGAAACAGGGGAAGTTGCATCCCGTTTCGTACGAACTGTTGACGCGCGGGCGGTCGCTGGCGGATGCGCACGGCTGCCGGTTGTGTTCCATCGTGCTCGGCGGCGAGATTGATGAGGCGGAGCTGCGCGAATTACTTGCGCGCGGCGCGGATCGCGTCTACGTGGTCGCGCATCCGGCGCTGGCGCACTTCCTGGTCGAGCCGCACGCCAACGCGCTGCGCTACCTTATCGAAACGTACCGCCCCGAAGTGTTGATCGCCGCGGCGACGACGACGGGCCGCACGGTGATGCCCTACGTCTCGATGCAGGTTCACACCGGGCTAACGGCGGATTGCACCGGTCTGGAGATCGATCCGGAAACCGGCGACCTATTGCAAACGCGGCCTGCCATCGGCGGCAACATCATGGCGACGATCAAGACGCCCACGGCGCGCCCGCAGATGGCGACCGTGCGCCCGAAGTCCACGCCGCCCGCGCCGCGCGACGAAGCGCGCGCAGCGGCTGGCCTCGGCGACATCGTGCATGTGAACGTGCCGGAGGTATTGCTGTCGTCGCGGATGCGTTACGAGCGGTTCATCCCCGACGCCACGCAGGAGGTTGTCATCGAAGATGCCGAAGTCATCGTCGCCGGAGGGCGGGGGATGAAGCGTGCGGAAAACTTCAACTTGCTCGCCGACCTCGCCACATTACTGGGCGGCAGTGTCGGGGCGACGCGCGCGGCGGTGGATCGCGGCTGGCAGTCGTATCCGCGCCAGATCGGCCTGAGCGGCAAGACCATCGCGCCGAATCTTTACATCGCCTGCGGCATCTCCGGCGCGATCCAACACCTCGCCGGGATGCAGACGGCAGAATACATCGTCGCCATCAACACCGATCCCGATGCGCCGATCTTTCAGGTGGCGGATCTGGGCATCGTCGGAGACGTTTTCGAAGTGCTGCCCGTCGTGCTCGAAAAACTGCGCGCGGATGTCTGAATTTGCCTGCTCTGCTTGCACCGGATTATGATCCGCCCTAAGCGTTGAAGTGGAGCTATTTTGTGCGAGGAGAATTTATGACGCATTATAATCCTGTTACATCTGCGATTGTGGCAGAATTGCAAGGTGTCGTCGGTGAGAAGTACGTGATTCACGACGATGTGGAGAAGTTGGAAGCTTACGCGCACGACGAGGTTGCCGATCCGGCCTTTGCGCACATGCCGGACGTGGTCGTCAAACCGGCGAGCACGGAGGAGATCGCGGCGATTATGAAACTCGCCAACCGCGAGCTGATCCCTGTCACGCCGCGCGGTGCGGGATCGGGCCTGTCGGGTGGGGCGGTACCGGTGTATGGCGGCATCGTCCTTTCGGTGGAGCGGATGAATCGCATTTTGGAGATCGACCGCAACAATCTCGTGGTCGTCGTCGAGCCGGGCGTGGTCACGAACGTCATCAACGAAATCTTGAAAGCGGATGGTCTCTTCTACGCGGGTTATCCGATGAGCGTGGAGACGTGCTTTGTCGGCGGCAACGTGGCGGAGAACGCGGGCGGCGGCAAGGCGGTCAAGTACGGCGTCACCGGGCGCTACGTGACGGGTCTGGAAGTCGTATTACCCACCGGCGAGATCGTCCAATTGGGCGGCAAGCGTGTTAAAGACGTGACCGGTTATGATCTGGTACAGTTGATGGTTGGTTCGGAGGGCACGCTCGGCATCTACACCAAGATCATCCTCAAGCTGCTCCCGTTGCCGACGGCGAAAGTCGATCTGTTGGTGCTGTTTGAGGACGTCCCCTCGGCCATTGCGATGGTGCCGAAGATTATGACCAACGGACGTATCATCCCGACCGCCATCGAGTTTATGGACAAGCTCTCGGTGCAGACGACGTGCCGCTATCTCAACGAGGAACTGCCCTACGAGCAGGCCGGGGCGATGCTCCTCATCGAGGTGGACGGCGCAAGCGAGGCGCAGGTCGAAAAGGAATACGAGACAATCGGCGAGTTATGTCTGGAACATGGCGCGCTCGAAGTCTATGTGGCGGACAATCACACGACGCAGGAGCGGGTCTGGTCTGTGCGCCGCAACATCGCCGAGGCGTTCAAGGTCTACAGCCCGGTGCAAAGCCTCGAAGACATCGTCGTGCCTTTCGCGCAAATCCCCGACCTGATGCCGGAACTTGACCGCCTATCGGAGAAGTACGACGTCATCATCCCCTGCTACGGCCACGCGGGCGACGGCAACCTGCACGCTACCATTGTCAAGCATCCGCACACGCCACTAGATGTGTGGGAAGCGCGTGAACCGGAGGTGCTACGGGATTTGTATCAGGCCGTCGCCAACCTGGGCGGCACGCTCAGCGGCGAGCACGGCATTGGCCTCAAGCGCCGCGATTTCCTGCCGATGATGCTGGACGAAACCGTGATCGCGTTGCAGCGGCGCATCAAGGCCGCATTCGATCCGCTCAATGTGCTCAATCCCGGCAAAATTTTCCCGGAGGCTGTATGACACCTTTTTTACCTTTTCGTCGGCAGATTAAGCAGATCAAGCAGATTTTTACACGCTTTGTGCTTGTCTTGCTCGTGGTGCTTCTCGCGGCCTGTCGCGCGCCTGCGCCGACACCGTCTGTACCGGAGCCATTCAGCGGCGAGTTGGCCTACGAATGGGTGACGCGCCAGTGCGACCTGGGGTATCGCATCACCGGCACAGAGGCAAATCGGCAGGCCGGGGATATGATCATCCAGGAATTGCGCGCGCAGGGGTGGGAGGTCTACGAGCAGACGTTCACCTACAAAGAGACGCCCGTGCGCAACATCCTCGCGTGGAAGGGCGAAGTTGCTGACGGCAGCGGCGCCGTCCTCATCGGCGCGCACTACGATACGCGACGCTCCGCCGATATGGAAGACCCTTCGCAGCCGGTGCTCGGCGCGAACGACGGCGCGAGCGGCGTCGCCGTGTTGCTAGAACTGGCGCGCTCACTTTCGTGGGACACAAAAACCCGGCGCGTGTACCTGGCGTTCTTCGACGCCGAGGACAATGGGCGGCTCGATGGGTGGGACTGGATCGTGGGATCGTCGTATATGGCGCAGCATTGGGGCGAGGCGGGCGAACCACCGCTGGAAGCGATGGTTCTCGTGGACATGATTGGCGATGCCGATCAACAGGTGTACTACGAGCGCAACTCCGATCCTGCACTCAGCCAGACGCTGTGGGGCATCGCCGCAGAGTTAGGTTACGGCGATCGCATCATCCCGGAGTATCGCCACGCGATCCTCGACGATCACATCCCTTTCCTGCAAATGGGCGTGCCTGCTGTGGATATGATCGATTTCGATTATCCGTACTGGCACACATTACAGGATACCCCGGACAAGGTTTCGGCAGAAAGCCTGGAGGCTATCGGGCGGACTGTGGAAGTTTGGCTGGAATCGCCCGAATGAGCGACTATTGGCGCAACGTTCGCAAGATTGGCCGCGATGCCTGGATCGCGCTGGCCGGTTACGCGATGATGGGCTTCACGTTCAGCGGTGTAGAAGCGGCCATCCTTAACTTGTTCTATCTGCGCCTGGGATTGGGGACGGCGTTCGTGGGCACCAATATGGCGCTTGCGGCTACAGGCTTTGCGCTGGCGTCGCTCCCGGCGGCCCTGGTTGTGCGCAAGATCGGTTGCCGTCAATCTATGCTCGTAGCCATTGTCGGATTTTCCCTGTCCCTGCTGTTGCTTTCCTGCGGCGCTTATCTGTCTGCGGCTATATTACAGGTCGCTTTGCATACCTTGCGACTTCTGGCGGCTTCGTTTATGGCATTGTATATGGTCGCCAGCCAGCCGCTGCTTATGACTGTGACCAGGCCGGAGGAGCGTCCTTATGCCTTTGCCCTTCTCTGGTCGCTTAATCCGCTGGGTGGGCTGATCGGCAATCTCCTGGGCGGCTTGCTGCCTGGGTTTTTGGCCGGTCTCAGTGGAATGACGCTGGAAGACCCCAAGCCCTACGGGTTTAGCATCGCGCTGAGTGTGCTGGTGTGTATTCCCCTGGTTGTTGCAACCCGTCATCTACGCGAGGGTGGTAGACCCCCGTTGACGGAAAAGACGGCCGGTTGGCGTTATCTAGCGCCGTATGCAACCCTCGCTGCTATCGGGGCGCTTTCCTTCCTCCGCGCAGGCGGGGAATCCAGCGCGCGCACCTTTTTCAACGTCTATCTGGATAGCGAGTTACTGGTCTCCACTGCCAACATCGGCGCGACGATGGCCCTGGCCAACCTGCTCACGATCCCGGCTGCGATGGTGATGCCGGCGATTGCGCTCAGGATCGGCAAGTTGCCTTCCCTCACAGTGAGCATCGTGGGCGTGGCCGGCAGCCTGGCATTTCTGGCTTTGAGCGGATCGTGGGCGATGGCGGGGTTTGCTTTTGTGGCGATGTGTGTGCTTTCTGCTATGTTCCGGGTGGTCTGGACGCTGCTCATCCAGGAATCGGTCGAGGAAGCGTGGCGGCCTGTCTCGGCGGCCATTGCTAACCTGACCGCCGGCGCCGGTTTCGGGCTGATGGCGGGCGGCGGTGGTTATTTGGTGCAGCGCGTTGGATACGATATGGTCTTTCTCAGCGGCGCTGCCCTGGTCATTCTGGGGGCTTTAACCCTCAGCATCTGGCGGAAGACGCCGCACACCGCCTCTTCGGCCGGATGATGATGCCTATGCCGTTCTTCTTGACGATTTTTGAGAATCGGCATAAAATGCGGAGTAAGTTCGTAAGGTTCGTGGTATGCGCTTCAGCAGGTTTAAGGCGTGAAAATAGTGGCTACGAGCCGTGGAAGCCTTGCAGTAATATTCACATTTTAAGGAGGAAAGTCCCATGAGTAAATTGTTGAAATTTAGTTCGGTGTTGGTTCTGTTGTCCCTTCTGCTGTCTGCCTGTGGCGGCGCTACGCCGACCGCAGCACCAGAGGAAGCGCCGGTCGCTGCCCCCGAAGAGAAGCTCAAAGCATGCTTCATCTACGTTGGGCCGATTGGCGACATTGGCTGGACGAATGCCCATGATGTCGGTCGCCGGTACGTCGATGACAAGTACGATTGGCTCGAAACCGCCTACGCCGAATCCGTGCCAGAAGCCGACTCCGAGCGCTTCATCGACCGCTTTGTGGTGGAAGAGAAGTGCCATATCGTCTTTACCACGTCCTTCGGCTTTATGGACGCAACGTTGGCTGCCGCGCAGAAATACCCGGATAACTACTTCTTCCACGTTTCCGGCTACAAGCGCGCGCCCAATATGGGCACCCTGATGGCCGATTTCTACCAGTTGTATTACCTGAACGGTCTGATGGCCGGCGCGATGACGAAGTCTGGCAAGACCGGCTACGTCGCGGCGCATCCCATTCCCGAACTGGTGCGCCACATCAACGCCTTCACTCTCGGCGTGCGCGAGTCTAATCCCGATGCAACCGTCGAAGTGAACTGGATCTTCGAATGGTACGATCCCGCCAAGGCGCGTGAAGCAGCAGAGGCCCTGATCGCCAATGGGGCAGACGTGTTGGCGTTTACGGAAGATACCGCCACGGTCGTCCAGGTGGCCGAGGAGTATACCGCCAAGGGGCAGACGGTTTACGCGTTTGGGCACTACAACCCCATGGCGCAGTTTGGCCCCAACTCGATGCTGAGCGGGCAACTGGTCAACTGGGGTGTTCTCTATGAGGACATCCTGACCAAGATTCACCTGGGCATCTACACCACCAAAAACCTCGAAAGCGTGGACTACTGGGCCTTGCTGAGCGGCGGCCCGAACCTGGGCGCTCCCGCCTCGGTGGAATTGGGCGGCCGGTTTGGCGAGCCGATCAATCCTGTCTTTGTCGATTCGCTGAAGGCCATCAACATCACCGACCCCATCCTGGGCCAGATGAGTATCCATGACCTGGTCTTCGCGCGTATCGGGCAGATGAAGGACCCGGCAGTGTTGTTTGACCCGTACACCGGGCCGATCAACGATCAGACCGGCACATTGCGCATCCAGCCCAACCAGCGTCTCACCGTCTTCGAGTTGAACAGCATTGACTGGTTCGTTGAAGGCGTGATCGGCAGCGCCAACCCGTAAGGGGGCAACGACGTCGTTTTTGGGTGGGAGACAGTGATGTCGCCCACCCAATTTGTTTAGGGAGGTAAAATGACATCCGCTTTACCTGAGGATACCCCAACCGTCGTGATGCGGGGCATTGTCAAGCGGTTCCCCGGTGTGACGGCCAATGACGGCGCCGACCTGCAAGTACGCAAGGGTGAAATCCACGCCCTGCTCGGCGAAAATGGGGCGGGCAAAACGTCCCTGATGAACGTGTTGTACGGCATTTATCATCCGGACGAAGGCGAAATCTGGCTGGATGGACAGCCCGTCACGATTCACTCACCGCAAGACGCTATCCAGTTGGGCATCGGCATGATTCACCAGCACTTCCGGTTGGTGCAGAATCACAGCGTCGCCGAGAATGTCGTCTTGGGGTTGAAAGACGATTTGCTCTTCCCCGAACAGAAGGCGCGCGCGCGGATTCTCGAGCTATCAGAGCGCTATGGGATGAAGGTAGACCCCGACGCGCGCATCTGGCAGCTTTCGGCGGGCGAACAGCAGCGCGTCGAAATCCTCAAGGCGCTCTATCGCGGAGCGCAAATCCTGATTATGGATGAGCCGACCTCGATGCTCACCCCTGGCGAAGCTATCGAACTGCTGCACGTGCTGCGCCGTATGACTGCCGAGGGGCATACCGTGATTTTTATCACCCACAAATTGGAAGAGGTGTTCGAGGCGAGCGAGCGCGTCACGGTGATGCGTCGGGGCAAGTCTATCGCTACGTTGGAAACCGCGCAGACGACCCAACGCGAACTTGCCCAGTTGATGGTCGGGCGGGATGTGCTGTTCCGCCTGGACAAGAACCCCGTCGAGACCGGGGCGACGATTCTCAAAGTCGAAGGACTCAACGTGTTGAGCGATAAGGGCTTGCCGGCCGTCGTCGACTTCGGGCTGGAAGTCCGCGCCGGGGAGATTTTTGCCATCGCCGGTGTCTCCGGCAACGGGCAACGCGAGCTGGTCGAGGCGATTGCCGGGTTGCGGCCCACTTCCGGCGGGCGTATTTTCGTTGGTGGTGCGGATGTCACCCACGCGCCGCCGCGCGCTCGCATCGAACGCGGCATCGGCTTTGTGCCGGGTGAACGTTGGATGGCCCTCGTCCCGAATATGAGCGTCGCCGACAATATGATCCTCAAAAATTACGCCCGTCCCCCAATCGGGAGCGGGCCTTTTCTCGATCAGGACGCTATCGACGCTTATACAGATGGCTTGATCGGCGAGTACGCCATTTCGACCCCTGAGCGGCGCACGCCCATCAAACGGCTTTCTGGCGGCAACATCCAGCGCGCGTTGCTGGCGCGAGAAATATCTGAGAAACCCGCTTTGCTCATCGTCGCACAACCTACCAGCGGATTGGATGTCGGCGCGACCGAGACAATCTGGCGGTTGTTGTTGGCGGAACGCGAGCGTGGCGCGGCAGTCTTGCTCATCTCCGATGATTTGAAGGAGACGCTCTCGCTCAGCGACCGCACGGCGGTCATCTTCGAGGGGCAGATGATGGGTCAATTTTTCACCAAAGAGGCCGACCTCGAACAAATTAGCATGATGATGGCCGGCGCACTGCGCGATGATGCGAGTTAAGAGTTGCGAGTTGCGAAGCGATTGGGAGTTGGACTATCTGACTGCCGACTAAAGACTCACGAGGAGAATAGCATGAGGATTCCCCGCATCCGTTTCGAGAAGAGGCTCTCTGCGCCGCGTTGGCTGCCGGTGGCGTCGTTGGTCGTTTCGTTGCTGCTGGCGCTGTTGACTATCGGCGTTATCTTCTACCTGTTGGGCGTCAACCCTGTTGTCGCTTTCCAGCGCATCTTTCGTGGTGGATTTGGCAGTCGCTTTGGCTTGCAGGAAACGTTGACCAAATCCATTCCGCTTATCTTGTGCGGTGTCGGGCTGACATTGGCGTTCAAGGGGCGTATGTACAACATCGGCGCGGAAGGGCAGTTGTTGCTCGGTGCGATTTTCGCCACCGGCGTACAGCGCGTTGTCCCTAACTGGCCCGCTTATCTTATGTTACCCGCGATGTTCATCGCCGGGTTTGTAGGCGGTGCGCTCTGGGCCGCGATTCCCGCTTTGCTGAAGACGCGCTTTCGTATTGATGAGGTGTTGACCAGCCTGATGCTCGTCTACATCGCTAACGAAGCCGTCAAGTACCTGGTGTACGGCCCCTGGCGCGGCACGGATACGCGCGGTTTCCCGATCACAGATGAATTTCCGGCCGCCGCCCGCATTCCGAGCCTCGTTGGCACACGCATTCATTACCCGACCTTGATCCTGGCGATTTTGTTCGCCGTGCTGGTCTATCTCTTGCTCACCCGCACCAAACGGGGATACGAGATCCGCGTGACGGGCGAGAATCCTGAAGCCTCGCGCTACGCCGGGATGGATTATCAAAGAGTGGCGTTGCTGGTGATGGTCATCAGCGGCGGGCTGGCAGGGCTGGCGGGGATGGGGGAGGTAGCCGGCATCCATTATCGTTTGCGTCCCCCTGAAGCGATCTCGCCGGGTTACGGCTTTACTGCGATCATCGTTGCCTGGCTGGCGCGTCTCAATCCGCTCGCAGCTATTCTCTCGGCCTTTTTGTTCGGCGGGCTGCTGGTCGGCGGCGACGCGATCCAGATCGCTCTCAACTTACCGGCGGCCACGGTGCAGATTTTCAACGGTGTGATCTTGCTCTTCGTCATCGCTGCCGAATTGTTCAACCAGTACAAACTACGCCTGGAGGTTTGACATGGTCGTGCTAGATTTTATCCTCGCTGCTTTACGCGCCGCCATCCCCGCGGGCACCCCCTTGCTCTTTGGTACGTTGGGGGAAATATACTCCGAACGCGCCGGCGTGCTCAACCTCGGCGTGGAAGGGATGATGATTATGGGCGCGGTCTCCGGCTTTGCGGTGGCGCAGACCACCGGCAACGTCTGGCTGGGGATCGCGGCGGCGGCGACGGCGGGTGCGCTGATCGCGTTGATTCACGCCTTCGCCAGCGTCAGCCTGCGGGTCAACCAGGTGGTCTCCGGCCTGGCGCTGACAATGCTCGGTCTGGGCGTCAGCGGGATGATGGGTAAGCGCTTCGTCGGCCAACCGCTCGCCGTGCGCTTGCAGCCCCTCACCATTCCCGTTCTGCGCGATCTGCCTATTATTGGCGTCCTGTTGTTCCGTTTCGATGCGATGGTCTACTTCAGTATTCTGCTCGTGCCGTTGCTGTGGTTCGTGCTGTACAAGACGCGCGCCGGTTTGACCCTGCGCTCGGTCGGCGAAAATCCCGCCGCCGCCGATGCGCAAGGCGTCAATGTGCCCCTGGTGCGCTACATGGCGGTTATGTTTGGCGGTGTGATGGCCGGACTCGGCGGCGCGTACCTGTCGATGGCCTACGCCCCCGCCTGGGTCGAAGGGATGACCTCCGGCGCCGGCTGGATCGTCATCGCGTTGACGATCTTCGCCATCTGGGACCCGCGGCGCGCCTTGCTCGGCGCGTACCTGTTCGGTGGTGTGCGCGTATTACAGTTCCGCCTGCAACCGTTGGGGATTTCCCCTAACCTGCTCAACATGCTGCCGTTCTTGCTGACCATTTTGGTGTTGTGGTTGAGTTCGGGCCAGGCAGCAAAACGGCGCATCGGCGCGCCGGCTGCGTTGATGGCGGCGTACTCGCGGGAGGAGCGATAATCACATCACAATGGAAGCGCATCATTTGAAAGCGATTGATGATTTTTTGGCAGGATACGCCACCAAGGAGGAATTCATGGCGATCTTGCTCGTCGGATCGCTGGCCCACGGGTTTGCGAAAGTAAATTCAGACATTGACATTATCCTTGTCGCTACTGAGGACGAATATCAGAGGCGACAAGACCAAAAGCAACTCGCCTTCAGCCTGTGGAATATATGCTCGTATCCCGGCGGCTACATAGATTGCAAGGTGGTTTCCCTGGCGTCGCTCAACCAGATCGCCGAAAGAGGCAGTGATCCCGCGCGTTACGCTTTCAAGGATGCCACGATCCTGTCTTCCAGGACAAAGGCTATCGATTCTGTTTTGCAGCGCGTCACGCGATTCCCTATCGAGCAGCAGGCGTCGCGCGAACGTCGATTCATCTGCCAGTTATTGGCATGGAAATGGTACATGAGCCAGGCGGAAGAAAATCAAAACGCCTATCTTACGCATTTAGCCACGCAGAAATTGGTTTTGTTTGCCAGTCGTGTGATCCTCAATCGCAATGAAGCCTTGTACCCTTATCACAAGTGGCTGCTGGCCGAAACGAAAAAGGCCCCGGTCAAACCGGAAGGCTTTTTGGAGACGCTGGAAGCGCTGCTCCATGCCCCCTCATTCGTCATTGCCCAGCAGTTGGCCGACATCCTGCTCGAATTTGCAGGCTTGAACGAGAAAGACATTGACTGGCCCAACCAGTTCATGGTTGATAGCGAGATGAACTGGCTGATGCACGAAGCGCCGGTCGATGATCTGTAAAGAGCTGCGCGTCAATTCGAGTTCTGTTGAGGAGGTGTGATGAAAGTGCAACCCGTGGCAACTTTTTCTATTGTCGCCTATGATGCCAGCCGCCAGGAATGGGGTGTGGCGGTCCAGTCGAAGTTTTTGGCAGTTGGGGCCATTGTGCCGTGGGCTAAAGCCGGGGTTGGCGCAATTGCGACGCAATCCTATGCCAATCTGGCTTACGGCCCGGACGGTCTGGCGCTGATGGCGCAGGGGATGTCGGCGATGGATACCCTCAAAACACTCACCGAGCACGATGAAGGACGGGCTTCGCGGCAGGTGGGGGCAGTGGACGCACAGGGGACGGCTGCGTCGTTTACCGGTGAGGCGTGCCACTCGTGGGCGGGACATATCGTCGGTGAAGGGTATGCGTGTCAGGGCAATATCCTGTTCCCCGGCACGGTCGAAGCGATGGCAGCGGCTTTCGAAAAGCTGCGCGCTGGCCCAGGTGAACTGGCGGACTGGCTGGTCAACACTCTGGATGCGGGCCAGGAAGCGGGCGGCGACAGTCGCGGGCGGCAATCGGCGGCTGTCCTTGTCGTTCGTGAGGGTGGGGGATACGGCGGCAACAACGACCGCTATCTCGATCTACGCGTGGACGACGATCCCAATCCCATTCAGAGGCTCAAGCAGTTGGTGAATATGCACCACTTGTATTTTGGCATGGTGAATCCCGATGATTTGATTCTTTTGAGCGACGTCGCGCTAGAGTTGCAGCTATTGCTCCAACGGACGGGACAATACGATGGGCCGCCAAATGGTGTGTTCGACGCGGCGACACGCAAAGCGCTGTTTGCGCTTGTGGGAAAAGAGAACCTGGAAGAGCGCTGGGATGGCACCGGCGACAAGATCGACCGGCTGGTTTTAGCGTATTTACGCGATAAGTTCGCGTCATTATGAGAGAATGTATTTTGGAGGTAATAGCGATGATCACATTCCCTGAAACGCATCACGATTTACTGCAAACCAACGTGGCGATGCTGGCGACGATCGGGCGGAATGCCTACCCGCAGGTGACGGCGATTTGGTTCCTCCTCGACGACGACGGCATGATCCGGCTATCGCTAAACACTAAGCGGCAGAAGGTGAAGAACTTGCAAGCGCATCCAGAATGTACCCTGTTTTTTATCGATCCCGCTACGCCCTGGCGCACTTTAGAGGTGCGGGCGCGCGCCGAACTAACCCCCGATCCTGATTACGTCTTCGCCGACAAGTTGGGACGCAAGTACAACGCGGATGTGCGCAAGATGGACCGGCCCGGCGAGTCCCGCGTGGTCGTGACGCTGCATCCGGTGAAGGTCAACGCGATAGACTTGAGTTGACGGTGAAGCTACAGCATTTCCTCCCAGTTCGTCCCCACCTCCACGTCCACTTTGAGCGGGACGATCAACTCGAACGCCTGCCCCATTGCTTCGCGTAGTAAGGCGATAGCGCGTTCTTGTTCGTCCTCAGGCGCTTCGAGCACCAGTTCGTCGTGGACTTGCAGGATCATCCGTGCGCGCAGGCCACTCTCCTTGAGCATCCTGTGGGTGCGTAGCATCGCCAGCTTGATGATATCCGCCGCGCTGCCCTGAATCGGTGTGTTGATCGCCATCCGTTGCAGGGCCTGGCGCTGTTGCGTGGGCAGGTTGCTGTTGGGCGCGAGTTCCGGGAAGAAGCGTCGCCGGTTGAGCAGCGTGTCCACGTAGCCCCGTTCGGCAACCTCGCGCTGCACCTGGTCCATGTAGGCGCGCACGCGGGGGAATCGCTCGAAGTAGCGCTTGATGAAGGCGTCGGCCTCCTCGACGGTGATGCCCAGTTGCTTGGAGAGGCCATAGGCGCTCTGCCCGTAGATGAGGCCGAAGTTGACGGCCTTGGCGATGCGCCGCTGATCGTAGCTGACCTCGTCCAGCGGGACATCGTAGACCGCCGCTGCCGTTGTCGCGTGAATGTCCTCGTCGCGCGTGAACGCGCCGATCAAGCCTTCATCACCGGAGACGTGCGCCATGACGCGCAGTTCCACCTGCGAATAGTCAGCGCCGATCAGCCGCCAGCCGGCTTCCGCCACGAACGCCCGCCGCACGCGCCGCCCTTCCGGCGAGCGGATGGGGATGTTCTGCAAGTTCGGGTTCGACGACGACAGCCGTCCCGTTACCGCGCCGGTCTGGTTGTAAGAGGTGTGCACGCGCCCGGTGTGCGGATTGACCAGTTGGGGCAGCGCGTCCACGTAGGTTGATTTGAGCTTGGACAGTTCACGGTGCGCCAGAATCGCATCGATGATGGGATGCGCGCCCTGCAAATCCTCCAAGACGCCAGCACGGGTAGAATAATGGCCGGATTTGGTTTTGCTGACACCGCGCGTGGACAGCCCTAAATTCTTGAAGAGCACGTCCGAGAGTTGCTGCGTCGAGTTGATGTTGAATTCCGTGCCCGCGTGGTGGTAGATGTCGCGTTCTAGATCGCTCAGGCGGGCGGCCAATTCCTCTGACAGTGTCTCCAACCAGGCCGCATCCAGTTTCACGCCCGCCATTTCCATATCGACCAGCACCGGCAGCAGCGGCATTTCCAGGTCGCGGAAGAGCGCCGTCTGCTCGCGCTCCTCGAGTTCGGCTTGCAGGATCGCGGAGAGGCGGAAGGTCATGTCGGCGTCGGCGCTGGCATAGGGGACGACCTGTGTAAGCGGAACTTGCGCCATCGTCTTCTGGTCGCGGCCTGTTCCAATGAGCGTTGCAATTTCCGTCATCTGCACGCCCAGACGCGCCCAGGCCTGGTTTTTGAGGCCCAGGTTGCCGGAGTTGGGATTGAGTACCCACTCGGCGATCATCGTGTCGAACAGGTCTCCAGCGACGGTGAAGCCGTGGCGGTGTAGCACTTCCACGTCGTATTTGAGGTTATGACCGATCTTGGCGATCTGCGGGTTGGCGAGTACGGGACCGAGATACTTCTGCGTCGTTTCGAGAGCTAAGACCGGGTCACCGGCTGGGGCGAGCACCGGGACGTACCACGCTACACCTTCCCGGTCGGTGAAGGAGAGGCCGACCAATTCCGCCAATAGCGCGTCTGTGCCGGTTGTTTCGGTGTCCACGGCGATGCTCGACGTTTTGCCGAGTCGCACGGCGATCTCCGCCAGTTCCGCCTCATCCACTATGGCGTGGTAGTCACCCAGGCCGGGGCTAACTGTCGTTTGTGGGGTGGGAGACGGTTCTCCAAACAGCGAAAGTTGCTGATTCGCCGATTCGCCGATTCGCTGATTCGCTGATTCTTCTGCTCCGGGCAGTCGCCGCACCAACGTGCGGAATTCGAGTTGTTGCAGCAGCGCCAGCGCGCGCTCGCGGTCGTAGCCCTTGTCGGTGCGTGCCGCTTCGAGGTCGAGCATGACCGGCGCGTCGCGGACGATGCGGCCCAGGCGTTGGCTCAGGTAAGCTGTGTCGCGGTTTTCGGTCAGCGCGGTCTGGTAGCGCGTGGTGAGTTCGTCGAGGTGGGCGTAGAGATTATCGAGCGTGCCGTACTTTTGCAGCAACCCGATGCCGCCTTTCTCGCCCACGCCGCGCACACCGGGGATGTTGTCGGACGTGTCGCCCATCAGCGCTTTAAGGTCGATGAGTTGTTGCGGTTCCAGCCCGTACTTCTCACGGACCGCGTCCGGCGTGTAGCGCAAGGTGTCGGAGAAGCGTCGCCCGGAGGTCAGCACGGTGACGCGCTCATCCACCAGTTGCAGCGCGTCACGGTCGCCGGTGACGATGACGACGTCCAGCCCCTGCTCGGCAGCCTGGCGCGAGAGTGTACCCAGAACGTCGTCGGCCTCGTAGTCCGGCAGCATCACGATGGGGATGTTGAGCGCGTCCACGAATTCGTGGACGCGCTCCATTTGACTGCGCATCTCGGCGGGCATTTTCTCGCGGTGGGCTTTATACTCGGCGTACTCGCGCACGCGGAACGAAGGCCCTTTGTCGAAGGTGACGATGATGTAGTCGGGTTGTTCATCATTTAGCACGGTGAGCAGCATCGACGCGAACCCGTAGGAGGCGTTCGTCAGCTCCCCCGACGAAGTCTGCATATCGGCTGGCAGCGCGTGGAAAGCGCGATAGGCCAGCGAATGGCCGTCTACTAGGACCAGTTTTCCCGCCATCGTTTCCTCCTGGGAAATTAGAAGTGAGAAATTAGAAATTAGAAATGAGTAAGAAGACGTGGAGCTCGTCTCTTACTCATTTCTCTTTACTCTTTACCTCTTTTTTAGCGTTTGGCGATGATCAACCCTGAAGCTGTGCGCGTTTCGTCTTCAGGGGGCGCGGGCGGGGGTGTGGGGGGCTGAGGTGCGGCCGGCGCTGCTTCGGGTTCTACCTCGGGTTGCGGCGCGTATTGCCGTGCCAACGCGCGGATGCGCGCCAACTGCTCCGCCGTTTGTGTTTCGCCCTGTTCTCGCGAGGTGGCCTCGATGTTTTCCAGGAACTGGAAGAATTGTGGCTGAAGCATCTGTTGGTTGTTCTTGAGGATGGTGTGCGCTTGTTCGTCGGTGGTCGCCATCATCAAGCGCCGCGCCAGGACGATTTCCGGCGGCATGTGCTCTTCCGTCACCTGGTTGAGCACGGCAGCGATGCGCTGGAGCGCCTCGACGCTTTGTTTATCGCCGCGATTGCGCGCCGCCGTTAGTTCGGAGCGCAAAACCAGCGCAAAGGTATCATCCAGTTCTGAGAGATAGCTGCGCGCCATCTTGAGAGGATCTTCTGTATTGAGCAGCTTTTCCAGCAGTTGCGCGCGGCTGCGGGCCACATTGTCGCTGGCTTCCATAATTGCGTCGCGGATTTCCAGGATTTGGCGACGTAAATGGGTCAAATGTGCTTTTTCCTGTGGGTCTTCCGTCGCTTCGATCCGATAGACCAACTGCTGGAAGAAAGCGTAATCCATCAAAGACAGACCCGATTGCACCAGCACCTCGACCGTTTCTTCGTCCGGTGCAGCGATCATCGCTTCCAGAAGGGAAGCCTGTGTCGGATCGTCGGCAAATGCGCGGACAACTTCAGTGCGCTTGGTGAGTAGCCGGCCAACGGCAGTGTTTTCGATGAGGTACGTATAGCCCTTCTCTACCTTGCCAAAATCGTCGCCGCTCGCGCCGGACATCGCGATGACTTGCATGGTGTACTGTAACAGGCCGAAGAAGTTTTCATCGAGTAGTGCTTCGTTTTCTTCCACGAGTGCGGGCCACTCCTCTTCCAATGCGGACAGGAATTTGTCCAGGAACTCGCGCTGATGTTGGCTGCGTTGCATATCCTCATCGGTCACGCCTTCCAATTCCAACACCCGCTTGACGATGTTTTCCATCGTGATGAAGGTTTCCGGCTGGAAGAGATAGCCCTTGCGCTCTTCTTGTGGTATGGCGTCCATCAGTTGGCGGGTCAATTGACCGGCCAGCTTTTGCCGTTCCACTTCGCCGTTGCCCACGCCGAAGGGCAGGAAGAGCAGCGCGACCTCTTTCTCCGGGTCGTGGTAGATGAAGGGGATGTTGAGCGCCCCGCCGTTGCCGCACGATGGGCACATGGCGACATTGACCGCGCCGCTAAGCATCCGGTTTTTCACTTCCGGGTTGACACGCACATCGAGAATCTGTTCGACCGGCGTCTGAAAGCGCATCCCGCAGACCGGGCACGCGACGGTAGCGTAATATCGTGGTGGCATTATTTTACTCCTTGTGTGATATTAGAAATTAGAAATCAGAAATTAGCAATGAGATGTGTGCTTTATATATCCAAGATGATTGTGTCGTCTAGCGGTGTTTGTGGCGCGACGTCCATCTCAGGGCCACGCCATAGCGCCAATCCGGTCTCCCGGGGTAGGGCAATGTAAAAGGTTGCGCCTTGTCCGGGAATGCTGTCGACCCAACATCGCCCGCCGTGCGCTTGCACGATGGCGCGAGTGAGGTATAAGCCCAGTCCGGTTCCAGAGACAGCGCGCGTCTCCGGGCTTTCGACGCGATGGAAGCGGGTGAAAATGCGTTCCTGTTCTTCCAGGGGAATGCCTATGCCTTCGTCGCGCACCGAGATGACTACTTCGACCGCCGAAGCTTCGCCCTTGATCTCTACGACACCGCCGCGCGGGGAATATTTGATGGCGTTGGAAACCAGGTTGTCGAGCACTTGTTCCAGGCGTTGTGGATCGCCGCGTACGGTAGGGAAATCGTCAGACGGTGTAAAATCCAGACTGAGTTGATGGCGCTTGGAAGCGTCGGCGGCTGACGTTTGCGGTGCGTACCGTTCGATGACGCGGCGGGCGATGAAACGTAAATCCACGTCTTCCACGTCGCGGAAGGGCAACCCGCCGGCCTGGAGCCGCGAGGCGTCCAGCAGGTCATCCACCAGGCGCGCCAAGCGATCCGATTCTTCGGTGATGGAGGCCAGCATCTCTTCGACCAGAGCTGGATTGCGGCGTGCTTCTGGCCGGCGCAATGTTTCAGCGTAACCTTTGATGATAGAGACCGGCGTTTTTAGCTCGTGTGAAACGACCGAGATGAACGTGTCCTTGAGAACATCCGCTTCGCGAAAACGGGTGATGTCGCGGACGGTACTGATGATGTTGATCAGACGTCCGTTGCGCGCCAGCAGTGGCGCGTAGGTGATGCCCACCGAGACCAGGCTGCCGTTGCGCCGTCGCAGTTCGCCTTCCACGTAAAGGGTGCGGCTGGTCGCCGCAGTGCGCCCCATCGTCGTACTGCTGTCACGTGATAACCATCCCTGTTCCATCGCCTGGCCGAGCGTCATGTCGGAGTTCTGCCTGGCCCAAACGATCACGTCATCGTGTTGCCGTCCCACGGCTTCGTCGGCAGTCCAACCGGTGAGTGAAGCCAGCGCGCGATTGAGACGTTCGATGCTCAGGTCTGGACGCAGAACCATGATGCCATCGCCGCTGGATTCGAGCAGGGCATCCAAGCGCCCGCGCTCCGTGACCGCTGCTTCGTACAATTGCGCATTGTTCACCGCGATCGCGGCGTAATCGGCGAAACTCTTCAGGATCTGGCGGTCGTCCGGCGAAAAGCTCAAGCTATGTGAGCGAAAGACGAAAAGCACTCCAAGGAAATCCTGGCGCGGCTCTCCACCGGCGCGGCTCTCCGCTGCATCGACCACCATCGGCAATGCTACGACCTGCCGCAGCAGCAATCCGGTCTCTTCGGCGATTTGCGCCAACTTTTCTGCGAGATCGGGAATGGTGAAATCTTCTGCTTTGTCTACGGCAGGTACGCCATCGACCAACGGTTGAAAGGCATCGACCAATGCCGGGGGCAGGCCGTAGCTGGTCCAAAACGCAAATACTCCATCCGCATTGTATAACGCGATCAGCCCTGATTGGCCTTGCAGCATATCCACCGCAGCTTGCAAGATCAGGCGCAGCACGGCGCGCACGTTTAGACGCGAGATCATCGCCTGCGCGATGCTCAGAAGATAGTCGCGTTGGCGGATGCGGTAATCCAGCAGATTCAGCGCCATATCTGTGATCCCTAGAAGAAGGTGAAGCTCTCAGCCGCTTGCAGGGCGATTTGGCTCACCGCGCCCGGAAATATGCCGAGCGCCAGTGTCGCGCCAATCAATACTATGATCAGGAGGAGGACCACGAGATCCTCACGCTTGCCCCCGCTAACGACGCTTTGCTGTATCGTCGCGCGTGCCGGCGCGACTGCTTTTGGCAGTGGCGCGAACAGTGTCCGCGCCACTCCGATCACGCCCATCATCACGCCCGCACTGCCGAGCAGAGCCAATACGGCCTGGAACAGGTTTGTTTCCGAGATGACGCGATAGAGCCCCCAGCGTGCGGCGAAGTTCAGCGATAAGGGGAATCCCGCCAGCGCAATACCGCCGACGACAAAGGCAACCGCGCGCCAGGGGGCGCGCCATCCGGCGCCTTCCAGGTTGACTAAGCCACCGACGCCGAGGTTCGCTGTATTTTCACCGTCACCGGCCAGGCGCTTCAACCCATCCAGACCCATCGTCATCAGACCCAATGCCAAAGGTCGCGCCATCAGCATCATCACGGTGAGCGCCACGCCGGCTACTTGTCGGGTCCCCAGTGCGATAAACATCGCGCCATTGTCTACGAGCGTTGCATATCCGATAAGACGCCCCAGGCGACGTTGTGAAGCCGCCAGCGATCCTCCGATAATCATCATCAACACGCCGACCGTGGTGAAGAGCGGGCCAAACAGCTCCTGCCGTCCCAACCATGCGTAAGATTCCAGGTAAGCTAAAAGCATGAACCACACCGCCCCCATGTTCACGGTGAAAAGGAAGGTGACCACCGGTGGTGAGCCATCGCTCGCTATCGTTGAGAGCCATGCCTGGAAGGGTACTGCGCCAAGTAAAATTGCGAATGACAACCCAAGCAGCGCCGTTGCGCTTTGTAGCAATCCCGTGTCGTTGGGGAAGATGGCAAAGAGTTCCAATAGCAATTGGGTAATCATCAAGCCGGGCAACGCCAGGGTGATGTAGGCGATGTAGCGCGCGCCGCCTTTGCCGCTTCCACCACCATAACGTCCCCCGACCGGTTCGTGCAGCGGGAAAACGGCGAGTACGGCGGCGGTTTCGATCAATAAGGCTGTGTAGACGACCTGTTTCAGCATCATCGCCCCGGCCAGCATAGCGACCATCATCAATCCCGTGGAGAAAAAGTTGGAATGGGGCAACAAGCGCCAGGCGATGACAAACAATCCGGCCACTGTAAAGTAGATGAAGATCAGTGGCAAGCGATCCACCGGCTCGACGGCGAAAACACGTCCCAGAATGTACAGGGGTTGTTCCACGACGACGTTGATTGCACCGCGTGACAGCAGATCGGCGATTAAGGGCGTCGATAGAACCAGCAGCCCACCGAAGAGCGCTGTGGCCGTTGCCAAGAACGCCATAAGCGCCGTCCACCGGCGCAGCGCATAGAGCACGAGGGACATCGCCAGTGGAAGGCCGATCAGCACAATAGGGCCAGGAAGCGTCATTCGGCCACCTCAACTGCGGCAAGATAGGAGATCGCCAGCCCGACGAGCAGGTTGACCATCACCAACAGCCCTGTTACCAGCAGGCCGGGGTCTTGCGCAGAATAGAAGATGTCCAACGCTGCCAACAAGTTGAGCACGCCGACACCTACGATCATCACGTCATTTTCCTCTGTTCCGATAAAGAGCGCTGCCAGAATAATCAGGATGAAACAAGCCAGGGCCAGATCTGCTGAAATAAACGGCAGGGGATATTTCTCCGCAGCCAAGTACGCTACCAACGTCATCACGATAAGCGAGAGGATGCGGAACGGCAGGTTTGACGCCCAACGGAAAGGCCGCCGGCTGTCTCTTTGGGCGCCGCCATCCGGCATCTCGCTTTGTATCCTGGCCTGCTCGCGGGCGATGGCATTGGCGCGTACCCGCGCGCTGATCAGGAAGGCCCCGCAGATGAGCCATCCCACCAGCGTTTTTAGCAGCGCCATCTCCGGGCGGGTGTCATAAATCCGCGCGAACAGGATGCCGACGAAGAAGTATTGCGCGATCAGAATCAAGAAGCGAATGCGCCATACATTGATCAGGTAAATTCCGGCGCCAGTGATAAAAATGGCCCAGGCGGCCGGCCCCGAAAGCAATGCGGAGACCTGGTCTAGCCAGGCGTTGAAAGGATTCATTGATTTCCTACCACCAGCAAGATCAAGAGCAAGATCAACAGTGACCAGAGTAGTGACGCACTCCCTTCCACTACATCGGCAGCGATGCGTAAAACGCCGAGTAGATGTTCAGCGCCGCGCCATACTGCGCGGTAGAGCCACTGTAGGTCGATGAATTCCATCAACGGTTGGGCATAACGGATGCGTTCGCGCAACGGTTTTCCCCACCGGACCAAAACACCCGCGCCGAGTACACTCAGTACCCAGAATCCAAATCCTGACCACGAGAAGGCTGTTGGTTTGACGAAGGTGGTGGTGGCAATCAAAGCCGCCGCGACGATGCTCAGCCCGGCGATCATTGCAACGCGCTGCCACATCGTTGGTGGTGTCGCTGCGCCGTGCGCAAAAGGCATCATGCGCTGCATGAAGATGGCGCCAATACAACTCATACCCAGAAGCAGCGCTATCCTCAGTATCCATGGCAGCGTCTCGATGAGCTGCCCGTAGAGAAAACCGACCGGGGATGGCGGCGTACCTATAAAAAAAAGCACGGCCAACCAGACCGGCCACGTCCACGCAATGGCTTGCCGGTCACGACCACGTCCTAGAGCCAACAGCGCGCCGCCGGCAGCCCACAACCCGGATACGACCAGTAGCAACGGGCCCGATCCGATGACGCTCCCTCCGGTGACCAGCCCGATGAACAATGCATGGCAGGCTCCGGCAACTGTGGGTTGGCGACGACCGCCCCAGGCAAACACGCCGTTCCACAGCAGAGCGAGGACGCCCCATATCGCCACCCAACCTGGCAGGCCTGCGCCGCCCGGCAACGTCACCAGGCGGTAGAGCATGGCGACGCCTGTCACCGGTCCCATAAAGTACACCAGGCTGAGCGAGCGTGTCAAACCGAGACCTGCCGGGAAGACGATCTGGAAGGGGTAGAAGCCGATTCGCACAAGCGCAGCTATGAGGAGCAGGATCAGCATCGGTTCACTCGGCCACATCAGCCACCATAACTCACTCACTCCGCTTTGCACGATGTACAGGGAGACGACCCACAGAATCAAGGAAGCGATGCCGTGCAGTGCCATACCAAAAACGACGCGCTCGCCATCCGCGCCGGACATCAACCCGGCAATCCCCCACACCAGATCGAAGACCGCCCACATCGCCAACATCGTGAGCAGCGAACCGCTCATCAACGTCAACCAGGTGAGCATCAAGATGCCGATGACCACCGTCTCTGCTAACCGGGGTGTCTCTCGCCGTTCGGCCACTTCGAACCAGGCTACACCGGCGAAGATCAACGTCACGATCAGGCATAGCCACCACACAGCCGGCGTCAGATCCAATAGAATTTGCCCGCCCAAGACCGATCCCGGCGCCCATAACGACGGTAACCAGCGCCCTTGTTGCGGTAACAGCAGCCAGAGCAGCGCGAGCAGCGTCAACCAACCGGCGTTCACAGGTTTACGCAGAAAGCGTAGTTGTGGGATCGATGTCACGCCAAGCAGCAGCAACCCACCACCCAGGCATGTGTACAGTATCAGCGGAAGAATTTGCGCCATAATATGTCAGACTCCAAAAGATGATTCTAACACACAAAATGCCGATGACAAGTTTTGAAGGCGTTTGTTTGTGGTATAATGGCTCATTGCACGTTCATTAACGTAGGCTCCCAAAATGCTCTGCCTCTTTAATCGAGATCGACTCAGGCGTCACTCAAGGAGTGTGTGCATGAATATCCCGTTGAAAAACTACTGGGACTTGCTCGCCCATCACATCAGGCCACAGAAACTACCCTTTGCCATTCTGGCGGTGTTGCTGCTCAGTAGCATCGGTTTGCAGGTTTTCAATCCACAAATTATGCGCCAGTTTATTGATGCGGCGCAGATGGGCGCCGAGGCGCAGGTGTTGCTGATGTCGGCGGTGGCTTACATCGGTCTGGCGCTGACGCAGCAGATCATCGCCATCGGCGCGTCGTATTTTGGCGAGACGGTAGCCTGGACGGCAACCAATGCATTACGAGGCGAGTTGGCGCGGCATTGCATCTATCTGGATATGACTTTCCACAATGAGACGCCGCCCGGCAAGCTTATCGAGCGCATCGATGGCGACGTGATGGAGCTTTCCAACTTCTTCTCACAACTGGTCATCCGTATCATCGGCAATGTGCTGTTGTTGATCGGCATTATCGTCGCGCTGTTCCTGGAAGATTGGCGACTGGGTCTGGCGTTTTGTCTATTTGCCATCCTTGCGTTGTTTGCGCTGAACAAGGTGCGCGATTTGGCCGTGCCCCATCAGAAGGCGTTTCGCGAGTCCACGGCGGAACTGTTTGGCTATCTGGAAGAACGACTTTCGGGTACGGAAGACATTCGTTCCAGCGGAGCCGTGGATTTTGTGCTGCGAGGGTTATATAAACTAGCCTACGCCAATATGAATTTCTGGAAAAAGACCTGGCGGATGTTTTTCGTCGTGCGCTCGGTAGGCGGTGGGTTGATGATGATCGGCAATGCCATGGCGTTGATCGGCAGCTTCTTGCTCATCCGCGCCGGCCTGATCACCATCGGCACTGTGTTCCTCATCATTCACTACGTTAACTTGCTCGGCCGGCCCATCCGTGAACTGACACAACAGGCTGAGAGTATCCAGAACACCGGTGCGGCAGCCGAGCGGTTAGCGGAACTGCGCGCAGTCACGAGCAAAATCAGGGATGGCTCCGGCGTCGTATCTGGGGATGGGCGTCCAGCGGCCAATGTTCCATTGGCGGCCAATGTTCCATTGGCTTTGCATTTCGACCATGTCTCGTTTGCTTACCACGAAGACGAGCCGGTGCTCAAGGATGTGGCCTTCCGCCTCGAACCGGGCAAAGTCCTGGGCCTGCTCGGGCGCACAGGAAGCGGCAAGACGACGCTGGCGCGATTGATCTTTCGCCTCTACGACCCGCTGCAAGGCGCAATCCGTCTGGATGGCGTGGATCTACGCGAGCCGGCGCTCAAGGCGCTGCGCCAGCGTGTGGCGATGGTGACGCAGGATGTGCAACTGTTCCAGGCTACCGTGCGCGACAATCTCACGTTCTTCGATCACAGCATCCCCGACGAACGCATCCAGACGGTCATCGAAGAGCTGGAATTGACCGGTTGGTACAACAGCCTGCCCGACGGGTTGGATACGAAGCTGGAGACCGGTGGGCGTGGCCTTTCAGCAGGCGAGGCGCAATTGTTGGCGTTCACACGCATCTTTCTGCGCGATCCCGGCCTGGTGATCCTGGATGAAGCTTCGTCGCGCCTCGACCCCGCGACAGAAGAGCTGATCGAGCGCGCTGTGGATAAGCTTCTGCAGAACCGCACCGCTCTCATCATCGCGCACCGTTTGGGCACCGTCCAGCGCGCGGACGAGATCATGATTTTGCAAGATGGCGTCGTCATCGAGCACGGCGACCGGGTGGCCCTGGCTGCCACGCCCGATTCGCATTTCTATCATTTACTACAGACGGGCTTGGAAGAAGTGCTGGCGTGAAAAATCTTCAGGGTGGGAGTTTGGGGGGGGGGCCACACCCGCCCCCAAACTCCCACCATTTTTCCGTTGAAGGATGAACACAATGATGACTGACGAAAAACAAGACGAAACCGAGAAAAGAGTGCCGACGCTGCCGACCTGGCGGGTGATCGTGGACATGATCCGTTATCGCTGGCGGCTGTGGCTGCTCAATTTGATCTTTATGCTCGTGCTCACGGTGGGATGGCAGATCCCGGGTTTCATCATGCGCGAGTTCTTCAACGTGCTGACGGGCGACGCGGCGGTTGGCTGGAACGTGTGGACGCTGGTTGCGTTTCTTGTGGCCTGCGAATTGGGTGTGCTTCTCGGCATCTTCGGCTTGGTCAGTACCAACGTGCCTTTCTTCGCCAATACGATGACACTGTTGCGCAAGAACCTGCTCACGCACGTCTTGCGCCGTCCCGGGGCCAGTGCGCTGCCCGATTCGCCCGGTGAGGCCATCAGTCGCTTCCGCGGTGACGTGTTCGAGATTTCGTTGTTCGCGCTGTGGGTCAACGACATCATCGGGATGCTGGTCTTTGGCGTGATTGCCATCGGCGCGATGCTGGTCATCAATCCTTCCATTGCTGGCCTGGCGCTGATCCCTTTCATCATCGTCGGTATCCTCGCTAACAGCGCCACCGAACGCATCGAGCGATATCGCCGCGCCAGCCGCAAAGCCACAGGCATCGTCACCGGCTTTATTGCCGAACTGTTCGGAGCAGTGCAGGCCGTTCAGGTGGCGACGGCGGAAGAGAGCGTGCTCCGCCACTTCGATGCGATCAATGAAGACCGTAAAGTCGTGAGCATCAAGGACAGACTCTTCAATACGATCCTGGGGTCGCTGTTCCACAACGCCGTCAACCTGGGTACAGGCGTCATCCTTATCCTGGCGGGACAATATATGCGGGCGGGGACATTCACGGTGGGCGATTTCTCGCTCTTTGTGTTCCTGTTCGGTGGGATCAGCGAACTGACGACGTTTACCGGATTGCTCGTGGCGCGTTACAAGCAGATCGGCGTCTCGGTGGAGCGGATGGGCCGCTTGATGGAAGGCGCGCCGCCGGAGGCGCTCACTGCCTTCAGCCCGGTGTATCTCGATGGCAGGTTTCCCGATGTGGTTTATCCGGAGAAGACGGAACGCGATTATCTGCGTGCTTTGGATGTATTCGGCTTGACGTATCGCTATCCCAATTCTGATCATGGCATTGCGGACGTAAATTTGCACCTGGAACCGGGGACGCTCACCATTGTTACCGGGCGCGTGGGGTCGGGCAAGACGACACTGCTGCGCGTGTTGCTCGGTCTGTTACCCAAAGACGCGGGCGATATTCGCTGGAACGGCAACCTTGTCGAAAAACTCGACGACTGGTTCACGCCGCCGCGCTGTGCCTACACCGGACAGGTGCCACGTCTCTTCAGCGACACTTTGCGCGACAATGTATTGATGGGCCTCAAGCGCGACGAGGATGCCGTGCTGCAAGCCATCCACCTGGCTGTGATGGAATACGACCTGGGCGAGTTCGAGCAGGGATTGGACACGAAGGTCGGGCCGAAGGGCGTTAAGCTCTCCGGCGGGCAGATTCAGCGCACGGCAGCGGCGCGGATGTTCGTCCGCGAGCCGGAACTGTTGGTCTTCGATGACCTCTCCAGCGCACTGGACGTGGAAACCGAACGCACACTGTGGGCGCGCATCTTCGAGCATCGCGACGGTACTAACCCCCCGGCTTGTCTTGCCGTCTCGCATCGCAAAGTCGCTTTGCGCCGCGCCGATCACATTGTTGTGATGAAAGATGGGCGCATCGAGGCGCAGGGGCAGCTAGACAGTCTGCTGGAATCGTGTGAGGAGATGCGACGGTTATGGCATGGTGATGCACCGGAGAATCCGGGTGTGTAATACAGAACGGCGTTAACTTCACTTCTGCTCTGCCCATACCTCTACGAGGCTTGCCGCGACTGCTGTGGTCGTTGGCAATATGTAGCTGCCATCCTTTTTAACTCATTCTTAACCACCCTAATGATATTGCGACACAACCGCAATGCAACCCTAACGTTCGTTTAACCTACAAGATTTATACTATACGTGGGGTAATTCTATCCGTGTCTATTTATGTTTGTATATGGTATACTCAGGATAACGGACATGATAACAAATTGTCAGTGGTCACCTGCGATGATACCCTTGTTTGTGGGAATTATCGCTTCTGTGGTGTCCATCGTATTCAAAACTAAGCATACCTCTGATTCCACGTACCGGCGGCACATCCGGCTGATGCTTGTTGGGGCGGTAGTGGTCGTATTTTTGATCTTGGTCGATATGTTGAGTTTGAAACCACTGCCAGAAATCTATCTTATCTCTTACGCCTACAGTATTGCAGCTGTTATTATGACGTGGGGCATCTTGCGTGTGCAAGTAAGCGATATCGTCCCGATCGCACATGCCTCAGTGATCACTGGTATGGCCGATGGGATTATTGTGCTGGGTGCGCAGACGCACATTCTGGATCTGAATCCGGCTGCGGTAAGTTTGCTCAATCTTAACAAACCTGAGTGGGTGGGGCGACCTTTTACTGAGATCGAGACGCCGTGGGCGGAGGTGCTTGTGCAACGCGCCAAGCGTGAGACCGCAACCTGGTCGCAGGAAGTGACGCATATTGTGGATGGCCGTCCGCAAATTTTCGACGTGCGAGTCTCGCAACTGCGCGATGTGCGTGGGGCATTGGTCAGCCACGTGATGGTCTGGCGTGACATCACCGCGCGCAAGCAGGCAGAGCTTGAGGTTCGTGAGCGGCATCGTCATCTGGAAGCCGTTTGGAGTGCGGTTCCTGACGCGATCGTGGTCTTGAATGCCAGGCAGTGCATTGTGGAGTGGAACGCCGGCGCCGAGGGTTTATTTGGGTACTCCAGAAGAGAAGTGTTGGGTCGAAAACTGTCTCCCTTGGTCAACACCGCAGCGACGTTGGCGGAGGCTGAAGCCTTTTTGCGTAGTATATGGGCCGGAGAGCCGGTCCGGTCGGTGGAGACGGTGCGCGCTCACAAGAATGGGCATCTGATCGACGTGGTGTTCGCCGGAGCGCCGGTCGTCGTCGACGACAGGCTCCTGGGCGCTGTGATTGTCTATACGGACATCACACAACGCAAGTGCATCGAGGCAGACATCCGGACACTCAACGAGGAATTGGAAGCGCGCGTGGCGGCACGAACGGCTGAACTGGCGACGCTGAATCAGCAACTTGCCGATGAGGTTCAGAAGCATGAGCAGGCAGAAGCTCTGTTGTTGCAGCGTAATCGCGAGTTGTTAGCTTTACAATCGGCTGCTGCGGCCACTTCATCCAGTCTGGACCTGTCGTTTTTGCTTGACACCGTGACGTGGGAGATGACGAATCTCCTGCAATCCAGCGGTTGTATCATCTTTGAGTTGGATCAAGAGGGCAGTCAGATCTTAGGAGCGGCAGATTATGAGGCATCACTGGGCGGTGGCGTGGCGCACATCGCTCCCCAGCCTCTGTCTGATTATCCACTGCGCAAAGGGGTGCTGAATGAACGCTATGCCGCTCAGGTCGACTTCTCTACCGCCGACGCGGCTGAACAGGCATTTATGGCGCGTCGAGGCACCATGTCCCAACTGCTGTTGCCTATGGTGTTTCAGGAGCGTGTGGTGGGATTGGTCATCGTGACCCAAAACGACCGTGAACGGGTTTTCTCGGATCGTGAGATCTCCCTGGGTCGGTTACTGGCGAATCAGGCTGCCATCGCTGTAGAAAATGCGCGGTTATACGAACGTGCGCATCGAGAGATTGCTGAACGCGCGCACGCCGAGGCCAAGATCAAAGCTTCGCTGAAAGAGAAGGAAATCCTGTTACAGGAGATTCACCACCGTGTAAAGAACAATCTGCAAGTGATTTCTAGCCTGCTCAACTTGCAATCGCAAGGGATTCAAGACGAGAAAACACTCGAGGTATTTCAAGAAAGTCAGAACCGCATTCGCTCTATGGCGTTGATTCATGAAAGGCTCTACCGTTCAACAGATCTGGCGCGGGTTGACTTTGCTGAGTACATTCGTAATCTTGCGTCCTTCTTAATTCGCTCATATCGCTCCAGGGCGGTGCAACTGGATTTACAGGCGGCCGATATTTATCTCCCAATCGATAACGCCGTGCCATGCGGCTTGATCGTCAATGAGTTGATTTCCAACGCCTTGAAACATGCTTTTGTGGATGGTCGTGAGGGAGAGATATGTGTGATGATGCAGCAACTTGCCGGTCAGCAGGTTAGATTGATCGTCCGCGACAATGGGGTAGGGCTGCCCAAAGATGTAGACTATATGAATACCGGGTCCTTGGGGTTACAGTTAGTCTCCATGTTGGTGCAGCAGTTAGAGGGGACGATCGAAATCCGTAATAATCAAGGGGCGGAGTTCGAGATCACCTTTGGGGCTGGTCAAGTTTGATGCCAAAAGTATGAAATCTATGAGTATTTTTCAATCGATGTGGGGTGGTGATATGGAAAATCGGGCAACTATACTCGTCGTTGATGATCAAGAAGTTATCCAACTCTATACCGAGGGGGTCCTGACCGATGCCGGGTATCGTGTGTTGATTGCCAATAATGGAACTGAAGCGTTGGGCATCCTGGCGGCGCACTCCGTGAATCTGATTCTGGCGGATATCAACATGCCTCGTATGAACGGTTACCAACTGTACGACGAAGTCGTCAACGACCCGCGTTGGGTTTCTATTCCCTTTATTTTCCTGACCGGACGAACGATGGATAGCGACGTGCGTTATGGCAAAGAACTGGGCGCAGATGATTACATCACCAAACCTTTCGATCCTGACGATTTAATCGCCGCCGTGCGTGGACGTCTACGACGCGCAGAGCAATTGATGGCTTCTGCCTATCGGTATGGGGTGAAAAATGCGCTAAACAACACAGTTTTGACGGTTGGGGCGTTGAAAATCAATCTGGATCGTCACACTGTCGAGTACGCCGGCGAACCCGTGAATTTGTCGGCCAGAGAGTTCACGTTGTTGGCTACGTTGGCGAAACATGAGGGCTGCGTGGTTTCGCCGGAGGAACTTGTGCGCATCACACATGGTTTACACACGGATTGCCAGGATGCCGGTTCGTTGCTGCGGCCAATGATCCGTTCGTTGCGCCGCAAACTCGGCTATCAGGCCGGTGAAATGGGCTGTATTCACAATGTGCGTGGCGTCGGGTATCAACTGATTGCTTGTGACGGCTAACTGGCGGCTGTGAAGAGAGGCTGAAGATGCTCTACTGTACGCAATGTGGTCACGCCAATGTTGATTCCGCGGAAAAGTGCGCGAATTGCGCCAAAATACTCAGGCAGAAGTGTCCAAAGTGCGGGGAACTCGTTCCCGTGGCAGGCCCTTTCTGCGTCTCTTGTGGCGTGCGTTTGGTGGAATCTGGCGTAGCGCCACTGTCTCCTGCGTTGGATGGTCGAGTGCGTTCTATGCTGCGCACGCTGATGCCGGAAGCGTTAGCGCGCAGGGTCAGTCACGCTGTTGCCGGGACGGTAGGCGAACGCCGCGAAGTGGCAGTGTTGCACGTGGGTCTGGAAGGTCTTTCTACAGAGAAGTCGTCTGCTGGTCGCACGCTGCCCTTGGATGATGAAGTGCTGTATCTGCTCAGCGATGAAGTGATACACGTACTTGCGGATGTGATTTACCAGTATGAAGGGATGATCGACAAGTTCACTGGCGACAGCCTGGTAGCGTTGTTTGGCATACCGCTGGCCCACGAGAACAATGCCGAGCGCGCTGTGCGCGCCGCATTGGGTATCCTGTTGGCTGCGCGGCCCTTGAAGACCGATTTTCAGGAACGTTATGGCGTCGATTTCCGTATCCACATCGGAATTCACACCGGCACGGTCATTGTCGGTCAGGTTGACAGCAACTTGCATATCAATTTAACCGTCGTCGGCAACACCTTCGATCTGGCAGCGGCCCTGGTAGCGGCAGCCGATGAAGATACGGCCCTCGTGAGCTTCGAAGTATACCAACGCACCCATCCGTTGATCGTATATGAAGCGCAGCCCTTAGTGACCTTTGGGAAACCTCCGTGCTCTATACGTGTCTTTCGCCCTTTGCTCGTACAAGGGGGGCGGAACACCGCGCGTGGTTTATTCGGTATGGATGTCCCGATGATCGGCCGGCGTACAGTTCTGGAGGCGCTTCAACAGGCGTTCGCTAACGTATGCACCGCCCAACGTGGGCGCGTGGCTTTGGTAACAGGCGAGGTCGGGTTGGGTAAAAGCCGTTTGATGCGTGAGTTCCGCGAAGCGGTTTCCCACTCGGGTATTTCGATCTACCAGGGTGACTGTATGACGTATGCGCGCGCCAAACCGCTGCACCTGTTTGCCAATTTACTCCGTGATATCTTTTATCTGTCGGAATCCGATCCGCCCGATGTTCAGGTAGCAGCCTTACGCGCATCTCTGGATCGTTTGGGTATGAATACCCCCGATACGCTGTCCTACGCGAGCAGCATCCTGGGTCTTGAGCGCGCTGATGATAGTACGCTAATGCGTCTGCACAGCATTGATGAAGCGGTCCTGCAGAAGATGACACACACGGTCCTACAACAAATTGTCGTCGCCACTGCGCGGCTGACGCCGGCCGTGTTGATCTTCGAGGATCTGCACTGGGTAGATGCGGCTTCCAGGGATGTGCTGGTGCACCTTTTACGAACCGTTGACGATGTCCCGTTATTGATGATTCTTGTTTCACGTGATACCGAACGTGACACCGTCATCCAACCGCTGATTGCTGCGGCTAACGAGCGTCACGATACGCTGCTAGATTTGCATCTTTTACCCCTTGCCGATGCAGACCTGGCGCAATTGGTGGACCAGCTTGTCGTCGAATCCACCGATGTGGCGCAGGCGCTCAAGCGCCGCATTGCTGAACGGGCGGATGGCAATCCGTTATACGCCGAGGAAATCGTCCGCATGTTGATCGACAACGGCGGACTGGCGTTTGTGGAGGGCCGCTGGTGTGTGACCGCAAGTGCGACGACGCTGGTAGAACAACTGCCGGGCACGCTCAACGGGCTGGTGATGGCGCGCTTCGATCGCCTGCCTGAGTCTGCACGTCACCTTCTGCAAAAGGCGGCAGTGTTGGGCTACACGTTCCCGGTGGATATACTGAAACACATCGCTGGCGTTGACGCCAACGATGTGGACACGCATCTTGATCTGTTGGTGATCCGCCAATTCTTGATTCCTGAACCCTCGGACAATGGTCACGTATACACATTCCGTCACACATTGATCCAGGAAGCGGTCTATGCGACGTTGCTCAAACGCGACCGGCAGCGGTTTCACTTACAGGTGGCGCAAGCTATAGAAGCCAGCGACGCCTGGCTTTTAGGTGAACGCATCGAAGTTCTGGCCTACCATTATGCGGAAAGCACAAGCCCGGAGAAGGCTATACCGCATCTGATCGCTGCGGCTGAAAATGCAGCGCATCGCTGCGACTACGAAACGGCCGTCGTGCGTTACCAGAGCGCGCTGTCTTTGGTCACGCTCTCCGGCAGCGAAGAGCAATACGACCTTCTGGCCATACGGATCGGCATGGGGCGGGCACTCAAATATACCGGCAAGTACGGTGAGGCCAACCAGATATTGGAGCAGGCGCTCCGAGACGCACTCTATTTGCAGGTCAAAACCAGTATTCCCAAAATCATGCCGCAACTGATCACTGGATTGAGTGAGTTGGCCGATCTTCGTCACCGGGAAGGCGCTTCAGAGGAGGCTGTCGAGTACCTCAAAGCCAGCTTAACGACCATCGATACTCAGGGACGTCAAGACTACCTGCCGTTGTGGCGTACCGCTGTCGATCGTATGGCTTGGGTGCGGTTTCACCAGGGCAAATTGGACGAGGCATTCGCGTTGGCGAGTTCGGCGGCGATGAGTGTCGATCTGGAACAGTCCGAAGACCCCATTACACTGGCCAGCCTCTACAACACGTTGGGCGGTGTGTTGTGGCAGCAAGGGAATCTTTCGGAAGCGATCACCTATGTGGGACGCAGTCTGCGGCTCTACGAACGTATCGATTACCAATGGGGCATGGCAAATGCTTATGGCAATTTGGGTGTGCTTCATTACACGCTTGGGGATTGGTCGAGCGCCGCCGACATTTTGACGCGCGCCGAAATGTTGCAGAAGCGCGTGGGCGATCTTCAGCATCGTGCCATCACGCTGAACAATCTGGGTACGTTGCGCATGGCGATGGGGCAGCATAAAGCGTCGCTGCAAGACCTTGAGTCCAGCCTGGGTATTTTCGAACGGCTGGGCGATGCATGGGGCGCAGCGCAAGTTCACGTCGGCATGGCAAGGCTGGCGCTGATACAGTCACGCTTCGCGGATGCTATTGCGCACGCTGACGCTGGTCTGCGGATGATAGACACCGCTGGCGCTTATGGGGTAGAGGCACGTTGGATTATGGCGCTCGGTCTTGCCGAGACAGATTTTTCACGCGGTTTATCCGAGGCCGAGGCAGCGCTGCACGCCGCGCAGGAAACGAATCTTCCTGAGTTGGAAGCCGACTGCCGTCGCGCGTTGGGGATGCTGTACGCGCGGGCCGGGAATTATCTGCAAGCTGAGAGCTTGCTGCGTGAGTCGATCGATATATGTCTGCGAGCGAATATGCCTCATGCACGCGGCCTTGCGCTTGCGGAGTTGGGAAAGGTGTACGCGAACAGCGCTCGCCAGCAGACTGAGCGCGAAGATTGGAGCGCCAGAGCCTTGAGCACGTATCACGAGGCCGCGGAGCAATTCCGCCAGTTGGGCGCTGCTTATGATCTACGGGGTGTGGAGGCTGCCATCAACACACTCGAAGGGCTACCGGCTGCTTTGACACCGGGTGGCGAACCGCCAGGGAAGTCCCAGATGGATGTAGAGACGCCGCCACAGGCTGCATTGGAAGGTGTGCGCCGCACCGCAACTGTTTTGTGGTTTAGATTGACCCCCGGTGAGGATGCAGATGAGGGGGTCTTTGAAACCATTGCTTTGTTGATGCCGGCGCTGGTCACCATCGTACAGGAGTACCAGGGCCAGCTTATCCAGCGCAGTGATGGACTGACCGCAGTCTTTGGTGCGCCGACCGCATACGAGGACGACGCAGACCGTGCTGTGCAGACGTCATGGCATCTGGTGCGTTACCTTAGCGAACATACGCGCCAACTCGACGTCAATCTCAGTTTCAGTGCGGCTTTGAGTCAAGGTGAAGTGGTGGCGGGTTTCGTCGGTCCTCGTTTACAGTCCACCTTCGACGTCAGGGGAGCGCCGGTGCAAGACGCGCGTCTTTTGAGTGACCACGTGCCCATCGGCGAAGTCTGGGTCACCGACAGCGTGCGCGCGTTAACACAGCGTATTTCTATCTATAGACCGGTCTCCTTCGACACGGCGCATCCGCTGGCGGCTATGATGATCTGGACGCTAGATGGCCTCAGAATTCGGCCTGGACCGGCGCGTGGGGTGTCTGGCATACAGGCCCGGCTCATCGGCCGTGATGCGTCGCTGCAGGCGATGCTGCGGTTAGCCGAGAACTTCTCGCAAGGCATTGGTGGCGTGGTGTGGCTCGAAGGCGAACCCGGGATTGGCAAGAGCCGTCTGATGCAAGAATTCTCGCTGCGGCTCAGAGATTCCGGCACAGTTGTGTTGGAAGGGCGCTGTTCGCCTCAGAAATCGTCGCACGCATTCTCGCTGATCTCAGAAGTCCTGCTGCACATCTTTGACATACAGCCCTACGATGCGCCCGATCAAATACGCGCCAAAATCGAGCGCGCCTTTGCGCGTTGGCCCCGTGATACGCTGGCGACCCGTCCATACCTGGAGGTACTGTTAGGATTATGGCCGGAAGGCTCGATGGGAGATCGACTTGCCAACTTGGAACCAGAACAGTTGCGCCAGCAAACCTCAGTAGCCTTGCGCCGGTTATTCAAAGGCCTGTCGACCCAAAGCCCGTTAGTCGTTCTACTGGATGATCTGCACTGGATCGACCCGGTATCGGCGGAACTGTTGCAATTTCTGCTCACGATTGTGGCGACGGCGCCGATTCTCTTCGTGTGCGCACAGCGTCGTCAGGGTGGCGACGCGCCGAACGATCAACTCGTGCGCGTGCAAAGCCTGATCCCGACGCAAACGCTCAGTTTTCTTTTAGAGCGCCTCACGATGGAAGAGCGCGAAACACTCCTGTCTGAGTTATTGCCGCAAACCGATCTCCACCCTGATCTTCGCGCTTATATCCTCACGCAGAGTGAAGGTAATCCTTACTTTATCGAAGAATACATCCGCATGTTCATCGATCGCGGCTACTTGCAGTATCGGAATAACCGGTGGGTCATGCGGGCTGACATAACGCCTCAGCAGGTGGAGCTTCCGGCCTCTCTGGAGACGCTCATCCGCTCTCGTGTCGATGCATTGCCGCAGGATTTGCGTGAGGTGCTGCAAGTAGCGGCCGTCCTTGGCGCGCCGGTCGAGACAGAGGTGCTGCAAGCCGTGCTTGGACGACCAGAAACGCCAACCGCGCTGGCGCGCCTGGCTTCCCAGCTTTTGATGCAGCGCGGCGCTGAAGCGGGACAGTGGTTTTTTCATCACTCGCTTATCGAAAACGTCGTTTATGACTCATTATTGCGGACACGGCAGCGCGCGCTACATCTCAGAGTCGCGCAGGTGCTGGCGGAGCGTTGGGCCGGAGCTGAGAGCGAACACGCGGAAGTGCTGGCCTACCATCTGTTACGGGCCGGACAGAACAACGAGGCGCTCTCGTACTTGATGACCGCTGGGGAACGTGCTGCTGCTCGTTTTGCCAATGAGGCGGCGATCAACTATTTTGAGCAGGTGGCAGAGATATTGAGTACCCAACCTTCCGTCTCTGACATCATCCGCTGGCGGTTGGCGGCGGGGTTGGGTGATGCCTATCGCGCGCTGGGGCGTCACGCTGACGCTATGGCCGCGCTGAAGGCCGGACTGGCCTTGATGTTCACCGGAGTGCTCTCCAGCCATCTGCAAGCCGGACTCTACCGGCGCATGGGTAAAACTGCGCAGCAAATGGGCACTTTCGATCTGGCACTCCAGTATTACGAGGCTGCGGTCAAAATTCTGGGCGAGCCGGACACGTTCGAGACCAATGCCGAGATGTCGCGGGTGCTCAGTGGATTGGCATACTTGTTATTACAACAAGGGCAGCTTGATGAGGCGCGAAAGACATGCCAGGCGAGTATGGTGTTCGCGCGCCGCACCGACGATGTAGCCGGATTGGCGACCATAGAGAACACCATGGGCGGCATTTACTATCAACAACGGGCGTGGAGTCAGGCCGCTCACCACACGCGTCGGGCTATGGTATTGCGCGAACAGATGGGATATACCTGGGGTGTGGCTTCTACGCTGAGTAACCTGGGATTACTGGCGGTTTTAGCTGGTGAATGGCACCAGGCGAAATCGTTCTTTGAACGCAGTCTTGTTTTGCGTACAGAGCTTGGTGACGTTGAGGGGGTTGCGCTGGCGCACAACAATCTAGGTACCCTCAACCGCGACCAGGGTAGTCTTGACGAGGCAGAGAAACACTTCTTGGAGAGCCTGAACGTCGCACGGCCTTTTGATATGGGATTCCATATTGCCAACTCGACTGTTGGGCTGGCGCAGGTTCTGTGGTTGAAAGGCGAAAAGGATGCCGCGCAGGAGCAGGCAGATATTGGCTTGAAATTAGCTGTTGATCTGGGTGTCATAGAGACACTCGTCGAGATTTACCGGCTCAAGGCCGAGATGCAGATGGAGGCGCGGGCTTGGAATGAGGCCAAGGCTTCGGCTATGCAGGCCCTGGAGTATGCTAATACCCTCGGCAACCGTGGCTGGCAAGCCAGTCTATGGCGGCTCATATCGGAGCTTGAGTTGCGCCGCGGAGATCAGCACACCGCTCACGAAGCCTTTGAGAAAGCGCGTGAGGCGCTGATTGATGCGACTGAAGCACTGGAGGCTGGCCGTATAAAGGTGCAGGCCAGTCGCTTGGCGCACGCCAGGGCACTGTATGACGAGGCTGAGCAAGAAATACGAGCGGCGCGGCAAATCTTCATACGTTTGGGCGCCGCACTGGATTTGGAACGGAGTGCGAGAGTCTGGTGATTGCAGACGGTAAGGAGCGTCTACGCACGCAATTCACACTTTTCTCCCACTTTTTTTCCATAGACATACGGGCAGGTTAGCATTAAGATAGAGATGGATAGTGCTAGAAATCGCACCGGAGCATGGCATCGTCGTCCTAACGAAATTGCGACCGAAAACCAACGCAATTCAAACAAACGACAGAGCCTGATCAAGTAGAATTATTATACTGAAAAGCTGGGGTTGGAGCGGACATCTTGAAGTCTAGGGGAGGCCGGATATGCTGCACCGTATGCTAACGATCCTGATGTTAATGGGATTACTATGGACACCGATCACGCCCCAAGCTCGTACGAGCGTGATTGTGCAGGCCACTGACATGGCGACTGCGGCACGGTTAGTGCGCGCGGTGGGTGGTGAGGTGACGCACGAACTGGATATCATCAATGCCGTCGGTGCGCAGCTTACCGCCGTTCAGTTGGCGACCCTGGAGCGGACACCTGCGGTAGCGCACATCTACGATAACAACCCCATTCAAGTGGCCTCGATGCCAGCTACGGTAGGTACCCAGGACCCGCTGCAGCAACTGCTGGACAAAGTCAAGCGGGTCGATGCAGACCGAGTCCACGCTCAGGGAATTACAGGTAATGGTGTAGCCGTCGCGTTTCTCGATAGCGGTTATTACATTATCGATGAACTCAATCGCAGCGTGTACGGTCAAAACCGAATCGTTGCGCAATACAATGCGATGACCAATACGGGAGGGCTGTGGATTCAAGACGATCAGAGCGGCCACGGCGCTCACATTATGACCACCGCGGCGAGCAGTTACTCCACTGCGCCGGATGGCACGCTCCGCGCACCAAACGGTACCTTGACCAACAACTATCACGGCATTGCCCCCGGAGTGAATCTGGTCAGTGTGAAGGTCTTTGGCGCTGATGGCCGGGGAAGCTATGCCGATGTCATTCGGGGCATCGCCTGGGCAGTGGCGAACAAGAACACTTACAATATCCGCGTGATCAACTGCTCTTTCAGTGCGCCGCCCCAATCATACTACTGGGATGATCCGTTGAACCAGGCCATTATGCGGGCGTGGCAGGCGGGAATCGTTGTGGTAGCGGCGGCGGGAAACGCCGGACCGGAACCGATGACGATTGGCGTGCCGGGCAATGTCCCCTATGTGATCACCGTGGGCGCGATGTCGGACAACAGAACACCTGCCGATCTGAACGACGATTTTCTATCCTCGTTCTCATCCACCGGACCTACCGTTGAGGGTTTTGTCAAGCCTGAGGTGATCGCTCCGGGTGGGCAGATTATGGCGTCTATGGATCATCAATCGCAGATTGCGATTGAGCATCCAGAATTCTTCAACGGGACTTATGGCAACTTCTTCCAGATGTCCGGCACGTCTCAATCGACGGCTGTGGTGAGCGGTATCGTGGCATTGATGCTACAACGCAATCCCAGTCTGACGCCGGACAACGTGAAGTGCCGCCTTGTCGAATCGGCGCGCACAGCGATGAAGGCCGATGGTAGCCCGGCGTACAGCGTCTTCCAGCAAGGTGCGGGCGTAGTCAATGCCTATGGCGCAGTGTATAGCACGGCCTCTGGCTGCGCGAATCAGAACATGAATATTGCCGCGGATCTGGCAGGGACCGTACATTACGGCGGTCGTGCCAACCGGGATCCGGTGACGGGCGGATACTACCTGATGGGATTGGAAGGTTACGTCTGGGACGGGAGTTATGCCTGGAATGACACCTACGTCTGGGGCGACGGCTACGTCTGGGGCGATGGGTACGTCTGGGGTGATGGGTACGTCTGGGGCGACGCCTATGTTTGGGGCGACGGTTACGTCTGGGGCGACGGTTACGTGTGGGGCGGGACTTACGTGTGGAGCGGGACCTACGTATGGAGTGGAACCTACGTGTGGGGCAGCGCGGTGGTGGCGGTGAACAAGTGGGTGTACAGCGATCCATATCGCCCTCCTACATCTGGTGTATCTACAATGTACGTGGCCAATCTTACCGGAACCAGGGCAGTAGTCAATCCCTGGACGCGGGACTGGCAAGCGACGGCGACAGTGACGGTGCGTGATAACACTGGAGCGCTTGTCAAGGACGCGACAGTCACCGGTGTATGGGGCACAACGAATTACCAATGCTGGACCAATAGCTTCGGGCAATGCACCATAACCAGTCCTGTCATGTCTCGGTATGTGTCGAGCGCAACATTTAAACTCCAAAATATGACGCACGCGCTCAAAACTTATGACGCCAGCGCGAACAGCTTGACATCCATCCAGCTTTGGCGGCCGTAGCTTAACCTGGTGGAAAGAGGAGTTATGATGAAAGGATCGTTGGATACATTGAAGATTGGGGTGTGGTTTATGGCTATCGCGTTGCTGGCGATTGTCCTGTGGGTATCGACGCAGCCGGTGGCGGCGCGGATGATTTGGGGCGGATAAGCCAGCGCGAAACCGACGACGGGCGCGCCCTTGATACTCGTATCAAGGGCGCGTTTCTTTGTGCCTTAGCTTTTTCGACCGTTGGTCGTTCTGCGCTTTCACTAAATCAGATTATAATGTGTCTATTAGGGTGACTGAAAGGAACTCCAGGATGGCAGTCAAGATATTGATCGTCGAAGACCAAATCATCGTTGCGCGAGACGAACAGCACATTTTGGAAGCGCTCGGTTATGACGTCGTCGGTTCGGCAGCCACGGGGGAAGATGCCATCATGTTGGCCGGGACGCTTCGGCCTGATTTAGTGCTGATGGACATCATGCTCAAAGGGAAAATGGATGGGATTGAAGCCGCATCCCATATTCGGGAGCGTTTTGACATTCCCGTGATCTTTTGTACTGCTTATGCCGACCCGGCCACACTCCAACGCGCCAAACTGACCGGGCCTTTTGGTTACATCCTCAAACCCTTTGAGGAGCACGATCTACAAACCAACATCGAGATGGCGCTGTACAAGCACCAGATGGATAAGCGCCTCAAGGAGAGTGAACAGTGGTTCTCCGCAACGTTACGTAGCATCGGCGATGCCGTCATCGCGACCGACGCAGATGGTCGTGTCAAATTTATGAATCCATTGGCTGAGACACTGACGGGATGGGAGCAAGCCGAAGCTGTCGGCCGCAGATTGGCACAAGTGTTCCGCACGATGAACGAATCCGATCTGGGACGCGGCGAAACGTCAGGCGCTAAGGCATATCTGTACGCAACCTCAAATTCGACCGCTACGGTGCTATTTCCACGTTCAGGCCCCCCGATGCTCATCGAAGACAGTAGCGCGCCCATCAAAGACGACCGAGGTAACATCACCGGGTTGGTTCTGGTCTTTCGGGATATCACAAAACGTCGCCGGGCAGAAAGGGAGCGCGAACAACTGATCAGTGAACTGGATGCTTTTGCGCACACGGTGGCGCATGATCTCAAGAATCCGCTCAGTATTATCGTGGGATCGACAGAAATGTTGGAATACGATTTTGCCTCTCTACCCGAAGCCGTGTTCCGCAAATACCTGCGCGCGATTGCGCTCAAAGGGCGAAAGATGGGCAATATCATCGACGCGTTGCTTCTGTTAGCCAGCGCACGCCAGTCGGATGTGCGATTCGAGCCGGTGGAGATGGGGGAAGTGGTATCCGAATCTCTCGAGCGCATCAGCAATTTGATCGAGCAACGCGGTGCACAGTTCGTCTCACCTGAGAACTGGCCTGCGGTGAAGGGTTATGCGCCGTGGATCGAAGAGGTGTGGGTCAACTACCTGAGTAACGCGATCAAGTATGGCGGTCGTCCTAACGAAGGCGTACCGCCCACTTTGGAGCTTGGCTTTGATGCCCCGTTGAATATTGGCGATGGCGATTATGCATGTTTTTGGGTTCAGGATAACGGTATGGGCCTGTCCCCGGAGCAGCAACAACAGCTCTTTACGCCCTTTGTGCGTCTTGATCAAGTGCGTACTGAAGGCCACGGGCTTGGGCTGTCCATTGTACATCGAATTGTCGAGAAACTCGGCGGCCATGTTGGCGTTCGGAGCGCCATCGGCCAGGGCAGTCGTTTTTACTTTACTTTGTCGTTGGTGTAAGCTGTCGCTCCTGTTTTAGTGCTCACCCCGATGAATGTCTCGCCTAAACACTACTGGGACTTGCTGTCTGACCACATCAAACCGCAACGGGCGCGCTTTGCGCTGCTGGCGTTCCTGTTACTGGGCAACATCGGTCTACAACTGATCAACCCGCAAATCGTGCGCCACTTTATCGATGCGGCGCAGCGCGGCGAGAGCGTCGAGAAGCTGTTATATGCGGCGTTGGCCTTCATCGCCATCGCCCTGGTGCAACAAGGCGTCGCCGTAAGCGCGACGTACACGGGCGAGAACGTGGCGTGGACGGCGACCAACACGCTGCGTGTGTCGTTGCTGCAACGCTGTCTCGATCTGGACATGCGCTTCCACAACGACAAAACGCCCGGCGAATTGATCGAGCGCATCGACGGTGACGTGTCGCAGATTGCGACGTTCTTCTCACGCTTCGTCATCGTCATCCTCGGCAACGTGCTCCTGCTGATCGGCATCCTGGTCGCCTTGTCCTTCGAGGATTGGCGCATCAGCGTAGCGTTTGCCATTTTCGCGGCGCTGACACTATTGGTGCTCAACCGCGTGCGCGACCTTGCCGTGCCGGACCAGAAAGCACGGCGGCAGGCTTCCGCCGAGTTGTTTGGCTTCATTGAGGAACAACTCAACGGCGCGGAGGACATCCGGTCGAGTGGGGCGGTGAGTTTTGTGCTGCGTGAACTCTCGCGGTTCCAAACTACCATCCTCAAACACGGCTATAGAGCCTCGCAAAAAGATTGGTTGATGGGCTTGACCGGCAGTTCTCTGCTGGCCCTGGTGAATATCACCGTGATGGTCGCGGGGTACTATCTTTTCCAGGATGGCACGATCACTATTGGCACGGTCTACTTGCTCATCAGTTACGCGAAGCTCCTCGGACAACCGATCTGGGAACTCTATCGTCAGATGCGCGAATTCCAAACCATCGGCGCCAGTGTGGAGCGGTTGATCGAGTTGCAGCGCATCCCGCGCGAGATCGAGGACGGGCCGGGCGCTGTGATCGCCGCCGGGGCGCTGGCGCTCGCCTTCGATGACGTAGGGTTTGGCTACGTCGCGGATGAGCCGGTGCTGGACGGTGTGTCTTTCCGCCTCGAGCCAGGCCAGGTGATGGGTGTGCTTGGGCGCACCGGCAGCGGTAAGACGACGTTGGCGCGGCTGGTCTTCCGCCTGTATGATCCCGGCACCGGCGCGATCCATCTGGGCGACGTCGACGTGCGCCAGCCCACGCTGGAAACGCTGCGCCGCCGCGTGGCGATGGTGACGCAGGATGTGCAACTGTTCCAAGCCAGCGTGCGCGATAACCTCACGTTCTTCGATCCCACCATCCCCGACGAGCGAATTCACGCCGTCATCGCCGGCCTGGAACTGGGCGAGTGGTACGCCGCACTGCCGGACGGGTTGGATACCGAAATCGAAGCGGGCGGGCGCAGCCTCTCGGCGGGCGAAGCGCAGTTGCTCGCGTTCGCGCGCGTCTTTTTACGCGATCCCGGCCTGGTCATCCTGGACGAAGCCTCATCCCGGCTCGATCCGGCGACCGAACAGCGTATCGAGCGCGCCGTGGACAAGCTCTTGCAGAACCGCACCGCCATCATCATCGCCCACCGTCTGGGAACTATCCACCGCGCCGACGAAGTGTTGATCCTGGAGCAAGGCCACATCCTGGAGCACGGTGACCGTGAGCAGTTAGCCGCCGACCCGGCCTCGCATTTCCATCAACTGTTGCAGACGGGGTTGGAAGAGGTGTTGGCGTAAAAGAATCATGAATCATGATTCATGATTCTTCGAGACAATGCGTATGGCAAAAACACAAAACGAAGCTGAAGTTTCTCCTCTGCCCGCCTGGAAAGTCATCCTGCGGGCTATCCGCTTCCGGTCCTGGTATTGGGTGATGGATACGGGCGCGGTGGTGCTCGTGCGCGTGTTCTGGCAACTCACGCCGGGATTGATCCTGCGTGCTTTCTTCAACCTGCTGACCGGCGAGGCTGGTGTCAGCTTTGGAATTTGGACAATTGTGGCGTTCGTTGTAGCGACCGAAGTGGGCCGCCAGATCGGGCATTATGGATTTGTCGTTGCGGACGAGCCGTTGTTTGCGCATATCAACACCTGGTTGCGCACCAACTTGCTCAAGCATATCCTCAAGCGTCCTGGCGCTTCGGCGCTGCCCGATTCGGCCGGCGAAGCTGTCAGTCGTTTCCGGGACGACGTGTTAGAAATTCCACTGTTTACGCTCTTTGTCAATGACACCATGATTGGGGCGGTGCTTGTGTTGATTGCCATCGGCGTGATGATGAGCATCGATCTTCCCATCACACTGCTGGCGCTGACACCATTTCTCCTCGTGGGCTTCATCGCCAGCCAGGCCACAAAACGCATCGAACAGTACCGCCGCGCCAGCCGCCAGGCGGCGGGCAAAGTCACCGGTTTCATCGGTGAGATTTTCGGCGCGGTGCAGGCCGTCAAAGCGGCGACGGCAGAAAAGAACGTCAGTGTGGCCTTCGCCAGGCTGAGCGACGAGCGTCGCCGTCTGGTCCTCAAAGACCGGCTGTTCGAAACGCTCCTGGATTCGATCTACAGCAACGCCGTCAGCCTGGGCACCGGCATCATTCTCGTCCTGGTCGGAAGCCGAATGCGCGTGGGGCAGTTCACCATTGGCGACTTCTCCCTGTTCGTATCCTATCTCGAACAAATCAGCTTGACGATCACTTTTTACGGGATGCTGGTCTCGCGCTACAAACAGCTTGGCGTCTCGCTCGAGCGGATGGGGCGATTGATGGTAGGCGCACCGCCGGACGCCCTCACCGAGTTTGCGCCGGTCTACCTGGACGGTCGCCTGCCCGACGTTGTTTATCCTGCCAGAACCGCAGACGACCGCTTCCGTAGTCTGGATGTGCAGGGTTTGTCCTACCGCTATCCCGGTTCGGAACACGGAATTGCGGACGTGAACCTGCACCTGGAGCCGGGGACACTCACCGTCATCACCGGGCGCGTGGGATCGGGCAAGACGACGCTGTTGCGCGCGCTACTCGGCCTGCTGCCCAAAGACACCGGCATCATCCGCTGGAACGGCATCCCGGTGGAAAAGCCTGACGACTGGTTCACGCCGCCGCGCTGCTCCTACACCGCGCAAACGCCGCGCCTGTTCAGCAACACGCTGCGCAACAACATTCTGCTGGGCTTGGATGCCGATGACGCTGCGCTGATGCAGGCCATCCGCCTGGCGGTGCTGGAACGTGACCTGGATGAACTGGAGGACGGCTTGGAAACCAAAGTCGGCGCGAAGGGCGTCAAGCTCTCCGGGGGGCAGATCCAGCGTGCGGCAGCGGCGCGGATGTTCGTGCGCGCGCCGGAACTGCTGGTTTTCGATGATCTTTCGAGCGCGCTTGATGTAGAGACGGAGCGTCTACTGTGGGCGCGCATCTTCGAGCACCGCGAAGGGGCCAACCCGCCAACCTGCCTGGCCGTCTCGCACCGCAAAGTCGCGCTGCGCCGCGCCGATCACATCATCGTGATGCAAGATGGGCGCATCGCCGCGCAGGGGACGCTGGACGAACTGTTGGCGACGTGCGAGGAGATGCGGCGGTTGTGGCATGGGGAGGTTGGTGAAGCAAGGTAACACGATGTTATGTTGAGTGACGCTATCCCCTAATCATCATTGACATACATCAAATGTGACTATACTAATATGTGGGTTGGGCCATCCTGTTATCTGGGGTATATTCCTGTTTGTTTTATCTAGAAGTATCTCCCCGGAGTTTTACGCGGAAAGATTTTGCATAATTTCAGATTCAGCACGGAAAACACCTGTGGCGAAATGCAGAATAAATCTCTTCAAATTCCTTTGCCGCTAAATTTGCTTCCTGATAAGAAAGTTTCTAATCGAAAAGCAAGTGTTATAAGCGACAATAGCAATACTATCAGTCCTGAGGACAGAAATTTTCATGACTGGTATCGTTTTGTATTGTCTTTTCCTCCCCATCTAGTAAGAGATTATATTAGCGATTTTGGGCTTAATGAAGACTCTATTGTTTTAGATCCTTTTTGCGGGACCGGAACAACACTGGTTGAATCGAAGCTTAATCTTATAAAAGCTATTGGTATCGAAGCGAATCCATTTCCCTGTTTTGCTTCCACAGTTAAAACTAATTGGAATGTAGATCCGAAAGATTTGGCAGGTATCGCGGCGCACATAGCAGAAGACACCTACTGCAAATTGGCAGATCAAGGTATAGACGACCGCGCAATGGTTAGTCAAAGTAACGTCAAGTTAATTACCCTCGATGCAAATGCGATGAGGGCACTCATAAAGGACTCTATAAGCCCTCTTCCACTCCACAAATCCCTTGTTTTACTTGAGGTAATAAATAATCACGATACTACGCCGTTTCATAAATACCTACTGCTTGCGTTAGGTAATGCTCTGGTATCGAATATTGGGAATCTACGCTTTGGTCCAGAAGTTGGCGTTGGCAAGATAAAGAGAGATGTTCCTGTAGTTGCTTTGTGGAAGCAAGAAGTTAACAAAATGGTAGGGGATCTGAAGATGGCGTACGGCAGAGACTTTCCCGAAACGGAGGTTTTTTTAGGCGATGCTAGAAAAGTATCCAGCATGATTAGGGCTGAATCAATTGACGCCGTTATTACATCTCCTCCCTATCCGAATGAAAAAGATTATACACGTACCACCCGACTCGAATCAGTCGTATTAGGTTTTTATGAGGATATGCGTCATCTTCGATTGTTCAAGAAAACGTTGCTACGGTCGAATACTAGAGGCGTGTATAAATCAGATAGGGATGATGAGTGGGTTGCCGACGTTGAGGAAATTCAAGATATAGCAGAAACCATAGAAGCACGCAGGCTTGAACTTGGAAAAACATCAGGTTTCGAGAAACTATACCCAAGAGTAACCAAACTCTATTTTGGCGGCATGGCTCGTCATTTTTCTGATTTGTCGAAAGTGTTAAAACCAGGCGCAAAATTAGCCTATGTCGTTGGTGATCAAGCTTCTTATTTGCAGGTAATGATTCGGACGGGAAAGATATTGACAGAGATAGCTGAGAGATTGGGTTATCAGGTCGAGAGGATCGATTTGTTTCGCACTCGATTTGCTACTGCGACACAACGCGAACTGCGTGAGGAAGTTATTGTACTAACATGGCCAGGAAGCTCGAAATTTTAGAGGTATGTTCAACATGGCAAAATACGAACAAATTGTTGAAAAGGTTTTTGAACAAAAGTACCATTCTGGGTTATTGCGAGTTTCTTTCACAAGAGAAGAGCTGGTTCGTGCGACTGAAGAATTGGGGCTTGCACGAGTAAAGAACTTAGGCGATATTCCATATTCGTTTCGATTTCGGCGCGAATTACCCGACGGCATACAAAAAACTGCGCCCCAGGGTACGGAGTGGATAATTGTAGGTACCGGAATCGGGCAGTATCAGTTTCGGATTGCATCGCCCGGGAAAATTAGTCCTACTCCCCATATTCGACCGATAAAAGTGCCTGACGCAACACCAGAAATTGTACGACATTATGCTCCAGGCACGGATGAACAAGCGCTATTAACACGCGCAAGATATAACCGCTTAATTGATATATTTACAGGGATAACCTGCTATTCGATTCAAAATCATCTTCGAACCACTGTTCGTGATATTGGACAAGTCGAAGTTGATGAAATATATGTGGGAATTAACAAAAGGGGTACTCATTTTGTGATACCTTGTCAAGCAAAGTCGCCCGGAGACAAGTTTGGGATTGTTCAGGTAATGCAAGATATTGCTTTGTGCGAAGAAAAGTATCCAGTTGCCATTTGTAAGCCCATTGCGTTGCAATTCATGAGCGATAACGGTGTTGCGGTCTTGGAACTGGCGATTGTGGACGAAGATGAATTATTGATGCTAAACATCGTTGAGGAAAAACACTATGAATTGGTCGCAAGAGACCAAATCTCAGATGACGAACTACGGTCTCTGATTGATGGCGAGCCATAATGGTGGGTGGTTCAATCCTGCATTTGTTTAGAGATCAGTATGTTCCGACTCATTCTCTTGTTGGTCCTATTTCTGACGGCGTGTCGCCCGCCGCTGTCCCCCACGCTGCCGGCGCCAACCCCTACACCGGAAACGCAAAGCGGCCTGGATGCCTGCGCGTGCCTGCAAACGCACGCTGCCGACATCGCCAGCGACATTGACATGGCGCGCATTTTGGCGGCGATCCAGGTTTGTTTCACGCTGGACAAAACCGCTGGCGATGATGCCGACTACGCCCTTGCCGGCGCAGACCTGGCACGCCAGGCCGAATGTCTGCCCTTCGATTTTGGGCGCGACCTGCGCAACGATACGCTGATCGAGGTGTTCTATTGGTGCGAGGACGTTTGCCCGGCGTATGGCAAGGTCGAGTTTCGTTATAAAGACATCGACGCAGAGCGTTGCGTGGCTATGGGTGGCGCGCTGCAGTTCAGCTTCTTTCAGGATTATGTCGGTTGTTTCCCGGTTGGCGGCGAATAGGATTTCTGTGCGTTCCGTGTGTGCAGTGCCGGGTGCCCCGGTGTGCTTTATAGTAGAGACCATAGATACGCCAGCATTCATTCAACGGCCTTCTAACTGCCCTATGTGTCTATGTGCCTGTCTGGGTCACGCAGGGTACGATTAAGGAACGATGGCGGAACGCCCGGCTTGTAAAATACGACTCAGTATCTATCCGAAAATTGCTCAAGCCTTTGTCCGTGCGGGTAAAAATCGCTGTGTGGAGGACAGAATCCAATTCAAGCAAATGAAAGGAGATTCTCATGAAACAAGGTCAGGGCACCACCCAGAAAGCCGAGGGATTCTCGGACGAGGAACGGGCTGCGATGAAAGAGCGCGCTCACGAGCTAAAGGCGGCTGCGAAGAAGGCGGACGGGGAAAGCGCCGTCCTCGCCAAAATCGCCGAAATGCCGGAACCGGAGCGCGCTATGGCTCAGCGACTCCACGAGCTTATCACAGCCAGCGCGCCATCTCTCTCGCCAAAGACCTGGTACGGGATGCCCGCCTATGCTAACCAGGACGGCAAGGTCGTCTGCTTCTTCCAGAGCGCACATAAGTTCAACGCGCGGTACGCGACGCTCGGTTTCAACGACGCCGCAAACCTCGACGAAGGCGCTATGTGGCCGACTGCCTTCGCGCTGAAGGAATTAACCGCCACCGAAGAGGCAAAAATCACCGAACTTGTGAAGAAAGCGATGCGTTGAGGGTTCAGTGTTTTATCCAAAGCGTCCGTGTGTATCCGTGGACCATTGAAGCCTGTGCATACAAGGGGTACCTATGAAAGCCATGCTGCTATCCAACCTTTGCACTCTCACCGAAGAGCGCCCACCTTTGATGCTGACCGAGCTACCGGACCCCGTTCCCGCTGCCGGCGAAATCCTGGTACGAGTTTCGACCTGCGGCGTATGCCACACCGAATTGGACGAGATTGAGGGGCGCACGCCGCCACCGCATTTGCCCGTCGTGCTAGGGCATCAGGTGGTGGGGCGGGTCGCAGCGCGTGGCCCAGGCGCGGAAGCGTTCGAGATTGGCATACGGGTGGGCGTCGCGTGGATTTATTCGGCGTGCGGGACGTGCAAGTATTGCCTGGCGGGTAACGAGAACCTGTGCGCGGACTTCCGGGCTACGGGACGCGATGTCAACGGCGGGTATGCGGAGCTTATGACCGTGCCGGAGGGATTCGCCTATCGCATCCCCGCCTTTTTCTCCGACGCTGAGGCTGCGCCGCTGTTATGCGCGGGCGCGATTGGCTATCGCTCGCTACGATTGACGAACATCCAGGCGGGGCAGAATCTCGGTCTGGTGGGATTCGGGGCGTCTGGCCATCTTGTTCTAAAGATGGTGCGCTACCGGTATCCAAACGTCAAGGTTTTCATCTTTGCCAGGAGCACGAGCGAACGCGCATTCGCCAGAGAGCTTGGCGCGGTCTGGGCCGGCGACATCGCCGAGGAGCCGCCGGAGAAGCTGGATTGCGCTATCGACACTACGCCCGTCTGGGGGCCGGTCGTCGAGGTTTTACGGCATCTCACACCCGGCGGTAGGTTGATCATCAACGCCATCCGCAAAGAGGAAGTGGATAAAGAGGCGCTTCTGCGTCTGGACTACCCTATTCATCTGTGGATGGAGAAAGAGATCAAGAGCGTCGCCAACGTCAGTCGCAGGGACGTGTCGGAGTTTCTGGCCCTGGCGGCGGAAATGCGCATTAAGCCAGAGATTCAGGAATTCGCTCTGGAAGACGCCAACGCAGCCCTGATGGAACTGAAGATGCGCAAGATTCGCGGGGCGAAGGTCTTGCGCATCAACTGACACTTACTTACGCCTCGATCACATACGTGCTGAACAGTTTGTCGTGCCAGCACTGCTGATAGTCGTCCCACAACATCCACAGAAATCCCAGGCCGAAGACGAAGTCGCTGATCCAATACCCGATGGTCGCGCGTCCGGCAGCGCGCCAGAAGGTCGGTGGAATCCACTCTGCGGTCACGACTTTAATGCCGAGCCACTTCTTGCCTAACGTCTGCCCGGTACGCGACCACATGATCGCGAAGTACAAAATGCTGGCGATCACGGCCCAGAACACGGCCATCAGCGAGACTAGGACGATGGCGATGATATAAGCCTCTTCTGATATACCGGCTGCCACCCCGGCGGCGATGGCGAACAGGCACGCAATGGGAATGCCGGCAATAAAGCTGACGATGAAGCTGTCGATGAGATAAGCGATCAAACGTTTTCCAAAACTTGCATATTGCATAACACTTTCTCCTTTCGAACTTTGTCAATAGCTAATGCGAAATCGCGTTGATTTGGTCCCAACACTCGCAGGCAGTGCGCGTTTGGTCGTCTCTAGACAGTGTGCCGTAGTAGGCCTTGTCTGTCGAGGCTGGCGTCCAGCCGGAGAGCGTCATCGGCCAGCGCGGATCGTCGGCGGCGATCCAGACGCCGTTGTAACGCCGCGCGATGTGCAAATGCGTGGCGCTGGAGACGCCACCCTCGCACGAAGGCCGCCCGATCCTGTCGCCGGCCTGAAGCAGCGTCCCGTTTGGCACCCGCCCCTCGGAGGCCAGGTGCAGGTAGAAGATAACCCATCCCGTCCCCACAAACCCGTCCCCGTCGAGGTCTTGTATCACCATGCCGTCGCGGCTGTGGACGACGAAGCCGCTCGCGACAGCGGTTGCCCATTGATCGCTCGGCTTGCAGCCGATGTTGCGCTCGTTGGTGGTGAAGTCCAAGGCGGCGAATGGCCCCTGGGTCCCGTATCCTGGATGAGGGCCACCGGTGTAGTACCAGGTCGCGTCTTGGGGCCACGGCAGGAGCAGCCGCGGGGTTTCTATCCCGGCGGGCATCAATGGCTCGATAGCCTGGGCAAAGGGATCGCCGAACAGGTCGCGATAAACGGTCGCAAACTGGGTGAGATCGTCCAGCCAACTGTCATAGCTGGCGGCGCTGGGCGCCAGGGCGCGTTGGACGGCTGCTGTGCCGCCGTTAAGTTGCGTGGAGAATTGGATGTAAGCCCCATCGCGTGTCTGGACAAGCCAGAGGGTGTCCATCCACCAGCCGTACAGCCCGATATTGAGCGCGTCCGCCGCCAGGCTGAGCTGGCGATACAGCCCGCTCATGTGGAGCAGCGTCGTGTAACCCAGAGGATAGGCATACTGTTCTGCCACCGGCTCCGGGTTGGTCAACCAGCCGCCGCGCAATTCCAGGAGCGCCAACAAGACCCGTGGGCCGACGCTGTATTGTTCGGCGACCAGTCTCACGATCTCGGCAGCGGTCATTTCCACGCCTAGCACGTCTTCGCTATAATCCTTGAACAGTCCTGGGAAGACCGCCGTCGCATGGCCAATGTCGAATTGTTGATAATCCGGTCCATAGACCGCTTCGTTATCGGGAATCAGGAGCGTTCCCGGCCCGACATACTGCGCGTCGAGTGAAACCTGTAGCCGTTGCCCTGCGCCTAATTGATCGGCATTTGCCAGGCCATTGATGCGCATCAGGCTCTCCACGGTGGTGCCGTGGGCCATTGCAATACCGGACAGTGTGTCTCCAGCGCGCACCGTGTAGTAAATGGCCGTCGTTTCCGGCGCGGCGCGGGTGGGGGTAGGAGTGGGAGTGTCTACGACGATGGTGGGGGTGCTGCTAGGAGCGGCTTTGGCGGTCGCCGTCATCGCTGCGGGCCTAGGCGTGGCGGTAGGCCGCGCGGAAGGGTTCCCGATGCCCTCGAGGTTCACTTCGCGCCGGCATCCTGGGAGCGCCGTGATCAAAAGTACGCTGAGTAAACTGAGTAAGGTTATGGCGACTTTGAACTTTGTCAAAATATAGACCTCACAAAATGAACAGGAGTTGTGAGACAGGTTATCTGTCACAACCCCTGTTCATGATAGAACTGGATCAGGCTCCAGGAATGACCAACTCCTGTCCGACGCGGATTGCATTTGGGTTCTTGACGGTGTCTTTATTGGCTTCGAGGATTTCCTTCCAGCGGTTGGCATCGCCGTAGTATTTCATGGCAATGGCACTCAATGTGTCTCCGGCAGCGACAACGTGTTTTTTGGGTGCGGCTTTCGGCTTTTTCTTGAGTTCCTCCAACATTTCAGGTTCCATCTCTCCAGTCTTCATGACCATGTCTAGACCTCCTATCGTATTAGAGGCGCCATCTTTGTGATAGTGTCAGTAAGGGTATTGTACTTCTCCTGTGGGGGAAGTCAATGCCAGACAGGTAGCAAGCAGAGCCGATCTTTTCTTCAACCGAACGAGGCACATAGTGGCGCCTTCAGTTGTTTTGTACAGCAGAAGCGATTTTGGTTGCTACTACACCTGCCGTGAGATTCAGGGTGTTAGCCGTGCTGTGCGTCTATGAGCCGTACTCAATCTCCGCCACGTTAGCACGTCCGCGATGCTTTCGCGCAGCGGACGCGGCGTGTACCCTAGCTCGGTTTCGGCTTTGGCATGGCTGAAGTTGCAATTGTCCTGCACGGTGCGTAGCGAATATTGGGTGAATTTGGGGATGGCGTGTGTTAACCGGTAGAACGGTTCGGCAAGGCGCGCGAATAGTTCTGCTAACCATATCGGCGCGACGATGTGCGGGGTGTGGATACCCACAAAGTCCTGTACGATTTGCTTGATCTGCGCGATCTCGATGCGTGCGCCCGAAAGAATGTAGGTCTCACCTGTGCGTCCCTTTTCCGCCGCCAGGGTGAGTCCTTTGGCGACGTCGCGCACATCCACGAAGTCGTAAGCTCCCGGCACCAGAAAATGCAGCCGTTTCTGGGCGAAGTTGCGGATGACGTTGCCCATTTCGGAGTCCAGGTAATCGTAGGGGCCGATGATGCCGGTGGGGCAGGCAATGACGGCGTCGAGGCCCTGTTCTACGGTTTCGAGGACGGCGAGTGTGCCCTCGGCTTTGGTGCGGTCGTAAGCGCCTGCCGGGCTGTCTGGCGCGAAGGGCACATGCTCATCGATGCAGATGCCGTGGGGCATCCGTTTGAAAGCATGGATTGAACTGGTATGGACCATTCGAGCGCCGGCCCGCAGCGCGGCCTGCGCGGTGTTGCGGACGCCATCCACGTTCACCCTACGCATCAACGCTTCTGCGCCGGGTAAAATGGAAATGACGCCTGCCAGGTGATAGACGACATCAACACCATCCATGGCCCGGTCCAACGCGATAGGATCGAGGACATTGCCTGTGACGCGCTCGACATCCAAGCCTTCCAGCGACGTGCAGTTGTCGTCAGGGAGTGTCATCGCACGTACCGGCTGCGCTTGCGCAAGCAGCTCACGCACCAACACGTTCCCTACATGGCCTGTAGCGCCTGTTACCAGTATCATAGTTACCTCCGGTCAAACAGTATAAGATAATGAGTGCCGAAAAATCCGTTGGTTCCACGCACGGCGCTACCGTCGCTTCGTATGGCTTGTTAAGCTGCGCATCGATTTTGAGGATAATCGACTGGCTTTACACTTTCATTATAACCGAATTCTTATGTACGTCAATGATCTGTAGTTTCTGTTTTTCGATTTACGCTGATGGCGCTTTCGGTGTATACTATTGGAGTCGCTGTGTTGATGGATTCGCTCGGTCTTTGTTTCGCTGAACCGTTCAACTCGTTGAGATTGGTCTCAGAGGGAGGCTGTATGGCAAAACGTTTATCCGTCATTGACATTGATCGTTGTGTGGGCTGCCAGGCGTGTATGTTTGCGTGTGTACGGCGGACAGGCAACGGCGGGCTGGAAAAAGCGTGTATCCACGTGAGATCGGCGGGCGGCATCCGTAAGGGCTTCGTCGTCGTTGTCTGTCGTGCCTGTCCCGATCCACCCTGCGCCCGCGTTTGTCCCACAGACGCGCTGACCCCGCGCGAAGGCGGCGGTGTGCGCTTCAAGGCGAATCTGTGCGTTGGCTGCTACAATTGCGTGGAAGCCTGCCCGTTCGGCGCGGCGTTGTGGGATGAAAGCCAAAACAAGCCACAAATTTGTGTCTATTGCGGGTATTGTGCGGATTATTGCCCGTATGGGGTGATTGCGTTGGAAGAGGTTTCGGGTTAAGGACGGAGGCCATTATGCTGACAGATGATCCACTAAAAAGAGTACTCTACATCGACCTTTCCCGGCGTTCATTCGAAGTGCGCGAGCGACCTGAGCTTTTCGACGAGAGTCTGGGCGGGAGTGGCGCCGGTATTCGCCTGTTGGAAGAGGAGTGTCCCGCCGGAGCTGATCCGCTTGGACCGGAGAACCCCATCATCTTCACGGTGGGGCCGCTGGTGGGATTGTATCCGCTGGCGTCCAAGACGGTGGCGATGTTCAAGTCGCCGCACACGGGCAATCTGGGCGAGAGCCACGCCGGTGGGCGTAGCGCGGTCTCCATCCGTTTGGCGGGCTACGGCGCGGTGGTGATTCGCGGGGCGAGCACGATGCCCGTGTACCTCGTCATCGACGAAGACGGCGTGCGCTTCCGCGATGCGACGGCGCTGTGGGGCACACGCAGCAGTTACACCACCGGCTCGGTATTGCGTGTGCGCGAGGGTGGCAGCGGGACGCGCTCGATTATGCGTATCGGGCGCGCGGGCGAGCGGTTGGTCAGTTACGCTTGTGTCATCACGGAAACTTATCGTCACTTCGGGCGGCTGGGACTGGGGGCGGTGTTCGGCAGCAAGCAGCTCAAGGCCGTCGTCATCGAAGGGAAGCGCAATCTGCCTGTGGCGGACCGGCGTGCCTTCCGCCAGACCTACGACGCGATCTTCAAAGCCGCCGTCGAGTCGCCGCTGATGCAAAAATACCACGAGCTGGGCACGCCGATCAACGTCATCCCCCTGGATGCTATCGGCGCGCTCCCAACGCGCAACCTGCAATCCGGGCGTTTCGAAGGTGCAGAAGCGATCTCCGGCGAGAACCTGGCAGCTAACTACTTGGGACGGCGTGTCGCTTGCGCGCATTGCCCCGTGGCGTGTATTCATCTGGCAGCGTTGCGTATTCCCTATCCCAATGACCCTTACTTCTACAAAACGCTGATGCTCGGCTACGATCACGAACCGATCTTCGCCACGGGCAGCATGTTGGGGCTGGACGACGTCCCCGGCATGTTGCAGGTGATGGACGAGATCGAGGTGCAGGGCCTCGATGTGATGAGCGCAGGCGTGACGCTCGCCTGGGCGACGGAGGCGTTCGCGCGCGGTCTCATCACGGAGGCCGAGACCGACGGTGTGACGTTGGCTTTCGGCGATGTGGCAGGTTACATCGAAGCCGTGCAGCGTATCACGACGCAACCCACCGACTTCTACCGGGCGCTGGCGCGGGGCGTCGAGCACGCGGCGACGATCTACGGTGGGCGCAGTTATGCACTGGCTTTCGGCGGCAACGAGATGCCCGGCTATCATACCGGACCGGCATGTCACGTGGGTTGGTTGGCGGGTGCGCGCCACAGCCATCTGGACAACGCGGGCTACAGCCTCGACCAGAACGCACTCAAGAAAGGACAGACTTTGACCCCTGAATTTGTGGGTGAAAACCTGGTCAATGAGGAGCGCTGGCGCCAGGTGCTCACCAGCCTTGTGGTGTGTCTATTTGCGCGCGGCGTCTACGACCGCGATACGGTCCTCGGGGCGTTGGCGGTGGTGGGTTTTCCGTGGACCGCAGATGATCTGGAACGTCTGGGCGCCGAGACGTTGCGCCGCAAAATCGCCTTCAAACAACGCGAGGGCTTCGATTTTGCGGCGTTGCGCATCCCGCAGCGCATTATCGAGACGCCCTCTCCCGCCGGGCCGTTCGACGAAGCCTTTGTGCGGGCGGCGATTGCACGTTTTGGTGAATTGGTATAAATTTACTGTGTTCAGCGATCACCTCAACCAGGAGAACCCGGTATGGTCACCATCAAACCTGTAAATGTTATCGATTGTACTCGCTTTATCGCGGATCATCGCCACGAGATTACAGATGGCACCTATACGGTTGAAATCCAAAAAAGGTGGGTCGCAAGATTGGATGAAGCCGAGCTGATGTTTTTGGCAAAGCACTGTAACGATATGCGCAGACTCATTGCCGCTTCTACGGATACGCCGCCGGATGTTTTGGCCTATCTTGCCCGGGAGACGCGAGATTTTCCGGTGAACAACGATCTGGCACGGAATACAGCCACTCCCGCAACCGTGCTCTACAAATTTGCACTGGATGGCGTGCATGATATTCAGCATAGTGTGGCGAATAATCCGCAGTCTCCACCTGAAGCCCTGGAATATCTCGCTAAAAACATAGATTCAGGCATACGTTGTGGTGTCGCCAAACATAATAACTCGCTAGAGGAAACGTTGGCATTGCTTGCGCGCGACGACAATCGAAATGTAAGATTATTAGTTGCCGGCAATGCGAATATTTCTGCGGCTATACGGGAAGTGTTGTCCAGAGATGTATATGATGACGTCAAGGCTAATTGTCAGGCCAGTGATCTCGAAACGCCTCTCGTCGAATTGGAAAGACTGGCAAAAGATAAACATCCCGATGTACGTTGCAGTGTGGCAGCAAACCCTGCGGTCTCTGACAAAGTGCTGGAGTTGCTTTCCCAAGATATTGACGGTAAGGTTAGGAGTGGTGTGGCAAAGAGTTCCAAAACATCTGCGGATGTTTTGCAGAAGCTCTCGAAAGATCCCGACGGCAGAGTGCGCATCGCCGTGGCCAACAATTCACACACGTCTCCCGATGTATTGGAGAAGCTTGCCAAAGACTCAGATAGCAAAGTCAAAACCGGTGTGATAAACAATCCTGAAACCCCCGCTAATGTTCTAGTGGACCTTGCCAAAGACGCAGATATCGAGGTGAGACTTTGTGTCGCAAACTGCGCTAATGCGACTTCTGCGGCCTTGGCCTCGCTTCTTGCGGATCCGAACTGTGATTCCGAGGTGCGGCTCTGTGTGGCAAAAAATCCACACACTTCAACGGGTGATTTGGATAAGTTGTCTCAAGATCAGGACAGCGAGGTCAGGCTCGGCGTGGCAGGAAATCTACTAGCGCCGGTCAATCTTCTGGAGAAGCTTTCTTTGGCTACGGATAGCGAAGTCAGGATTGGCGTGGCTAACAATCCGCGTGCGTCCGGCAAAATTCTGGAGAGGCTTTCCCGAGATAAAGATAGCACAGTTAGAATTGGTGTAGCAAGCAATCCTTCTGTACCTTCTGTGGTCTTGGAGGCGTTGTCAGAAGATAAGGATTGCGCAGTCAAAATCGCTATCACCCAAAATGCGAAACGATCTGCAAAAGTGCTGGGGAAGTTGCTTTTGGATCCTGATGCCGATGTCAGGAAAGCAGCCAGGATTGCCCTGGCTCAGCGTGGCAGGAACAACCCATGAACGAGACACTTTACGAATCTATATCTGATGCTGAAAAGCCTGAGAGCGACGATTGCATCTGGACCTATCAAGGCTACAAGCTCGACAAAAGCAATTTCGTCACCGCGATGGTCCACTTGTACCGCGCCGAGATTACGCGCGTCAATCTGTGGCGCAACCGCCTCGATACGACGACGAACTGGGCGGTGGTGACGACCGCCGGCGCGATTACGTTTGGCTTTAGCTCATCACAGAATCCGCATTTTGTGATTCTGCTGGTGCTTATGCTGGTGCTGCTTTTCCTTAACATTGAGGCGCGTCGTTATACCTATTACTCGTTGTGGTATCATCGTGCTCGGTTGATGGAGACCGAGTTTTTTGCTACGATGCTCGTACCGCCGTTCCAGCCATCTTCGGATTGGGGCGACGCGCTCAGTGACGTGTTGCGTCATCCGGTATTTCCGATTTCTCACTGGGAGGCGATGGGCAACCGCTTCAGGCGCAACTACGCGGCGATTTTTGGCATCGTCCTTATTAGTTGGATCCTCAAGCTAACAGTTCATCCTACACCCATAGCCAGTTTTCAGGAGTTTGTTGAGCGCGCCGCGATTGGGGAGTTGTTCCCCGGATACTTAATCCTGGCGGTGGTGTCGCTGACCTATTTGTTGCTGTTTGTTGTCACGTTGGTGGGATACCGGCGCTTCAGAAAGCGCGGCGTTCCGCGCCGTGATGAATGGCAGCGCAAAGGGCCACGCTGGTTCAAAGCTGAACCGGCGCCCAACCTGGCCATCATTGTCACTACGAAAAAGGCAGAACTCTCGGCCCGGCTGATGAAGGAACTTCAACGCGGCGTGACGGCGTTGGAAGGGACGGGGATGTACACAGGGGAAACTCGGAGCGTGCTGCTGTGCGCCATCACCGATGTGCAAATGGCGCATCTCAAATCCATCGTTTACGAGATTGATAAAGAGGGCTTTGTTGTGGTCACCCAGGCGCGGGAAGTGGGCGGTGGGCATTTTGCAGCGCAGGAACCGCCCAGTTAATATATACAGCTATGCTGTAGATACCTTCAGTAGAACATATTCAGCTTTGTTGTTATACTGCGCATACGGGTGAAAAAGCGTTTGATCGTGCAAACGGTGGTTTTGGTGCGAAAAGTGGAACTTTTTTGCTGCCAGACACGTTATAATACTTGGAATTCATCTAACTGAGGTGAGGTGTCTATGGCTCTACAGAATGTTACAGGGCAGAATGTTGCAGAGCAAAATGTCGCAGAGCAAAGTGCTGCCAGGCAGGAAGCTGCAAAGCCTGTCAAAAAGAACGTCTTCGCATTGTTGCTGGGTGTGCTCTTCCGCCCGAAAGCGACGTTTGGTTATCTGAAGGACAACCACAAGAAAGCGTGGTGGCTACCCGCGTTCCTTATCCTGCTGTTGACCGTTGCCCCACTTTGGGCCGCGTCGCGTCCATCGCCCGTTGCCCAGACGATGCCGCCTGACAGGACAGAGATGGTCACCAGCGTCGATCCGCGCAAGCTTGAGGGGATGCCCTCCCAGATCGACGCCCCATCGTCCGCGCCGAGCGGGATAAGCCTCCTCAAAATCGGCAGCACGCTCCTCGGAACGTTTGCGGCGTGGTTGCTGTGGGGTGGCGCGCTTTACCTGGCGAGTGTCTTCCTCGGGCGTAGTAGCAACTTCGGGCAGATGTTTCGCCTGTCGGTGTGGACGTGGCTGCCCTATGCGTTGCGTGGACTCGTCCAGGCTGCCTATATCTTTCTGACGGGTGAAGCCATCGTCAATGCGGGATTCTCCGGCTTCGTCATCGACAAGAGCGTCACTTCCTTGATTCCGCCTGGGCCGGGGCAACTGGCCCTGGCGAGCATTCTGAGCCGCGTGGATATTTTCATGGTTTGGCACGTGCTCCTGGTGAGTGTCGCCTTGATGGCCTTTACGAGCCTCACACGCCGCAAAGCATTGACTGCGACGCTGACAATCTGGATCGTGTTTGCGTTGGTCGGCATTGTCCCTGCTATCTTCGGCGGGATGGTGAGTGGCATCGGTGGCTCGACAGGAGGAGGTCCGTACGGTTAGTGGGAAAATCTCCCCTTGTGGAGCGGCATGCGTATGACGACGGCAAACATCCATACTCAGAATCTACGGCGCGATTTCGTCATGGGCGAGCAAGTCGTCCATGCGCTTGATGGCGTCGATCTCGCGGTGAACGAAAGCGATTTCCTGGCGGTGATGGGGCCGTCGGGTTCGGGGAAGTCTACGCTGCTCTATCTCCTCGGTGGATTGGATCGCCCTACTGCCGGAGAGATCTGGGTCGGTGGGCGTGATATCGCGCAACTGGATGAAAACGATCTGGCGACCTACCGGGGACAGGAAGTCGGCTTCATCTTTCAGGCGTTTCACCTCGTCCCTACGATGACGGCGCTGCAAAATGTGGAATTCCCTATGATCTTCAACCGCATTCCACCTGCGGAGCGCCGTGCGCGGGCGATCTCCTTGTTGGAGCGCGTGGGACTGGAAGATCGCATGGCGCACCGGCCCACCGAGCTTTCTGGTGGACAGCAACAGCGTGTGGCCATCGCCCGCGCCTTAGCCAACGATCCCTGTATCATTTTGGCCGACGAACCGACCGGCAACCTGGACACCCACACGGGCCAGGAAGTGCTGGACTTGCTCATGCGCCTCAACCGCGAAGAAGGTCGTACCATAATCATTGTCTCTCACGACACGTCTGTGACGCGCTTCGCCACCCGCGATATACATCTGTTGGATGGCAAAGTACAAGAGGCAAATGGCACATAGTGAATGGCGAATGGTAGATGGCGAGTAGCGCGGGACAACTCTCCATTCTCATTTCTAATTTCTCATTTCCTGTGAGGGTTTTCATGAAACAACGTACAAAATGGATTTTAGCTGTCGGGCTGGTCGTATTGCTCGCGTTGGGAATTGTGGCGTGGGTTGCGGCGCAAGCACCGGTCAATGTGGAGCCGAGCGTGCTACGCGCAGACCAGGGTGGGGTGGTGAGTCTCTATACCACACCAACGTTTCCGTTTACCAACACATACACCGTGCGCCTGCTCAACTACGGTATCCTGGCGAGCACCTATGTGAATCCGTTGGCATTGCAGGCGACCGTACCGCCGGGGTTGAGCGCCGGAGAGTATACGCTGTGGGTGCTCGATACCAACGGCGTGCAAGTTGGGATAGGGACCCTGCGACTGGTCGCTCCCCCAGCGCCGACGGCAACGCCCAAACCCGAATCTCCGGCCCCTTCCGGACGCCCCATTCTCACCGTGCGCAACTACATCGTCGAGCCGCTGCAAGTGCGTCCTGGGCAGGAATTCACCGTCAGCATCGAGGTGTACAACAACGGCAGCCGCGCCGGAGAAAATACTATGGTGGTTTTCCCTGGCGGGACGTTCGTACCGCTAGGCGATAAAGGCTACGTCTTTGGCCAGGTGCACATCAACGCGACGTTCGTGGCGACGCAACGCTTCCGCGTACCGGCCTCGGCGACCAATGGCGTGCAACAGGTCGAGGTGAAGCTTTCGGCCAACGACTGGGAAGGCAACCACTACGAGTATCCGGCAACGATCCCCGTCGAAGTCATCGGCGCGAGTACCGGCGCCCCGGCTACCGGCAAGCCTAAAGTGCTCGTCGAGGGCGCGGCAACCACCCCGGCAGTGATTACGCCCGGTATGCCGTTCTCGTTGACGCTGGTTCTGGCGAATCGCGGCAGCCGCACTGCCATCAACGTGATGACCCACGCAGATGCGGCGACGGCGATTCCGGCTGAGGGCGGCAGCATCGTTTCTACCGGTGTGCTGCGCATCGATGACGTCGTGACTGTGACCTTGCCCCTGCTGCTCAAGCCGGTGAAGGAAGGTGGACGGCAAGGGTTGACCATCGCGCTCGAATACAGTGATTACAGCGGCGGCAGTTATTCCGATCAACAAACGGTGGGCATCGACATCGACACGAGCCTGGCGAGTCGCCCGCAGTTGTTGATCGATGCTTACCACACCGACCCCGAGAGCATCTCACCGGGCGACAGCTTTACCCTCACGTTAGAGCTTGCCAACGTGGGCGGTGGCGACGCGCAACGCATCACACTGGCGCTCGGCGGCGAAGCGGGTGAAAATCTCGGTGCGTTCGTGCCCATCGAAGGCAGCAATGTCAGCTTTGTGCCTGCTGTGAGCGCCGGAGAGACTGAGGTGATCACCGTGCGGTTGATGGTCGCCGGAAATGCGGAGACTCGAGCGCACAATCTGCCCGTGGCCCTGGCTTATGACACCGGAACCGGCACGCGCGAGAAGGACACGCAGCGCGTTAGCTTGATGGTCTTCCGCCGCCCGCAGTTTAAGGTCAGCTTCTATCGTCCGGTGGAAGGGTCTGCCATGGTGGGGCAACCGTTCCCCTTGCCTATCGAAGTTGTCAATTCGGGGACGGCGCGCTTCAACATCCCTTCATTGGAAGCTACAGGTGAGGGGCTTGAATTTATGGGCGAAGCGAGCACCTATGTCGGAAATCTGGATCCCGGCGGCTCGTGGACTTTGGATACGATGGCTATGGCTACAGCGCCTGGGTCTGTAGATGTGGTCGTCAACGTGTACTACGTGGATGACCTCAACCAGACAAAGATATACAGCGAGACGCTCACCGTGGAGGTGATGGAGCTGCCGGACTTCGATGGGCCTGATGGCCCGTTTGGCCCCGACGGTCCCATAGGGCCAGATGGTCCACCGCAGACGCCGCAGACCCTCCCGCAAAAAATCTGGAGCTTCATCAAAGCCTTCCTGGGCCTGGGCAGCTAAAGGATGCAGGAGGCAAGAGGCAGGATGCAGGTATCGTCTTGGACCTCATTCGCTGATTCGCTCATCCGCTGATTCACTATGACCATTCGTGACTTACTCCGTCTCGTCTTGAGCAACCTCAAGCGTATGAAAGCCCGTGTGGCGATGACGGCGATCGGCGTCATCATCGGCACGGCGGCGGTCGTCGTGCTCGTGTCGTTGGGGGCCGGTTTGCAGAAGATGGCGACCGAAAGTCTCTACGGCATGGGCGGCCTCGACGAGCTGATGGTACGCAACGACAGCTATTGGGGCATGATGGAAGTGCGGAGTGGTGGTGGGCAACAACAGCAGCAACAGGCGCTGGTGCTGGACGATGATGTGCTGGACCAAATCCGCCAGATGGAGGGCGTCGTCGCAGCAACGCCTTTTCTGGATGTCATGATGATGGGACCGTTGAAATTGGATCGCCAAGAAGGCTGGGCGCAGATGTACGGCGTCGAAATGGATGAGTTTACCAAAATCGCAAAACTCAAACGGGGCACACTCGAACTCTACCGGGGGCAGATTGTCATCGGCAGCATGGTGCCTGAGAACTTCATCCCCTGGGAATTACGTATGGAAAGTGAAACGCCCCCGCCGGCCCCCGAATTGATGGGCCAGATGCTACAAATGATGCAATATACCTGGAACGAAGGGGATATGTACCCGATGGAAAGCATCGTCGCACGCCTGGAAGTGGTGGGCGAATTGCAGCGCCAGGGCTATATGTATGACTACAGCATCTTTATGCCGCTCAAAGAGGCGCAGCGGCTCAACCAGCGGATGAATGCGGGACTGCCGCCAGAAGCGCAATCTACCGGCCGCAAGGGTTATTCTCAAGCCCTGGTTAAGGTGCAAAATCCCAATCAAGCGCCCGTTATCGAACAGCAAATCAAGGATATGGGGTTCACCGTGCAGTCGGATCGGCAGCAATTGGAGAGCATCAACCAGTTCTTCCTGATCGTCCAAGCGATCCTGGGCGGCATCGGCGCGGTGGCGCTGCTGGTGGCGGCGTTCGGCATTGCCAATACGATGGTAATGGCGATCTACGAGCGCACGCGCGAGATTGGGCTGATGAAGGCCGTCGGCGCAACCAACCAGGATGTGATGTCGGTCTTTCTCGCCGAGGCGGGCAGTATCGGATTCCTAGGTGGCATCGGTGGGGTGCTGTTGGCGATGGGCGTCAATGCGGTGATTAACGTGGTCGGGCAGCCGCTCATTTCGCAGGGTGGCGGTGGTATCATAGGGCCGGGTATGCCTGGGCAAGAAGTCGCCCAGACCTTAACGGCGACCCCTTTATGGTTGCCGGCTTTCGCCATCCTCTTTGCCGCCTTGATCGGCGTGGTATCCGGCATCTACCCCGCCATCCGCGCCGCTGCGCTCAGTCCCATTCACGCGCTGAAGTACGAATAGAATTTGGACAGGATTGACAGGATTTTCCTGGTTGACTGACAGAAAAAGTTAGAAGGCGTGTTTTCAAGTACCGCAAGTAGCGGTATACTCTCCGCGATTCCAGTCACAGGAGAGCAAACATGAAAAACACGCCTCGGATATATGATACATTGA
>Ga0334890_1000083_pt1 | contig 164792 bp, 138 predicted proteins | sample GraSluR1_MG_3_FD_207220 | JGI IMG/M metagenome (GOLD analysis project Ga0334890, IMG submission 207220) | Sludge microbial communities from methane-producing bioreactor in Wageningen University, Netherlands - Granular Sludge_31_08-R1 | ecosystem: Engineered > Bioreactor > Anaerobic >...
CGTGAACTTGGCGCAGCTGCTCGCCTGAGACGTTCCGCAGGGAAGGGTACCTGGGTTGAGTGAGTACCTCCCTGCCTCCCTCTCAGGTGCCAATATGCTCCACCAATACTCGAACAATCACCGCAAGGCGCCTGGCGTCACCGAGATCCTGGTCCCCGGCGAAATGGAATGGCGCACCCGCGAGCAGCGCCTGCGCGATGGCATCGAGGTGCCCGAGGCCGCCTGGGAACGCATCGTTGCCGCAGGCCAGCGCCACGGCTACACCGTCATGAACGAGCAATAGGCAACATGCACCTTTCTGTGCGAGGCTCGTCTGTATCAGCATATGAGGGAGGTTACAGATGAAGATCTATCTCATCACCGATTTGGAGGGCATTGCAGGGGTGGCGCGCTGGGATCAGACCGGCAGCGACCAGCCCGGTTACGCCCAGGCCAGCCGCCTGATGACAGAGGAGCTGCGCGCCTGTGTGGCGGGCATCCAGGCGGTGGAGGCCGACGCCGAGATCTGGGTCTGGGACGCCCACGGACCGGGCGCCATTGACGTGGAGCGTTTCCCGCGCGGCGCGCTGCTGCTCAATCGCGGCCCCATCGAGCCGCCCGCCTTTCTGGACAGCTCGTTCGACGCCGTGTTCTTTCTCGGCCAGCACGCCAGGGCGGGCACCCTCAACGGCAACCTGGCCCACACCTACTCGTCCCAAGGCTACGGTTGGTTCAAAATCAACGGCCTGGAGCTGGGCGAGTTTGGCTGTCGCGCCGCCCTGGCCGGCAGCCTGGGCGTGCCCACGGTATTCGTCAGCGGCGACGACAAGATGATGGCCGAGGCGCGGGCGCTGATCCCCAACATCTATGGCGCCCAGGTCAAGGTCGGGCTGGGGCCGCAACTCGCCCTGCACCTGGCCCCCGAGGACGCCCGCGACCTGGTGCGCGATACCGCGGCGGACGCTGCTTCGGCAGCGTTGGCAGCGGCCCACCCGGGCGAGATCGCGCCCTTTGTCATCCCAGGGCCGCCCTACGAGCAAGAGATCCGCATCGTGGGGCGCACGGATGCGAACCATCTCTTGCGCCAGGGCTTTTGCCAGGTGGACGCCCAGACCTTTGTCAAGCGCGCCGAGCGCCTGCAGGACCTGCCCATCTAGCGCCGGAAAGCGCAACTCGGGCCGCATCTGATCGTATGGTAACCGGAGCGAGGGAGGCGAGCGCACACCATGCCCGCATGGATCGAGTTTCTGCTCAGCGGCGTCTGCCACCAGTATCCCGAGCATGCGTTGCGCTTCCAGGGCGTAGCGCTGCCCTTGTGCGCCCGCTGCACGGGGCTCTTTGGCGGCGCGTTCTTGGCCCTGGCGATCCTGCTGGCCTGGGGGCGGGGTCGCCGCACGGGGTTTGCGCCCTGGTGGGCGCAAGGGGCGCTGGCGGCCCTGGCCACATGGTGGGCGCTGGACGGCCTGAACTCGTTCCTGTTCGGGTTGCTGGGGCGACCGTGGCTCTATGAGCCCACCAACGCCTTGCGCCTGGCTACCGGCCTGGGCCTGGGGCTGGCCGCCGGTATCGAACTGCTGCCTGCAGCGGCCCAAGTCCTGGTCGCTCGGGGCGATCCGCGTGGCGTGATCCAGCGCCCTCGCGAGCTGGCGGTGCTGTTGGCGTGTCAGGCAGCGTTGGCGGCGTTGCTGCTGCGGGGCCGCCTGCCCTATGCCCTGGCCGCGGCCTGGTCCACGCTGGGGGTAGCCCTGCTGTTGGGAGGCGCCAATGCCCTGCTGCTGACGATCGTCCTGGGGGGCGAGCCGGGGACGCTCTCGCGCAGGCGGCTGGCGGCCCTGGCGTTCGGGGGCGCGCTGCTGGCCCTGGCGGAGGCGGGCGGGCTGGCCCTGCTGCGGAGGTGGCTGGGGGTGTAGGGGCTTGGGTCTGGGGGGAAAAAGTTGGGTTGTGCACCGGATGGCTGCCTGTTATAATGGGTTCGAGGTAGCGGCATATCGCATCAGCAGACAGGTCGGCGTTCAAGCGTCGGCCGCACGAGGAGGGTCCCATGGACATCGGCAAGGCGTTTACCTACGTATTCGATGACGAGAACTGGATCAAAAAGATCCTCATCGGGGGTATCGTGACCATTATCCCCGTCGTCAACCTGATCGCGGCGGGCTATGGCCTGCGCGCCCTCAGGAACGTCGCGCGGGGCGAGGAAAAGCCCCTCCCCGAATGGGACGATTGGGGCGGCGACTTTGTCAGAGGCTTGATGATCGCTATCGCGGGCGTGATCTATGCGCTGCCGGTCATCCTTCTGAGCGGCGTTGGCGCGATCATCGGCGCGATTTCTTCCGACCAATATGGCAACCTGAGCGGTGTGGGCGCCACCTGTTTCTTTGGCGTCCAGTGCCTCAGCGTACTCTGGGGCATCGCGATGGCCTTGTGGATGCCGGCCGCCACGATTCAGTACGCCACCACAGACGAGTTTGGCGCCTTTTTCCGCTTTGGCGAGATCTGGGCGCTGATCAGCGGCAACTTGGGCGCATATGGCATGGCGATCCTCACCATGATCATCGCCAGCCTCGTCAGCGGCCTGGGCACGATCCTGTGCATCGTAGGCGTGATCTTTACATCGTTCTACGGCACCCTCGTCGGTATGCATGCCTACGGCCAGGTAGCGGCAGAGGCCCATCCGCCCACGACCCTGGATGCGTTCCTACCCGGCCAGAAGGACGAACCCGCCTTCTAGGCCCCTGTCGGTCCCGACCGTCTCCACAGGAGAGAGAGCCTCGGCTCTCTCTCCTTTCGCATCGCGCCTCGGTGTTGGTAGCTTTCCGCCACCTTGTGACAGCTTTTGACAGCCCTCACGCGGTATACTAGGTCCCAGGAACGACTCGAAGACCGCCCTGGAGGAGATATTGACAACCTATAGCTCGCGCTTGCCCGGCTTTTTCCAGCTTACCACCCAGGAGCGCGCCCAGCGCGTGGCCCAGTTGGCCGGCCTGACCGATGAGGAACTGGCCCTGCTCTGCCAGGCGCGCCCCGACGACCTGGCGCGGGGCGACCGCATGATCGAGAACGTCATCGGCAGCTATGCCCTGCCCCTGGCCGTGGCGACCAACATGCAGGTCAACGGCCGCGATGTGTTGGTGCCAATGGCCATCGAGGAGCCTTCGGTGGTGGCGGGCCTGAGCTATGCCGCCCGCATGGTGCGCGAGGGTGGCGGGTTCGCCGCCTTTGCCGACGAGCCGCGCATGATCGGCCAGATCCAGGTGCTGGATGTGCCCGATCTGCACGCCGCGCGCCTGCGCATCTTGGCGGCGCGCCAGCGCTTGATCGAGCTCGCCAACGCCCAGGACCCCATCATCGTCTCGTTGGGCGGAGGCGCGTGCGATGTCGAGGTGCGCGTGTTCGGGCAAACGGCCACTCCCATGTTGGTGGTGCACCTGATCTATGATGCGCGCGACGCCATGGGCGCCAACACCGTCAACACCGCCTCAGAGGCCCTCACGCCCTTGATCGAGGAGCTCTCCGGGGGCCGGGTGGGGCTGCGCATCCTGAGCAACCTGGCCGACCGCCGCCTGGCCCGCGCCAGCGGCGTGGTGCCCAAGGAGACGTTGGCCCAGGAAGGGCTCAGCCCCGAAGAGGGCGTGACCCGCATCCTGGAGGCGTATGCCTTTGCCGCCGCCGATCCCTACCGGGCGGCGACCCACAACAAGGGCGTCATGAACGGCATTGACGCGGTGGTGATCGCCACCGGCAACGATTGGCGCGCCATCGAGGCGGGCGTGCACGCCTATGCCGCGCATAGTGGCGCGTATCGCCCGGTCACCACCTGGGAGCGCAACGCGGCAGGCGACCTGGTGGGCGCCATCGAGATTCCCCTGGCGGTGGGCATCGTGGGGGGGGCCACCCGGGTGCACCCAATGGCCCGCCTGGCCCTCAAGATCATGGCCGTCCAATCGGCCCGCGAGCTGGCCGAGATCGTGGCCGCCGTGGGCCTGGCCCAGAACCTGGCAGCCCTGCGAGCCCTGGCGATGGAGGGTATCCAGCGCGGCCACATGAAGCTCCATGCGCGCCAGGTCGCCATCTCTGTGGGCGCCGAGGGCGACGAGATCGCCCAGGTGGCGGTGCGGCTGGCCGCCGAGGGAATTGTGCGGCCCGACCGGGCCGAGGTGATCCTGCGCGAGCTGCGGGGCGCGTGATGCCGCTGATGAAGCCTGCCCTGGACGTGGGCATCGTCGGCTATGGGGCCTATGTGCCGCGCTACCGTCTGCCCGCAACCGAGGTGAGCCGCATCTGGCAAGCGGGCGACGATGCCGCACCGGTGCGGCAAAAGGCGGTGGCCGGTCCTGATGAGGACGCTGCTACCATCTCCATCGAGGCGGCCCGCAACGCCCTGGTGCGGGCCGGCGTGGACCCCGCCCAACTCGGCGCCGTCTGGGTGGGCAGCGAGTCGCACCCCTACGCCGTCAAGCCCACCTCGGCCATCGTCGCCGAGGCCATCGGCGCGACGCCCTATGTCTTGGCCGCCGACTGGCAGTTCGCCTGCAAGGCGGGCACCGAGGCGTTGCAGGCGGCGGCGGGGCTGGTGGGCTCGGGCATGGCGCGCTATGCCCTGTCCATCGGCGCCGATACCGCCCAGAGCAAGCCGGGCGACGCGCTGGAATATACCGCCGGGGCGGGCGGCGCGGCCTATATCCTGGGGCCCGCCGACGAGGCCGTGGCCGTGCTAGAGGGCTCGCTCTCTTTTGTCACCGAGAGCCCCGACTTTTGGCGGCGGCCCCAGCGCCACTATCCCGAGCACGGCGGGCGCTTTACCGGCGAGCCGGGCTACTTTCGGCACACCCTGGCTGCCGCCCGGGAGCTGATGGCCGCCCTGGGCCATACCGCCCAGGACTATGCCCTGGCCGTGTTCCACCAGCCCAACGCCCGCTTTCCCCGGCAGGCAGCTGCCGAGTTGGGCTTTCGTCCGGAGCAGATTGCGCCCGGGCTCCTGGTGGATCGCATCGGCAACGCCTACGCGGGCTCGTCTCTGCTGGGGCTCTCCGCCCTGCTGGACGTGGCCCGGCCGGGCGACCGTATCCTGCACGTCTCGTATGGCTCGGGGGCCGGCAGCGATGCTTTTGTGTGGCGCGTAACCGCGCGCATCGAGGAGCGTCGCGCGAATGCCCCCTTGACAGAGGCTTATGTCAATCGCGTTTGTGAGATAGACTATGCGACCTATGTGCGTTACCGGCTGCTCCTACAGATGGATTGAGCGAGGCGAGGGCTTGTGAGAGACGTAGCCATCATCGGTATCGGGCAGACGCCCGTGGCCGAGCATTGGGAGATCGCCCTGCGCGACCTGGCCGTGCAAGCGGTGCAGGCGGCTCTGCTGGACGCCCAGGTCGAGCGTCCCCAGATGCTCTTTGTGGGCAACATGCTTTCTGCGGTGCTCTCGGGGCAACAGAACCTGGGCGCGCTGGTGGCGGACCATGCGGGGCTGCGCGGCATCGAGGCGTTCAAGGTCGAGGCGGCCTGCGCCTCGGGGGCGGCAGCGGCTCGCATAGCCTACCTGGCGGTGGCCGGGGGCGCCTGCGAAGTGGCCCTGGCCTGCGGCGTGGAAAAGATGACCGATGGCGGCCCCGATGAGGCCACAGCGGCCCTTGCGGGCGCGGCGGATGCCGAGTACGAGGCGGAGCACGGCCTGTCCTTCGTGGCGATCAATGCCCTGCTGATGCAGCGCTACATGCACGAGTACGGCTACGAGCATGACGATTTCGCCCCATTCGCCATCAACGCGCACCAGAACGCGGCGGCCAATCCGAACGCCATGTTCCCGCGCCCCATCACCCGCGAGCAGTACCTGCGGGCGCGCCCCATTGCCACGCCCATCACCCTGTTGGATTCCTCGGGCATCGGCGATGGCGCCGCCGCTGTGGTGCTGGCCAGCGCCGAGTTTGCCGCGCGGCTGGGCGGGCCGTTGGTGCGGGTGGCGGCCTCGGCCGCGGCCACCGATGCGGTGGCGCTGCACGACCGGCGCGAGCCGCTGTTCCTGCAAGGCATGTCCGACTCGGCCCAGCGCGCCTATGCCCAGGCGGGGATCACGCCCGCCGATCTCGACTTTTTCGAGCTGCACGACGCCTTTACCATCATGTCGGCCCTTTCGCTAGAGGCGTGCGGGTTTGCGCCCCGGGGCAAGGGGGTGGCCCTGGCCCTGGATGGCGAGATCACCCGCCAGGGCAGGCTGCCCATCTGCACCCTGGGCGGGCTCAAGGCGCGCGGGCACCCGGTGGGCGCCTCGGGCGTCTATCAGATCGTCGAGGCCGTGCAGCAGTTGCGCGGCCAGGCCGGGCCGAACCAGTTGCCCGGCTGCCGGCTGGGCATGGCCCAGAGCATCGGCGGCAGCGGCGCCAACGTGATCACGCACATCCTGGAGCGAGTTTCTTGAATTGGGGGAGGTAGTATTGTGAGTATACCATCTTATTGGCGTTCGCGACAGCAACGTCTGGCCCTGGTGGGTGAGGTCTGCCCCACTTGCGAGGCCAAGCTGTTCCCGCCCAGGGATGTCTGTCCACACTGCGGGGGCCCCGCCAAGACGCGCTTTGATTTCTGCGGGCGCGGCGCCATCTATTCGTTCTCGCAGGTGAACGCGGCCCCGGCCGGGTTCGAGGCCTATGCCCCCTATATGGTGGCGCTGGTGGCATTGGATGAAGGCCCCCTGCTGACGGCCCAACTCACCGACGTGGATCCTGAGGATGTCTATATCGGCATGCCGGTGGAGATGGTCACCCGCCAGATGCGCCAAGAGGGCGAGCAAGGTCTGATCCACTATAACTACAAGTTCCGCCCCCTGCTGGAGCGGGTGCAGGGCTAGCAGGCGCGGCATGCCCGGCCTGATCACCCTGACCACCGATTTCGGCCTGCGGGATGGCTATGTGGCCGCCGTCAAGGGCGTGCTGCTGAGCATCGCGCCGCAGGCCCAGCTCGTGGATATCACCCACGAGGCGCCGCCTCACGATCTCGTGGCGGCGGCGTTCGCGCTGGCCAGCGCCGCGCCCTTTTTCCCAGTCGGCGCGGTACACCTGGTGGTGGTGGACCCGGGGGTGGGCAGCGAGCGGCGCATGTTGGCGGTGCGCACCGCCCGCGCCTGTTATGTAGCCCCTGATAACGGCGTGCTGGCCCTGGCGTTGCGCCAGGATCGCCCCATAGAGATCGTGGCGCTCACCGAGCGCCGCTATTGGCGCGCGGGCGAGATCAGCCACACATTTCACGGGCGCGACATCATGGGGCCAGTGGCCGCCCACCTGGCCAACGGCGTGCCCCTGGCCGCCCTGGGAAAGCCGGCATCGGACCTCCTGGCGCTTGTGCTGCCCGCCCCGGTCGAGACCCGCGAGGGCGGCCTGGCCGGGGTTGTGATCCATGTGGATCGCTTTGGCAACCTGATCAGCAACATCCCGGCAGGGCGCCTGCCGCCCCGCGCCCAGGTCTCCCTGGGCAAGATGACGCCCCAGCCTCTCAGACGCAGTTACTCGGAGGTCGCGCCGGGCCAGCCCCTGGCCCTGGTGGGCAGCCACGGCTATCTCGAGATCGCCGTGCGCGAGGGCAGCGCCAGTGAGGCGTTGGGGGCAGGCCGGGGAACGCCCGTGGTGGTCGCGCCCGAGCACTTGGTCTAGACGCGCAGACCGGCGCAGGCATCATACCCGCGCCGGACATTGGATCGCAGGCTCTTGCGGAGAGCGTTACTCCCCGGTCACGCCATCCAGCTCGATCAGCAGCTCGCGCAGGGCCTGGATAAAGAGATCGAACTGGGAGACCCGCTCGCGTATGCTCTCCATGTCCGCCTGCATTGCCCCCACCATCTCGCCCAGTACGGACAACTCACCCTCTTGGGCTGCAACTTGCTCGCTTATCCCGCCCAACAGCCGCATCGCCTCGGCCTCGAACCCCGCCAGGTTGGCCTCTAGATCGTCCAGGGTTTTCTCCAGCGCAGCCAGCTCGTCTGTATTGGCGTCGGCCTGGGCCTCGATGTCCGCCACGCGGTCGGCCAGACCCTCCAGGCGGGCCATACGGCTTTCCAGATCGTTGGTCCTGACAATGACCTCATTCAGGCGCCCCCAGGCGATCTCCTGGTTGGCCTGCATGGTATCCATGTTGCGGCTCAGGGCCGTCACCAAGCGGCGCGGCGCATAGTCCAGCGTGCCGGAATAGAGCATGAATAACAGGGCGGTGAGCAGGACGCCCAGTAGCCCACCCAGCAGCACCAACAGCGCCCCACGCCCAAACCCGCCCCTGGCAGGGGTCGCCGCCATCTGCGGGGTCGTCGTCTGCGGGGTCGTCGTCTGCGGCGTCATGGGCTTGGACCGAGAGGCGGGCGCCTCTGCAACGGCCTCGGGCTGCGCGGCTTGCGTCGGGGCGGTATCTACGGCTGCGGGCGCCATCTCGGGCTCTGCCGCAGTTGCGTCTGCTGGCGCCGGTTCCGGCTCGTCGTCGCTCTCCTCCATCATGGGCGGCAACTCTTCTTCAGAGACGGGGAGCTGCTCATAGGCCAGCAGCTCGGCCTCCAGCGCATCCTCATCTTTGGCAAAGAGCAGGCTCTCATCCGGCTCAAAGACGGGCGTCTCTTCCCAGGGCGAGGGTGGCGCTTCGAGGCCAGAGGGCTCCTGGGGTGCCATGACGGCGAGGTAGGGGCGCACGCGCTCCAGCAGCGCGGGGCCGATCCCCGGCACGCGCACGATATCCTCCACCGAGGCATACGAACCGGCAGCGGCTCGGTCGGCCACGATCCGCTCCGCGAGGACAGGCCCGATGCCATCCAGCGCCTCGAGCTGCTCCGCCGAGGCCGAGTTGATGTCCAGGGGGTTCTGGTAAGCAGTCATACTTGGATCCATGCGCCCTCCTGCTGTGCGAATCGCGTTGGCCACCTTGTGCAGCCATTATAGCAAAGCAGGCACGCGGCGGCAACGGTTGGCGCACATTCGCAGGGCATCTGCCTTTTGGAGTGGACCTCGTTCGCAGCCACCGGGGCGCAACAGTGCCGCCGCTCCCGACCTGTTGACAGCGCCCTTGTTCACGGCTACCCTCTTGGTGCCCTGAGCCGACGGGAGGATGCCATGCGAGCCATAGACATCATCGAACGCAAGCGCGACGGATACGAACTGACGGCGGAAGAGATCCGCTTTTTCATCCAGGGCTATGCCGAGGATCGCATCCCCGATTATCAGGCCGCGGCCTGGGCCATGGCCGTGCTGCTGCGCGGCATGAGCGTGCGCGAGACCATTGACCTCACCCTGGCGATGGTCGCCTCCGGCGAGACCCTCTCCCTGCGGCGCTTGGGGCCTATCGTGGTGGACAAGCACTCCACCGGCGGCGTGGGCGACAAGACCACCCTGATCGTGGGGCCGCTGGTGGCCGAGGCGGGGCTGCCTGTGGCCAAAATGTCGGGCCGGGGGCTGGGCTATTCCGGCGGCACCCTGGACAAGCTGGAATCCATCCCGGGCTTTTGCGTGAACCTCTCACCTGAGCGGTTCTACCGCACCGTCGCCGAGCATGGCATCGCCGTAGTGGGCCAGACCGCCGACCTGGCGCCCGCCGACGGCAAGCTCTATGCCCTGCGCGATGTCACCGGCACGGTGCCTAGCCTGCCGCTGATCGCCAGCTCGATCATGAGCAAAAAGATCGCCGGGGGCGCCGATGCCATCGTCCTGGATGTCAAGGTGGGGCGGGGCGCCTTTATGGAGACCCTGCCCGAGGCCCGCGAGCTGGCCCGGCGCATGATCGAGATCGGCCACGGCGTGGGCCGCCGGGTGACGGCGCTACTGGCCGACATGAACCAGCCCCTGGGGCGCGCCATCGGCAACAGCCTGGAGGTGTGCGAGGCCATCGAGACGCTGCGGGGCGAGGGCCCCGCCGATCTGCGGGGGCACTGCCTGGCCCTGGCGGCAGAGATGCTGCTGCTGGGCGGCCTGGCAAGCACACCCGAGGGCGCACGCACACAACTGGCCAGCCTTCTGGATACAGGGCGGGCGCTGGAGCGTTTCCGGCGCTGGGTCGCGGCACAAGGGGGCGATCCGGGCGTGGTGGATGACCCAGCGCGGCTGCCCCAGGCCCCCGTGCAGATGCCCGTTCCCGCGCCCAGGAGCGGCTACCTCGCGGGCCTGGACGCCCGCACCTGCGGCATGACGGCCGTGGCGCTGGGCGCGGGCCGCGAGACCAAGGGCGCGCCCATTGATCATAGCGTCGGCATTGTGCTGCACGCCAAGGTGGGGGAACGCATCGGCCAGGGCGAGCCGCTCTTTACCGTGCACGCCCGCACTGCGCAAGAGGCCCAGGCCGCCGCCGAAAGCCTGTTGGGGGCCGTCGCCTGGTCCGATGCACCGGTGGAGCGAGGGCCGCTGATCTACGAGATCCTGCGCTAGCGCCCGAGGGGTACGCCTGCATGGTATCAGGGGCTGGCCTGCACAGGCGGCTTACCGGACCCCTGATGCGTCCAGGTCAACCTGGCCGATGAGCACCCCGTGCTCGCCGGTAGGCAGGTCGCTGGCGATAACGTCGAGCCGCCGTAGCGTTTCCGGATGATATAGCCCGGCATAGAGCCGATAGTTGCCCGGCGCAAGCTCGGACGGCAGGTCTAGCGTATAGCGCACCCACACAGCCTCGCCCGGAGCCCACGACGTGGCGGGGCGCCCCCAGGCTGCGGATTGGGGGTCGTCCTGCGCAACGATGGCGCCATCCTGCCCCACCAGGTGGATATAGCTCTTGAACGCATCGGATGGAACCGCGTCGGCGCGCCAGGCCAGGGACGCATACAGGCTCGTTGGCGGCCCATTCTCGGCCAGGATGGGCGAGATGCCGACCAGATGCAGGCTATCCTCCAGCGCAACACTCGCCGACATGGGCTCCCCAGACGTCTCCAACGGCTCCAGTGACACCTGGGCAAAGCGCGCGTTATAGTCCACGCTGAAATCACCGGCCAGCTCTGCATGGAGCACGAGGCGGTTCGACGCGCCATCCAGATATACCGGCAACGAGCGAACCCCCGTCCAGTCCTGCGAGATCGGCGCCTCTCCAAAGGGCTGCCCGTTGAGAGAGAAGCGGAGCACCCCTTGCGCCCGCGACGAGACATCAAGCTTGAGCGCCGCCCAGGTGGGCTCGTTCAGCTCGACCCAGATCTCGGCTTCGGAGCCCTGCATCCAGCGAAAGGTCAGATCCTCGGCCCGCTGCGGGTCATACCAGCCGCGGCCCGCATACATCAAGAGGCCCTGGCCAGTGGGCGGCGCCTCGGGAACGCGCCAGGCCCATAGGATAGCGTCCTCATAGATCGGCCGGCCCAACATGGCGTTCAGCCTTTCCCTGGCCGCTGTGCGGGCATCCGCAGCGTGCATAAAGCCCGAGTATGCCCAGGCCTGCGCGATCACGTCTGGCGGGCTATCCTGGGTGACGGGCCTGTGTACCACCACGTACGTAAAGCCCATGCGCCCCAATGTGGCGGCGACAGGGTCCGACGCGCTATACGCAAATATGTCAAGCTCCCGCTCTGGCAGTAGCATATGGTCGAGCCCCTGGGCATAGCCGCGCTCGCGGGTGGGCCAACGCGTGAAATAGCCCCCCGAGATACGTTGCTCGTGCACCGTCTGGTAGATCATGCCATAGTTGGGGCCGGCGGAGAGATGCCCATTGCGCAAAAAGAACATAGGGAAATCGAGCACCGCGATCTCTCCCGGGGCGTGCGTGACCCTGAGCTCCTGGTAGAATGGCGAAACGGGGGTGGGAAAGGCCGGCAGCGGCCACCACACCATGTATTCCAGCACCAGCAACAGCGCGCTCAACCCCACCAGCCCGCCCTTGCCCCAGCGAGGCAGTTTGCTTGCCCAGAACCGGCTGACGCCAAGGGCAGCCAGAAGCGCCACCGCCAACAAGGTCGTCACGCTAAAGCGGCCGGGCGTGCGGCCGATGGACATCAACGGGAGTTCTGATAGCCAGGCATAGGGGAGCGAGACAGGGCTCTGAGCGCCTTCGGGGCCGAACATGACCGGTTGGCCGCCGATGCGCAGTATGGGCCCCAGCGCAAGGATCGCCGTCGCCACGGCGACCAAGAGCCAGGGGCAGCTCTGGCGGCGGTGCGCAACGATGCCAACTCCGCTCCACAGGATCGCCATCCAGCCCAGATAGGTTGTGCTCTCGGCGCCATTGCCGCCGGGCGGTATCAGGCTCCAGGCATAGTGCTCTAGCCAGGGCAGGCGCTCCACGAGCGGATTGAACTGCGATGGCACAAAGAAACTGAATAGGTCGGCGCAAAAGGCCGCATTCCCCCCCTCTTGCACGAACCGCGCGGGGTCCTGGAGATGGTCGCGCAGGTAGGGGGCGTAAAGAGGGGCCACGATCACCAGGGCAATGACCACCGCCGCCATGCCGAAACGCAACAAGGCCCCCTTGGGCAGCGCGCGCCAACCCGTCGCAAGGGTGTACAGCACCAAGAGCAAGGTCACGGGAAGGGCGAAATAGGCCACATACAGCATGTGGCTAAAGGCGATCAACGCCAATGAGATGCCACACCCCAGGGCGTTTTTCCAGCAGGGCTTCTTGAGCAGGCGCCAGAGAAAGAGCGTATAGAGGGCGAGCCAACTCGTATCCAAGAGAAAGAAATGCCCCACCAGACGGATGGTCCGCATAGGGGCAAAGACCATGACCAAGCCCGCAAAGAACGCGCCGATTCTGGATCCCGTCACCTCCCGGGCCAGCAGGTACGTGGTCAGGCCGGTTATGGGAAAAGTGGCGATGGTGAGGATGTTGTATGTTCCCACCAACCCAACCAGGGGCTGGAGCAGAACGCCACGGGCCAAGGATACGAACCAGGTCCAGACCAAGGGAAAGTAGAGGCCAGAGGGGGCATAGAGATGGGTCACTTGGGCGGGGGAGATCCCGTGCAGCAGGCTATAGCGCACCCACCAGAGAGACCAGACGTGCTGGTAGGTGTCGTAGGCATGGACGGGCAGGAGCGTGAGTGGATGCAGCGAAACGGGGTATAGCAGCACCAACGCAGCCGCCAGGTAGCCGAGCGTGGCGATTGGCGCGCCGCCCCATACGGTGAGCGCGCGCCCTAGATGGCGCAGGCCCGGCACACGTTGCGTTATCACCCTGGGCTCCCCCCTTTGTCCTGTCGGAGCGACGGCGCGCGGTGGCCTATCACCAGACTCCGTGAGCATCCTGAATGTCCCGTTTGACGCGCCCGCTCTCTGCCCCTATACTCGGCCCCTATCGCAAGCCAACGCAAAGGAAACCACATGCCCCGCATCATCAACACGGCCAACCCGGGCAAGCTGCGCAACCAGGAGCGCCGCACCATCGCCGAGATCCTGCGACGCCTGGTGGCCAAGCGCAGCCTGGATGACGAGGCCCGCGACATGGCCGCCGCCATCGTATACTCGCTGCGCGCCATCGAGGCCACCATTGACGTGACCACCGAGGCCTGGGAAAAGCGCAACTATTACCTCAAGGCTGATCGCTTTCGCCTGGAGTGGGAGTGGGTGCACCCCTATGCAGAGCGCCTCGAAGCCCTGATCCGCGAGGGCGCTTGGGAGCGCCTACCGGAGGAGCTGGTCGGCCTTATGCCGCGCTTTGCCGATATCAAGATCATCAAGTTCACCCGCAACCCCGAAACCTGGAAAGCCAGCTACCAGTTATTACTGAGTGGGGAATAGCCACGCCATACCCGAGACGCCAGAGGCGCGCATCTATGCATCGGATGCGCGCTCTCTATCGCCACAGTGCAGGCGTTACGCCGCCGGCAGCTCGATCACCGAATTCGTCAGGGCGCCCAGCCCCTCAAAGGCGATGTGCACCACGTCGCCCGCTTGCAGCGTGAACGTATCCGGCGGCACCACGCCGGTACCGGTCATCACCAGCACGCCCTCGGGAAAGCTATTGCAGCGCCCGATATAGTGGACCAGTTCCTCCAACGAACGATGGATCTGGCGGGTGTGGGTCTGGCCCTCGAATACCCTCTCCCCGCCCCGCTCAATGGTGCACGTAACGGCCAGATCCAGGGGATCAAAGCCCGCCGCCAGGCGCACCACAGGCCCCAGGGCGCAACTGCGATCATAGACCTTGGCCTGGGGCAGATAGAGGGGGTTCTCGCCCTCGATATCGCGGGAGCTCATGTCGTTGCCGATGGTATAGCCTACGATCTCCATCGCGGGGGTGACCACCAGGGTCAGCTCGGCCTCGGGCACGTCCCAATCGGAATCGGCTCGGATGGCCACCGCCTCCCCGTGCCCCACCACCCGATGGGCTGTGGCCTTGAAAAAGATCTCGGGGCGCTCGGCGTCGTACACGCGGCCATAGATCGTGGGCTCTTCTGATTCCCGCATCCGGGCGGCGCGGCTCATCTCATAGGTCACGCCGCAGGCCCAAACCTCTTGCCGATCAATGGGCGCCAGCAGACCCAATTCTTCGCCCGCCAACAGCGCCTCGGCAGCCGCAACGGGGCTGGCATCGGCGACAGCGGCCTCCAGCGTGGCCAGGGCCTCCTTGGCGCGCCCCGAAGCGGCCACCAGCCAGGCGCCCAGGTCGGCATAGGCGGGCTCGCCCAGGGCGGTCAGGTCGTAGAGTTGGCCATCGCGGATCAGCCCCAGGCGCGGCCCAGAACCGTTCCGGTGAAAGCGACAGAGCGACAGATCAGGTAGCATGGCGGCCTCCCATGTGCTTGCGAGCGCGAATTGCCGCCGATTATACTGCCGCCTCGCCAGTGTGTCGAACGCCCGCGCCACACCGACTCGGCCCACTGTAACCCAGGTCACATTCGCGGCGCGTGGCCTCTGCTATGCTCTAGGCAGGCATCCGCCAAGGTGCGCAACGTGCGCCCCCAACCTGCTGCCGAGAGGAGCAACCATGACCGAGAGCCCCTATCGCAACCAGCCCGCCGACGAACTCTCCATGTCCATGTACCGGGTCACCCGGGAGGATGGCATGGAGACCATCTATGAGCGCTTTGCCAAGCAACAGCCCCAGTGCGCCTTTGGCACCCTGGGCGTCTGCTGCACCCTCTGTACCGACGGCCCCTGCCAGATCACCCGCCGCGCCTCGCGGGGCGTCTGTGGCGCGACGGCCGACCTGATCGTGACGCGCAACCTCCTGCAAAAGTGCGTCCAGGGCGCCGTGGCCAACGTCTATCACGCCCGCAATGTGGCCCGCACCCTGCAGGCCGTAGGCGAGGGCCGCGCCGATTACGAGATCCGCGACGAGCAAAAGCTGCGCGCCATGGCCGCCAAGGTGGGCATCAACGGCGAGCGTCCCATCAACGAGATCGCCGCCGAGTTTGGCGCCTTTTTGATCTCCCAGATCAACGCCAATGATTATGACGAGCTGGCGCTGGTGCACGCCTTTGCCCCCGCCAAGCGCCTGGAAGTCTGGCGCAAGCTGGGCATCATCCCCGGCGGCCCCAACTCTGAGGCGGCCACCGCCCTCTCCAAGGCCATGACCAACGTCAACAACGACGTGGTGGACCTGCTGCTGCACTGCCTGCGCCTGGGCATCGCCAACGAGTACGCCGGGCTGATGGTCATCACCTCCGTCCAGGAGATACTGACGGGCACCGCCAGCCCCAACGAGGGCCCCGTCAACATCGGCATCCTGGATCCGGACGCCGTCAACATCCTGATGCACGGCCATCAGCCGCTGCTGGCCGTCAAGGTGCTGGAGGCCGCCCGCGATTCGGAGCTCCAGGCCCAGGCCCGCGCCGCCGGCGCCAAGAACGGCATCAAGATCTATGGCGCCCTGTGCGAGGGCCAACAGATCTTTAACATCGCCTCCGAGTACAAGGACGTTTTCTTTGGGCAGATCGGCAACTGGATCCAGCAGGAGCTGATCCTGGCCACCGGCGTCGTGGACGTGATGGCCTTTGATTATAACTGCGTCATGCCCACCATCTCGGAGGAGTACGCTCCCCGCTATCACACCAAGCTGGTCTCCACCGACAAGGTGATCCGCCAAGCGGGCGTGGAACGACTCGAGTTCGAGTCGGACAACGCCGCCAAGATCGCCCGCACCCTCCTGCGCTACGGCATCGAGGCCTTTGGGCAGCGCGGCGCCGTGCACGTCCCGCCCCTCAAGGAGACCGCCGTGGCCGGGTTCACCACCGAAAGCGTGGTCAACGCCCTGGGCGGCTCTGTGAAGCCCCTGGCGGACGCCATCGTCAGCGGCCAGATCAAGGGCGTGGCCGCCATCGTGGGCTGCACCACCGTGCGCGAGTACCATTCCGGGCGCCACATCACCGAGCTGGCCCGCGAGCTGATCCAGCGCGACATCCTGGTGCTGGGCGCAGGCTGCTGCAGCAGCGCCATGCAAAACGCCGGGCTCATGTCCGCCGATGCCGCCAGCGAGGCGGGCGCCGGGCTGGAGGCCATCTGCGGCGCCCTGGGCACGCCCCCCTGCCTCTCTTACGGAAGCTGCACCGATATCGGCAAGATCATCGGCACGGCCGTCGCCATCGCCGAGCACCTGGGCGTGGACGTATCCGACCTGCCCGTCGTGGCCTCGGCCCCCGAGTACATGGAGCAAAAGGCCGTCGCCGACGCCTTTACCGCCGTTGCCTTTGGCCTGGCGCTGCACCTGGCCCCCGCGCCCCCGGTGCTGGGCAGCCCCCTCGTCACCCAGATCCTGACCGAGGACGTGGAGGCGCTCACCGGAGGCAAGGTGTTCGTGGCGCTGACGGCCAAGGAGGCGGCGGATGCCATCGAGGCCCATATCCTGGCCAAGCGCCAGGCGCTGGGCATCTAACAAGTGACACCGCGAGGAGCATTATGAAGAGACTCTCGGTACGATTGGAGCGTTGCACCGGCTGCCAGCGCTGCGAGATCGGCTGCATGGCCGAGCACGCGCCTGGCCAGGACTATTATACCGCACGCGCCGCCGCAGCGGCGGCCAAGGCACCCGCGCCCATCACCCGCATCCTGGTGGAATCGGGCGGCGACGGCCGGGCCGTGCCCCTGGTCTGCCGCCATTGCCACGAGGCCCTGTGCGTCAGCGCCTGCATGAGCGGCTGCATGCAAAAGGACCCGAAAACCGGCATCGTGACCAACATGGGCCACGAGCAGCAATGCGTCGGCTGCTGGATGTGCATCATGGCCTGCCCCTATGGCGTGATCACCCCCTCGCAGGATGTGGCCGTCATCGGGGGCAGCCCCTTTGCCCAGGCCATCAAGTGCGATTTCTGCCCCCAGCGCGATACGCCCGCCTGCGTCGAGGTCTGCCCCAACAACGCCATCGAGGTGCTGGATGACTGACCCAGCGCGACAAGGAGGCATCGCATGAAAGCTGTCATCATCGGTGGGAGCGCTGCCGGCATCCAGGCGGCGGAGGAGCTGCGCGGCCTGGAGCCCCAGGCCGAAATCACCGTCATCTCGGACGAGCCCCACTATCCTTACTCCCGTTGCCTGATCTCGCGCCATGTCGAAGGCAAGCTGGCCCCCGAGGGTCTGCGCTTTCGCACGGGCCGTTTTTTCGAGCAGCACGGCATCAACGGCTGGCTGGGCTCGCGCGTCGAGCGCATCAACTCAGAGGGCAAGACGGTGCATCTGGCCGACGGCCGCCAGGCGCCCTATGACCGGCTGCTCATTGCCACAGGCGCACGCCCCTTTGTGCCCGGCATCCCTGGGCTGAAGCAGGGCAACGTGTTCACCTTCCACAGCATGGCCGATGCCGAGGCCATTGTGTCGGCTGCCCAAGACGCCCGGCAGGTCGTCGTCCTGGGGGCGGGCTTTGCCGGGTTGGAGGCCGCCTATGCCCTGGCACGGCGGGGCAAGCAGGTCACCGTCGTGGAGCGCATGGGCCAGATCCTGCCCAACCAGCTCGACTGGACCGGCAGCGCCATCATCCAGAGCGACCTGGAGCGCTCGGGCGTGCGTATCCTGCTGGATAACAGCGTGGCCGCCGTGGAGGGCAGCGACGCCGTATCGTCCGTCGCCCTGACCGACCGCTCCAGCCTGGTGGCCGACATGGTCATCGTGGCCACGGGCACCCGCCCCAACGTGGAGCTGGCCCAGCAGGCCGGGATTGCCACCCAGCGCGGCATCATCGTGGACGCCTATCTGCAGACCTCGGCGCCGGACATCTGGGCCGCGGGCGACGTCATCGAAATAGACGATATCTCGACCGGGCGGCGCCTCTGCTCCGCCACGTGGGTCAACGCCATCCTGCAGGGCAGGTTCGCCGCCTGGAACATGGCGGGCCGCCGCCGCCTCTATACGGACGCCGTGGGCATCCAGAACGCCGTCCAGTTCCACCATGTGCCCGCCATCTCTTTCGGGCAGACCCTGGTGGGCGCCGATTCCGCCGAGGACTTTGAGGTCATGACGCTGCGCCAGGGCCAGGTCTACAAAAAGCTGGTGCTGCAGGACGACATCTTGCGGGGCATGATCTTTGTCGGCGACATCGCCAAGGCCGGCTTTTATGCCGCCCTGATCCGCCACCGCGTGGATCTATCCGCGGTCAAGCAGCGCCTGCTGGATGACGACTTCAGCTATGCGGCGGTGATGGACCTCAACAGCTTTGGGCAAAAGAACCCCTATGCCAACACCGACCCGGCCTGGGAAAGCGACGCCTTTTGGGCGCAGCGCGCCCAGGCGGCCGGAATCATCCGCTAGCGACTGGGCCTCCCAGGGGCCAAAAGCCCCTGGGAGGCGTCTGCTTCCGCGGCGCGGCCCCTTTGACGCCTGACCCCTCGCATGCTACCCTCTTGGGCGCCAGACCGAGCGTGCCCGACGCCAGTGACGCGTGCGCGCGAGCGCCATGGGGCTGCGGGGAGTGTGCAGGCTGGTGACCCATAGTTGGCGGCAAGTAGTCAAGAAGGGACAATGAGGATGCGGCGTGGCTATAGGCGGTTGTGGATACTGGCGATGGTGTCGCTGCTCTTGCTGGCGGCCTGTTCGGGCGGTGCGCCGGAAGAGACACCGACGCAGGAGCCCGCTGCGCCGCCTAGCGCGGTGGCGGGTGCTCAGGTGGACACCCCGACTCCTGCCCCTACCGAAACCCCGGTCCCCCCGACTCCCGCGGCGCCCGGTTCGCCGACGCCGGTGCCCGCAACGCCAACCCAGGATGCGCCAGCCATCGCGCCGACGCTGAAGTCGTTGGAGCCTGCTCCCAATGACTGGGCGGCCTTGGAAGCTTGGCTGGCGGCAGCCTGGCGCGAGGGGCGTAACCCGGCAGCCGTGCGCACGGCGCTGCGGGCCGCAAACTGGCAGGCAACGCCCGATGCATGGCTGGGCAAAGACCTGGACGGCGATCTCCAGGATGAATGGATCCTGCTGTTGGACGATATCACGTTCGACGAGGCCGAGGGTCTGGGCCCCTGGTTTGGCGCGCCGGGCAACCTTTGGGTGGTCAATGGTGACGGGGTGACCTACCGGCACCATGACGGAGTTGATTTGCTCAGCCGTGAGCCGGGCCTCCTGCCGGAGCTGGCAGGTGTGGCCGATCTCACCGGGGATGGGCTGCCCGAGCTGATCGTGATGGACCTGGAATGCGGCGCCCATACCTGCTATGGCTATGTGCGTGTGATCGGCCACGTCGGCGGTGCGATGCGTAATCTGGTGCAAACGACGATACCCGAAAGCGACTGGATCGAGATCTCGTTCCCAGAGGTGCGCGTTCAGGAGGTGGACGGACGACCCACCCTGCAGGTGCACGGCGGGACCATCGGTTCGGTGGGGGCGGGCATCATGCGCAGCTACACCGAGGTGTGGGCCTGGGATGGCGAGGCGATCCGTTGGCAGGAGACGGTGCCGGACCCGACCTCGTACCGGCACTTGATCCTGTACGAGGGGATCAATCGCATGGAGAATGGCGACCTGGAGGGGGCTGTGGCCTTGTTCGAGGAGGTCATCCTGAACCCGGATCTGGAGACCATGCCTTTTGGCAGTGACGATCTCCCAGAGACCGAGGCAGCCATCCGTCAGTTTGCGGTATTTCGGCTGGTGCTGGCCCATCTGCTGCTGGAGGACGCAGGCGAGGCGAAGGCGATGGCGACCTGGCTGGAGCAGAGGGACCCAGGCGCGCCGCTGACGTTGGCGACGCAGCGACTGGTGAGCGAGTGGGCGGGTTCGGACGGCATGGACGCGCTGTGTGCAGCGATCCAGGTCGACCTGGAGGCATCTGCCGAGCCCCCCGGCCCATTGGCGGATCAGGGATATGGCAACCCTAGCCTGACGGCCGAGCATATCTGTCGCCTACCATAACGCTGCCAGGGGGGGCGCGCAACGCCCAGCGGCGCGCCGGCCAGGTCAGGCCTTCTTTGACACATTCGGCTTTGCGCATATACTTCAACAGGTATTGAATTAGCTGCCTGCAGCGGCAGGGAGGCGTCCTTACAGACAGGCGGTTTTGCGCAAGGCCCTAGAGCAAAGGAGTGTCATGTCCAGATTCGAAAAGTACCTGGCCGTTTGGGTGGCTCTGTGCATGTTGGCGGGCATCGCCCTTTCGCAGCTCGTTCCCGGCGTCGCCGATGCCATTGATGGCTGGCAGGTGCGGGGCATCTCGATCCCCATCGGCATCTGCTTGTTCCTGATGATGTATCCGGCGCTGCTGAATCTGCAAGTGTCCGAGCTCAAAAAGCTGCGTCGCGACCCCAAACCCATCGTCCTGAGCCTCTTCTCCAACTGGGTGGTGGCGCCTCTGGTGACCCTCGGCCTCGCAAACCTCTTTTTGCGCGACCATCCCCAGCTCATGGTAGCGGCCATTCTGCTGGGCTCCAGCCCGTGCACGGCCATGGTACTGGTGTGGGGCAAGCTGGCCGATGGCAACCAGGAGCAGAATGTAATCAACACCAGCCTGAATACACTGACCATCATGGTGCTCTATGTGCCGCTGGTGTCTCTGCTGACGGGCATTCAGGGCATACCCATCGATCGGGGATTGTTGGCGCTCTCAGCGGTGGTGTTCATCGGGCTGCCCCTGATCCTGGGCATTGTATCCAAGCGGGTATTGACCCGCGTCAAGGGCGAGGTCTGGTTCAACCAGGTCTATCGCCACGCAGTGGAAAAAGTGGCCATCGCCGCCCTGCTGACCACCCTGGGGGTGCTGTTCTCCCTCAGCGGCGACGTCTTGCTGGGCAACTTTCAGAGTTTGTTGCTCATGTCGGCGCCGCTGCTATTGGGCTTTGCAGTAGTGGTGGGCTATAACCTGCTGATAACCCGCGCAGTGGGCCTGGCCTACCGCGAAGCCATCACCACCGTCTTGATCGGCTCCTCCAGCCATTTCGAGATCGCCATCGCCACCGCTGTGGCGATGTATGGCGTGGGCTCGATGGCGGCCCTGGGCACCACCATGGGCCTCTTTTGGGAAGTGCCGATCATGCTGGGGCTGGTGGCCCTGGGCAAGCGGCTGGGGGCGCGTGGCTTTTGGCGCGGAACCGTGGCTGACGCGCGTATGGCCGAAGGGGCTCCCGCCGAGTAGGCGCCCGCCCATCTCGCGCCATCGTCAGGCGCTGCGCCGCGAGTTCGCCAAACAAAACAGGGGGAAGGCCAACGCCTTCCCCCTGTCGCGCTCCTGCTCCGCTAGGCGATCTCCGGCGTCGCCACCTTGAACTGGCTCATGTACAGCCGGTGGTAGAACCCACCCATATCCAGCAGCTCCTGGTGCGTCCCCCGCTCGATGATCTGCCCATCGTTGATCACCAACACCTGGTCGGCGTTGCGGATGGTGCTCAGCCGGTGGGCGATCACAAAAGCCGTGCGGCCCTCCATCAGCTTGAGCAATGCCTCTTGGATATGCTGCTCGGTGCGGGTGTCAATCGAGCTGGTCGCCTCATCCAGCACCAGGATGCCGGGGTCGGCCAGCATCACCCGGGCGATGGCCAGCAACTGGCGCTGGCCCTGGCTCAGGTTGCCGCCCTGCTCCGAGAGCTTGGTCTCATAGCCATGGGGCAGCCGCCGGATAAAGTGGTCGGCGTTGGCCAACACCGCCGCCTGGATCACCTCTTCATCGGTGGCATCCAGCCTGCCGTAGCGGATGTTCTCCATCACCGTATCGGCAAAGAGCACCGTATCTTGCAGCACGATGCCCAGCTCGCGCCGCAGCGAGTCCATCTGCAGTTCGCGCAGGTCCACGCCGTCAATGCGAATGCTGCCCGAATCAATGTCGTAGAAACGGGTCAGCAGGTTGACCACCGTCGTCTTGCCGGCGCCTGTGGGCCCCACCAGGGCAATGGTCTGGCCCGGTTGGGCGTGAAAGCTCACGTTCTTGAGCACCGGCACGCCCTCGGTGTACGCAAAGCACACCTCCTCGAACGCCACATCCCCGCGCACGTGGTCCAGAGATCGCGCGCCGGGCACATCCTCGGGCTCGGGCAGCTCGTCCATGATCTGGAACACACGCTCGGCTCCGGCCAGCGCCGAGAGCAGCATGTTGTAGAGATTGGCCATCATGTTGAGCGGGCGGCCAAACTGGCGCGCATAGCTGATAAAGCTGGCGATGGTGCCGATGGTGGCATAGCCCGCCAGGGTCAGCCAGCCGCCGGCGCCGGCCACGATGGCGATGCCCGTGTTGTGGATCACGTTCGACATGGGGCCCAGCAGCCCGGCATAGGTCTGGGCAAAGGTGGCTGCGGCCCGATAGGCCTGGTTGGCAACGCCAAACTGCTGGATGGCAGCCTCTTCGCGGCCCATAGATTTGATCACCGGCAGGCCGGTGACGGTCTCTTCGATGACGCCGTTCAGGGCGCCCAGCGTGGCCTGCTGCTCGCGAAAGCCGCGCCGCGTGTAACGGGTGATAAAGCGCGTTAGCCCGGCCATCAGCGGCAGCGTCACCAGGCTCACGAGCCCCAGGCGCCAGTTCAGCGCCAGCATAGTGCTGGCCACCATCACCAGGGTCAGCGCCGAGGAGATGAACTGGGTCACCCCCATCGAAAGGACCGCGCTGATGGTATCCACGTCGTTGGTGAGGCGGCTCATGGTTTCGCCGTGGGTGCGCGTATCAAAGTAGCGCAACGGCAGGGTTTGCAGCTTGTCGAACAGGTCGCGGCGCAGGTGTCGCACCGTGCGCTGCGAGACGCCCGACATCACATACGCCTCGCCATAGTGGATCAAGGCGGCCAGGCTATAGGCGCCCAGCATGAGCAAAGCCGTGCGCATCAGGCCGGGCAGATCGTTTTGCAGGATATTATCATCAATGGCCACCCCCATCAGATAGGGGCCAACCACACCCAGAGCTGAGCTGAACCCCACCAGCACGACCGTCAGGATCAGGGCCGCGCGCTGGGCGCTCAGATAGCGCCAGAGGCGGCGCAGAGTCCCCTTGGGGTTCTCGGCCCGTTCGATGGCCCCCATACCTATCCCCATGGGGCCCCGCCCCATACCGGGGCGGCCCGGCATCGGGCGCGGAGGCCCGGATTGTGTTCGATTGGCAGGACGTTCAGCCATGCGCAACTACTCCATTTCCAAGTTGGGATTCATATATTTCACGATAGATCGGGCTGCTCTGGATCAGTTCACTGTGTGTACCCTGGGCCGCCACGCGGGCGCCCTCCAGCACGATGATGCTATCGGCATTGAGCACCGTGCTGATACGCTGGGCCACCACGATGCGCGTGCAATCCTTCAGGTGCTCTTCCAACGCGCCCTGGATCAATGCCTCGGTCTCTACATCCACCGAGCTGGTGCTATCATCCAGGATCAAGATGGCGGGGCGCATCACCAGCGCCCTGGCGATGGCCAGGCGCTGCTTTTGGCCGCCGGAGACGTTCACACCACGCTGCCCCAGCAGCGTGTCATAGCCATCGGGAAAGGACATGATGAAATCATGGGCCTGGGCCAGCTTGGCCGCCAGGATCACCTCTTCATCGGTGGCCTCGGGGCGCCCGTAGCGCAGGTTCTCGGCAATGGTGCCGCTGAACAAAAAGGGCTCCTGCATGACGATGGCCACCTGGCGGCGCAAGGTCTGTTGCTGGATTTCGCGCACATCCAGGCCGTCCACCATCAGGCGGCCCGCCTTGACATCGTAAAAGCGCGGGATCAGATGGGCCAGGGTGGATTTGCCGGAGCCTGTGGCCCCCAGGATCGCCACCGTCTGGCCGGGCTCGATGGCCAGATCCACTCCGGCCAGCACCGGCTCTTCGCCGTCGCTGCCATAGGAAAAGACCACGCCTTCCAGCGCAACGCGCCCTCGCCCGGAGAGCTCGGCCACGGCCTCGGGCGCGTCCACCACCACGGGCTCGCTATCCAGCACCTCGGTCACGCGCTCGGCGGAGGCTTGGGCCCGCGAGACGCGGGTTAGCAGCATGCCCACCATCATCAACGACATGAGGGTGGTGGTGAGATAGTTGATCGAGGCCATGATCTGCCCCACCTGAGAGCCTCCACGGGTGACATCCACACCGCCAAACCAGATCACGCCCACGATGCCCAGGTTGAGGGACATCATCAGGAATGGGCCAAAGAGGGCCACGGTACGTTCGGCGCGGATCGAGCGGGCGGTGAGGTCCTCATTGGCGCCCGCAAAGCGTTTGCGCTCGTGATTCTGGCGCACAAAGGCCTTGATCACCCGCACGCTGGCCAGGTTCTCCTGCACAACGGTATTGATGCCATCAATGGCCTTTTGCACAGCGGTAAAGAGGGCATGGGCATACTTGATGACGATCGTAAGGCCCACCAGCACGATGGGCACCAGCGCCAGCAAGAGCAGGGCCAGGCGCGGGCTGGTGATGATCATCATCGTCAGGCTGCCCACCAGCATCAGTGGGGAGCGCACCAGAATGCGCAAGGTGATCATCACGACCTCTTGGATCTGGGTGACATCGTTGGTCAGCCGGGTCACCAGCTCGCCGGTGCCCAGCGCATCCAGATTGCCAAAGGAGAGCGATTGGATCTTGCGGTACAGGTCTTCGCGCAGGTCGGCCCCATAGCTTTGGGCCGCGCGCACGCCCAACACACAGTTGCCCACCCCGCCGATCATCCCCACCAGGGCCAGGCCGATCATCAGCGCGCCGGTGCGCAAAACGATGCCCATATCGAGCTGGGCAATGCCCACATCCACGATATGCTGCATGAGCCGGGGCTGGGCCAGGTCCATGGCCACTTCGAGCAGCATCAGGAACGGAGCGATGAGCGCCTCTCTCCAATAAGGGCGCAGGTACGGCAAGAGCCGTCGGATCAGTTGCATACTTCCTCCAGTAGGTCTCCTTGTGATTCGCAGTTTCGGTTCAATTGGACGAGTCGCCGTTGGCTCGTGATAGGTTGTCACGTACGCGGGCCATCAGTTCGCGCAGCGTCTCCTGCTCCTCCCCCGAAAGGCCGTCGAAAGCCTCGTTCTCCAGGGTCTGCCACATATCGGCGACCCGCTGGCGAACGACGCGGCCATGCTCGGTGAGGTAGACCCGCGAGACGCGCTGGTCATCCGGATCGGGCTCCCGGTGCACAAACCCCGAGTCCTCCATGCGTTGCAGCATCTTGGTGATGGTGGCCGGAGTGACGTGCATACGAGCGGCCAGTTCGGAATGGGCCAGGCCCTCTTCTGCCCACAGCACACTCAACAGAAAAGGCTGCCCGCGATGCAACCCAATGGAACTGAACAGCGTTTGAGAGCGCGTGTGGTGCAAGCGACAGACCTGGGGCACCAGATGGCTAAGGGGCGTGTTGCTATCGGTTTCTGACATAGAGCTCCTTTTACTTAGCTAGCAGATCATCAGTCAGCTAAATAGTAGTAGCGTTGCCTTGGCCTGTCAAATCGCCGGTCGTCATGTTGCGTGTGTCGACAGCGGGGCGCGGGCATGGTACCATACAGGCCAGACGGCAACATCGAGGCGGCCAGGCCGCCTGTTCTTAGGAGAGCACCCATGACCATCGAACCAGAACAAGCCATGCAGGAGACGTATGACGTCTTGATCATCGGCGCGGGGCCGGCCGGCTCTACCGCCGCCATCTATACGGCGCGGGCCGGCCTGCGCACCCTGGTCATACACCGGGGCGCGGGCACCGGCGCCGCCTCCTTGGCCGAACGCATCGTCAACTATCCCGGCATCCCGGAAGAGATCACCGGAGACGAGCTGGTGCGGCGCATGCACGCCCAGGCCCAGGGCTTTGGCGCCCACTTTGTGCAGGATTCCATCGTTGCATCGGATTTGCGTAGCGAACCCAAGTCGGCCAGCGGCAACCAGGGCTACTATCAGGGGCGGGCCGTCATCATCGCCACCGGCTCGATGGGGCGCGGCGAACAGGCGCCCGGCGAGGAGCGGCTGGTGGGGCGCGGCGTCTCGTACTGCGCCACCTGCGACGGCGCCTTTTTCCGCGATGAGATCGTGGCCGTGGCAGGCAACCACAACGAGGCGGTGGAAGAGGCGCTCTTTCTCACCCGCTTTGCCAGCCATGTCCACCTGCTGGCCCAAACCCCCGAGCTGCGGGCCGACCCGCACCTGAACGAGGAGATCGGCGCACACCCCAAGGTGACGGTACACCTGGCCACGCGCCTTGTCGAGGTGCTGGGCGAGGACGAGGTCACGGGCGTGCGCATCCGGCCTCGCGGCGAAGAGGAGCAGGCGCTCGCTGTGAGCGGGGTGTTCATCTACTTGCAGGGGCGCCTGCCCATCACCGGCTTTGTGGGCGACCAGATCGCCCGCAGCGAGGGGGGCTGCCTACAGGTGGACGCGATGATGCAGACCCACATCCCCGGCGTTTTCGCCGTGGGCGACCTGCTGTGCAACCACCTCAAGCAGCTCGTGGTGGCCGCCGGAGATGGGGCCATCGCCGCCCGGGCCGTGGAGCGATTCCTTTCGGGGCGCGAGCGCCTGCAGCCGGACTGGCACTGACGCCCATGCCACAGCCGGACATCATCCTGGCCTCGGAATCGCCTCGTCGGCGCGAGCTGCTGGCGGCGCTGGGGCTGGCCTTTGCCGTGCGGCCCGCCGTCGTGGACGAAGCGCCGCTACCCGGCGAAACGCCCGAGGCGCTGGCCCTGCGCCTGAGCCGCGCCAAGGCCGCCGTCGTAGCCCAGGATGCGCCTGATGCCCTGGTGATCGCGGCGGATACGGTGGTCGCTCTGGGAGAGGCCATGCTGGGCAAGCCGGCCTCGCCTGACGAGGCGCTAGAGATGTTGCGCCGGTTGCGGGGGCGCAGCCACCGGGTGCTGACCGGGCTTGCGGTGCGCCATGCCGCCTCTGGCCAAGGACGCACGGCGCTGGCTAGCACCCAGGTGCTCATGCGGGACTATACCGAGGCAGAGATGCTAGCCTATGCAGACAGCGGCGACCCGCTGGACAAGGCGGGGGGCTATGCCATCCAGAATCGGCGTTTTGCGCCGGTGGCCCGCCTGGATGACTGCTACGCCAACGTCGTGGGGCTGCCCTTGTGCCTCCTGTACCGGGTGTTGACCCGCTGGGGCTTCGAGATGCGCCATCCCCTGGATGTTTGCCCCTGGCCGCTGGAGCACGGCGGCTGCGACTGGGCAGAGGCAATCCTGGCGAGCGCAGATGAGCCGCCTCTGGAACCACAATGATCGAGGAGCAAGGCCAATGACTGACGCCAACTACCGAGGCATTTTCGTCATCGCCAACACCCCCTTTGACAATGAGGGTAACCTGCTGTGGGACGACCTGGAGCGCACCTTTGATTGGGTGATCCGCGCCGGGGCCCACGGCCTGGTATGGCCGGTGATGGCCAGCGAGTTTACGGCGCTGGCCTTTCCCGAGCGCGTCGAGGGCATGCGGCGGGCCGTGGACGTGGCCGCCGGACGGGTGCCCGTGGTGATCGGCGTGGCCGATACCAGCCTGGCCGGGGCGGTGGCCCTGGCCGAGGCCGCCGCCCGCGCCGGCGCCGATGCGGTGATCGCCATGCCCCCCTGGGCCACCAAGCTGGGCAGCCATGCCTTGATCGAGGCCTACTACCGGGCCATCGCCGAAGCCGCGGGGCTGCCCGTGTTCATCCAGAACGTCAGCCCGCCCCTGGGCTCCAACCTGCCGGGCAGCTTTGTGGTGGAGCTGTGCGAGCGCATCCCCCTGGTGCAGTATCTCAAAGAGGAAAAGGATCCCAAGGGACAGGCCCTGAGCGAGGTGCTGGCCCCCCACAGCCCGGCGGTCAAGGGGGTCTTTTCCGGTAGCCAGTGTGGCTATATCATCGCCGACTATGCGCGCGGCGTGTGCGGCTCGATGCCCGGCGCCCACATGGCCGATGTGGATGTCCGCATCTGGGAACTGCTAGAGATGGGCGAGATCGAGGCCGCGCGCCAGATCCACAAGGACAAGATGGTGCTGGAGAGCACGGTCAGCAGCCTGCGGGGCGGCTGGCTCTCGGCCAAGGAGGTGCTGCGGCGGCGCGGCGTGGTCTCGTGCGCGGCCATCCGCAACCAGGGGCCGCTGGTGCTGGACGAGGTGGACGAGGCCCAGTTGGCCTATGCCCTGGATCTGGTATCCAAGTATTTTGCTCTGTAGGAGGGGCCCATGATCGGGATTGATCTGGACGGCAAGCGGGCCCTGTTGACCGGCGGCGCCAGGGGCTTGGGGCGCGCCTGCGCCTTGCGGCTGGCCGAGGCGGGCGCACTGGTGGCCGTGGTGGATATTGACCTGGAGGGCGCCGGAGAGACGGCCAATGCCTGCGGCGGGCTGGCGTTCCATTGCGATCTGAGCGATCCCGGGGCGATCCTGGCGATGGCCGCCCAGGTGCAGGCCGCCATCGGCGATCTGGACATCTTGATCAACAACGCGGGCATCGTGGCCTATGCCCGGGGCGTCGCCGGGTTCAGCCTGGAGGAATGGGATCGGGTGCTGGATGTGAACCTGCGCGGGACGGTCTGGGTGTGCCGGGCGTTCGTCGAGGGCCTCAAGCGCCGCCGCGATAGCCGCGTCATCAACTTTTCCTCGCTGGCGGCGCGGGTGGGCGGCATCGAGGCGGGCATGCACTATGCCGCCTCCAAGGCGGGTCTGATCGGCGTGACGCGCACCCTGGCCAAAGAGTGCGGCCCCTATGGCATCACGGTCAACGCCATCGCGCCGGGGATCATCGGCAGCGAGACGGTGCTGGGCCTGCTGGATGGGCGCGAGAGCGAGTTCGCCCAGCAGGCGTTGCTGCGGCGCATCGGGACGCCCGAGGACGTGGCCAACGCCGTGCTCTTTTTGGCCTCGCCCTTGGCCAGCTATATCACCGGCGTGGTGTTGGATATCAACGGCGGTATGTACATGGGCTGAGCCGGGGAGAGGAATCATGTTCGACCTGGGGCTACAAGGACGGGTGGCGTTGGTGACGGGCGCACAGCATGGGATCGGCGCGGCCACGGCCCACGCCCTGGCCGCCCAGGGGGCGCGGGTGTTCATCCACTACTGGCGGCTCGACCCGCGAGGGCACGACATCTCGCCGCAAGAGGCGCAGGCGGCCCAAGAGCCGGGGCTGGCCTACTATCACGGGCGGCGGGCCGAGAATGCCGATGCGCTGCTGGCCGAGATCCGCACGGCCGGGGGCGTGGCCGAGGCCTGGGAGTGCGACCTGACCAACGCCGCCAACGCGCCTCGCCTGTTCGACCGGGCAGAGGCCGCCCTGGGGCCGGTGGAGATCCTGGTGAACAATGCCGCCCATTACGAACCCCAGGACACCATCCACGATCTGACGGCGGGCGTGTTCGACCGCACTTTTGGCGTCAACGCCCGCGCCACGGCGCTGTTGATAGCGGCGTTTGTGGCGCGCCACCGGGCGCGGGGCGCAACCTGGGGCCGCATCGTGAACCTGAGCACCGACGCCGCCCAGGTCTTTGCGGGCCAGATCACCTATGGCGCCAGCAAAGCGGCAGTGGAGGCGTTCACCCGCAGCGTCGCCATCGAGGCGGCGCCCCTGGGCATCACGGTCAACGCCGTGGCCCCCGGCCCCACCCAGAGCGGCTGGCTGGACGCCCAGGCCGAGGCCCGCCTGCTGGATGCGATCCCCGCCGGCAGGCTGGGCACGCCGGAAGACATCGCCGAGACCATCCTCTTTCTGGCCTCAGAACGGGCCTCCTGGCTGACGGGCCAGGTGATCAAGGTCTCGGGAGGCCATTGCCTGTAAAAAGACCCCGGGCGGCCCGGAAGGGGTTGCGCCCTGCGATGATCCGGCTAGAATGCCGGTGAGAGTGCGGCCCCTCGGTCATGGCCACGCTCAAGGAGGGTTCGGATGGCAAAGCGGCGGCGCACCAACACCGGCATCCCAGGATTGTCTTCTTGGTGGAAGCGCGCCCTGGGCGCGACCCGCGCGCACCAGCGCCTGGCCAGGGCGACGGGCATCCCCACCACGCGGGCGGGTATACAGCGCAAGGTCGGTCGCATTCTCACCGGGGGCGGAGGCCGCCGCGCCGGGGCCACTGCCCGCTCCGGCTGCGGATGCCTCTTGTTGGCCGCCGTCGCTTCTGCGCTGCTCACCCTAACGCTGCTGGGGTGCGCCGGTGATGGCGCAACCCTCTCGCTCACGGCCACCGCGCCCGCCACGCCGACGGCCACCGCATCGGCAACGCCGACAGCCCCACCAACGGAGACGGCCACGCCGACGCCCGCGCCGACCGACACGGCCTCGCCGACACCCACCGCCACGCCATCGCCAACCCGGACGGCCACCCGCACGCCCAGCCCCACGGCCACAGAGACCGCGTTGCCCACCGAGACGCCCACGCCGACAGAGACGCCTGCGCCGACGACAACCGCCACCCCCACGCCTGTGCCTGCCACGCCCACAGTGCCCGTCACAGACGATTGCCCCTACATCGGCAACCGGAACACGGGGGTGTTTCACAGGGCCGGGTGCAGCAGCGTGCGGCAGATGGCCGAGCACAACAAGGTCTGCCTACCCTCGCGCGAAGAGGCGATCCACCAGGGCTACCGGCCCTGCCAGCGCTGCAACCCGTAAGCGCAAGCGGAGCCACGATAGCTCGACGCGGGCGAGACGCCCGCGCTCCGGGACAATGAAAAAGAGGGGGCTTGGCGCCCCCTCTTGCGGCTGAGATGTGCGGCTCTAGCCCAGGTCCAGCTCGACGCGGGATTCGATGGCGTCGTCGTTGAGCTCTGTGCTCATGCCGGGCGCCGTGGGCAACTCGATATAGCCGTTCTTGGGCTCGATCTCGTAGGTCAGGAAGGCCTGGCTCACCTTGCCATGCTGGATCAGCCATTCTTGCATCGGGCAGGTGGTGATATCGCGCGAGGCGATCAGTTGGGTCGAGGGCATGGCCCCGTGGTGCGGGATGAGCGGGATGCCATAGGACGAGCACAAGGCCGCGATCTTGATCATCTCGCTGATGCCGCCCGCCCAGGTGGGATCGGCCTGCATCACGTCCACCGCGCCCGCGTCCAGCAGGGCCTTGATGCCCCAGCGGGTATACTCGTGCTCGCCGCCCGAGATGGCGATGCCCTTGACCTCGCGGCGGATCTCGGCGTACTGGGGGATCATGTCCGGCATCACCGGCTCCTCGATCCACCAGGGACGATACTCTTGCATGCGCTCGGCCATCATAATGGTATAGGGCACACTCCAACTGCTCCAGGCGTCGAACATGATCTCCACATCCGGTCCCACAGCCTCGCGGATCGTGCGCACCAACTCAAGGTTCTTGCGCGCGCCCTCCTCGCCCTCGGTGGGGTCGTGGCGGAAGAACCACTTGGTGGCTTTGTATCCGGCGGCCACCACCTCTTGGGCGCGTTGGGCCGCCAGCTCGGGCTCGATGGAATGCCCCAACATAGAGGCATAGGCCGGGATGCGGTCGCGGCTGGGGCCGCCCAGCAGCTCATAGACCGGCGCGCCCAGCAGCTTGCCCTTGAGGTCCCACAGCGCCAGGTCCACGGCGCTGATGGCCATCATGGCCTCGCCCTTGCGCCCGTGGATCGCCTGGCGATACATCTTGTCCCAAATGCGCTCGATGGCGTGGGGGTTCTCGCCGATCACGATCCGAGCGAACTGGCCCATGACAGCGCGCCCCAGGCTCTCGTTGATGGGCCCGTACATGCCGCTCACGCCCTGGTCGCAATCAATGAACATGAATATCTGCGAAAGCCTGTAAGGGGGCTTGCCATCGGGCCCGCCGCGCATGGCCCAACCGGCCCCAATGGCGCGGAACTCGGGATAGATGTCCAGGGGACGCACCAAGCGCTCCTCTTGCATCGGCCCGTGATAGTCCCACATGCCCTCGACCTGCACGAAACGAATCCCTGTGATCTTCATGCCGCTCCTCTCATAGCAGACGACAGCTCATAGACAACAAGCGACGAGGGAGCCGGACTGCGGCTCCCTCGTGGTCAATCTGGGGTTAGCTCAAACCCATCGCATTCAGGTTGCGATAGCTGATGGCCAGCGACTCGAATGGGTCGCGCTCATAGCAACGATCCTGCTCGACGCAGTACCACTCGACGCCCGCCTCTTCAGCCGCCTCCAGGATGGCAGGCCAGTTCAGGTTGCCCTCGCCGATCTCGGCAAAGCGCTGCTCGCGCTGGGGTGTGACGGCCATGTCCTTGAGGTGCAACAGCGGCTGGCGGCCGGCGCAGCGGCGCACCCAGTAGGCCGGGTCGGCGCCGCCCGCCTGCACCCAGTAGGTATCAATCTCGAGCTTCAAATGCGCCGGGTTGCTCTGCTCCACCAGCATCTCGAACCAGGTCTTTTCGCCCCACTTGGCGAACTCGTGGTTGTGGTTGTGGTAGGAAAAGTCCATGCCCACCTCGGCCAGGCGCTCGGCCACGGGCCCCAGCTCGGCCAGGAACTTGACCACGCCCTCGGCCCCCTCGTACCCGCGAAAGATGCCGCCGATGGCCGGATGCGCGCACTCCCAGAGCTGGTGCTCCTCGATGATGCCCTCCAGGTCGGTCAGGAAGCGATCCCAGTTCATGTGGCTGGATGCGATGGTCAGGCCGTTGGCCTTGCAGATCTGGGCGACCTGCTGGGGCGACACATCGCCAAAGCCCGAGACCTGCACCGCCTTGTAGCCGATGGTGGCCACCTTTTCCAGGCTGCGCTTGACCCCCTCCAGGTCCTGGCAGAACTCGCGCACGGTGTATAGCTGTGCTACGACCACGTTCTCTTTCATCTTGGCCTCCACGTCATGGTGATTCCTGGCCGCGCCCATCGCGGCCCATGCATCAATCCCCGATGGCACCAGCGTACCACAAGCCGGCAAGCGCGACAAGGGCGTTTTGGACAAGACTCTGGCGGCAACTGTTCAGAATTGGGGGAACGAGTTCCTAGTTGACCAGGAAGTGATGCCAATATCCTGCAGACGGTGAGCACACAGCCTCGCTATGGACGCATACATGCGTCTGGCGTCAGTTTTGCCTATACGTGTGTAATGTATTTTTCTATGGTTTTATAGTAGAGGCGGCATGCCGCGCCCCTACAAGGCGGGCGAGACGCCCGCCCTCCACGGTTCGCCGCCGCCGTCCCCAACGTGTTGGCCTCTTTCCCCCAAGTCTGAACTGATACCTCTGGCGTGAAAACGTGTGGACGTTCGCACGCCGTTTTGCTCAGGGCGTAAGGCGATTGAGGCCGCGATGGAGAAAGGTGACCTCGCGCAGGCTGGGCTGCTCCAGCAGGAGCATCAGCATGCGCCCCAGGCCGAACCCCAGGCCGCCGTGGGGCGGGCAGCCGTAGCGGAAGAAATCGAGGTAAAAGCGCAGCGGCTCTAGCGAGAGGCCCTTTTCCAGCGCCTGGGCCTGTAACACGTCGTAGCGATGCTCGCGCTGGGCGCCGGTGGTGATTTCGACGCCCTTCCAGAGCAGGTCGAAACTGCGGGTCAGGGTGGGGTCATCGGGGTGGCGCATGTGGTAAAAGGGGCGCACCGAGATCGGATAGTCGGTGATGAACACAAAGGCGTGCCCATGCTCGCGGCGCATGGCCTCGGCGACCACGCGCTCACCGCCGGGGTCCAGGTCGTCGGAGCGGCTATCGGCCGGCGGGGTATAGCCCGCCTGGCGCAGCAGTGCCTGGGCCTCGGCCATGGTCAGCCGGGGAAAGGGAAGCTTGGGCGCGACGACCGCCACGCCATACTGCTCGGCGATGGCGTCGCCGTGGGTGGCCTGCACAGCCGCCAGCACATGCCGGAGCCAGCGCTCCTCGAGGGCCATCACGTCCTCGTGCGAAGAGATCCAGGACATCTCCATATCTACGCTGGTAAACTCGGCGGCGTGGCGCGTGGTTTGGGAGGGATCGGCGCGAAAGACCGGCCCGATCTCGAACACACGCTCCAGCCCAGCGGCCATGGCCATCTGCTTGTAGAACTGGGGCGATTGGGCCAGATAGGCCGTCTGCCCGAAATAGTCGAGCGAAAAGAGCTCGGCGCCCGATTCGCTGGGGCTGCCCATGATCTTGGGCGAGTGGATCTCGCAAAAGCCCTCCGCGACCCAGAAAGAGCGCATGGCGTGCTCTGCGGTGGTCTGCACATCGAACAGGAGCTGGTAGCGGGGCTGGCGCAGATCGAGAAAGCGCCAGTCCAGCCGCTTGGAGGCCAGGGTCTCGGTGCGACCCCAGACGTCAATGGGCAGCTCGGCCTCGGCCAACGACTCGACGACCAGCTCTTGGCAATAGAGTTCGACGCCGCCCAGGCGCACCCGGGGGTTGGCCGCCGCCAGACCCGTGATCGTCACCGCCGACTCGCGGGTGAGGCTCGCCACCAGGGCATTCAGCGCCGCATTGGCGTCGTTGCGCTCGACAACCACCTGCACCTGGCCGGTGCGGTCGCGCACCACCAGGAATTGCACGGCCTTTTGATCGCGTACGGCATGGACAAAGCCCTGTATGCAGACCTGCTGGCCGATACGTTCGGGAATCTGTGCAATGGTTGTGCGTTCCACGGGCGCCGCCTCCTGGGTGCTGTGCCTGACGTGGCGAACATTCTAGCAGAAGGCGAGGCGGCGGCCAAGCGAGCGGTCGGGTCGCGCATTCCCTGCAAAGCGGTGCGCCTATACCATTGGCGGATCGCCGTCGGTCGAGATGCCTGCGGCTGCGAGGAGGTGTTGGCGCAGGAACCTTGTGGAGAGAGCACCCGTCACATGGCCCTTTTCCAGGACGCGGACCGAGCGTCCGCCATAGCAGCGCGCCTGCCGCTCATAGTCAATATAGCGATCATGGCGGGCCAGCACCGGATAGCTCTTGGTCAGATCTGCCCGGGAAAAGGCGTCCTCAAAGTTGAGCGCGCGGCGCAGGTCGTGGGCGGATCGCTCGTCCTGGATCGCCACCAGCTTGCGATAGATGGTATCCAGCAGTACGGCGTCCATGGCAGCCCCGGCCAGCAGAGGCGTATAGGCATCGGCGGAGCCATAGTGGGCGTGGTGCAAATTGGCGATGAACCCACCCAGGCTGGTGCCTGAGACCACCACCGGCCCGGCGCCTTGATCGTGCAGGCGCCGCACCAGTTCCTCGACCAGCCGCGCCGACGTAGCCATCATGGCGACATAGTTCTCCAGCCGGGCGATGCTGGCGGCGAAATCGCGGAACGAGCGGTTGAACGGTGCACGTAGCACGATCAGATTGGCCGGTATCTCGACCTTGCGGAACGGCAGGATGTAGCGAAAACTCATGTCGTAAGGATTCTCGCTGGTGCCGTGGTGATAGAGAATGGTGGCGTGGCCCGGGCCGCGCCACTGGGCCACGCGAAAGGCGGGGTCCACCTCGCCCGCCAGCGAGCGCCCGCGCACCTCATAGAGCCCCACGCCCACGATGGGGGGCACGTCTAGCTCGATGGCGGCCAGATGCGCGGGCATGTCGGCGCTGGAGTGGTCGTCGCGAAAATAGCGCGTCTTGGCCAGCATGGCCAGCGAGCTATAGACGGTGAGATCATCCAGCAGGCTGTGGATGTTCATTTGGTCTGGCTCCTTGTGTTGCCAGCGGTCGCCCAGATCATGCGGCCCCGTCGGCGGCATAGCGCAAGCCGATCTGGGCGCGGATGGCGTCCATGGTCTCGGCGATGCCCAGCGATAGGGCGAGAGGCATCACGGGGCTCTCCAGCCGTCCGGCAGCGATATCTTGCATGACCTCGGCGATCATCCACGACTTTTCGTGGCTGCTCAAGGGGCCCGCATAGAGCTGCTCGGCCTCCGTGTCCTGAAAACGGGTCTCCTCCTGGCCCACGGTGAGGATGGCGGTGCGTGGCCCGCCCCACCAGGCGGGCAGCATGGTGATGCGCCCCTCGGTGCCCTGGATCACGGCGTCGTTGCGCTGGGCCGTGCGGATCGCAGAAGAGAGGACGGCCAGCTTGTCGCCCGGGTAGCGCAGGATCATCGCCTCTTGCTCATCCACGCCGGTCTCGCCCAGGGCGCCCGAGGCCAGCACCTGCTGGGGCGCGCCGAGTAGCTGGTGGGCCAGGCTGACGGCATAGCAGCCGATGTCCAGCAGGGCGCCGCCGCCCAGGGCCTTGTCGAACAGGCGGTTGGCGGGATCCAGCTTATTGCGGCCGCCGCAACTGGCCCAGAGCATGCGCACCTCGCCGATGCGCCCCTCCTCGATCCAGCGGCGCACCTGGCGCAGCATGGGGCTCCAATACGTGAAAAAGGCCTCGGCCAGATAGCGGCCGCTTAGGCGGGCGCAGGCGACCATCTCGCGCACCTCGCCTGCATTCATAGCCATCGGCTTTTCGCAGAGCACATGCTTGCCATGCTCCAGGCAGAGGATCGTATGCTCCTTGTGCCAGGGGTGCGGCGTGGCGACGTACACCACCTGCACGTCAGGGTCTTGGACTAGCTCCAGATAGCTGCCATAGCTCCGGTCAAAGCCGAAACGCTCGGCAAAGGCGGCGGCGCGGGCGGCATCGCGCGAGCCCACAGCCACCCTTCGGACGCCCGGCAGGTTCATCAATGGCCCCTGGGTGGTGAGGGTGGCGATGCGCCCCGGCCCCAGGATGCCCCAACCGATCTCTTGCATGGTGGCTCCTTCCTTTTGTGCCAAGCAGGCCTACCGATACAACCTAACAGGCCCATTGTGAGAATGCGTATCCAGCAGCCCAATCCAGGCTGGCGCCGTCCCCCGCCGGCGAGGAGTAGCCTAACTTGCTTGCTACTCCCTAGGCCGTTGCCCGATCCGACGGCAGCGTTAGGTGATAGACCACAAATGCCGGACCAGCCCCCTGTCGCGCGCGCACACGGTATCCGCAGCGCTCATAGAAGACACGGTTCCCCTCACCGACCGTATAGGTGTAAATGCCCCGAGATCTCATCTGGCCGCCTTGCCCCGTTTGGAGCGCGGCCAGCAGCATACGCCCGATCCCGCGCCCCTGCTGCCCCGGGGCCACGGCAAGCCATTCGAGCAGATCGTTCCCCTCGCTCAGGCCAGGGGGCGTCTGAATGGCTCTGCCCGCAGCGATCAAGTTGCGCCACCGCAGATGGGCAGCCAATCGTACAAGGCCAGGCATGTGAGGCAACATGCCTCGCATGCGCACCAAGAACGAGGCTCGCGCAGGCCCGCCACTCCGCGCCAGGGCGGCCACGCCCACAACGGCGTCATCCCGCATGGCCACCAGGATCGTGCTGCCTTGAGCATACGAGCGGATGAGTGAGAGCGTCATGGCGTGCGCAAAGGATCGGCGAGCTTGAGGGGTGGCAAGATCGAGGATATGGTTGGTGGACGCCTCATCCTGGAAGGCATCCGCCAACACCTGGCCTGCTGTGGAAAGGTGCTCAGGCCCGGCTGCTGCAATGCGGATCGGCTCGGGCGGGGTCTGCTCGGGCACTCGCTCCTCCTTGCTGCGGCTGCTACATAGACAACACCGCAGTCGCTCTACCATTGGGTCAAGCCACTGCATTCGGGTTCTGGCCTCAACCGCCAGGGCCTGCCAGATCTTGTAACCCGGCAGGCCCTGGCGTAACAGCGTGGCGCGTTCGGGCGCCTACTTTTTGGGGAGGTACTGGACCGCCCAGCCGACGCCCAGCTCGTGGAGCTTGGCGGCGCCGGGGACGCCCGTCTCGCGATCCCACCCCATCATCTCGTAATAGGTGTGCACGGCCTCGCGCAGTTCCTCGCGGTCAATGCCGCCCTCGGCCAGCGCGCCGCCCTTGGTGGGGCCATAGCTGCGCTCCGAAAGGCGATCATCCTCCACGGTGAGCCCCTCGCGCATGTTAAAGGCGCGCGCCAGGTTTAGCGCCCGCTCGCCCACCTTGAGCAGCTCATACTCGGTGCAATCCCAGCCGGTGGCGGCGTTGACCATGTCGGTCAGCTCGCGCAGGCTCCAGCCGGGGAAATTGCACATGGTCAGGCAGTTGGGCATCACCGACGAGATGGTGTTCATCATAAAGGCGTGCACCTTGGCGGGGCCCAGGTCGGCCAGGGGGATCGGCTCCAGCACGCCATAGCGGCGCAGCCCGCCCGCCAAAAAGCCCTCTTCAGTAGCGTTCATCAGGCCCGTATCGTGCAGCGAGTGGCAGTGGTCCGCGCCCGTGGGCGAGACGGCATAGCCAATGGCCAGACCGCGCTTGAGCCGGGGCTCGTGCATGGGGAATGCCTGTCCCTTGGTGTGCACGGCATAGGTCCAGGCGTCGCCGCCCAACCGCTCCGCGACGGTGTCCATACCCTCGGCCAGCAGATCGCCCAGCCCCTCGCGCTTGCCGATCTTTTCGATCATGGCCACCATCGCATCGCCATTGCCAAAGCGCAGGTCAATGCCGTCGGTGTCCTCCAGGGTCAGGAGGCCATTCTCAAAGGCCTCCATCGCCAGGGCGATGGTGACGCCGGCGCCGATGGTATCCAGCGAGTAGGCGTTGCAGAGCTGGTTGCCGATAGAGACGGCCACCACATCGCCGACGCCGCAGGTGGAGCCCAGGGAGCCCAGGGTCTCGTACTCGGGTCCGCCATAGTCGGAATCCACGCCCTCGGCTGCCACGACCTTTTTGCAGCGCACGGCGCAGGCAAAGCAGGCCTCCATGCCGGTTCCGATCTTGTTCATGATGAAACTGAGATCGCCGATCGCTTCCCACTCGCCATCGCGAAAGTTGTTGACGGGCAGGTTGCCCTGCAACAGGCCATCGGTCAGGTCGCCGCCGCCGGTGCCCCATTTGGAGAGGCCGGCGGAGCGGGTGCCCGCGCGCACCTCTTCGGCGGCCCGGCGGGCCATGGCGCGGATGGTGTCGGCGTCCACGCCATCCAGGTTGGTGGTGCCGCGCACGGCCACGGCCTTGAGCATCTTGGAGCCCATGACGGCGCCCATGCCGGTGCGTCCGGCGGCGTCTTTGAGCTCGTTCATCACGCAGGCATACTTGACCATGTTTTCACCGCCCGGGCCGATCATGGCCATGCGGATGCGTCGGTCGTCCAGTTCCTCCTGGATCGCCTCCATGGTCTCTTTGGTGGTCAGGCCCCACAGGTGCGAGGCATCGCGGATCTCCACCTCGCCATCCTTGATCCAGAGATAGACGGGGTGATCCGAGGCGCCCTCGACGATGACGGCGTCAAAGCCGGCGCGCTTGAGCTCGTTGGGAAAGAAACCGCCCACCTCGCCCACGCCAAAGCCGCCGGTGAGGGGCGACTTGGCGCCCACGGCATTGCGCGAGGCGCCGCTGACGGCCAGGCCGGTGAGCACGCCAGGCGCAAAGACGAGCTTGTTCTCGGGGCCCAAGGGATCGGCGCCTTGGGGCACCTCCTTCAGGAGCACGTCGGCGATGATGTTCCAGCCGCCCATGTACCTGCGAAAGTACAGGGGACCGGGCTCATCCACGGTAATGGCGCCGGTGCTCAGGTTGACGCGCAGGATCTTGTTGTGAAACGAGCGAACCATGCAATGTCCTCCTCTTGTTGCGTTGGCGCGCCCCCGCGCGCCCCCTCTCCGTAGACGTACAAGGCTAGTCTATCCGAAAGAGAATCGCCGCGCAAGTGCAAAGCGTGCGGACGTGAGAGCGTGTGCGCGCTCCAACCCAACGCGCACACGCTCTCACGTCGCGTAATCGCGCGCCGCCAATGCTGTTTGCGAGACATCAATATCGCGAGTTTTCTGGAATCTGCTATCAAAACTATTGACATTTCAGCAATCTTTTTGTATACTGCCCAACGAAAGGAGGTACGATGCGCAAGATTTTGGAAGCCTGTCCGAGTTGTAGCGGCGATCTGGTGGTAACCGAGATGCGCTGCCCCGCGTGCGAGACCCTCATCCGCGGACAATGGGAGCCCTGCCGGTTCTGCCGGCTGGACCCCAAGACCCTCGCCTTTATCGAGGCGTTTGTGCGCAACCGCGGCAACCTCAAAGAGATGGAGCGCGAGATGTCCGAATCGTACTGGACACTGCGCGCCCAGCTCAACGAGGTGATCGAGGCCCTGGGCCTGGAAGGCGAGCCGGCGCCCCCCAGCGACCCCATTGCGGAATTGCGCAGGCAGATTCTGCAACAAGTCCAGTCCGGCATCGTAGAGGTATCTGAGGCCGCCCGGCAACTGGCCAGCCTCAAGCGTAGCGAAGAAGAGGAAGCATCATGACCGACCGAACCGAATCCCGTAACTTTGAGGCGGAGCAGCTCGAGATCCTGGCTCTGGTAGCCGAGCACAAGCTGAGCATCGCCGAGGCCAACCGCCTGCTGTCGGCCTTGGAGCAAGAGGCCGCCCAACAGCGCGGCCAGGCCGCCCCGGCCCAGCCCGCAGAGCGCGCCACCCGGCCCCTGGCCGCGCCCGAGGCGCCCCCCCGGCCCGAGCGCCCCACCACGATCTTGAGTGAGGCCACGGTCCCTTTTGGTCTGGACGAGGAACCCCCCGCCGCGCCTCGTCCCGATAGAGACGAGCGGGAACCCTTTGGGCTGGATGACGAGCAGCCCGACCGGGAGCGGCGCGACTTTCGCGGCGCCGACCTGCGCGGCGCGGATCTGCACGGCATGAATCTAGAGGGCGCCAACTTTCGCGGCGCCAACCTGCAGGGCGCCAACCTGAGCGCCGCGCGCTTGCTGCGGGCCAACCTGATCCGCGCCAACCTACAAGAGGCAGATCTGACCAAAGCCAACCTGGAGCGCGCCAACCTGCAGGGCGCCAATCTGACGGGCGCCCGACTGGCCGGGGCCCGGCTTGTGCGGGCCAACGCCCAGGCCGCTCGCCTGAACGACGCCGATCTCTCCGGCGCCAACCTGGAGCGCATCAACCTGCAGGCTGCCGACCTGCGCGGCGCCAAGACGAGCGAGATGAGCATGTCGCGGCCCAATCTGCAGGCGGCCAACCTGGAGGGTCTGGATCTGCGCGGCCTTGACCTGAGCCATGCCAACATGCAGGCCGCCCGGCTCGAAGGGGCTACGCTGGCCGAGGCCAAGCTGGATCACGCCAATATGCAGGCCAGCCGGCTGGCAAGGGTCGATCTGCGCGGCGCCCACCTGACCCACACGAACCTACAGGCCGCCGTTCTGAACGAGGCCAACCTGGCCGGGCAACGCCTGGATCATGTCAACCTGCAAGCCGCGCGCATGGCAGAGATCAACCTGAGCGGCGCGCGCCTGGCGCACTGCAACTTGCAGGCCGCCAATCTCACCGGCGCCGATCTGACCAACGCCTTTTTGGAGCACTGTAGCATGTTGGGGGCCAACCTCAAGGATGCCCGCATGGAGGGCATGAAGACCGAGCACACGAACCTGCGGGGCACCGCCCTGGTGGACGAGTTGCTCAAGGGGTTGGACATCAATGTCGACCTGGGCGATCTGGATATCGACATCGATCTGGGCGATCTGGGCCGGATGTTCAGCCGCAAGGCAGAGCCTTCCAGCCCCGCCCCTGAGGAGGACTGACCAACGTGACCACCGCGACCCAAGCCGCCAAGCAGCCCGCGCCTCGTTGGGGCTGGACCTTTTTCCCGATCTGGACCGGCCAGGCGCTCTCCTGGGTCGGCAGCGCCATCGCCCAGTTCGCTCTGGTCTGGTGGCTCACCGATCTCACCGGCTCGGCCGCCGTCCTGGCCACGGCCACCACCGTCGCCATGCTGCCCCAGATCATCCTGGGGCCCCTGGCGGGCGCCTATGTGGATCGCTGGAACCGCCGCCTGGTGATGATCGTCGCCGATGGGTTCATCGCCCTGCTCTCCTTCTGGCTGGCGTGGCTCTTTTGGCAGGGCAGCCTCCAGATATGGCATGTGTACGTGATCATGGTCGGGCGCGCCCTGGGCGGCATCTTTCACCATCCCGCCATGCACGCCTCCACAACCATGATGGTGCCCAAGGCCCAGCTCTCGCGGGTGCAGGGGTTGAACCAGGCCCTGGGCGGGGCCGTGAACGTCATCGGGCCGCCCCTGGGGGCCCTGGCCCTGGCGCTGCTGGCGTTGCATCAGGTCATGTTCATTGACGTGGTCACCGCCATCATCGCCATCGTGCCGCTGCTGTTCGTGCGGATCCCCGAGCCGGAGCACAAGCCGACGGGCGTGGGGGCCAAGGCGGTTGTGGGCGACATGCTGGACGGCTTGCGCTATGTGCGGGGCTTTCCTGGCATGTTGGCCGTGATCGGCGTGGCCATCGGGCTCAACTTTCTGGGCGCGCCGATCTGGACGCTCTTGCCCCTCTATGTGCGCAACGTCTTTGACGGCGGCGCAGCCGGGCTGAGCATGGTGCAATCCGCCTTTGGCATCGGCCTGATCACGGGCGGCTTGATCCTGAGCGCCTGGGGCGGCCTGCGTAGCCGCGTCACCACGGCCTTTGGCGCCTTTGCGCTGATGAGCCTGGCTGTGGTGGGCATGGGCGGCGCGCCCTCTACGGCGCTGTGGGCCGTGGCGGTCGGCTGGTTCGTGTTCGCCTTTTTCAGCGCCATCGGCAACGGGACCTTTGCGGCGCTCTTGCAGGGCGCTGTAGCGCCCGAGATGCAGGGGCGCGTGTCATCCGCTGTGCAAAGCGGGGTGATGCTGGCGATCCCGTTGGGCCTGGCCCTTTCGACGCCCGTGGTGGAACGCTTTGGCCTGCGCTCCTGGTACCTGGCTTCCGGCGCGATGACGACTCTGATCTGCCTGTGGGCGCTCACCTCGCGGGCCGTACGGCGCATAGACGAGGTGGTGATCCCCGGCGAGGACAAAGGGGCCGAGCCCGCGCATGAGCACGCCGCAATGGTGGGCGAGCCGGTTGTCGAGAGCTAGAGCGAGACATGAGCGAGGGCTCTGGGGTCGCTTCCCAGAGCCCTCGCTGCGTTTCGCACAAACCCCACGCCGCCTAGTTTTCCGGATAGGCCGGGGCGTTCTCTATGGTACGGTAAGGGCCGGGCCATTCTGAGGCAACGCCCAGGCTGTGCGCCGCATAGTGCGCCCAATAGGGGCTGCGCAACAGCGCCCTCCCCAAAGCCACCAGATCGGCCTGCCCTGAGGCGATGATGGCATCGGCCTGCTCGGGCCGGGTGATCAGCCCGACGGCGGCGGTGGGCACCTCGCCCTCGGCGCGCACACAGGCCGCAAAGGGCACCTGATAGCCGGGCGAAGCGGGCGGCCGCACGCTCACTACACCGCCGCTGCTGCAATCCACCAGATCCACCCCATGCTCGGCCAGCAAGCGGCCAAAGAGGGCCGCATCCGAGGGCTGGTTGCCGCCCTCGGCCCAGTCGGTGCACGAGAGGCGGATAAAGAGCGGCTTGCTCTCGGGCCATTCGCCCCGGATGGCATCGGCCACCCGCGCGGCAAACCTGGCGCGGCCTGCATGACTGCCGCCATAGGCATCCTCGCGCCGGTTGGCCAGGGGCGAGAGGAACGCGCTCACCAGATAGCCGTGGGCGCCGTGAATCTCGATCACGTCGAGCCCGGCCTCCAGGGCACGGGCGGCGGCGCGCCCAAAGGCCGCTGTCACCGTCTCGATCCCTGCCTCGTCCAACGCTTCGGGGGTGCGCCAACCCTCGTCAAAGGCGATGGCGCTGGGCGCCACAGGCGCTTCGGGGCCCTGCCCGCGCTCGCTGCTCCATGCCTTGCGCCCGGCATGCCCCAGTTGCACGCCCACCGCCGCCCCGTGGGTATGGCAAAAGGCCGCGATGCGGGCCAGGGGCTCGATCTGCCCATCCTCCCAGAGCCCCAGGTCGCCGGCGCTGATGCGCCCGCGTGGCTCGACCGCCGTGGCCTCGATCATCACCAGGCCCACGCCGCCCACGGCGCGGCTGCCATAGTGCACCATGTGCCAATCGGTGGCCCGGCCATCGCTCTCGGCCACATATTGGCACATGGGCGACATCATGATGCGGTTGCGCAGGGTCAGGCCGCGCAGCGTCACGGCATCAAACAGGTGGGGCATGGCTATCTCCTCTTGGGCTATGAGCCTACGTTCATCGCGGCGATTCTACCCGTGAACGGGCGGCGCGCCAACCGGACCAGGGTAATCGCGTTTGGCGATGCTGGCGCCATTGAGGGGCTTGGCGAGACGGATGCGCTTCTTGGGGCGCAGCGCTGCTGCTGGCTGGCATCTGGGCAGATGCGTGGGCGCATCTCGCAATCGGAGCGCGGGCTTTAGCCCGCACCGAAAAGCAAAAGGCGAACTGCACTGTTTCCAAGAACAAGACATGTTATAAAGATAGAATATAAGCAACTCCAATAGCATGCGGGCTAAAGCCCGCGCTCCAGGCCATAGAGCCTGAGAGTCGCCCGCAAGGAAGTACTGCCGCTGCATTCTGTGCAGTGGCTATCATAGACCTTATCTTGAAGCATCTGGCCCAAAGTGTCTCCGCTTGACAATCAAGACGGTATCTCCAGGGCGGCAGCCTCCGCCTCCCTCGTCCGCTCCCTGGCCCGTTCGCTGGGCACCGCAATCCAGGCGCAGATGGCTCCCGCCACCAGCGGGATCGGCAGCAAGCCCAGGGCGGCGCCCAGGCCGATGCGGTCGGCCAGCAGGCCCAACAGCCAGGCCCCGCCCGCCCCACTGACAAAGGTGAACCCTAAAAAGATGCCGGACATCATGGCCATACGCTGGGGGAAGCGCCGTTGACCGGAGACCAACAGCAGGGTATGGGAGGGCCCCAAGAAGAGGCCGGTCAACACAAAACAGGCCTGGCCCGCCAGGCCATCCAGGCGCATGAACCCGAACAAGGCCAGCGCTGTGAGCAGCAGCGAGCCCGCCACCACGCGCTGAAAGCCGATGCGGTCGCCCAGGAAGGAGCCCAGCACGCCGCCCGTAGCGGTGGCCGCCAGAAAGAGCGAGAGCAGCAAGCCATAGATGGCAGGCATTACCCCCAGATCCTGGTAGTATTTGGGAATGTAGGTGTTGAGGGTGTGCTGCGCAAGGGAGCGAAAGGCGATGCTGGCAAGCAACACCACGATGATCGCCCAGGCGGCGCCTTTGGCCGCGCCGTTCCGGGCCTGGGGCTGCGCCTTGTCCCCCTCCTGGTGTTGGCTCAGCTCGCGGGGCACCATGCGACGCACCACGGTCAGGGTCAGGATCACGATCAGGACCGAGATGGACACCAGGGATTGTCGCCCAAACTGGCCGATGAGAAAGCCGCCCAGGGCCGAGCCCACAAAGGCGGTGCCCAGGGTGCCGCCAAAAAAGAACAGCGAGGCGGCAGTGGCGCCATAGCGTTGCCCGCCGGATACCGTAGCGTTGGCCGTGCCCTGGGGGTGAAAGGCCCCCGAGCCGAACCCGGCCAGGGCGATGCAGGCGCCCAGGAGCAGCTTGGTGGGGGCAAACAGTGCGCCGGTGAACAGTAGCGTCGTCCACAGGATGGCCCCCACCGCCAGGACACGCCCGCCCAGGCGCTCTGCCATGCGCCCGAAAAATGGCTGGGTGATAGACGAAACGGCCTGGTAACAGAGCAGCATCAGGCCGATATCCGAGTTGCTGAGCGCCAGGGACGTGCTGACGGCGGCCAGCAGCACCGGCGTCACGCCGAACCATGTATCGTGCAGGGCGTGGCCGATGGCCTCGCCGATCAAGGTCTTGCGGGCGTCGTTCTCCATGCTCATCCCTCTCTGCGTGAACGACTGCAGGCGCGACAGCCTAGCAGATGCGAGGCAATTGCTCGCCGCTGAGCATGTCCAGCAGGCGGCGGGTGCCCAGTTCGGTTTCCAGCACGACCCGACCCGGGTGCCCGGCGATCACGCGGCCGATAATGGCCGCCTCGCGCCCGTAGGGGTGCGCCCGCATAGCCGCCAGCAGCGCCTCGGCGCAAGACGCGGGAGCGATGGCGATCAGCTTGCCCTCGTTGGCCACATACAGGGGGTCCAACCCCAGAAGCTCGCCGGCGGCGGCCACAGCCGGATGCACGGGGATATCGGCCTCGCGCACCATGATCTCCACGCGCGACGCCTCGGCCAGCTCGTTCAGGGCCGTGGCCAGCCCGCCCCGGGTGGGATCGCGCAACACGTGCAGTTCGGGGCACACGGCCAGCATCTCGGCCACCAGGCCGTTCAGCGGGGCGCAGTCGCTCTCCAGGGGCGTGTCAAAGCGCAACCCCTCGCGGCGGGTCATGATGGCGAGGCCGTGGTCGCCCACGGCGCCGCTCAAGAGCACCAGATCGCCGGGGCGGGCATTGGCCGCCGAGACATCCACCCCCTCGGGCGCCCGGCCCAGGCCCGCCGTGTTGATGAACACGCCATCGCCGCTGCCCCGCTCCACCACCTTGGTGTCGCCCGCCACGATCTGGGCGCCCGCCTCACAGGCCGCCGCCGCCATCGAGGCCACGATGCGCTCCAGCTCGGCCAGGGCCAGGCCCTCCTCCAGGATGAACCCCACGGTCAGGTAGCGCGGCTGTGCGCCCCGCATGGCGAGATCGTTGACCGTGCCGCACACGGCTAGCTTGCCGATATCGCCCCCGGGGAAAAAGAGCGGCTTGACCACGAACGAGTCGGTGGTCATGGCCCAGTTGCCGCCCGCCGACCCATCGAGAGCCAACAGGGCCGCGTCCTCCAGGCCATCCAGGGTCTGGTTGCCGAGCTGGCGCACAAAGACATCCCGGATCAGCTCGTGGCTCAGGACGCCGCCGCTGCCGTGGGCCATCAACACATGCACATCGCGGGTCATGCCACGCTCCTGTTTCTACCGCTGCGCGCCCTCTGGCAGCGGACGCTGCCGTGGGCCATCAGCGCCATGCCATCGCAGGTCATGCGGCGCTCCTTCCATAGCGATGGTGAGCGGCGCAGGCCCCCTCGGCAGAGACCATGCAGGGGCCCACCGGGTGCGCCGGGGTACAGGCGCCGCCGAACAGGGGGCACTCGGGGGGCAGCGTCACGCCCCGCAACACCTCTCCGCAGCGACAGCCCAGGGCCGCCTCGGCATCCAGGGGCCCCTCGGCTACATCGGGCAGATCGAATCGGCGGCGAGCGTCCCACTCGGCATAGCTCTCGGCCAGGTCCAGGCCGCTGGCAGGGATCAGACCGATGCCGCGCCAGGCGGCGGGCGCCACGCGGAACACTTGCGCCATGAGCCCCTGGGCGACGGCATTCCCCCCTGGGGTGACGCCCCGCCCATAGGCGTTGATCACCCGGGGCGCGCCCTCGCGGCGGCTCTCCACCAGAGCCAGAATCGCCTGGAGGATGTCGGTGGGCTCGAAACCGGAGACGGCGCAGGGCACGCCATACTCGCGGGGCAGAAACTCCCAGGCCTGCCAGCCCGTGATGGCGGCCACGTGGCCGGGGCCCAGGACGCCGTCCAGCCGCACCTCGCCCGCATCCAGGATGGCGCGCATGGCCGGATCGGTGAGCTTGTGCATCGAGTAGACGCTCCAGTTGCCCAGCCCCTCGGCGCGGGCCTGGGCGACCGTCGCCGCAATCGTGGGGGCGGTGGTCTCGAACCCGATGCCCAGCATCACGATCTGGCGCTGGGGCAGCTTGCGGGCCAGCTCTAGCGAGTCCAGCGCCGAATAGACCACGCGCACATCGCCGCCCTGGGCGCGGGCCCCTTGCAGGCTCGTGTCGCTGCCGGGCACCCGGATCATATCGCCAAAGGTGGCCACGGTGACGCCGGGCCGCAGGCTCAGGCCGATGGCCTGGTCAATGTCGGCGCTGGCGGAGACGCATACAGGGCAGCCCGGACCGGAGAGCAGCTCGACGGCCGGAGCCAGGGCCTCGCGCAGGCCATAGCGCATGATGGCGTGAGTATGGCCGCCGCAGAACTCCATCACCCGCATGGGGGCGGCGTCGCCCAGGGCGTGGATGCGCTCGATCAGGTGGCGAGCGGCGGCGGGATTGCGAAAGCCCTGGATATAGGTCATGCGTCCGCCGTCTCGGTATCCGATGCCTCTTTGTCCAGCAGGGCCTCGGCCGCCTCCAGCTCGGCAAAGAGTCGCAGGGTCTCTTGGGCCTCCTCCTCATCCAGCACGCTGATGGCAAAGCCGGTATGGATCAGGACATAGTCGCCGACCTGGGCATCGGGGGTGAGCACGAGGCTGATCTCGCGCAACACGCCCCCCAGCTCGACGCGGGCCACCTGGCCCTCGATCTCGACCACGCGAACGGGCACAGCCAAACACATGATGACGAGTTCCTCAGAGTCTTGATGATGGCGAACGGTATCCGGCCTGCACACGAGCCTGCCCATAGGGCAAGGCGCTTGCCCCGGCGTCGCGCCTAGCTGCTCTTGCTCGGGATATACTTGCTGATCTTGGCGGCCAGGTTGGCGATGGGCATACTCTGGAGCCAAACGCGCCCTGGGCCGCGCAGGGTGGCCAAAAAGAGGCCCTCGCCGGAAAAGAGCACATTGGTGAGCCCCTTGACCGTGGTGATATCATAGTCCACGGTGGGTTCATAGAGGGCCAGGTGGCCGGGGTCCACCTGCATCACCTGGCCGGCCTGCAGGGTATACTCGCGCACATCGCCTGCGATCTCGAGGAACGCGAGGCCCGGGCCGGTGACTTTTTGCAGGATGAACCCCTCGCCGCCAAAGAGGCCCGCGCCCAGCCGCTTGCGAAAGTGCATCTCGATGCCGACGCCTTCTTGAGCAGCCATAAAGGCATCCTTTTGGCAGATCAGGCTTTGGCCCGCGCGCAGCTCAAAAGGCAGGATCGTGCCCGGCGCCTCGGGGGTAAAGGTTACCATACCCACGCCGCTCTGGCATGTATAGCTGGTCATAAAGAGCGACTCGCCGGCCAGTTTGCGGCCCAGCCCTGCCAGCAGCCCGCCTCGGGTGCCCGTGTCCATCCGGATATCGCCTGTCATCCAGGCCATGCCGCCGCTCTCGGTAAAGACCGACTCGCCCGCCTGCAGGGTCACATCCACCGAGGGCAGCGTTCCGCCATAGATCTGGTATTCCATCGTGTTCTCCTTGTAGGGTGCGCCACGCTATCGCCTTGTCCAGCCGCTGACTCTACGCAGGATCGCCCGCAGGGTCGCGGCAGCCCTAGTTGGCGTGGCCATCGCCTCTGCGCATCCAGCGTGGCACGCGCTGGGTGGTGCGCTCAAAGCGCTCCAGGGTCTTGGCCAGGTCAGCCCGGTCGGCGGCTACATAGGTGGCCAGGGCCGCGCGCACGGCGCGCACCAGGTCGTGCAGGCGCTCGTTCCAACAGGCGGGGTCCTGCCAGCGAAAGGCGTGCAGCGGCGCATTCACCAAGCTGGCGCGCAGGGCTGCGCTCAACTCGAGCTGCACACCCCCTAGCCCGGCCTGGTTGAAAAAGTAGGCTCGCGAGTGATCCACACCCGGCGTCTCACTGGGGCGGGCCTCAAAACCGGCCTCCTGGAGCCTCTGCAACAACAGCGCGCGCAGGATCTCGTTGGCGCCGCCCACCTGCACCGTTCGGCCCACATCTGCCGCGCCCGCGATGCTCAGCACGGTCTTGCTACGGCGGATCAGGTTATCCAGGCGCATCTCTTGGGCGCGCAGCGGCGAGACGCGCAAGGCGTCATTGCCGCTCTCACGCAGGCCGCGAAACAGGTACAGGTTATGCCCGGCGCCCGCGATGGCATCGGCCAGCTCGCCGGTCAGCGGCTCGATCCCGCCGCCATGCAGGGCCACCACGGCCACATAGCCGCCGGATTCGCGCACCTCGATGGCATAATCCACACCCTTGACCGCCGCCAGCACCACGGCGGCAAAGTCTCTCGTAGAGGCATCCATCTCTTGCTTCGTTTCCTTTGGCCTGGTCGGGGGGGCCGAGTTTCGTACATGGCGTAACAGCCATGCAGCGAGAGGAGTATACTCGTGAGGGGCCGCGCGGTCAACGCCACGGGCAGAAGCGCAAGCGCCGGCGTTCGGCTGCCATAGCGTGCCTGTGGGGCACGTTTTCTGCCATCAGATGCCAGGCGTCGCACCAAGGCCCGCGGGGGCCCATCGCTTCGAGGACGGCAGGGCGCACGGCGCGGAGCGTCTACTTGCATTGCCAGCCGATAAGCCCTAGAATCGTTGGCGGCGGTGAGGCTCGCCAAAGCGGAAACCGTCTCCGGCCTGCGGCGCGGAGACCAATGGCCTCTACTGAAGCTCGGTTGGGCTGGCGGTAGGGGTCATTCTCTATGTACGGCCCCCTCCATACCGCCCCACAAGCTGGCGAGGTAAGATATGATCCAAAGCATTCTCATTGTACTTTTGCTGGGCCTGCTGGCGGATAGGCTCTTTCGCGCCCTACGCCTGCCCGGCCTCCTGGGGATGATCCTGGTGGGCGTGGCTATTGGCCCCTATGGCCTGGGTCTACTGGCTCCAGGCGTGTTGGCCGTCTCTGCCGATGTGCGTATGGTGGCGCTAGTGGTGATCCTGCTGCGGGCAGGTCTGGGCTTGGAAAAGGAGCTACTTCAGCAAGTCGGCAAACAGGCAGTCACGATGAGCGCCATTCCGTGCCTGCTAGAGGGATTCACGGTCCTCTTGGTGTCCCACTATGTTCTCGATCTGCCCTTGGTCGAGGCGGGGATGCTGGGGTTCATCCTGGCGGCCGTCTCTCCCGCGGTGGTGGTGCCCGCCATGCTCTCCCTCAAAGAGCGCGGGTTGGGGATGAACAAAGGCATACCGATCATCATCCTGGCAGGCTCCTCGATTGATGACGTGTTCGCCATCACGCTGTTTACAGCTTTTGTGGGCTTGACCAGCCAGGAGGGCCAGTCGCTCTGGTTGCAGATTGCCCGCATCCCCGTGCAAGTGATCGGGGGCGTGTTCTTGGGCGTATTGGGAGGCTGGCTACTCTACCGCCTCTATCGGCAGGACAAGATCCATCTGCACGGGATGGAACGGCTGACCCTGGTGATCGCTGCTGCCATGGCAACGCTGGTGACGGGAGAGCGTCTGCAACTGGCAGGCCTTCTGGGCGTCATGACACTGGGCTTTGTGCTGCTGGAGAAGGCCAATGGCATCGCCGCCGACCTACAGCGTTCCCTCGAGCGCATCTGGTTCATCGCGCAGATCTTTTTGTTCGTCCTGATCGGCGCCGAGGTTAACGTCGCGGTGGCGCTCCAGGCGGGGCTGGTCGGCCTGGGCGTCGTGCTCATCGGCCTGGTGGGTCGCGCCACTGGCGTCCTGATCGCCCTGCACGGCTCGCAACTGAACGCCAAGGAGCGCGCCTTTTGCGCCATCGCCTACACACCCAAGGCCACCGTGCAGGCCGCCATCGGCGGCATACCCCTGGCGATGGGAGTTGCCTCGGGCGAGACCATTCTGGCCATCGCGGTGCTGGCCGTGGTGCTGACGGCCTCGCTGGGATCAGTGGGCATCTATGCCCTGGCGCCGCGATTGCTGCAAGGGCCAGTGAAGGCGCCGGCCCCAGGCCGCGCAGAGCTGGGTTGACCCACCCTGTTCGGGCAGAGGAGGAGATGATCATGGCAACCATCGTGACCGTGGGAGAAGCCCTGGTCGAGATCATGCGCATAGAGCGGGACAGGCCCCTGGACACCCCCGCGCTGTTCAGCGGCCCCTACCCCAGCGGCGCGCCCGCCATCTCGGCCAGTTGCGCGGCGCGCCTGGGCGCCAGCGTCGGGTTCATCGGCGCCGTCGGGCAGGATGCCTTTGGCGATTGCATCCGCCAGCGGTTGGCCGCCGAAGGCATTGACTGCGCGGCCCTGGCGGTGCACGCCCACCTGCTCACGGCCATCGCCTTTGTGGCTTACCGCTCTGATGGCAGCCGCTCCTTTGTCTTTCACCTGCCCCAATCCGCCGCCGCCCAGGTGAACCCGGAGCAGCTTCCGGCGGGCTATCTGAATGATACACGCTACCTGCACATCATGGGCTCGTCCCTCAGCGCCAGCGAGCCGTTGCGCGAGACCTGCTATGCGCTGGCCGCCGCCGTGCACGCGGCGGGTGGCGTGGTCAGCCTGGACCCCAACCTGCGGCCCGAGCTGATGCCCGTCGAGCACATTCGCGCCGTCTGCGAGCCGATCCTGGAGCGAGCGCGTATCGTGATGCCCAGCGGCGCAGAGCTGGCCAGCCTCACGGGCGCGCCCACGCCCGAAACGGGGGCGCAGGCGCTATTGGAGCGAGGCATCGAGATCGTGGCCCTCAAGAGGGGCGAGGCCGGTTCGACCCTCTATACCGCCCAGGGCGCCCTCGATATACCGCCCTATCGCGTAACCGAGGTGGACCCCACCGGCGCGGGCGACTGTTTCGATGCCGCCCTGCTGGTGGGCCTCTCCGAGGGGTGGGCGCTGGCCAAGGCGGGCTTGTTCGCCAATGCAGTGGGCGCGCTGGCGACCACGCGCCTGGGCCCTATGGAGGGCGCCTTTTCGCGGGACGAGGTGCTGCGTTTTATGGCCAAGCAGGGGCGTCCTCTGCCGTAGCGTCAGGCCAGGGCAGGCGCTCGGCCTGTTCCCAGGTCAAAGTGGCGCCCAGGGCGCGGGCCAGATGCCCCGCCAGCCGTCGTCCCACCGCATCTATAGCGGGCGCCCGGCCCAGCACATCGGCCATGCTGCCGACCCCGCCATCGCGGATGCCACAGGGCACGATGGTCGCCCAGTGGGCCATATCGGGCGCCACATTCAGCGCCAGCCCGTGCATCGTGATCCCCCGCATGACGCGCACGCCCAGGGCGCAGAGCTTGTCGCCGCCCACCCACACGCCAATGTAGCCCTCGCGGCGCCCGGCGCCGATCCCGAAATCGGCCAGCGTCGCAATGGCCACATCCTCCAGCAGGTGCATATAGTCGCTGGCGCCCAGGTCGTGGTCGCGTAGGCGCAGGATGGGATAGACGACGAGCTGGCCGGGGCCGTGGTAGGTCGCGTCGCCGCCCCGCTCCACCCGGTGCACGGTGATCCCCAGGCCAGCCAGCGCCTCGGGGCCGGCCAGGATGTGGGCGGGATCGGCGCGCCGCCCCAGGGTGATGACGGGGTCGTGCTCCAGCAGCAGCGCCAAGTCGCCGATCTGATCCAGCCGCCGCCGCTCGACCAACTCGCGCTGCAAGCGATGGGCTGCGCCATAGGGCGTGAGTCCCAGGGCATAACAGGCCAGGGTGTGCGCCACGCTAACCCAGCACCGCGCCGATGGCATCGGGTCGCCCCCGAGCAAAGGCATCCGGGGCCATCGGCTTTTTGCCGGCGGGCTGCATCTGCTCCAGCAGCAGCAGGCCCTCGCCTGTGACCACGGCCAGGCCCTCGTCCACCGCGACGATGCAACCCGGCAGCCCGCCGTGGCGCCCCTCAGGCAGGGGCCGCGCCGCCAGAATGGCGATGCGCTCGCGGTCCAGATGGGTGTAGGCGCCGGGCCAGGGCGTCATGGCGCGGATGTGCCGGTCAATGGCCACGGCGCTGGCGCGCCAGTCAATGGCGCCCTCGGCCTTGGCAACCTCCGGGGCATAGGTGGCCTGGGCGTCATCCTGGGGCACGGGCGTGATCTCGCCCCGCAGCCAGGCGGGCAGGCGCTCGATCAGCAGCTCGGCGGCCAGCACGGCCAGCCGCTCGGTCAGGCTGGCCATCGTATCACGTTCGCGGATCGGGGTCGCCCGCCGGGCCAGGACGGGGCCTGTATCCAGCCCGGCCTCGGTGAGCATCAGCGTCACGCCCGTCTCGGCGTCGCCCGTGCGGATGGCCGCGGCCACGGGCGCTGCGCCGCGCCAGCGGGGCAACAGCGAGGCATGCAGGCCAATGACGCCCTGGGGCGGGATCGCCAGCACATTGGGGCGTAGGATCTGGCCATAGGCGGCCAACACAAACAGGTCTGCTTGGGCCGCCTGGAGCGCCGCCAGCGTCTCGGCATCCCGTGAGAGGCGCCCGGGCTGGTACACCGGCGCGCCGTGGGCCTCGGCCACGACCTTGACCGGCGGCTTGACCAGGGTGCGGCGACCTCGCCCGGCCAGCCGGTCCGGCTGGGTGACCACTGCTACCACGGTATGCTGCGCCAGCAGCGCCTCCAGCGCCGGAATGGCATAGTCCGGAGTGCCAAAAAAGACCACGCGCGCCATGTGTGCCCCTTTCTGCGGATCTCTTGCCCGGCATTCTAGCACAGCTCCCCTGGCGAGGCCAGGTGTGCGCGCGCAACCCTTGCGCCGGGCCGACGTAGTGGATAGCGAAAGCCATATCGTTGAGGAGGAGAAATCATGGACCCGATGGACGCAGACCCTGGGGGCGGCCGGTTCGACCTGCGCGCGCTGCAACCCTGGAACGACCCGGAGCGGGTGACGGAGAACGAGCGCCTGCTGGGCGGGCTCTGTTACGCGAGCCAGATCCTGATCCCGCTGCTCTTTCCCGTCATCGTGCTGCTGACCCAAGAGGGCAAGCGTAGCAACTATGTGCGCTACCATGCCATGCACAGCCTGGCGCTACTGGCCGTCGCCATCGTATACGATCTGATCGCCCTCTTTGCTTTCCTTCTGGTCACCGTCATAATGGGGTGCCTGGCATGTGTGGCCTGGGTGCTCTTTGTGCCGCCCCTCATCGCGCTGGCCTACTATGGCTGGCAGGCCTTTGCCGGGCGCGCCCCGGTGATCCCCTGGGTCAGCGACGTGCTGCAAAAGAACAACCTGCTCTAGCGCCCGGCGGATTGGTTTCCTGTTCCGGCCCGGCTCCGGTATAATGGCCCTGAAGAATAGAGGGCCAGGGCATGGCGCAAGGAGCGGGCGTGAGGAACGAAGCGGAATGGATCCTGAGGCGGCGGTTCCCCGCCGCCTTGTTACATGCGTGCGCCATCGAGGGCCTGGACCCCATCGTGATCCGGGTGCTTTGCGCGCGCCGCATGGATACGCCGGACAAGATTCGCGCCTTTCTCGCCCCCGAACAGCACCCCCTGGGCGACCCGCTAGAGATGGCAGACATGCAGGCCGCCGTGGAGCGCATCCGCCGGGCGATCCTCGCCCAGGAGCGCATCTGCGTCTATGGCGATTTCGACGTGGACGGCGTCACCAGCGTGGCGCTGCTGGTCTCGGTGTTGCGCGAGCTGGGCGCCCAGGCCGAGCCCCACATCCCCGACCGCTTTTCTGAAGGCTATGGCCTCAACAATGATTCCCTGGACGCCCTCAGAGACAGCGGCTTTACCCTGTGCGTCGCCGTGGATTGCGGCGTGCGCTCGGTGGACGAAGTTAGGCGCGCCCAGGAGCGTGGCCTGGACATGGTGATCGCCGATCACCACTCTGTGCCCGACGAGCTGCCCCCCGCCGTGGCCGTGGTGGACCCCAAACGCGACGATAGCGCCTACGCCTTTGAGGATCTGGCAGGCGTGGGCGTCACCTCCCAGCTCTGCCGGGCCCTGTGCGCCGCCATGCAGGATACCGGGGCGGGAGCGCGCGCGGCGGCCGGGTTGGACGACTATCTCGACTTGGTGGCCCTGGGCACCGTGGCCGATATCGTGCCGTTGGAGGGCGAGAACCGCACCCTGGCGGCCAGGGGCCTGGCGCGCCTGCGCCAGACGGCGCGCCCCGGCCTGCTGGCGCTCATGGCGCAGGCGGGCGTTCAGCCAGGAAAGGCCAATAGCATTGATATCGCCTTTCGTCTGGCCCCGCGCCTGAACGCATCGGGGCGTCTGGAACACGCCCAGATGTCGTACGACCTGCTGATGGCCCGCACCCAGGAGCAGGCTTGTGAGATAGCGGAAGCCCTGGGCCGCACCAATGACGAGCGCCAGAGGTTGCTGGAGGAGCAGTTGGAGGTGGCCGGAGCCCAGGTTGCGGAAGAGCCTTTACCGCTCATTCTGATCATCGCCGGGCCAGACTATCATGAGGGCATTGTGGGGCTGATCGCCAGCCGCCTGCGCGAGATCCACTACCGCCCCACACTGGTGCTGCGAGAGAACGAGCAGACCGCGCTGGCGCGCGGCTCGGCCCGCAGCATCGAGGGCTTGCACATCACCCGCGCGCTGGAAAGCTGCAAAGAGCTGTTCGAGCACTATGGCGGCCACGAGCAGGCCGCCGGATTCACGGTGCGCACGGAGAACCTGTCCGCGCTTCGCGAGCGGCTGCTGGCCTATGCCGAGGCGCACCTGGACGAGGAAAAGCTGACGCCCCGCCTGTTGGTGGATGCCATCGTTCCACTGAGCGCTCTGACGCCGGAGACGGTCGTCGCCCTGGGCGCGCTGGAGCCCTTTGGCAAGGGCAACCCGGAGCCCACGCTGGCGGCGCTGGATGTCGAGTTGGTGGATATCCGCGCCATCGGCCAGGAGAACAAGCACCTGCGCCTGTATGTGCGCCAGGGCAACGCCAGCCTGCCCTGCATCGCCTTTCGCCAGGGCGAACTGGCTGACGAGTACCCGAAGGGCAGCCGCATTGACCTGGTGTTCCGCCCCTCGCTGAACGAGTGGCAGGGCAACACCACGCTGCAACTCGTGGTCGAGGCCATTCGCCCCCATAGCGCCGAGCAGCCGGGGGACTGACGAGTCGTATTGCTTTGATCGTGGCTCCCCTCTGTGCTCTCCGCGTTCTCTGCGCGGGATTGCAGAGCCTGAACGCGCGCCCCAGGCATCACGCATATCCATCTCCCCTGTCGAATCCTCCGTCCGGAACCGGCCATATCCTTCCGTTGGAGGATACCCACCGCCGCCCCTAGCCCTTATACTAGAGCCAGAACCAACCTGACACTCGGACGTGTCACACACCGAGGCGCTGACGCCGCTCCCTTGGGGCGGCGTTGTTTATTGAGTCAAGAGGTGAGAGATGGCTCTATCTCTGGCAACGGCCAGCTTTTGCATCGAGCGCGATCCGGCGCGCTGCATCGCCTGCCAGGTCTGCGTGCGCCAGTGCGCCAACGATGTGCATTTCTACGACGCCGACGACGACGTTGTGCGCTCGCGCGATCTGACCTGCGTCGGCTGCCACCGCTGCGTCACCCTCTGCCCCACCCAGGCCCTTTCGGTGCGCCAGAACCCCCTCGAGTTCCGCCCCCACGCCAACTGGGCGCCCGCCATCCTGCGCAATATCTACAAGCAGGCCGAGACGGGCGGCATGCTGCTGACGGGCATGGGCGATGACCAGCCCCAGCGCATCTATTGGGACCATATGGTGCTCAACGCCTCTCAGGTGACCAACCCTTCCATTGACCCGGTGCGCGAGCCGATGGAGCTCAAGACCTACCTGGGGTCCAAGCCCGAGCGCCTGGAGATCACTGAGGATGGCGAGGGAGCGACCTTGCGCACCGAGATCACGCCCCAGCTCGAGCTGGATATCCCCATCATGTTCTCGGCCATGTCCTACGGCTCAATCAGTTTCAACGCCTGCGAGTCGTTGGCGCGGGCCGCCACCGAGGCGGGCACCTATTACAACACGGGCGAGGGCGGCCTGCACCCGGCCCTGTACCAGTACGGGCCCAACACCATCGCCCAGGTGGCCTCGGGGCGCTTTGGCGTACACCTGGATTACCTCAATGCTGCCGCTGCCCTCGAGATCAAGATCGGCCAGGGGGCCAAGCCCGGCATCGGCGGCCACCTGCCCGGCGAAAAAGTAACCCTGGATATCTCGCGCACCCGCATGATCCCCCAGGGCACCGACGCTCTCTCGCCGGCGCCCCACCACGACATCTATTCCATCGAGGACCTGCGCCAGCTCATCTATGCCATCAAAGAGGCCACCCACTACCAAAAGCCGGTGAGCGTCAAGGTGGCGGCGGTGCACAATATCGCCCCCATCGCCAGCGGCATCGTGCGGGCCGGGGCCGATATCGTGGCCATTGACGGGCTGCGAGGCGGCACGGGCGCGGCCCCCACCATGGTGCGCAACAATGTGGGCATCCCCATCGAGCTGGCCATCGCCGCCGTGGACGCCCGGCTGCGGGCCGAGGGGGTGCGGCATCGCGCCTCGCTGGTGGCGGCGGGCAGCATGCGTTGCAGCGCCGACGTGGTCAAGGCCATCGCCCTGGGCGCCGACGCCGTCTATATCGCCACCTCGGCTCTGGTGGCCATGGGCTGCCACCTCTGCCAGCACTGCTACACGGGCAAGTGCAACTGGGGCATCGCCACCCAGGACCCCTATCTCACCAAGCGCCTGAACCCCAACATCGGCGCCCGCCGCCTGGGCAACCTGCTGCGCGCCTGGGCGCTAGAGATCAAGGAGATGATGGGCGGCATGGGCATCAACTCCATCGAGAGCCTGCGGGGCAACCGCGACCACTTGCGCGGCATCGGCCTCAATGCAGTGGAGCTGGACGCCCTGGGCATCAAGGCAGCGGGCATGTAGGAGCGAGGGAAACCAATGAGCAAGCGGATCGTCATTCACGAAGAGCATTGCATCGGCTGCCGGCTGTGCGAAGTGCACTGTCTGGTGCAGCATTCGTCCTCAAAAGACATTGTCAAGGCCTATGGCGGCGAGCGCTCACACCTGATGCCCCGCCTGACGGTGGAAGAGGACGGGCCCGTATCCTTTGCCCTGCAATGCCGCCAGTGCGAGGAGCCCAGTTGCGTCGAGGCCTGCGTCTCGGGCGCCATGCATCGCGATCCCCTTACCGGCACCGTGGTGTGCGATGAGGATGTGTGTGTGGGCTGCTGGATGTGCATCATGGTCTGCCCGGCGGGGGCCATCCAGCAGAACCTGCTGGGCACCCGCATCGCCAGCAAGTGCGATCTGTGCTATGGCGCCGAGCTGCCCGCCTGCGTGGCCAACTGCCCCAACGAGGCGTTGACCTTTGAGGTCGTTGACGAGAAAGGAGCCGCATCGTGAGAGCGGTGATCATTGGGAACTCGGCCACTGCCGTGGGCGCCATCGAGGCGCTGCGGGCCGTGGATCAGCGCGCCGAGGTGCTGGTCGTCTCGGAGGAATCGCACCTGATCTACTCGCGACCTCTGCTCTCCCACTATCTGGGGGGCGAGATCGCCTGCAGCCGCCTGGCTTACCGGCCCAGCGACTTTTATACACGCCACGATGTGACCCCCCTCCTGGAGACCAAGGCGACGGGTATTGATGTAGAGGGCCATCGCGTCTTGACCGCCAACGGCGCGCCCATTGCTTATGACAAGCTACTGGTCGCCACGGGCGGGGTGCCCATCGTGCCGCCCACTCCGGGCATCGACACCCAGGGCGTCTTTACCTTTACCCGCCGCTCCGACGTCGAGGGCATCCTGGCGCACCTGGAAAAGCATGGCGGCTCGCGGGCCGTGGTGGTGGGCGGAGGCATGATCGGCATCAAGGCCACCGACGCCCTGCTCAAGCGCGGCGTGCACGTCACCATGATCGAGCTGGCCCCCCGCATCTTGGGGGCCGCCCTGGATAGCGCCGCCTCGCGCCTGATGACCAATCTGCTGACCGAGGCGGGGGTGGACGTGCTCACCGGCAACACCATCACCGAGATCCAGAGCCGGGACGGTCGGGTGTGCGGCGTGGCCCTGCGTGAGGGCGCGCCGATCCCCGCCGACCTGATCATCTTTGGGATCGGCGTGCGCCCCAACACCCAGGTCGTTCAGGGTACCGAAGTGCAGGTCAACCGGGGCATTGTGGTGGACGAATACATGCGCACCAGCGCGCCCGACATCTATGCGGCGGGCGACGTGGCTGAGGCGTACGACCTGGTGGTGGACATGAACCGCACCGTAGCCATCTGGCCCAACGCCTACCGCCAGGGGGCCATTGCAGGGGCCCACATGGTGGGCGTCGAGACGCCGGACGAGGGCGGCGTGGCCATGAACGCCATCGAGGTGCACGGCGTGCCCGCCATCTCGGTGGGCAACTCGAACCTGGAGGACGAGCCGGGCCACGAGTTCCTGACCGACCTGGACGAACGCGCCCACCGCTACAAGCGCCTGGTGCTCAAGGACAACCGGCTGGTGGGGGCGATCCTGGTGGGGCGCATCAACCGCGCCGGCATCTATACTGGGCTGATCCGCCACAAGATTGATGTGGGCGCCAGCCGGGCCGCGTTGATGAGCGAGCAGTTCGGGCTGCTCTCGCTGCCCGACCGCTACCGCAAGCACGTGGTCACCGGCGAAGGCATCGAGGTATAGAGGAGGAGCACCATGAGTTGGGCCAACCAGGAGAATCGCTACGGCGACGACAAGGTGTTCGATGCCTGTGGCCTGTTCGGCTTCATTGATACCTCGGGGGCCATGCACGATGGCCAGGCTGTGATCAAGGCCCTGATCTCGATGAAGGAGCGGGGCAACGGTCTGGGGTCGGGCTATGCGGTTTATGGCGTCTATCCCGATTTCGCCGAGCTGTATGCGCTGCACGCCATGTGCCGCAGCGAGGCGGCGCGCCAGGGGCTAGAGGCGCACCTGCGCCAGGGCTGGACCATCGTGCACGACGAGCCGATCCCCCACCGCGAGGTGGCGGGCGTGCTGGACGCCCCCATCCTGTGGCGCTATTTCGCGTCACCCATCGGCGAGCGGGCGCCGGGCCTCTCGGAAGAGGATGACGTGGTGCGCCAGGTGATGGCCATCAACACCGAGTCGAACGACGCCTTTATCTACTCCAGCGGCAAGAACATGGCCATATTCAAGGGCGTGGGGCACCCGGAGCAGATCGCCGAGTACTATCGCGTGCACGAGTACTATGGCTATCTCTGGGTGGGGCACAACCGCTTCCCCACCAACACGCCCGGTTGGTGGGGCGGGGCGCACCCCTTTGGCCTGCTGGATTGGTCCGTGGTGCACAATGGCGAGATCTCGTCCTATGGCACGAACCGGCGCTATATGGAGGCCCACGGCTACCAGTGCACCATGCAGACCGACACCGAGGTGATCGCCTATGCGGCGGACCTGGTGATGCGCAAGCACGGGCTCTCGCCCCGGCTGGCGGCCCTGGTGTTCGCCAGTCCCCTGTGGGACGAGATCCAGCACCTGCCGCCGGAGGAGCAGCGCCTGTGCCGCGCCATCCGCCAGACCTATGGCCCGCTGCTGCTCAACGGCCCGTTCACCGTCATTATCGCGCGCCAGGGCGAGATGGTGGGCCTGGGCGACCGCATCCGGCTGCGGCCCCTGGCCGTGGGCATCAAGGATGATCTGCTGTACGTATCCTCCGAGCTATCGGCCATCCACCTGGTGCAGCCCGGCATCGAGTACACCTGGACCCCCGAGGGTGGACAGGCTATCGTGGGGCGGCTGGGCCAGCGGCCCCAGGCCCCCGAGCATGTTCTGCCGCGCGAACCGGCTATCGAGAGGGAGTTGAGCTATGGATAAGGCAACCCTGGGCGTGGCGGTTCCTCCGACCCTGGCCGGTGAGGTGGTGGTGGATTGCCTGGGGCGCCACTATCGCGAGGTGAACCACGAGCTGCGCGGGCTGGTGGAGCAGGGCGTCGAGAGCCTGCGTCTGATCAACGTGGCGGGGCAGCGCTACCTGGGCACCAACTTGCAGCGGCCGGTGCGCATCACCATCGAGGGGGTGCCCGGCAACGACCTGGGCGCCTTTATGGATGGCCCGCGCATCCAGGTATTGGGCGATGCCCAGGATGGCTGCGGCAATACCATGAACAGCGGCGTGCTGGCCATCCACGGCTCGGCGGGCGATATCATCGGGCACTCGATGCGCGGCGGCTCGATCTATATACGAGACAATGTGGGCTATCGCGTCGGCATTCACATGAAAGAATATGGCGCTGCCCAGCCGGTGATCGTCATCGGCGGCACGGCCCAGCACTTTCTCGGCGAGTATATGGCGGGGGGCGTGCTGATCGTCCTGGGCCGTCGCCTGCCATTGGACAGAGAGCACCCCTCACGCTATATTGGCGCCGGGATGCACGGCGGCGTGATCTATATCGCGGGCAAGGTGAATGAAGCTTTCCTGGGCAAAGAGGTGGGTATGCTGCCCCTGAGCGACGCCGACCGCGCCGTGCTGCAAAAGCACGTGGGAGAATACGCCCGGGCCTTTGGGCTGGAAGCCGAGCCCCTGCTGGCGCGGCCCTTTGCCAAGCTCTACCCCAAGACCGTGCGCCCCTACGGAAGGCTGTATGCGTACTGAACGACGAAAGGGGAGGTGCTTTCTTGCTTGACGCATTGCGACTCGATCCAGAACCAGAGGTTGCCCGCATCGTAGGCTTTGTATCGCGCCACCTCCACGATGCGGGCTATTCGCGCGCCGTGCTGGGCGTCTCGGGCGGCGTAGATTCGGCCCTGGTGGCGGCCCTGTGCGCCCGCGCCTTGGGGCCGGAGAACGCCTATGGCATGTTGCTGCCCTACGCTGCCAGCAACCCGCAGAGCACAGCCCACGGGCGCTTGGTGTGCGAGCAGCTCGGCATCCCCCACAGCCTGTTCGAGATCACGCCCATGGTCGAGCCTCTGTTTGCCCGCGATCCCGAGATCAGCGGCCTGCGCAAGGGCAACATCATGTCGCGCTGCCGCATGGTGGCGCTATACGACCAATCCGCCGCCTGGAACGGGCTGGTGATGGGCACGGGCAACCGCACCGAGACCTTGCTGGGCTATTTCACCCTGTATGGCGATAGCGCCTGCGCCATGCGGCCCATCGCGCACCTGTACAAGTGCCAGGTGCGGGCCCTGTCGCGCCACCTGGGCCTGCCTGAGGTCGTCGTGGCCAAGGCGCCCAGCGCCGATCTGTGGGCGGGCCAGACCGATGAGGGCGACCTGGGCTTTACCTACGACCAGGCCGACCAGATCTTGTACCTGCTGACGGAAATGGGCCTGGGCGACCAGGAGGCCGCCCAACGGGGCTTTGATCTGGCGCTGGTGCAGGCGGTGCGGCAGCGCATGGAGCGCTACGCCTTTAAACTCTGTCAGCCAGCCTGCCTGCCCACCGTGGCCGAGGCCCGGCGCTGATAGATGGGTAGGGCGGAGACCCGCTTCGCCCTACTGGACGATATCTCGCATCGAGGGCGCAGAGGCGCTGGTTCAGACCGGCCTCTCGGCGCTCTTGGCCTGTGCGCGAGACGCGACGACGTCGGGAGCTATGTCAAGAGGAGTACCGATGCAAAAGAGTAACGGACTGCTGGCCCTGGAGGACGGCAGCCTGTTCGAGGGCTGGTCCATGGGCGCCGAGGGCGAGTTCGTCGGCGAGGTGGTGTTCAACACCTCCATGACGGGCTATCAGGAGATCATGACCGACCCTTCGTATTGGGGGCAGATGGTGACCTTTACCTGCCCGCACATCGGCAATGTGGGCGTGAACGCCGAGGACGTCGAATCGCGCCAGCCCTTTGTGCGCGCCATCATCGCCCGCCAGATCGCCGAGCGCCCCAGCAACTGGCGCGCCGCCCAGAGCCTGCCCGATTACCTGCGGGCCACGGGCGTGCCGGCCCTCTCGGGCGTGGATACCCGCCGCCTGACCCTGACCCTGCGCAACAAAGGCGTCATGCGCGGCGCCCTCTCCACCGTGAACCTGGACCGCGCCCGCCTGCTAGAGATGGCCCGCAACACGCCGGACATGAGCGTCCTGGCGCCGGTGAGCGAGGTCTCGCGCCTGGCCAGCGAGCCCTGGGCCGAGGCCGTGGCGCCCCGCTGGGTCGAGCACGCGGACAGCGCCATCGGCCCTGTAGCCGAGCAAGGCCCCCATGTGGTCGTGATTGATTGCGGCGTCAAGCACAACATCCTGCGGCTGCTGGCCGCCCTGGGCGCCCGCGTCACCGTGGCCCCCGCAACCGCTGCTTTGGAGGAGGTATTGGCCCTGGCGCCCGATGGCGTGTTGCTGGCCAACGGCCCTGGGGATCCGGAGCAGGCCATGGACGTCGTCCGGCTGGCCCAGGCGCTGTTAGGGCGCCTGCCGATCATGGGCATCTGCCTGGGGCACCAGATCATCGGGCTGGCGGCGGGCGCCCGCACCTACAAGCTGCCCTTTGGCCACCACGGCGGCAACCACCCGGTGCAAGACCTGCGCACCGGCCAGGTGGCCATCACCGCCCAGAACCACAACTATGCCGTGGAGGCCGATTCGCTGCGCGATCTGCCTTTCGAGATCACCCATATCAACCTGTACGACAACACGGTGGAGGGCATGCGCCATCTAGAGCTGCCGGTCTGGAGCATCCAGTACCACCCGGAGGCCTCGCCGGGGCCGCACGATAGCCTGGGCCTGTTGCGCGAGTTTGTGGCCTCGCTGGCCCAAGAGGGAGGCCGCTGATGCCCAAGCGCACCGACATCCACAAGATCCTGGTCATCGGCTCGGGACCGATTGTGATCGGCCAGGCCTGCGAATTCGACTATTCCGGCACCCAGGCGTGCAAGGCCCTGCGCGAGGAGGGCTATACCACGCTGCTGGTCAACTCGAACCCGGCCACCATCATGACCGACCCGGCCACCGCCGATATCACCTACATCGAGCCGCTGACGGTGCCCGTGCTGGAGCGCATCATTGCACAAGAGCGCCCAGACGCCATCCTGCCCACCATGGGCGGCCAGACGGGGCTGAACCTGGCCATGGCCCTGGAGCAGCAGGGCATCCTGGCGCGCTATGGCGTCGAGCTGATCGGCGCCCGCGCCGAGGCCATTGATGTGGCCGAGGATCGGGACCTCTTCAAGCAGGCCATGCTAGAGATCGGGCTGGAGGTGCCCGCCAGCCAGGCGGTGCATAGCCTGGCGGAGGCCCAGCAGGTGTTGGAGCAGATCGGCCTGCCCGCCATCATCCGCCCCTCGTTCACCCTGGGCGGCTCGGGCAGCGGCATCGCCTACAACCGCGAGGATTTCGAGCGCATGGTGCAGCACGGCCTGGATCAGAGCCCCACCCACCAGGTGCTCATCGAGGAATCGGTCATCGGTTGGAAAGAGTTCGAGCTGGAGGTCATGCGCGACGCCGACGATGGCTTTGTCGTGATCTGCTCCATCGAGAACTTGGACCCCATGGGCGTCCACACGGGCGATAGCATCACCATCGCCCCGGCCCAGACCTTGACGGACAAAGAGTACCAGGTGTTGCGCAACCAGGCGCGCCAGGTGATGCAGCGGGTGGGCGTGGAGACGGGGGGCTCCAACGTCCAGTTCGCCGTGCACCCGGAGACGGGCCGCACCCTGGTGATCGAGATGAACCCCCGCGTCTCGCGCAGCTCGGCCCTGGCCAGCAAGGCCACGGGCTTTCCCATCGCCAAGATCGCGGCCAAGCTGGCCGTGGGCTACCGGCTGCACGAGTTGCCCAACGACATCACCCGTGAGACCCCAGCCTCTTTCGAGCCGATGCTGGACTATGTGGTGGTCAAGATCCCGCGCTGGAACATGGAAAAGTTCCCCTTGGCCGACCCCACCCTGGGCACCCAGATGAAGTCGGTGGGCGAGGTGATGGCCATCGGGCGAACATTCGCCGAGGCGCTGCAAAAGGGGCTCTCTTCGCGCGAGGACAGCCGTGATAGCCTGTTCGACGCCGAGGCTGCCCAGGCCAGCCTGGACGAGATCCGCCACCGGCTGATCGAGCCCACGCCCGACCGTGTATTCTATCTGGTAGCGGCGCTGGATCGCGGCCTGAGCGTGGCCGAGATCGCGCGGCTAAGCGGCATGGACCCCTGGTTCCTGGACGAGATTGACGCCCTGCGGGGCCTGCGCGACGCCATCGCGGGCCGCCCCCTGGACGAGATCGCGCCCGAGCTGATGCGCGCCCTCAAGCGCGCCGGGTTCGCGGACGCGGTCATCGGGCGGCTGGCCTCCCCAAGCGCCGACGAGCTGGCCGTGCGCGCCCACCGGCTTGCCCAGGGCATCGCCCCCGTCTACTCGCGGGTGGATACCTGCGCCGCCGAGTTTCCGGCGCTGACGCCCTATCTCTATAGCAACTATGAATCGGTGTGCGAGGCCGAGCCCACCGACCGCAACAAGATCGTCGTCCTGGGCAGCGGCCCCAACCGCATCGGCCAGGGCATCGAGTTCGACTATAGCTGCACCCACGCCTCCTTTGCCTTTCAGGAGCTGGGCTACGAGACCATCATGGTCAACTGCAACCCGGAGACGGTCTCGACCGACTATGACACCAGCGACCGGCTCTATTTCGAGCCGTTGACCCTGGAGCATATCCTCAACATCTGCGATCTCGAGCGCCCCGCCGGCGTGATCGTCCAGTTTGGCGGCCAGACGCCCCTCAAGCTGGTGCGGCGGCTGGCCGAGGCGGGGGCGCCCATCCTGGGCACCGAGCCCGACGCGATTGACCTGGCCGAGGATCGCGAGCGCTTTGGCGCGCTGATGCACGCGGTGGGGCTGCGTATGCCGGAGCACGGCATCGCCCGTAGCATGGAGCAGGCCCATGCCGTAGCCGAGCGCATCGGCTATCCCGTCATCGTGCGGCCCTCGTATGTGCTGGGCGGGCGCGCCATGGCCATCGTTCACGACCGCGCCCAGCTCGAGCACTATATGCGGGGGGCCGTGCGGGTGGCCGAGAACACCCCCATCCTGATCGATCGCTTTTTGGATGACGCCATCGAGATGGATGTGGATTGCGTCAGCGATGGGCAAGAGGTGCGCATCATGGCCATCATGGAGCAGATCGAGCGCACGGGGGTGCACTCGGGCGATAGCGCCTGCGTGATCCCCACCATGGGCCTGAGCGACAGCGAGCTGGAGCTGGTGCGCGACTATACCCGGCGCCTGGCCCGGGCGCTGCAAACCGTCGGCTGCCTCAATATCCAGTATGCGCTGTACCGGGGCGAGCTGTACGTCATCGAGGCCAACCCGCGCGCCTCGCGCACGGTGCCCTATGTCTCCAAGGCTACGGGGGTGCCCTGGATCCCCGTGGCGTGCCAGATCATCGCCGGCGCGCGCCTGGCCGAGATGGATGTGCCCGACGAGCCGCTGCTAGAGGGGCACTTTATCAAAGAGGTGGTGCTGCCCTTTATCAAGTTCGCCCAAGAGCCGGCCGAGCTGGGGCCCGAGATGCGCAGCACGGGCGAGGTGATGGGCATGGACGCCGATTTCGGCATGGCCTTTGCCAAGGCCCAGATGGCGGCGGGCAACGCCCTGCCCACCGAGGGCGCCGCCTTTCTCAGCGTCAACGACCGGGACAAGGCCGCCCTGGCTCCCATCGCGCGTGAGCTGGCCCGCATGGGCTTTCGCCTGTGGGGCACCTCTGGCACGGCAGCCTATCTCGCGGGCTGTGGCCTGGATGTGACGCCGGTGCGCAAGGTGCAAGAGGGGCGCCCCAACGGGGTGGACCTGATCATCAACGGCGAGCTACAGCTTCTGATCAATACGCCTTTGGGCGAGCGCGCCTATAGCGACGAGCCCCGCTTGCGCCAGGCCGCCATCGCCCACGGGGTGCCGGTATTCACCACGCTCTCGGGCGCGCGGGCCGCCGTGCAGGCCATTATCGCGCTGCGCAGCGGCTCTCTCAGCGTCCAGAGCCTGCAGGAAGCCTGGAGGACAAGCAACTGACGCCATGCTAGCCATAGAGTTGATGACGGTCAAAGAGCTGTGGCAGATCGCCATGCCGGGCGAGACGACCCTGGCCGCCGGGGAGAGCGGCCTGAGCCGCCGCGTGGCCTGGGTTACGACCCTGCGGGCCAGCTACCCCGCCCTGGGTGAGCTGGGGCAGGATTACATGGTGGTGGCGCGCATGGCCCTGGCCCGCCAACTGGACCAGCGTATGACGGTGGGCTATCTGCTTCAGCAACTCGCGCGCGCCCAGGCGGCCGCGCTGGTGATCGACGAGCCGCCATCATCCGCCGATTGCGCCCTGGCCGACGATCTGGGGCTGCCGCTGCTGGTTGTGCCGGGCGATGACCTCTCCACCCTGGAACGGACGCTCCTGCGGGCGTTGGTGGATCGCGAGGGCCAATACGCCCGCCGCGAATCTGAGATCCGCCAGCACCTCCACGCCTTGTACGCCCAGAGCGGCCTTGCTGCGGTGCTGCAAGAGCTGGCGAGCTGGACCGAAGGGCAGGCCATACTGCGGGATGCTGAAGGCGCGCTGGTGGCCGAGACACCCACTCTTGAGGGGGCCTCGCATGAGGAGGTGCGCCCCATTGCCGCCAGCGGGCGCACCCTGGGCGAACTGGTCTTGCAGATCCCCAGATCGCGGGGCAACCCCCTCGACGCCCTCTATGCGCAAGAGGCAGCCGCCGTATGCGGCATCGAGCTCTTGCAGCGCCGGGTGCGCCAGGAAACCCAAGACCAGCTCGGGGCCGACCTGGTAGAGACCCTGCTGGATAGACGCCAGGCCGCTGAGGCCATCATCGCTCGCTTTCGGCGGCTGGGCTATACGGTGGGGCCAGCCCGGCGGCACCGGGTGGTCGCCGCCGAGATCGCGCCCGAGCCCGGCGCGCTGAACACCTGTGTAACCCTGATGCGCGACCTGCAATGGGCCGCGGACCGCGAGGGCGCCGAATGCGTCTGGGCGCGCTACCAGGATACGCTGGTGGCCTTTTGCTCCTTTGGCGGCCAGACCCTGGAACGACGCATTCGCGAGTGGGTGCGCCAGGCCAGCGAGGGGGCGAGCCGCCCCTGTTGCTCCCTGGGGGTGAGCCGCATCGTAGATGGCATCGAGGGGTTGCGCGAGGCGGTGATGCAGGCCACGGAAGCATGTCGTTTGGGCCAACTTGTCAGCACGTGCTCTAGCCCGTACTATTACGAGGACTTGGGGCTGTACCGCCTGCTGGGGGGGCTGCGAGATCGCGAGGAGCTGGCGCGCTTTTACCAGGAGACGGTAGAGCCGCTGGCCCTCTATGATCGCGAGCACAAGACAGAGCTGGTGCATACGTTGGATGTCTTTTTCGCCGAGAACGCCAATGCCAGCAGCACGGCCCGGAGCCTGTATGTACACCGGAACACCCTCAACTATCGTCTCCAACGTATAGTCGAGATCACCGGTATGGATCTGAACGACGCCGAGGCGCGCCTGGCGCTACAGCTCGGCATCAAGATCCATCATCTGACAGAGCGCTAGCGAAAAGGCAAGAGCAGCCAACAAGGGGGCAACCATGACCGAATGGACGCGGGACGGGATCATCCGGCACTGCCGGGAACAAGATGTACGCTTTCTGAACCTGCAATTCAGTGACATTGTAGGTCTCGTCAAGAGCATCACCCTATCGGTGAGCCAGATCGAGAGCGTACTGGATCAGGGGGTGTGGTTCGATGGCTCCTCGATCCAGGGGTTTGCACGCATCAGCGAGAGCGACATGTTCTTGTTCCCCGACCTGTCCACTTTTGCCATCATCCCCTGGAAGAACGGGATCCACAAGACGGCGCGGCTGATCTGCAACGTTTATACGCCCGACGGCGAGCGCTTTGCGGGCGCGCCGCGCACCGCTCTCATTCTCGCCCTGGAAGAGGCGGCCCGCATGGGCTTTGAGTACCGGGTGGGGCCGGAGCTCGAGTTCTTTTTGTTCGAGACGGACGAGCATGGGCAACCCATCGCCGAAGGCATACACGACCAGGCGGGCTATTTCGATGCCACCTCGGATCGCGGCATGATCGTGCGCCAGGAGATGTCGGCGGCGCTGGAGGCGTTTGATATCGAGGTGCAGACCGGCCACCACGAGGGCGCACCCGGCCAGCACGAGATTGACTTTCACTATCAAGAGGCCCTGCGGGCCGCCGATAGCGCCGTGACCTTCAAGTACGTGCTCAAGGCGGTGGCCCAGCAGCACGGGCTGTATGCCACGTTCATGCCCAAGCCGGTGCAGGGCATCAATGGATCTGGCATGCACGTGCACCAGAGCCTGGCCGATCCGGCCACCGGCGAGAACCTCTTTGCCGATCCCTCCGACGAGTACGGTCTGTCCAAACTGGCCAAGCACTTCATGGCGGGCCAGCTCCGGCACGCCCGGGCCATGAGCGTCGTCCTGGCGCCGCTGGTCAATTCCTACAAGCGGCTGGTGCCCGGCTACGAGGCGCCGGTATACGTGAGCTGGGCGCGCATCAACCGCTCGGCGCTGATTCGCATCCCCCGCGCTCAGACCAACGAGGCGATCCGGCTGGAGCTGCGCTGCCCAGATCCGAGCTGCAACCCCTACCTGGCCTTTGCCGTGATGCTCATGTGCGGGCTGGATGGCGTCAAGAACGAGTTGCCGCTCCCTGAGCCCAGCGAAGAGGACTTGTACGAGGCCGAGTGGGCGCGTATCGGGCTAGAGACGCTGCCCGGCTCGCTCAAAGAGGCCATTGACCTGGCCATGGAAAACCCCGTGGTGCAAGGTGCCCTTGGCCCCCACATCTTTGAGCGCTATATGGACGCCAAGCTCCAGGAATGGGATGCCTACCGCATCGCCGTCACCAACTGGGAGTTGGACCGGTACCTGCGGGTGTACTAGGCGGCTGGGCCGGGGAGGGAGTGAGATGCGAACGGCTGTGTTCCACGGCGTGGGCCGCCTGGAGATCGTCGAGCGTGCGACGCCCAGGCCTGGTCCCGGTCAAGTCCTGCTCCAGGTGGCCGCCTGTGGTATCTGCGGCACCGACCGGCACATCTTTCACGGCGAGTTTGCCACCCGCCCGCCGGTGATCATCGGCCACGAGTATGCGGGCATCGTCGTCGAGATAGGCCCCGGCGTGACCGATCTGGCGCCGGGCGACCACGTGGCGGTGGACCCCAATATCGCCTGCGGCGTCTGCCGGCCCTGCCGGCGCGGCCAGGTGCACATGTGTCGCAACCTCACGGCGCTGGGCGTGGATCTGGATGGCGGCTTTGCCGAGTACAGCCTGGCGCCCCGCGCCCAGTGCTACGCCTTGCCCCAAGAAGTATCGCTGCTGGAAGGCGCTATGGCCGAGCCGCTGGCCTGCTGCGTGCACGGCATGGACCTGGCCCAGGTGCGCTCGGGCGATGCGGTGGCCGTCATCGGCGGGGGCGCCATCGGCCAGATATTGGCCCAACTGGCCCGCCTGCAAGGGGCCGGAAGGGTCGTGCTCAGCGATCCGGCGGCCTCTCGCCGCGAGATGGCCCTGCGCCTGGGCGCCGACGCCGCCATTGACCCCCTTGCGGAGGACCCGCTGGCCGCCGGGGGCGCGTTGGAGGACGGCGCGGACGTGGTGATCGAGGCGGTGGGCTCGGCCCGCACCACGGCCCAGGCCATCACCTGGGCCGCCCCGGGCGCCGCCGTGCTCTGGTTCGGCGTCACGCCCCCCGGCGAGGCGGTGGCCGTGGAGCCCAACCTGATCTTTCAGAAGGAACTGACCATTCGCGGCGCCCGCATCAACCCCTACACCCACGGGCGGGCGCTGGCGCTGCTGGGCTCCGGGCGGCTCCAGGTGCGCCCGCTGATCACCCAGCAAGCGCCGTTGGAGGCGCTGCCCGCCCTGCTGGCCGAGGGCCCCGGCGATCAGATCAAGACGGTCATTGTGCCCGATCCGGCGCTGCTGGAACGCTAACATACAGGCCCGCGCTCCGAGCCCCCGCGGGGCGGCGGTATCCGGAGGTCGAGACGGGGCATAGGAGCGCGGAGTTCTACGTATGCAACGGAGCGATGTCGGAACGCGACGCTGCTTTGCGGCGTAGGCGGGCGAGACGCCCGCCCTCCAGCGGCTTGAGCGCGGGTAGCTGCGTGCACATGCGGCATGAACTTGTCCCCCAAGACCAGAGCAGCTACTCAAGATCAGGCGGGTCTCCCGTCGATGACAGATTACCGTTATGGAAAGTGTCCTCCTATTGCCTGCTGCGGCCGGCGGCCCTCAACCCCGACAAAACCCGCTCTGTGGGAGAAGGCGGGGGCGACTCCGAGACGGTCTATTCGCGTAGTGGGGAGATCAGGGCGTCGCCGAGGCCCTGATGACGCCATCACGGCCACATGCGTTTGCCCTGGTTCCCCCTGCGATAGACACCCCGCGCCGCCTGTGTTACACTCTGGCCATCAGCATAGCGAAACGGAGGCATAACTGATGAAGCGATCGTGGGAATCCCTTTTGACCCTGAGCGTGGTGCATTTCATGCTCTTTCCCGAGACCATGGCCGGCGAAGGCCCTGTGGTCGAGAGCATCGAAAAGCTGGCCCTGGACGATTTCTTGGGGGGCGTCGAGATCACGCTGATCAAGGATGCGCAGGCCCGCGCCGCCGTGCGCAGCATTGCCGCTCAGAGCGGGCTCAAGCTGGGCTTTGGCGCGCAACCGGTGCTGCTGAGTTCGGGCACCAGCCTCAACAACCTGGATGACGACGGCCGCAAGCGGGCGATAAAGCTGATCCAGGGCTGCGTTGACCAGGCCGCCGAGATGGGCTGCGCCCGGCTGGCCTTCCTCACGGGCCCCGACCCCGGCGACGCCCAGCGCGACCGCGCCCTGGACCTGCTGGCCGATTCGGTCAAGACCTTGTGCGCCTATGCCGCCGACAAGGACCTGGCCCTCACGCTGGAGACCTTTGATCGGGACATTGACAAGAAATCCATCCTGGGGCCCTCGGCGCTTTCGGCTGCCTTTGCCCAGCGCATCCGCGAGGATTACCCCACCTTTGGCCTGATGTACGATCTGAGCCATATGCCGCTGCTGCACGAGACCGCCCACGAGGCGCTGCCGATCCTGCAACCGTACCTGGTCCACATGCACGTGGGCAACGCCGTCATGATCCCCGGCAAGCCCGCCTTTGGCGACCTGCACCCGCGCTTTGGCTATCCCCATAGCGAGAACGACACGCCGGAGCTGATCGAGTTCTTGCAGACCCTGTTCGAGATCGGCTACCTGCAGGATGCGCCCCCGGAGACCAAGCCGTGGGTGGGCATCGAGGTCAGGCCGCAGGGGGACGAGTCTTCCGAGATGATCTGGGCGCAAACCAAGCGCACCTGGCGCGCCGCCTGGTCGGCCCTGCAATAGTTGCGCCTTTGGCGCATGCAAGGAGGCCGCTAGCCCGTGCAGAATCGTAGCATCATGATCATAGTCGCCTTGCTGGCGATCCTGATCTGGGTGGGCATCGTGGCGTTCATGCACCGCCATCCCCCCATCGCCGAGAACCAGGCGGTGCTGGTGGTGATGGTTGGCCTGGGGGTATTGTGCAGCGCTATGCCGCTTTCCTATGCGGCCAACGCCCGCTATGCGCCGCCGCTGGGCCGCGTGGGTGACATGAATCGTTCGCTGCGCCAGGGCTTGCTGGCGGGGTTGATCTCGGGGGTGCTGCTGGCGCTGCACCTGATGCGCATGTTGCCGCCTGACCGCGCCCTGGTGCTGGTGGCCATCGTCGTATTGCTAGAGGCGCTGTTCTACATCCGCCGCCGCTAGGGCGGCCCAGGCGCTTGGTACGCAAAAAAAGAGGCGGGCCGTGGCCCGCCTCTTTTGACACAGGGAGCAGCACGCTCAGGGCAGGTCGCCCGGCACCCAGAAGGTGTTCAGGATGCGCTCCGCGGCAGCCCAACCCTGGTCGCCCTGGAACTGGATCCAGACGACGACCATAAATCTGTCATCATCCGGCGTGGCGGCCACGATAATGATCTCAGAGCCCGCGCCAGGGCCGCAGCCCGAGTACAGATCGGCCACGCCCGCATAGAACGGATCGGCATAGTCCTCGCGCCCTTCATAGACGCTGCACGCGCCATCACCGGCGATCTCCTCATAGTAGAGATCCAGGAACGTATCCGGCGTATGGCTATCCAATAGCACCCGCGAGGCGAGGAACACGACGCCGGGCGCGGTGTACGTATCGGAAAAGTCATCCGCATCGGGAGCCGCAATCAGGCGCGGCCCGATGACGCTGCCATCGGTAGAGCTGGTCCAGTAGCTGCTGCGTACATCGCTCCACGAGCCGGGCACATCCATCTCCAGGGAGCCCGTGTCATCGCGCACCGTGACGAACTCGCCCGCTGGCGTGGTGGTCGCAGGCTGATCGTCCAAGTCGAGTACGTAGGACACCGATAGTTCGCGCCCGTTGATCTGTCCCTCCAGCACCTCCCCCGTGGCAAAGCGCAACACGGAAACCGCCAGCACGTCGTTGGGAACATGGCTGCGCAGGATGCTGCAATAGTCGCTCATGGTGCCATCCAGCCCCAACACCAGGCCCTCTAGGTCGAGGATCAGATCGCCGCCCTTGATGCCGGCCCGGTCGGCCGGCGAACCGGATTTGACCGAGGCCACCCACAGGCCAGTCGTCTCACCGTCACTGACCACCTGGCCGTTGATGCCGATAGACGTCACATCCTGGCCCACAATGAGCTGGTCCAGCAGGCGCTCGACCTCGGCGCGCCCGATGGCATAGCTCTGCCGCGTCGAGAGATCCGCTGCAAAGTTGACGCCCACGACCTTGCCATCGCGGGTGACCAGCGGGCCGCCCGAGTTGCCCCGGTTCAACAGGGCATCATGCTCGATGACATGGTCCACCGAGGCCCAATCGGTGTTGCCATCGGCCCGTTCTTTGGAGATGATCCCCCGGGTGAGGGTATACTCTGGGTCGCCCAGCGGGAATCCCGCCACATAGACCTCAAGGCCGGGGGTGGCGGCGCCATCGTACCAGTCGAGATAGTCAAAATCGCTGCCCTCGATCTGGATCACGGCCAGATCCGAGCACTCGGAGACCCCCAGCACGCGGGCGTTGCGCGCGCGGCTCTCGCCCGCCACCCACACGCGCAGAAAGGCGGCGCCCGTGGCCACGTGGTTGTTGGTGACGGCCAGGCCCGATGGATCAATGAGAAAACCCGATCCGCGACCGGCCACATTGAGCTGCCGCCCAAATTCGGGATCCACAAAGCTGCCCTGGGCCTCGATCTGCACTACCGCCAGCTTGACATCCTCCAGCCGGGAGACCGGAGCAGAGCCTGTTTGCTCTGGCTCTGACGTGGGCTCGGGTGTGGCCGTGGGCTCGATGGTTGCCGTGGGCGGCGCCGTCGGCTCGGGCGTGGGCGTAACGACCAAGACCATGGTCGTGGGCTCAGGCGGCTTGTCGCCCCCCAAGAGTGCGCAGCCAGCCAACGCGAGCGCGAGCGTGACAAGCATCAATGGAATCAAGAAGGATCGCCTGCAAGACATGTTGCTCCTTACCGGGTACGCGTGAGCCGGGTGTCGCGCGGCCTGCTCAACTGCGCCGCGATGCTGCTACGGGACGCGCCCCATAGATCGTCTGCGCGCATTATACACAACCTTGGCGATGGACGCGACCCGATGGGCTGCCCAACTTGCCATCGTGCGCGCGCTAGGTGCAGCCCGTCAACTGTGGTAGACTAGCGCTACACGATGCAGTGGCGGAGGGCAGATGCGCATTCTACACGTCTACAAGGCCTACTATCCGGTGCTGGGCGGCATCGAGAACCACGTTAGGCTCCTGGCCGAGGGGCAGGCGGCGGCGGGGCACGAGGTAACCGTGCTGGCCACGACGTCCGGCGCGCGCACCCAGGTCGAGAGCCTGGGTGGGGTGCGGGTGATCAAGGCGGGCCGCCTGGCCGAGGTGGCCTCCACTCCGCTCAGCTTGAGCCTGCCGATCCATCTGGTGCGCCAGCGCCCGGATATCACCCATCTGCACTTTCCCTACCCGCCCGGCGAGCTGGCCCAGGCCCTCTTGCTGGGGGCGCGCCGCACGGTGCTCTCCTATCACAGCGACGTGGTGCGCCAGAAACGCCTGCTCAAGCTCTACTATCCTCTGATGATGCGCGTGCTGCGGCGCGTGGATCGCATCCTGGTCAGCTCGCCCCCCTACCTGGCCAGCTCGGCGACCCTGGCCCAGGTGCGCGAGCGTTGCACCATCATCCCATACGGCATCGCCCAGGAGCGCTTCCGCCGGCCGGCGCCCGGGGTCGAGGCGCTGCGCCGCGCGCTGGGGCCGGGGCCAACGGTGCTCTTTGTGGGCGTGCTGCGCTACTACAAAGGGTTGAGCTACTTGCTGGAGGCCATGCGTCAGGTGCCTGCGCGCCTGGTGATCGTCGGCGAGGGGCCCGAGGGCGCGGCCCTGCGCGAGCAGACCGAGGCCCTGGGGCTCACCGGCCAGGTCACCTTTGCCGGGCGGATCGAGGACGATGCGCTGCCCGCCTACTATCAGGCAGCGGACGTCTTTTGCCTGCCCGCCAGCGAGCGCAGCGAAGCGTTTGGGCTGGTGCAGGTCGAGGCACTCAGCGCAGGGCTGCCCATCGTCAGCACCGAGTTGGGCACCGGCACGAGTTATGTCAATCAAGATGGCGTGTCCGGGCTGGTCGTTCCCACCCGCAACGCCGGGGCCTTGGCCCATGCCTTGGGCACACTCGTTCAGGATGCAGAGCTGCGCCGGAGGCTTGCGGCGGGTGCGCGCCAGCGCGCCGAGGCATTCACCGCCGAGCGTATGCTGCGCGAGATCGAGACGGTCTATGGCGAGGTGCTCGCGGGCTGAACCCGCCCGGCAGCAGGTGTGTTTTGCGCTCGGCGCCGGGCTCGGGTATCATCTGGGCGCCGATGGCACGACCCAAGGAGTACGGATGCGCACCAAGATTGGCGTATACATCGAGAGTCTGATCGAATCGGGCTGGCTGCTCGCGCTGGTGGCGGTGCCCCTCTTTCTGAATGTGTATTCGCAGCGCGTATTCGAGCCGGAAAAGCTCGGCCTGCTGCGCACCATCGCCACCCTCATGGCCGCCGGGGGCATCGTCCTGTGGCTGGAGCGCGCCCCGGCAAGAGAAGGCGCGCCCACCCCAAGGCAACTCTTGGGGCATGCGTGGCGCTTGCCGCTGGTGCGCCCGGTCGTCCTCCTGATCCTGTCCTACCTCCTGGCGACCGCCCTCTCGGTCGCGCCACGCATCAGCTTCTGGGGCTCTTATCAACGCTTGCAGGGCGCCTATACCCTGCTCTGTTATGTCATTGTCTTTGCTTCCATGCTGCTCTACTTGCGCAAGAAAGAGCAGCTATCGCGCCTGATCACAGCGGCGATCCTGGCCAGCCTGCCGGTGGCAATGTACGGCCTGCTCCAGCACAACGGCCTGGACTTGCTGCCCTGGGCAGGCGACGTGACCAGGCGCGTGGCCTCGACCATGGGCAATGCGATCTTTGTGGCCGCCTATCTGATCATGGTGATCCCCCTCACGGCGGGGCGCCTGATCGAGATGGTGCGACGCATGCAGGGCGACCTGCCGCGCCGTACCCGGTTGGCGCTGGCCGGCTTTGTGATCCTGCTCTGGGCGTTCCAGGTTTGGGCCTGGATCGGCCTGGGGTTCACATTGGGCCTGTGGGTGGCGGTGATCTGCACGGCGCTGTTGATGGCCCTGAGCCCCCTGGCGCGGCGCCCCCTGGCCCCCTTTGCGCTAGCGGCCTGCTATAGCCTGATCCTGGCGGCCCAGTGCGTCACCGTGCTCTTTAGCGGCAGCCGGGGCCCGCAGGTGGGGCTGCTGGGCGGGATGCTGGTCTTTGCCCTGCTGATCGCGGCCACACAGCGCCGCCGCGCCCTGTTGGGGACGCTCGTCGCCGTGGGGCTGCTCCTGGCCGGCCTGCTGGTGGTGATCAACCTGCCCGATTCGCCCCTGGCAGCGGTGCGCGATCTGCCCTATGTGGGCAGGCTGGGACGCGTGCTAGAGCTAGAGCGCGGCACCGGCCGTGTGCGCGTGCTCATCTGGCAGGGAGCGGTCGAGATGCTGGCCGACGACCCTGCGCGCGCCATCGTGGGACACGGCCCGGAGACGATGTACGTGGCCTACAACCCCTACTACCCTTCCGAGTTGGCCCAGCTCGAGGCCCGCAATGCCTCGCCGGACCGCTCGCACAATGAGACCTTCGACGCCCTCATCACCAGGGGCGTCTTGGGCCTGGCCGCCTCGCTGGCGTTGTTCACCGGCGTCTTTTATCATGGTCTCCATGCCCTGGGCCTGGTCCCCAATCGGCGCAGCCGCAGCCTCTTTGGCCTGTGCGCTCTGGTGGGGGGGCTGGCAGGCGCCATTGCGCCCTGGCTCCTGGAAGGCACCTGGCGCCTCTCAGGTGTGGGCTTGCCGCTGGGCATGATCCTGGGCCTGGCCACCTATGTGGTGCTACAGGGGCTGCTATGGGACAAGCAGGAAGGGGCGCTGGAAGGTTGGCCGATGCTGCTCATGGTCGCGCTGCTGGCTGCGCTCATTGCCCACTGGATCGAGATCAGCGTCGGGATCGCCATCGCCGCCACGCACACCTATTTCTGGGTTTATGCCGCGTTGGTGGTGCTCCTGAGCCAGCGGCTGGCAACCGTCGAGCCCCTGGCAGAGCAGACGCCTGCCCCAGAACAACGCCGAGCCGCTGGCAAAGCGCGCCGCTCGCGCGGGCGCAGGGCGCGGGGCGCACGGCCCGGGGGTCTGCCCCAGGTGCGCGGCCAGCGCGCCGTCCAGAGGGCGCAGTTGATCGCCGGAGCCCTGTTGGTGGGCCTGGTGATGTGCATATTGACCTGGAACTTTACCACCAATCCCAACGCCGAATCCGGCGCATGGCGGGTTCTGTTGGGCGCCTTTGCGGCCGGCGCCAACCGCCTTCAGCCTGGCGTTCTCACCCTGGGCATGTTCTGGATGTTGGGCGCCGTGTTCTTGGTCGGGGTGCTGGTCACAGTGGCCGAACTGGCGGCGGCCCGCGACGATGGGCGCGGGGCAGCCTGGTGGGGGCGCTCACTGGGCATCTGCGCCGCCATCGCGGGTGGCTTGGCGCTTGTATACGCCCTGGCGCACGCCGGCAGGCTGGTCCCGCCGGTGGACACGTTGGGGCTGTACGGCGCGTTCCTGACGCTCTTGGCGTTGGGCGGTCTGGGCCTGGCGGGCGCGCTGTATGGGGCGAGCGAGCGAGCGCCCCAGTGGGCGCGCGGGGCGGCCAGTCTTGTCGCCGCGCTGCCGTTGGCAGCCGCGCTCATCCTGGCCTATCAGTACAACATCACGCCCGTGCGGGCCGACATGGTCTACAAGCAGGGGTTCCGGTTCGATGGCGAGGGGAACTGGGAGAACGCCGCTGCGCTGTACGAGAGGGCAGCCGAGTTGGCGCCGCAGGAAGACTACTACTGGCTGTTTGCCGGGCGGGCGCGCCTGGAATATGCCAAGACGCTCCAAGACCCGGCGCGCCAGGAGACCGCGTTCCTGGAGGCGCTGGATCGGCTGGAGACGGCCAGGGCACTGGCGCCCCTCAACACCGATCACACCGCCAACCTGGCCCGCACCTATCGGGCGTGGGCCGAGTTTACCGGAGACGCGGCCCTGCGCAGCGAGCGCCTGGCCCAAGCCCAGGCATATTATCAGGAGGCCACGCGCCAGAGCCCGCAGAACGCTCAACTGTACAACGAGTGGGGCCAGACCTACGCCATGCTGGGCAACCCTGAGGCCGCCCAGGAGATGTACGAGCGTTCGCTGGCGCTGGATGAGCGCTATGCCAACACCTACATGCTGCTGGGCGACTTGCATTATGACGCCGGCGAGTGGCCGGGGATGATCCGCTACTATGAGCAGGCCCTGGAGCTGTCTCCCACGGCAGTCTATGCCTGGAGCCGCCTCGCCTATGCCCATGCGCAGATCGAGGACTGGGAGAGCGCCATCGAGGCCAACCAGCGCATCTTGGCGCTGATTCCCAACGACTATACAACGCTCAGGAACCTGGCCTATCTGTACGACTATGCCGGAGACTATGCCGAGGCAGTGCGCTACCTGGAAATGGCGATGAGCGTTGCGCCCGCTGCGGATATCGAGGCGCTGCGCCAGGTCGGGCAGCAACTCACCGACAAGCTGGCACAAGAGGCGCCGTAGGAGGGCAAGGATCAGATGGCTCAATACCTGCTCATCGTCGTGAGCGCCTTTATCGTCGCTGTGGGCGTCATGCCCGTGGCCCGTTGGGTCGCCCCGCGTGTGGGCCTGATGGATCAACCGTCGGGCCGCAAGATCCACGCACGGCCGATGCCACTTATAGGCATCGTCCTCTATGTGGCGTTCATCCTGTCCCTGATCCTGCTGGGGGATCGCAGCTATGTCCAGGAGGTGGTCAGCATCTTTGCCGGGGCCACCCTCTGCTCCTTCGTCGGCCTGTGGGACGACAAGGTGGGCCTATCGCCGACGGTCAAGCTACTGGTGCAGGTGCTGGCGGCCTCGATCCTGATCCTTTCCGGCGTGCGCACCCAATTGTCATGGCTGGGGCCGCTCAACTGGGCCGTCACCCTGCTTTGGATCGTGGGCATTACCAACGCCTTTAACCTGCTGGATAACATGGATGGGCTGGCCGGTGGTGTGGGGGCTGTGGCGGCGGCCTTTTTCCTGTTGCTGGCGGCGATGCACCGTCAGTATCTGGTGGGGGCGCTGGCGGCGGGCCTGTTGGGGGCCTGCATCGGCTTTTTGATCTATAACGTGAACCCGGCCAGCGTGTTCATGGGCGATAGCGGCAGCCTGTTCCTGGGCTTCATGCTCGCGGCGGTGGGGCTCAAGTTGCGCTTTGCGGGGCAGCCCACCACCATCACCTGGATGATCCCCCTGGCCGTGCTGGGGCTGCCGATCTTTGATACCAGCCTGGTCTTTTACTCGCGGCTCAGGCGCGGCCTGAATCCACTCACCACGCCGGGCACCGATCACACCTCGCACCGGCTGGTGCGCATGGGATATACGCGCCGCGAAGCGGTGCTGATCCTGAACCTGGTCGGGTGCGCGTTGGGGGTGCTGGCCATGTACCTCAGCCAATCCACGGCCGTCGAGGCGTTAACAGTAGGGCTTGTCATCGTTGCGGCAGCCATATACGCCATCGCGCGGTTGGAGCCCTTTGCCCGCCCGCCCGTCGAGCCCACCTTGCCCATAACGAAGGATGGACCATGAGCAGCAAGCGCAGACAGCGGGCGCGCGCCCGCCAGCTCAGGAGGTCACGGCAGGCGGCCTCGCGCAACGCACGCCGAACAAAGCCCAAAAACAGCTCGACGAATCTAAAAGCGCGGCGACGGCTCGTGGCCATTGCTCGGGTCGTCATCGCCATCGTCATCGTTCTGATCGTGGCCGTCACGTTCTATTATGCCGTGCTCAAGCCGAACCTGGCGCGTCTCTCTGACGATGCGCTGGGCGACGAGATGTTGACTGACCAAGTACAAACTGAGGAGACAGACATGACACCGTTGCGACAGTGGCCCGAGCCCCCGGCCATGGCCCTCAAACAGGGCGTGGACTATGCCGCGATCCTGCACACCGAAAAGGGCGACATCCACATTGACCTGTTCGAGGAGCAGACTCCCATCACCGTGAATAACTTTGTCTTTTTGGCGCGGCAGGGCTACTACAACAATGTCACCTTTCATCGGGTGATGCACAACTTTATGGCCCAGACGGGGGACCCCACCGGCACAGGCAGCGGCGGCCCGGGCTACAGCTTCCGCGATGAGTTTGTGTCCAGCTTGCGGCACGATGGCGCCGGCGTTGTCTCGATGGCGAACCGGGGCGCCAACACCAACGGCAGCCAGTTCTTTATCACCTATGTCCCCACGCCCCACCTGGATGGCGCCCATACCGTGTTTGGCCGCGTGACGGAGGGCATGGATGTGGTGCGCAGCCTGCGAGAGCGCAACCCGGCCAACCCCCAGGCGCCGGCGGGCGACCGCATCCTGTCCATCGAGATCTTGGAGCGATGACCGGCGCCCCGGAGCACGCCGCAGCAGCGGATGCGCCCTCGAGTTGGTGGCGACGCTACGGCCCAAGGCTGATCGCCCTGGGCTTTTCCCTTGCCATCACCGCTTCGGTGCTGATCTTTCGTCACCAACTCGTGGCCTTGCGCGGCTATGGCTACCTGGGCGTGTTCCTGATCAGCATGTTGGGCAATGCCACGGTGATCCTACCGGTGCCCAGCCTGGCCATCGTCTTTGCGGGCGGCGGCGTGCTGAACCCGCTTCTGGTGGGACTGGTGGCGGGCGTGGGCGAGCCCATCGGCGAGCTGACGGCCTATCTGGCGGGCTATGCTGGCAATGCGGTGATCGAGGAAAGCAAACGGTTCGAGCGCATCCGAGGCTGGATGGAGCGGCGGGGCTTTGTCACATTGTTCGTGCTCTCGGCGATCCCCAACCCCATGTTCGATATGGCGGGCATCGCTGCGGGCATGTTACGCTTTCCGGTGCCCCGCTTTCTGCTGGCCTGCTGGCTGGGCAAGACCGTCAAGGCCATCGCCATCGCCTACCTGGGCTCGGTGTCTATCGGCTGGCTGGAGCGCCTGCTGGGCTGATCCAGGGGCAAGGCCAAGGACAAGGCCGCAAAAGGGGCTGCGCTCACAGGGGATGGATCCCCTCGGGCTCCACCCGCGCCTCTGCCAGAGCCTGAGCCACCCGTTCGCGATCCGGCCAGGCGAAACGTACCGCAATGCCGCAGTTGCTGGATAGCTCTCTGGGCACCGGGATCAACCGGATCTCCAGACCGGCCTGCTGGAGCACCTTTTCGCTGCGTAGAGCCGCCGAAGTGCTGTGCAGCAGCACGACCCCGTATTCGTTCACAGTTCGCCCCCGCTTCTTGATGGCCCCAGTATACGCCGCCACGGGCGCTGCGGCAACCGCGCGCAGGGCACAGGCCAGGGTCTTTTCATTGTCCCGATTGCGTACTAGCTACCATACGCTTTGGAGAAAAGGATAGCCCAGCAGAACGGGTGCACTCTCGTCAGCCAAACCTTGCGGCCTTGAAAACCCTCACCCCGGCGAAACTCGCCTTGGGGCGAGTTTCGCCGGGGTGAGGACTGTAAAAGCGCAATTAACGGCTATATTGTCATGTACAACATGGAAGCACATCTCCCGACTAGGCATCTCGCAATGCTTGCGAAACTGTACGGTAGCTAGATTACGCATATGGGGCATTCCCGTACGTGAAAAAGCATACTAAAGGGCAAAAAGGTCTGGTGCGAGAATTCGGTTCAGGGGGGTTGCCGGAGTCATGGGCCGATGCTATAATGCGCGCAATCCGCAAGGCCCCTGATCTGTTGTCTTTACTGTTACAGCCCTATCGAGGTCAAGATGGCAAAAGACAGTCAGCCCGGAGATGGCGTTAGCATTGATGTTTCGCGCTTGCTAGAGGACGGCATCGCGCTCGCGCGCGAGGGCGAGCGACGCGAGGCCCAGGCCGCGTTTCGCCGCGTGATCCAGATCGCCCCCGAGTTGGAGGATGGCTGGCTGTGGATGGCCTGGCTGGCCGAGACCCGCGAACAAGGGCTGGGCTATCTGCGCGAGGGGCTCCACTTTGTGCCCCAGAGCGACCGCCTGAACGAGGGCATTGCCTGGGTGGAGGCCCACAAGCCATCTGCCCCCCAGGCCACGTCGCCTGCCGAGGTCGCTCAGGATGCGACGCCCAAGCCCGAACGTCGCCCCCGCAAGGCGGCACGCCGGGCGACCCGCACAGGTCCGGCCCAACGGGGCAGGCCCACCGAGGAGCCCTCTCGTGTGCGCCCTCTGGCCGGGCACGCTGCTACGCTGGGGCGCCAGGCGGGCCGCGTTCTCGCCACTCTGCGCAGCCTCGGCATCACTGCCTTTAGCCTAGGCGCCATCGCGCTCATTGTGTTGCTGGGCATCATAGCTCTGGGCGGGCAGGGCGGGAGCAGGGCGCCGGTCGTATCGGCCCTGGTGCTGCCCACGCCGGTGCTGGATGCCACGCCCACCCCCGGCATCGAGCAATTGGCCCGCCCGTATTGGACCAAAGTCGAGATCGCCTGGACCCAGGAAGACTGGAACGCGGCGGTCGCCGCCCTGGAGCAGATCCGCAACCTGGATGCGGGCAACGCCGACGCCCGCGCACGGCTCTCTGAAGCGCTCTATCGTCGAGCCCAGGACGCGATCAAGGCCAACGAGCTAGAGCTGGCCAAGCGCGACCTGGATCGGGCGATCCGGCTCGATGCCGATAGCCGCCACTTGCAGGCCGCCCGGCAGGATGTCGAACTGTACCGCGATGCCGTGGAGGCCTATCTCGAACAGGACTGGGCCCGGGCCGTGTTCCTGCTCACCCAGGTTCACAACCGGACGCCAGACTTTCGCGATACGCGCACGATGTTGGGGCAAGCACACTGCAACCTGGCCAAGCAACAACTGGAAGCGGACAACCTGGACGAGGCGCTGGGCCAGGCCCAACGTTGTGAAGAGATCCTGGAAGGGGACCCTGGCGCTTCAGAGACGGTGCGGCTGGTGATGGACACCATCAAGCCCCCCAGGCGCATCGAAGTCTCGCTTTCCACCTTCCGCGTCAAGGTGTACGAGGACAATCAGGTCGTGAGGGATTTCCTGGTCTGCACCGGCAGGCCCAGCCACCCGACAAAAACCGGCCGGTTCGTCGTGCAGACCAAGATGGAGATGGCCTACGCATCCACTTGGGACCTGGACATGCCCAAGTGGCTGGGCATCTACTGGGCCGGAGGCACCGAGAATGGCTTTCACGCCTTGCCCATCCTCTCGAGCGGCGCCACACTCTGGGCGGGCTCGCTGGGCACCCGCTGCTCTTTTGGGTGCCTCGTGCTGGGCACCCAGGAGGCGGCGTGGCTGTATGACTGGGCCGAGATCGGCACCGTGGTGATTATCGAGCGCTAGGGACGCGCCGATGCTGCTGATAGATCTTTTGAAAGTGAGAGAGAGATTATGACAGGCCAGACAACGGGGCCGAATATTAGCTGGCTCGATGAGGAACTGCGCCGCGAAAAAGGGATCGTCGAAGAGCTGCGCGATATCATTGACAAGCAGCAGATCACCCTGGTGGATCAGGCGCAGCGCATCCTCAGCCTGGAGGATCGCCTTACCCGGCTGCAGAACCAGCTTCAAACGATCCCCGAAATCCGGCAGACGGTGCAGAATACCCGCGACGAGATCGTGGCCATGCTGGGGGATCTCCGGCAGGACGTCCAAAAACGTGAGACCGAGGCGGTTCGGAGTCGCCAGGCGGATCGCGAAAAGGACGTGCGCGCCGTGCAAGAGATACGGCTGGAGCTGGATCGCCTGACGCCGCTGGAACAAGCCGTCGCCGTGGGACAGGCGGAGGATCGCCGCATCAACGAGGGCCTCATGCGCTTGCAGCAGCAGATCGAGAGCCTGGGCCGCTTTGTGCCCCAAAGCGAAGAGGCGCGCCGGCAGTTGGCCGACGCCATCTCCAAGAACGTGGTCGAGCTGCAACAGGCCGTTGACGAAGTGGAGGAACTCAAGACGGCGCGCTCGGCTCTTGCGCAGCGGCTGCTTTCTCTGGAGGTGGGGGCTAGCAAGCAAAACCAGCAACTAGCGGAGCTGCAGAACATACGTCAAGAGATAACGGCGCAGCAACAAGAGATGCTCGAACGCCAGCGCCGTGTGGATCGCGAGCGCTCGCAGGTGCTGGCCGAGTGGGGGCGCCGGCTGGATGGCTTTGGTCACCAGATCGAGGCCTGGGCCGACCAGTTGCGCTTTTTCGCCGATCAGCACGAAAAGAACCGGCGCGTGCTGCGCGATGTCCAGACGTTGGCCCAGGACCTCAGCCAGCAGCAGGATCGCCTGCGACAGCTTCAGCACATTGCCGAAGAGCAGTTGCGGCGCGAGCTGCGCGATGCCCGCGCCGAGAACGACCAGCGTTGGGCCCAAGAGCTGGAGCGGCGCGAGCAAACCAGGCGCGAGAGGGACGTCCGGGATGAGCAGCGCGACCAGCGGCTTGCCGATCTAGAAGAGGGCCTGCAGGATCTGGCGCAGATACTGCACAATCTGGAGGCCAGGCTGCGAGAGACGGGCGAGCGCTTGGATGCCGAAGGGGCCCAGGGCCGCGAGATGCTGCGCAAGATGACGCAATTGGCCTCCAAGCAATTCGATACGCTGATGAACACCCTCGCCGAGACGTACGGCATACAGGAGTAGGTAGCTTGTTCGTCATCGGCACCGCCGGCCATGTAGATCACGGCAAGTCTACCCTGGTCAAGGCCATCTCTGGCATCAATCCCGATCGCTTGCGCGAGGAGCAAGAGCGCGAGATGACCATTGACCTGGGCTTTGCCTGGGTGACCCTGCCCAGCGGGCGCGAGATCAGCATCGTTGACGTGCCGGGCCATGAGGATTTGATCAAGAATATGCTGGCGGGGGTGGGCGGCATTGATCTTGCCATGCTCGTGGTCGCTGCCGATGAGGCGGTGATGCCACAGACGCGCGAGCATCTGGCGATCCTGGATCTGCTCCAGATACCCAGGGGACTGATCGTCCTTACCAAGGCAGATCTGGTGGATGACCCGGTCTGGCTGGACCTGGTGAGCGAGGAGGTGCGCGAAGTCGTGGCCGGCACGGCGCTGGCCGATGCGCCCATCACGCCCGTCTCGGCCGTGACGGGCCAGGGGCTGGACGAGCTATTGCACACCCTGGATGCGCTGTTGGCCGAGGCCACGCCCCGAGAGGATTTGGGCTTTCCCCGCCTGCCGATTGACCGCGTTTTCACCATCAGCGGCTTTGGAACCATCGTCACCGGCACGCTGACCGGCGGCCATCTACAGGTGGGGGATACGGTCGAGATCGTGCCGGGCAAGAGAACGGCCCGCATCCGCGGCTTGCAGAGCCACCAGACCAAGATCGAGCGCGCCGACCCGGGTGCGCGCGTCGCAGTCAACCTCTCGGGGATTGATGTAGACGCGCTGAGCCGGGGCCAGGTGTTGGCGCTGCCGGGCGCACTGCAGGCCACCCGCCTGGTAGATGTCCAGCTTCGGATTGTGGCAGATGCGCCGTGGCCGGTGGAACATGGCATGGCCGTGGAGCTATTCACCGGCGCGGCCAGCGCTCTGGCGCGGGTGCGCCTGCTGGATTGCGACGCGCTGGGGCCGGGCGAGACGGCCTGGGCCCAACTGCGGCTGCGCGAACCCGTCGCCGCCAGCCGCTACGACCGCTTTATCATCCGGCTGCCATCTCCCAGCGTCACCCTGGGCGGGGGCCAGATCGTCGAGCCACAGCCCGCCCGGCGGCACCGGCGCCATGACAGGCGCGTCATCCAACGGCTTGCGGCGCTGGCCCAGGGCGACCCGAACGCGATCTTGATGGCATTGCTGGAGGAGCGCGGCCCCATGTCGGCCCGCGACCTGCTGCGCCAGAGCCAGCTTCCGGCAGCGATGGCGCAGCAGGCCCTGCAGGCGCTTTTGGGCGAGGGGCGCATCCTGAGCCTGGGCGAGCCGCCGGAGGGTACCGCGCGGACGGTGGAGCAGGGCGGTTTGCTGCTCACAGCAGAGAGCTGGCAGCTTGTCATGGAGCGTGCTGCTGAATTGCTCCAACGCTACCACGGCCAGAACCGCCTGCGAGAGGGCATGCCCCGCGAGGAACTCAAGAGCCGCCTCGGGATAGAGGGAGAGCCGGGCAACCAGATCCTGCAACGCGCTCGCAAGGAGGGCCTGTTGCGGGTGACAGGCGAGACCGTTGCCCTGGCCCAACACGAGGTGCGCTTGAGCGCCGCCGAGCAGGAGGCCATCGGGCAGGTCATGGCGGGCTTTGAAGCTGCGCCGTATACCCCGCCAGCCTACCAGGATGTCGAGACGTCTGTGGGGCCGGAGCTGGCCCAGTATCTACTGGAGAGCGGGCGCCTGGTGCGGCTCAGCGACGCGGTCGTCTTTGCGCCCGAGGCTTTGGAGCAGATGCTGGGGCGCCTGCGCGCCCATCTGGAGGCGCATAGCGCCGCCACCGTTGCCGAGGTGCGCGACCTGTTTGACACCAGCCGCAAGTACGCCGTGGCTTTTCTAGAGGAAACGGATAGGCGGCGGATCACCAAGCGTGTGGGCGATACGCGGGTGCTCCGCTGAGCGCAAGCGTCCAACCCCGCTGCCTTGCGTTTAAGGGAGGTACGTGCCGAGATGACCGAGCGCAAGATCGAGATTGTCGTTGACGAGCACCTCGCCCGGCGTTTGCGGGCGCGCGCTGCCGCTGCCCAGGAATCGCTGGAGGATCGCGCCCGGCAACATCTGGTGGATTGGTTGGGAGACTGGGGCCTGAACTTTGCCGTGCACGTCGTCAAATCGGGCGAGACCCTGGCGCTCATCTCTCGGCAGTACTATGGCGACACCAGCAAGGTCGCGGTCATTGCAGCCTTTAACGAGATCGAGAACCCAAATCTCATTCGCGTGGGGCAGGTGTTGCGGCTGCCTGAAGCCCAAGCGCCGCAAGAGCCCCAACCAAAAGAACCGCTGCCCGTGGGCGAATCCCCCTACATCTTTGGGATGCACGACCGGGGCGCCGAGGGGCTCATGCAGGCCGCCGGACGCAAGGGCTGGGTGCTCGTCACCGAGGCGTTGGGCGCCAACCGCAACGATTGGGGCAGCCAATCGTACCGAGACCTGGCCGACCAGGGCTTTGGGGTGATCGTGCGGCTGAACAACGGCTATGGGCAGAGCGGCACCCTGCCAAGATCCGCGCACTATGCCGATTTCGCCGTGCGCTGCGGCAACTTTGTCGAGCGCTCCGAGGGCTGCCATATCTGGATCATCGCCAACGAGCCGAACCTGGCCGTCGAGCGGCCCGGCGGCCCCGCCAATGGCGAGGTGATCACGCCCGCCAAGTACGCCCAGGCATTCCTGGCCTGCCGGCAAGAGATCCGCCGGCGCTCTGGCCACGGTAGTGACCAGGTGGTTATGGCGGCGGTGGGGCCGTGGAATATCCAGACGATCTATTCCGAGAACCCCAGCGGCGATTGGATCGTCTACTTTCAACAAGTTCTTGAGCGGTTGGGCGACCAGGTGGACGGCATCGCCTTGCACACCTACGCCCGTGACCCCTATCCCGCCAATGTCACCAGCGAGCTGACCATGGACCCGCCCTATCACCATCGCCGCAAGATGTTCCGCACGTACATTGATTTCATGGAGGCGATCCCGGCCGCGCAGCGGCGCCTGCCCGTCTATATCACCGAGACGAACCAGAACGGCAGTTGGGAGGACCTGAACCGGGGCTGGATCCAGGCCGCCTATGCCGAGATCAACCGCTGGAACAGCGATTCTAGCCGCCAACCGATCCGCGCATTGTTGCTCTATCGCTGGGAACGCCATGCGGGCGACATCTGGTGGATCTCGGGCAAGAACCAGGTGATCGCCGACCTGAGCCAGGCGCTGCAAAAGGACTATCGTTGGTATCGCTAACAGAGGAGGCCGCTATGGGATGGCTTACCAGGGTCAGGGGCCTGTTGGGGCGGCGCGAGGCGCCTTTGCCCGCTGTCGCCGGGCATATGGCCGGCCTGCCGGACCGGGTCCGATCCACCGATGAAACGCCCATCAAATCGCCACCCATGCAGATCGATGGCCGCGTCATGTCCGCGAGCGAGTTCGTGGCCTACATTGAGGGCCTGGAGATGCCCGAGCCGCTGCCCACCCGTTTCTTCTTGCACCACACCTGGAAGCCAACCCGCGAAAGCTGGCGCGGCCACAGCACCATCCTGGCCATGAAGCGTTACTATGAGCAGCAGCTCTGGCGCGACGCCCAGGGGCGGCTGCGCGAGGGCTGGACGGTGGGGCCGCACCTATTCGTCGCCGATGACGGCATCTGGCTCTTCTCCGATATTCGCTACGATGGCGTGGGGGTCTATGGCCACAACTATCGCACCCGCCACCTGGAGATGGTGGGCGATTATGATGGGCAACTCCCCTCTGGGGCGACGCTGCGCAACACCATCGTGGCCCTGGGCGTGCTCCACGAAAAGCTGGGGCTGGATATCCGCCGGCTCTACTTTCACCGCGATTTCTCCAGCAAATCGTGCCCCGGCTGGGCCGTGCAAAAGGACTGGATCATCCCCCAGGTCGAACGCTGGATCCACGAGTACCGCGCCGCCCGGCGGCCCCAGCCGCATCCCGAAGGCGAACTGGCATCTCTGCGGGCCGCCCTGCAGGCCCTGGCCGCCGAGCTGCTGGTGGATGTGGACCTGGAATCGGCCCTGACCCTGGCGGCAGAGCAGCGCGGTCTGCTCGGCCCGCTGACCCGGCAGATCCCCATCGAGATCGAGGAGCAGGGCTATGTGGTGCAGCTCTTTGCCGAGGCGCTGCTGGCGCCGGCCACCCGTGGCGACGAGGTGCTTTCTCTGGGCGAGTTCGAGCGCGCCTCTCGCGAAAACGAGCCCGACGAGTCGCCCGAGACGGGGGAGGAAGAGCAGGGGGGCGATCAGCCGGAGGTAGACCTGGAGCAGGCGCTGGATGCCATGCGCAAGCTCCCGTTGCCAGAGCGCCCGCTCAAGGCGCCCCCCTCCGACCCGCACCAGTTCACGGGGCGCATCCGCTAGAGACGCGGCGCGAGCCAGACATAGGAGAGGGGTAGGCGCAGGATGCCTACCCCTTTTGCATTGCAGCGTTGCCTCGCGCCCGGTTCAGGCCTGGCGCTTGCCCTGCAACAGCATTTGCACCAGCGCCGTCAGGCAGCCTTGCCCCAGGCCAGGGCCTCCTGGATCGCCGGGCGCACCGGGATTTCCGGGCGGCGGGCTGATCTGGTTCTCCAGCGCGCGCAGCGCATCGGCGCGCCCGCTCCCCTGGGCGTGGGCATGATCCCCCAGGTCTATGGCGGTCTCCATTAGCCGGGCCTTGACCTGGGCCGGGGTCAGGTGCGGCTCCTTTTGCAGCAGCAGCGCGCACAGGCCCGCCGCCACGGGCGTGGCCATGCTGGTGCCCGAGGCTTCGGAATAGTGGGCGCTGATGGGCGTGCCCATGCTGGTGCCCTTGGCGCGCGCCGCCGTGATCAGGTGCCCGGGCAGGACGATATCCGGCTTGACGCGGCCATCGGCGGTGGGCCCCCGCGATGAGAAAGGCGCGATGATATCCTGGTCGGTGGAGGCCCCCACGGTGATGGCCTCTCGCGAGGCGCCGGGCGAGCCGACGGTGCGGTTGAGGGGGCCGTCGTTGCCCGCCGCCACGCAGACGATCACGCCGCTGGCCATGGCCGCATCGCACATCTCCGAGAGGGCGTCGCGCCCATCGCTGGGGCCCGGGCCGCCCAGCGAGAGCGAGATGATATGTACGCTCTGGTCCACAGCCCAATCAATCCCCGCCATGACGTCGCTCATCATCCCCTGGCCATTGCGGCGCAGCACCTTGGCGGCATAGAGCACGGCCGCCGGAGCGACGCCCCGGTAGCGGCCCTCGCTGGCAGCCCCTGAGCCCGCCGCGATGCTGGCGCAGTGGGTGCCATGCCCGTTCTCGTCCACCACCCCTTCGCCCACCCAATCCGCCATGTCGGCGATGCGGCCCTCGAAATCGGGGTGTTCGGGGTCTATGCCTGTGTCCACGATGGCGATGCGGATGCCCCGCCCATCCCAGCCCAGATTGCGCACCTGGGGCATCTGGATGATGGGCATGGCCGAATCTAGGAGCGCTCGCACAGGCAAGTCCTGGTAGATGCGCACGATCTCGGCATCTTGCTCCAACGTCTCGATGGCGTGGGGGGTGGCGTGCATGTGCACAAAGGGTTGCAGGCGATAGTTGTAGCTTTCACGGATGCCCGGCAGGGGCGGCCCCTTGTGGCGCACAATGCGGCGATCCGGCGCGTAACGTACGATGATGGGCAATTGGTCGTCGGCGGATACTTGCCCGAGGCTGCGCGCCAGCCCGTTGCTCAGTTTGGATCCTTGCCCCATGCTCGCTCAGCCTCCCAACGCCCGAATGATCGAATCGCGCTCTACTTTGGTCACCCAGCGGCGGCGGGTGAGCGTCAGGGCGACGGCTCCACTACAGCGCACGCTCACCGAGTTGGTCAGCCGAAAGGCATGCTTGACCTGGCAGCCTAGCTCTGCCAGCATCTCGCGGCGCTCGGCCACGTCACCCGTCACGCGGACGATGAGCGCAAAGGACTGGCGAGGGTTGCTCTTCCATTGCTCGCGGAGGTCTGGATCAACTTTGGCCATAGCTTGGCTCCTCATGGCGGGCAGGGTCAACGGATACGGCAGGATGATAGCCTCGCAGGTGGGCCGCGTCAAGCCCGGGGCATGCCGCCACCGGCTAGACCACCGGGCAGAGGCTTGGATCGTACGCCTGGCCCTCGCCCAGCACGGCGTGCACCAGGGGCATCCACTGGCTGATGGGGATGTCCTGCGGACACTTGGTCTCACACTCCCGGCATTGGATGCAGGCCCAAGCCCGCTCGCCCTCGGGCATCTCGGCATAGGCGCGCCGCGCCTCTGGCATGGCGTTGTACATGATGGCCCGGTTGAACAGCGCGAATACGCCGGGGATGTTGACGCCGTTGGGGCAGGGCATGCAATACTGGCATTGGGTGCAAGGGATCGGGCAGATGCTGTTGTACACATCCCGCGCCTGGCCCACGATGGCGAGATCGTCGTCGGAAAGCATGCCCACCGACGCTTGCGAGGCATAGTAGACATTCTCGACCACCTGCCACAGGGCGCTCATGCCGCTGAGCACCAGCGATACCTCGGGCCTGGACCAGAGCCAACTCAGGGCCCACTCGGCTGCCGTGCGCTGCACAGGCGCCGCGTCCCAGATAGACTGCACCTCCGCCGGCGGGTTCACCAGGCGGCCCCCCAGCAGCGGCTCCATCACCACCACGGCCAGGCCGCGATCGGCGGCATATTCGAGCCCCTCGGTGCCCGCCTGATACTCTTCATTCATATAGTTGTACTGGATCTGGCACAGGGTCCAGTTATCATAGCTCTCGATGATCTCGCGAAAGAGGGCCGGGGAATCGTGAAACGAAAAGCCCATGTAGCGGATCTTGCCATCGGCCAGGGCCTTGTCGGCGCGCGCCAGCAAGTTGTGCTGCAAGACGGTGTCCCAGCGGGGGCGGCGCATGCCATGCAGCAAATAGTAGTCAATCGTCTCGACGCCCAGCCGTTCGAGCTGCTCATCGAGAAAACGATCAAAATCGTCGGCCCTCTCGATCTGGCGCACCGGGCTCTTGGTGGCCAGGCGCACCTTGTCGCGGTAGCCATCCTGCAGCGCCTTGCCCACCACCACCTCGCTCTGGCCGCCGTGGTAGGGGTAGGCCGTGTCAATATAGTTCACCCCGTGGTCAATGGCAAAGCGGATCATGCGGATGGCCAGGGGCTCGTCAATCAGGTGCTTGGCGCCGAGGGTGGGCAGGCGCATGGCCCCAAAGCCCAGGGCCGAAGGGCGCCAGTCCAGCCGTCCGAATGTGCGGTATTGCATCGTTTCTATTCCTTTTCTCTTTTGAATACCAATGTGCAGTGGCGCGCCCGCGACCGTTCGCGCGCTCTCGATGGCGCATGATGGGGCGCCACCACATCTCCATAGGGAGTGTATCCCCAGGGAAAGCCCCGTCAAGGAGCAGGCGCCTTGAGACAAGTGGCTAGTGATGAAAGAGCCGCAGCCCCGTGACCGCCATCGCCATCCCGTACTCGTCGCAGGCCGCGACCACATCCTCTTCGCGGACCGAGCCGCCCGGCTGGGCCACATAGCTCACACCGCTGCGCGAGGCGCGGTCTATCGAATCGCGAAAGGGGAAAAAGGCGTCGGAGCTGAGAGCCACCCCGTGGATGCTATCCAGCCACTCGCGGCGCTGCTCATGGCTCAGGCGCGGGGGCTTTTCGGCAAAGCACGCCTCCCAGGCGATCTGCTCTGTGGGGGTCAGGTCCTCCACGAAATAGAGATCAATGGCGTTGTTGCGCTCGGCGCGGCTGAGGCCCCGGCGAAAGCGCAACGCCTGCACAGCCGGGTGTTGGCGCAGGAACCAGAGGTCCGACTTGCCGCTGGCCAGGCGCGTGCAGTGTACGCGCGATTGTTGCCCCGCGCCGTTGCCCGTTACCTGGCCATTGTGGGCCAGGCACACCGAGTTGGACTGGGTGAACTTGAGTGCGATGGTGGCCACGATCAGATCGCGCACCGCCTCGGGCGGCAGCACCTTGCGCGCCGTGACGAGGTTCTGGAACAGCTCTGGGCCGATGCGGGCGTCGTTGCGGCGCTGTTGCAGCGAGATGCCGAACACCTGGCGCGTCTCCTGGGGTGGGGCCGCATAGGCCGGGTCCATCTCTAGCACGCAATACGAGCCGCCGCGCTTGGCGCTCAGGATCCGCAACGCCTCGGGCGCATAGCCAGGGGCGATGATGCCGTCCGAGACCTCGCGCCGCAGAAACTCGGCGGTGGCCAGGTCGCAAGGCTCGCTCAGCGCCACCCAATCGCCAAAGGAGGACATGCGGTCGGCGCCCCGGGCGCGGGCATAGGCCGTCGCCAGGGGCGAGAGGGACACGTCCTCGGCAAAGCAAGCCGCCGCCTCGGCAGCGCTCAGGGGCGTGGCCACGGCGGCGCCCGCCGGGCTGACGTGCTTGAACGAGGCCGCCGCCGGCAGCCCCAGGGCCTCCGCCAACTCGCGCACCAGTTGCCAACTATTGAGGGCATCCAGCAGATTGATATAGCCCGGACGGCCGCTGCGTACCACAAAGGGCAACTCGCCCTCGGGCATGAACACCCGCGCAGGCTGCTGGTGAGGGTTGGCGCCGTAGCGCAGCTCGAGTTCCTGTGGCATAGCCTTCTCCTATATGAATGGGTTCTCGTTGTCATTTGCGCCGAGAGGTGCGGCTCTTGCGCACGGTGCAAGAGCCGCTGGAGCGGAGGCGCCATACATCTGGGCGCAGCGGCGCATCCGGCTCCCGCGCGTCACTCGTCCAGCAATGCCTTGTACATCGCCACCGACGCGATGGGGCCGCTGCGTAGCACCTCATAGCGCGCCACCCAGAGTTGCTCCTCTACGGCGGCGCCCGCTTCCAGCGTCAGGCGCAACGTGGCATAGACCGTCTCGCGGGCGCCGCCGATCTCGCCGATGGTCTCCAGCGAGCACAAGGCCAGCCCACGCACCGGCTCATAGCCCACCTGATACTGGCGATAAGGCAGGCGCAGCCGGTAGCTCTCTGCCAGCAGGTCGTAGGCGGCGGCGTGATCTCCGGCCTGCAAAAACGCCACATAGCGAGCCACCTGTTGCTGGGCGGAGGTCACGGCCAGCGGCGTCTCGCAAGCGCCGGCAGACATCTCGGGCGCGGACGAGGCAGCCATTTCCAGGGGGCGGCCCAGGCCCAGGATCAGGGGCATACGATCCTCGTCCTCAGGCGCCGCGCTCTCGCAGGCGGCGGCCTCGCCCACCTCGGCGCGCAGCGTAACCCCGATGAGTATGCGCACCGGCGCTTCGGCCACGACCGCATCGTCCAGAACGATCTCCAGCACGTTGCGATCCCAGGTCTCCACCCAGACCAGGTGATAAGCCTGCCGAGCGCCCGCCGGGGCGCGCAGTTCCACCTGCCCATCGGCGGCAGGTGGGTAGCTCCCGGCCAGTCGGTAGGCTTCGCGCGCCACCGCCGCCATCACGCCGCCAAAAGGCGTCAGTTCCTCACGCAGCCCCCCCAGGTCCAGGTCGAGATCGACCTGGACGGAATAGGATTGGGTGTAGAGGTGCGTGAGCGGCTCGGCTCCGGCGCAATTGGGCAGCACGAGATCGGTGGCGTGCCGGGTCTCTTGCAGCGGCTGCTGCCCGGCCGGATGGCGCAGCCGAAAGGTCGGGCTGGCCAGCTCTTGCGCCGGAGCGGCCTCCGGCGGCGCGGCAGGCCGCGCACGGCAACCGGCGCTCAGCGCCACAATCCCCGCCGCCAAGAGCCAGAGCAGCGCCCGGCCAAAGCGCCTCGCTGCCTTGCGTGTGAGCGGTACAGTCAGGGCGCTCATTCAGGCTGGCCCCACGGTGTTGCGCCCCGGCGCCAACGGCATGGCCCGGCCCTGCCACAGCAATTCGCCGCACAGCCCCTCGGGCAAAGTGATCTCTCCGGCCAGGGCATCGCCCGCAAAGCGCAGGTCAAAGGCGACGCTGCCGCCGCCCACATGGGGCAAGCTGCCCGCCAACGCAGAGAGCGGCCCGGGTTGCGGCGCGATACGAATGCTGCGAAAGCCCGGTTCGGCGGGTCGGGCTCCCAGCAGCGAAACGTAGGCATGGTAGATCGGGTGCGCCCCCCAGGCGTGGCAATCTGAGCGCGAAGGCTCGGGCGCCTCCAGGGTTGTGCGAAAGCCCAGCCCCGGCAGGGCCTTCCAGAAGGCCAGCCGCTCAAAGAACGGCCCCATTGCGCCGATCTTGTGCAGCGCCTCTAGCAAATAGTGGCTAAAGTAGATCGTGGCGCGGGTCAGATCGGGGGCGTGCAGCAGTCCCTCGATCATGCGCTCGCGTCGCTCGTCCGCCAGCAGATCGGTCAACAGGGCCAGGCATTGGGCATGCTCGGAAAAGTGCGCGTGGGCGACCTCATCGGCCAGCAGCCCACGCTCGTCATCCCAAAAGGTCGAGATGAGCGCCTGGCGCACCCGTTGGCTGACTTGCCGCCAGTGTTGCGCCAGGGCCGCCTGCCCGAACCAGTGCAGCATCTCGGCGGCGCGATCCAGCGCATAGACGTATTGCAGGTTCACCAGGGCGCTGGGGCCCTCGGGCGGCCCTGGCGGCCATCCCGCTCTCCACCCGGGCGCCCAATCCACAAAACCCCAGCCATCCATGCCCTGTACGAGCCCCTGGGCGCCGATGTGGCTCTCAAAGGCGGCCAGCACCGCCTGCACGCCCGGCAGCCAGCCGCGCACGCGCTCGGCCTGGTCTCGCCACATCCAGTGGTCGTGCACCATCGCCACCCACCAGAGGGAAAAAGGCGGGATCACCTGCGGCACCGCGGAGGGATAGCGGGACTTGGTCAGGCCATCGGCATCCCGCGACCAATCAAAGAGCTGGCAGGCCAGCGTGGGCAGCCGGTCGTCGTGCGACGTCAGATAGGTGACCAGCGCCTCGATGCGCGTATCGCCAACGTACATGAGCTGCTCATAGTAGGGGCAATCCATATAGGTCTCGTGGGCGCACATCTGCAAGGCGCGATAGAGGATGGGCCAGGCCCGATCCAGGGCCTCGTCGCCGGTGCGCAGCGTTCCTTCCCAGGCCAGTGGGTAGCGCGTCTCGCGAAACGCCAGCCTCTCGATGGTGAGGGGCGCGTCGCCCGTCTCTACCCAGCACGCCACATAGCGCCCCGCGCGCCACCACAGGGTGTCATAGAGGCGGTGGGGGCCGCCCTCGGGGCTAAAGCGGTCGAACGGACCGCGAAAGTACTTGAACTCGATCTCGTCCCGGTTCCCTTTGGCCATATCGTGCGGGTCTGGCGCTGCAAACAGGCTCTCGGCCCAGCCCAGGCGCACCTGCGCCCCCTGGCCGCCCGTCGTTACCAATTCGGGATAGGCGCAATAGTAATCATCGAGATCAATCAAGATGCGCTGCCGTTGGCCGGGGGGAATCTCTAGCGGCACCTGCTCCGTGAGCAACGCCTGCCAGAGGGCCGCAAGGGCTGCGTCGTGCCGGTCGGGCGCGATGGCGCCCTCTTGGCCGTCCGGCGCGGCATGGCGCACGCGGCCCGTTAGCCGCTCGACCTCCAGCATGGCCGGCAAGGGATTGGGCAACAGGTGGTGCTGGGGCCGGCGGGTCGCCGTCTCGCTCTCAAAGCGCGGGTGCCCTGGGCCGATGGGCGTCTCGGTGGCAACGGCCGCGACCCATGCGCCCGAGGGCGTTGCGTCGCGCTCCCAGCCCCAGGGCACGCGGGCGCCGTCCACATGGAACGCCCAACCCGTAACGTGGTAGCCCGAAAGGTTGGTCGGCTCGCGGCCATAGGTCTCGATGGGGCTCACCAGCCAATCGGCGGCGCCGGTGGAGAGGGTATCGGAGAGCGGCCCTTGGGCATACAGGAGAAAGCCCGGCTTGGCCGACATCTGGGCCATGGGCGGGCCATCATCGGGCAGCCACCAGACCCTGGCCGCCAGCAGGTGATCGCCAGCGGCCAGCGCGATCTGGTAGGTCTCAAAATGCCAGTGCCCTGGGTCGCCCCGCTGCGGGCCACGCCCCAGGCGTTCGCCATCCAGGAACAACTCGTAGCGCTGGTCCGCGCTCACGTGCAGGCGCGTCTCCTCGGGCGCACCCAGGCGGAACGGCAAGCGAAAGGCCAGCACGGCGGGCCCATTCGATGGGACACTCGGGTGCCAGATCCAGCGACAGCGCCAATCGTCGGCGGGTTGCCAATAGCCGGGCATGGCCGGCGGCGGAAATGGGTTCTGTTCGGTCACGACCCGCATGGAGGGCCTCCTGTTGCCGTGGTTGCGGCTAGGATAGGGCGCTCTGGATGTACTGTCAAGCCAGAACCCAGGGGGCCCAGGGTCTTTTCATTGTCGGTATTATGTACAGATCCCTTCACGGCGAGAGATGCTCTCGGTGCTCTGAGGCCCTCATCCCCCAAAATACCAGAGTAGACCGTTTTAGAATCGACACCCCCTTCTTCCATAGGAATGGGAGAAGGGGGCAAACGAAACCCGCTCTGTGAGCAGGTTTCGTCGGGGATGAGGGCGACCGGCCGCAGCAAAGCAAGAGCAGCTCGCTTTACCATAACCGCGACTTTGAACAGACCCTGCAGGGGGCCCAGGGCTCGTAACTGCCTCGAGAATAGCCACACAGGATGCGGGCGTCGCGCCCCCTTTATGCTTCGTGGTGTCCAGTTGGACAGGGGGACTCCCCAGGACTGAACCGATACGCTTGCAGCGGCCCGCAAGAGGCGCCGCCTCACCACATCAGCTTGATGGCCTCGAACAGCTCCAGCCTTGGCACCGATAGGGTCAGCACGCCATCGGCATAGGCCGTCTCTACCGGCGCGCCCGTGGTCAGGCTCACTGCCTGCTCTGGCGGACGATCATAGGGCAGCGCGATCTCGACATCGTGCATGGTCACCGGTGCGTAGAAACTGGCGCCATAGTGGCCCGAGCTGTTCACCAGGTGGATCAGGTCGAACCCGGCAGCATTGGCCATGCGCGTCACCTCGACCTGCTCGGGCAGGTTGCCGCCCACGGGCGCCACGCCCGCCACGCGCTCGATCAGGTCGGCGAGGAACCAGGCCGTATTGGTGTAGCCCTGGCGGTGGAACAGGCTGCCCGGCAGCCAGGGCAGATGGATGGCGCGCCCCTGGCCGTGGGGGTGCACGGTGAACCCGGGGCGATCCACCACCAGCTCATAGTAGCAGCGCTCGGGCGGCCCATAGTTGTGGGGCGGCACCAGCTTGAGGTGCTGCTCGGCCTCCGGCGCATAGGCGGCATAGAGGTAAGGGCCATCCATGAACACCAGGTCCGTATCGGCAAGCCGGGGGAAGAGGGCTTTGTCGCGCACCTGAAAGTAGCTGGAGCGCATGTCCGGGCGCGCCTGCTCCACCTGGGCGATCCCCAGGCTCGCGAGGGCCGGGGCAGGCCGTTGCTCGTACATCTCATCGCCGAACCCGCTCTGGTAAACCGAGATCAGCGTCCCGCCCTCGGCCACATAGGCATCCAGCTTGGCGCACAGCGCGTCGCTCAGGTAGCGCAGATCGGGCAGGATCACCGCCCGGTAACCGCTCCAGTCACGCTCCAGGGCCGTCTCTAGCAAAGGCGCATCGAACAAAAAGTGGTTCTCGACCAGGACGCGGAACCAACCCCGGGACTCGGGATCGCTGCAGCGGTTGTTGTTCAACAGCAGCACGTCGGCCTGGGGCCGGTTGCCCACGTACTCGGCCTCGTGGGCGGCGTGGTAATGGAACATCTGGCGCACCGGCGCATACCCGCTACGGTCCTCGTGGTTGTCCAGCCGCCCGATCAGGTACCAATCCAGGGCGCCGCCGTTGGCCAGCGACTGGGCCAGGCGCAGCGCCTGCTGGTGGGGTGAGACGGCCACATGCCGGTAGGGAAAGTCAATAAAGTCCACCGACGTGTTGGTCGAGATCAGCTCGGGATAGGTGCCCACGGCCCACTTGGTGTTCGAGCTGGCGTCGTGCTGCCAGTGGGGCAAGGGCCGATCCACGGCGGTGTTGGATTCCTGGCGGATGAACCCCGCCCGCCGCCCATAGTCCTTGTCTATGGCGATATCGGGGCGCAGCCCGTGAATGAACGCGCGCACCCTGGCATTGAACGCGGCCATCATGCGCTCGGTGAACACGCGATACTTGCGCCAGACGGGATCGGCCATGTCTTCCCCATTAGGCAGGGGCAGGCCGAACATCGCGTGGAACGCTCGCTGGCAGGCGGCGCAGTGGCAGGGGCCATAGGCGTTGCCGGAGTAATCGCGCGACTGGAACCCGCCCATGTTGAAGAATATGCCGTCCACATCGTATTCGGTCAGCAGCTCCTCAATGATCTGCAAGGCATAGACCTGCTGATACTCGCCCAGGACGCAGACGTGCACATCGCCGTTATAATCCACGATCTCGCCGCCGGCGGTGCGATAGGCCCAGTGGGGGTGCTGCTCGTAGAGAGGGCGACGCACCTTGCTGAAATCGGTGCGCGCCAGCAGCCGGATGCCCGCCGCGTGGCAGGCCGCGATGATCTCCCCCAGGCTGTCGCCCGTGAGGTAGGGGCTTTGGTAGTGAAAGGGCAGCTTGGTGGGATAGCTGGCGATGATGCCGGCGCAGTTGAACAGCACCGCCGTGGCCTTGAGATCGCGCAGGTCGGCGACCATGCGTTCGGCGCTGATATCGAGCATGTCAATCTCGCGCAGGTTGGTCTGGATCATACGCCAGGGCTTGTCCTGCCACCAATAGGTCATGGATAGGGTCCTTTCGTGGGTGGGATCGGTTGCGGGCATGATAGCGCAAGGGCCATCGGGGGGCAAGCGGGAGGGCTCCCTTTTCCGCCTCCTTCCCCTGCTGTACATTCCCTTGACCCTCGCCCCGCTCCGGCTACAATGGGGGCGGGCCAAGAGATGCCCGTCGAGATCGGCTGGCGCCGCACACGAGTATCCCCGCAGGAGGAGCTTATGCACACCGCGACCAACGACACGCAGACGACCCCCACACGCTTCTTTAGGACTTTTTTCGCCATCTTTGCCCTGGGCCTGCCAGGGATCGTGTCTCTGATCCCGACCGTGATCGATTTGCTGGGCACGCTCCCGCCCGAGATGGCCGAGTTGCCCGAGGCCGTGCTGGTGGCCGCATCTCTGGCCCAATCTGTGCTTCTGTTGGTCGTCGCCGTGGCCGTCGGGACGCTGCTGGCCCACAGGGTCGGGCTGCGCTCCCTAGTAGCGGACAAGGTGCGCACTGGCGCGGCCCTCTGGCCCGAGTTGCGCCCCCATGTCGCCCTGGCCGTGGTGGCCGGCGTGCTCTTTTTTGCCATCGTCCTGGTGGCGGATCTGCTCGTAGCCCCGTTCGCCGATGCGGACCTGGCCAACGGCGCCGCGACGGTGCTAGACCTGGTCGGTCGTCTCGTGATCGGCATCCTCTATGGCGGCATCACCGAGGAGCTCTTGCTGCGGTGGGGCGTCATGAGCCTGCTCGTCTGGCTCGGCTGGCGCATCACCCATCGCGGCCAGGGTGCGCCTCGGCCCTGGCTCGTGTGGACGGCCATCGTGCTAGCGGCTTTGCTCTTTGGCGTTGCCCACCTGCCCGCCCTGGCCGCGATGGTCGAGCTGACCCCACTGCTGGTAATCCGCACGGTGCTGCTGAACGCCCTGGGCGGCCTGGTCTTTGGCTGGTTCTATTGGCGGCGCAGCCTGGAGGTGGCCATGGTCTCTCACGCGACTTTTCACGTGGCGCTATTCGTGGTCAACCTGGCGAGCCTCTTGCTGGGCTGAGGTAAAGGAGGGCGCGCAACGACGACCTGGACGTTGAGCAAGCCGCCGCTCTGGCCGACCGGCTGGCCCGCGAGGCATTGGCCGATGCGGCGCCCCGGCGCCAGTCGCGTCCTGAGGCAGACTGACCGCCATGCGCGTGTTGCTGGGTGCCAACATCCTGGTCAGCTATTCGGCGGGGATGCTTGGCGCAGGGGAGACAGAGGGTTGAGCGGTGATGGGGGAGAGGTGGCATAAAAACGGTTTGACATATCTGCCTCGACCGTCATAGAATGCGGATAGCGGCAGGCGGCTCCCCTGTAGAGAACAGAGTCCGTAGTATCCCTATCTGCGCGCCAGTTGATGTGTATGCGTAGAGTCAGATGGCCGTCAAGCACCTTGCGGCCGCAAGCGCTCAACAAAGAACCGCACTTGTGAGGTGATCGTTGTCAAAAGGAGAGATCATCAAGCTCGTAGTACAAGCTGTGATAACATTCGTCCCCTGGCTTGTTCGACGAGAAAGCGCCTTGCACTTTCTTTGGACTTGGCGAAAACCGATTGCACTAGTGTCTGCGGCGTTGTTCGTTTACATGACTGTCTGGCCGAGAAGGGCTAAACTCTGGCGCCACAGGAAGGCCCTTCTGGCAATCGTGTCTGCGATCTCAGCCGCAGTCCTCGTCTGGTCAACGCGCAACGAGCTGGCCGCCTTTTTCGTCACGGGGCATGTAGTACCTGGCTGGCTTCTGTCAGCCTTTGTTGCGCTACTTGCCCTTCTAGTCTTTGGCTGGTTTCACCATGATGTCCGACTCCGCACGCATGCTAACGCTCAGACACTACCTGTAGGAGCCTTTTCCGACCAGTTCATTGATCTGGCAAGATGGGACTGTGACGGGAACTGGCGCGTAGAGAATGGTGTATTACTCGTTGGCCAGTCCGATCGCGGCGGCATCTTGCGAGATGGTAGGAATTGGCAAGACCTCATTTTCAGCTTCAGTGCCAGGGTAGTTTCGCGTAACATGGGAGTGATTATTCGGGCAATAGACAGAGAAAACTATGAAATGCTTCAGATCACCCCAGAATACGTACGGCCTCACCGTCGGCGCATAGCTTCAGTCGGGCCAGAGTGGGACGCGAACTTCTTCACAGTTCGCCACGAGTGTAGCGTTCAAAGCCCCTTCACGTGTTCCGTAGTCGTGACGGGCAAGCGTGTCCGTATGTTCATCAACGGCGGACTCGTTTTTGACGATTCATCTTTCTTGGGGAACTCTCGCGGGAGCATAGGCTTTCGGTGCGCGGGCGGCAGCTCTCATCCCGAGCAAGCGGAGGTATGGGATATCGCTGTTCACGTGCTCATGTGAGCCGCCAGTGTCAAGACATGGCTCGACCTCAACCAGGGTGATCATACTCGACGACCCCAAGACTTTGCTTGATAGAGCCCTCATCCTCCGCGTTGTCCCCGCCGCAGGGCTCTCCCACACCGAGCGCGAGGCCATCATCGCCCTCTGCTCCCGCGCCTTTGAGGAGGACTATCGCCCCTTCCTGGAGTTGTTCCCCCACCCCACCCACGTCCTGGCCTACCAGGATGGCGTCCTGGCCAGCCACGCCCTGTGGGTGGCCCGCCTGCTCCAGCAGGGCGACGGACCGCTGCTGCGCTGTGCCTATGTGGAGGGGATGGCCACCGAGCCGGCCATGCAGCGGCGCGGCCTGGGGAGCGCTGTTCTGGGCCGCCTGGCCGCCGCGATCCAGGACTATGACCTGGGCGCCCTGTGCACGGGCAGCGTGGGCTATTACGCGCGCCTGGGCTGGGAGCTGTGGCGCGGAACCCTCTACGCCCGCACCCCCGGCGGCCTGGAGCCCTGCGTCGAGGAGGGCGTCATGATCCTGCGCCTGCCCCGCACGCCCGCGCTGGACCTGGATGCGCCCCTATCCGTCGAGTGGCGGCCTGGGGAGGTGTGGTAGCAAGGTGGCGCCGCCTAACGTTCGCGCCGGGGTGCGGGTCGCAGACCCCAGGGCAAAGGCCGGGGGACACAGCACACAGCGCAAGTGCCCGCTAGACGAGCTCGTCAAGCCGATTCAGCGGAGAATGGTAGCGCAGCGCAATCATCCTGGCGAGAATCTCGTTGCCCTCGGCGAGCGAAAGCGACCCTTCGCGCACGAGCGTAATCAGTATGCCCAGAGTGCCCGTTAGCCGCACATCTCGTTCTCGAGCCACCTTGCGCGCTGCCAGATCATCCGTAACCAGAATCAGATCTCGCGAGACGGCCAGGGCCAGACAGGATGCCTCACCAGGATCCAACAAGAGGTCGAACTCGGAACGCAGTTGGAGTTCAGTTGTGGTTTTGGGAGACGCGATACGGAGCCAGCCGTACGGGCTGAGAGCCTGAATCTGGAGCAGCACAGCCTCCAGGTAGTTGTATCCACCTTGGAAGCCCCTCCTCAGCTCGTCAGCAACCTCGATGGTCGTAAACGCCACCTGGCGATAGCGCCGCTCAAGCAGGTCCACACGCTCCACGGCTGCCAGATTCGAGAGGACTGTCGTATCAAAGATATAGTCAGGCATTCTCTGCGTCTTGCAGGGCTTCCTCCGCAGTGCGCGGTCCCAGATGCACGGCAGCGCCGCTCTCAGCGAGGATGTCCTTCATCTCTTCCTGCGAAACGCCCAGCAGCTCGGCGGCCTTGCCCAGGCTAATGTCGCCTGCCGTGTAGGCGCTCACAACCATATCCAGTCTCAGTCCGGGGCGAGCCTGGAAGAGGGCGCGCATCGCGCTGCGCATGACTGCCTGCTGGTCGGGGAACAGGCGTGACCTGACCAGTTGTTCAATCTCCCAATCAACCTTGGTAAGCTTGTCCATAATGCGTTCCTCCCCTGCGTCAGCGTTATTGTAACCTCGGATCCCGAATAACGCAATCACCGAGGCACAAGTCAGCATGGCGTCAAGTCTAGGTTGTGGTAGAGCGCCTGACAACGAGCCGGAGCAACGCCTACCGCGTAATGCACTGGGCCTCATGCGCCTGCCCTGCCGCGAGCATTGACAGGGGCGCAGCCCCGCCTATAATCCGGGGCGTCAGCGTTGAATGCCCACTGCCACAGGAGCGCCGCCGTGCCCGATCTCCCTCTCAAGGACCTCTATCTGCTCTGCCGCGTATGCCGCCACCGGTTCCTGTACACAGCCGAGGAGCAGCGCCGGCGCTATAGCAAAGGGCAGCATGATCTTCCGAGCGACTGCCCCGCCTGCCGCGCCCTGGAACGGCTCAGCCGCCGCCATACAGGGCAGGTGGATTGGTACAACCGCCAGCGCGGCTATGGCTTTATCAAAGGGGCGAATGCCTCCAGCCTGTTTGTGCATGCCTCGGATCTGCGCGATGCAGGCCGCACCCGTCCAGCGCCAGGGATGCGGGTCAGCTACCTGGTCCAGTTCACCGACAAAGGGCCGCGCGCCGTGGATGTCGAGATCATTGCGGAGCAAGGGTGATCCCTCCCCTCCGGCGCGAGCCGGCGCCGTGCCCCCTCTTCCCCGCGCGTTAGGCACAGGGCCAGCCTGGTGCTATAATTGCCAGGTTATGGTGCGTTTCTCAATCGCGTTACCCATCCCGGCCCTGGAGAGCGTCCCTTGCGCATCACTCTGAGACCAAGCGGCTATGCGATCTGCGCCCTGCTGGCCGGAACGCTGGTTGGCGGCCTGTTTGCGGCGCAGGGCGGCGCTCTGGAGTTGCTGGCCCTCTGGGTGCTGGCCGATCTTGCCCTGGGCGCCTACCTGGCAGGTCTGCTCGATGCCTCCAGCGGCCTGCCTTGGGCGGCATCGGCGCACAGGGATGGCTGGCGCGGGCTCTTGACGGCGGCGATTTGCGGCGCTTTGGCGGTGCTCATCGCCGGCTGGTTCGGTGGCCCGATCCGCTATCTCACGGCCGGCGGCCTGGTGCTGGGGGCGATTGCAGCGCTGGGGGGCGCGCGCAGCCCGGAGCGTGACGCGGCGCCCCTGCTGGTTGGGCTGCAAGTGCTGATCGCCTGGTTGTTGGGCCTGGCGCGCACCGCCCCGTGGCAGAGCCCCTTGCTGCTCCTGGGCCTGGCCGCCGGACTGGGCACCTGGCTCCGGCTGCGATACCGAACGGCGCCCGGCCGGGTCACACTGTGGGCCACGCGGTTGGTCTGGGCAGCCTGGGCCGGCATGCTGCTGGCAGCGCGACAGCCTTTGCTGGGTGGCCTGGTGGCCGTCACAGGGCTGGCCGATGACCTGTACCGCCTCTCCCCGCGCCAACAGGGCCTGACGGAGACGCTGCTGAACCTCGGCTGGCTCGGGACCTGGCTGTTGGTGGCCGTCGCGACGACCCATTGGGGCGCCCTGGTCTGATGTGGATCGGGCTTATGGCGCTGGCTCTGGCAGCCATCATCTATTGGCTGCTGATCACGACCGAGGGCACGTATCTTGGCACCCGCATCGTGGTTTTACTATATGATTGGACGGCCAGGCGCTATAACGCCATCAAGTCATTCGGCTTTGTGGACGAGGTGCGCTTTGTCGGGGCGCCGCTGGTCGAGATGCTGGAGCGGATTCCGGGCGCCAGGATGCTGGATGTGGCCACCGGCACAGGACGCACGTTGCTGGCCCTGGTGGGTTTGAGCGATCTGGATGCGATCCTGATCGGTGTGGATCACTCGCTGCCCATGCTGCGCCAGGCGCAGACGGACCTTGACTCGCGCATAGAACCCGGCGCGCCTGAGCCAGCCTGGCTCGTCCAGGGCGACGCCCACCGCCTGATGTTCGCCAGCGCGAGCCTGGACGCCGCGACCTGTCTGGAGGCGCTCGAGTTCATGGGCGATCCGAGGCAGGTGATCCGCGAGATGGCGCGCGTGCTCAGGCCCGGGGGCGTGCTGCTCGTCTCGAACCGGGTGGGGCTCGAAGCCTGGTTGTTCCCGGGCCGCCACTGCCGCCGGGGCCGCATGGAGGCCCTTTTGGCGCAAGAGGGCCTGGCCGAGATCAACAGCCAGCGTTGGCAGGTGGATTACGACCTGATCTGGGCGGTCAAGCCCGACATCGAATGATTGGGCGCCTGATAGGTGAGGCGCGCCAGGGAGGAGACGCATCGTGAAGCGTGATTTTGTGGATCTTGCCGATCTGGATGCCGCGCAGATCACCAACCTGTTGCGCCTCGCGGCAGAGCTCAAGGCCGACCAAAAGGCCGGTCGCGGCAGGCCGCTGCTCGCCGGACGCAGCCTGGCCATGGTCTTTCAAAAGCCTTCGTTGCGCACCCGCGCCTCGTTCGACGTGGGCATGTACCAGCTAGGGGGCCACGCCCTTTACCTCTCGCCCGACGAGATCCGGCTGGGCGAGCGCGAGAGCATCCCCGATGCCGCGCGCGTGCTGAGCCGCTATGTGGACGCCATCATGGCGCGCGTGTTCGCTCACTCGGACGTGGTGGGGCTCGCCCGCTGGGCCTCCGTGCCCGTCATCAACGGCCTGTCGGATTACAGCCACCCCTGCCAGGCCATGGCCGATCTCCTCACCATCCAGGAAAAGCTCGGCGAACTGCGCGGCGTGCGCCTCGTCTACCTGGGCGATGGCAACAATGTGCTGCACTCGCTGCTGGTGGGCGGAGCGCTGTTGGGCATGCACGTGGTGGGCGCCACTCCGGCGGGCTATCGCCCCCTGCCCGCAGCGGTGGCCCAGGCGGAGGCGCTGGCGGAACGATCCGGCGGCAGCATACGTCTGACAGATGATCCTATCGAGGCTGTGCGAGCAGCGGACGTGCTCTATACCGACACATGGACGAGCATGGGCCAGGAGGAAGAGTCGGCCAGACGCAGCCAGGTCTTTCCGCCTTTTCAGATCAACGAGCAACTGCTCGCCCAGGGACGCTCCGTCGTCGGGGTGATGCACTGCCTGCCCGCCCATCGCGGCCAAGAAATCACCGACGCCGTCGCGGATGGGCCGCTTTCGTGGCTGTTTGACCAAGCCGAGAACCGGCTGCACGCTCAGAAGGCGATTCTGGTGCACGTATTGGAGGACTAGAGTTCCGTGGCCAATGTTCTTTGGCTGCTCTCCAAGCTAGACCTGCGCAGTTTGATTGATATCCTGCTCGTGGCGGGCATCGTCTATGGCGTGCTGATCATGGTGCAGGGCACCCAGGCGGTGCAGCTCTTGCGCGGAGTCATTTTGATGGCGCTGGCTGTGTCGCTGTTCGGCAGCGTCGCCGAATTGACGGCCTTTAATTGGCTGCTCAAGAGCACGGGCCAGGCGCTATTGGTTGTGGTGGCCATCATCCTGCAACCCGAACTGCGCCGCGCCTTTGATCGCCTGGGCCGCGCCGGCGGCCTGGCCCTTTGGTCTGCCCCGCGTGAGGTGCAGCTCGATCGCGTGGTGGCCGAGATCGCCACCGCCTGCTACCGGCTGTCGGAGCAGCGCCACGGCGCCCTGATCGTCATCGAGCGCGAAACGGGCCTGCAAGACTATGTCGAGACCGGCGTGGCCGTGGATGGGCTGGTGGTGGCGCCCCTGTTGCAGACGATCTTTTACCCGGGCACGGCCCTGCACGATGGCGCCGTGATCATCCGAGGCAGCCATATCGTGGCCGCAGGTTGCGTGCTGCCCTTGGCCGAGACCATCGTCTCTGAGGCGCATCTGGGCACGCGCCACCGGGCCGCCGTGGGCATGACGGAGCAAACCGACGCGGTGGTTGTGGTGGTCTCGGAGGAAACGGGCATCATCTCGATGGCGCGCAATGGCCGCATCGTGCGCCATCTGGACGAGCGCCGCCTCAGCACGTTGCTCCAGGCGCTCATGAGGCCCCGCCGCGATGGGCGGCGCGACCAGGATGCAGACCGTCAGCGCTCCTCGCCAGGCGGCAGCCCGCAGAGTCGCGAGCGCTCCTGAGCCGGGCATACATAGAGCGAGGTATACCGTATTGCGCAAAGAGCTGCTGGACCGAATCGGCACCGCCATATTGGCGCTGATTCTCGGAACGATCATCTGGGTGAACGCCACCTACCAGACGGATCGTCCGCGCGAGGATTTCTACCCCACCCAGATCCCGATCCAGGTGCTCAACGAGCCCACGGACCTGGTAGTGGTCAACGAGCCGGTAGATAGCGTGCGTGTGCGCATCCGCGCCTTTGCTTCGAGTTGGGATGCCCTGACCACCTCTGACTTTTCCGTCACGGTGGATTGGAGCAAGCTGGACGAGGGCATGCACGTGGTGCCCGTCACCGTGTCGGTCTCGGATCCGACGGTAACACTGGTGAGCGTTCACCCCCAGGCGGTATATGTGCGCCTGGAGCGCACCGATCGGCAGGTGCACGAGGTACAGGTTGAGGTCGAGGGTAAGGAAGAGGTGCCGCTGGGCTATCAGGCCTACGATCCCGTCGTCGAGCCCCGGCAGGTGACCTTGCAGGGGGGCTCCTCGCAGATCGCCCGGGTAGCCGAAGTGAGGGGCGTCGTGTCGGTGGCCAACCAGCGCAACTCGATAGATCGCAGCGTGGAGCTGGTCGCCCGAGACGAGTCCGGCCAGGTGATTCGGGGCGTGCAGATCGTACCGGCATCGGTGCGGGTGCAGCTCGCCATCGAGCGCCGCGAGAACTATCGTGAGGTGGCGGTGCGGGTGCGCACCAGGGGCCAGCCGGCGCGCGGCTATTTTGTGAGCAGCGTCAACGTGACGCCCGCCACCGTAACCGTCGTCGGGCCGCCCGCCATCATCGAGGCGATGGGCAGCCTGGTGGATGTCAAGAACGACCTGGATGTTACCGGCGCGACCCGCCTGATCGCCGCTCGCATGGAACTGGATCTGCCAGAGGGGGTCTCGGTGCTGGGCGAGCAGGAGGGGCAGCCCGGCGAGGTGTTGGTCACCGTGGGCATTGACGCCATCACGGGCGGCACGACAGTCGAGCTGCCGCTGCGGGTGCAACGCCTACAAGAGGGCCTGCTGGTGACCAAGTTTGTGCCTGTGGTAGACGTGTTCCTCACCGGGCCGGCGGTGCTGCTGGATGAGTTGCAGACGGATCGCCTCAGCGCGGTGCTGGACCTGTCCGGCCTTGGGGTGGGGACGCACCAGGTGCGCCCGCAGGTCGAGATCATCATCGAGGGCCAGCCGGCCCTGCAAGACCTGGTGGTGCGAGATATTATCCCCCAGTTTGTGGAGGTGACCATTGAGCAGCAGCCCACGCCGACGCCGGCGCCCACACTGACGCCGACGCCGCAGCCGACGGCCACGCCCAGACCAGCGGCCACGCCCAGCGTGCGGCCCAGTCCCACACCGTAAAGACGCGCCCGTGCGGGGCGAACGGATCGCCCTGCACGCGGCATACCAAAGGATGATAGCAGCAAGATGGTTGCGAAACCGATCGTCGCCCTGGTGGGGCGCCCGAATGTGGGCAAATCCACCCTTTTCAACCGGCTCATCGGCGAGCGCCGGGCCATCGTCGAGGATATCCCCGGCACCACCCGCGACCGGCACTATGGCGACGTGGATTGGGGGGGGCGCGCCTTTTCGCTGATAGACACGGGCGGCCTGATCCTGGGCGACACCGACCGGCTCACCGAGCAGGTGCGCGCCCAGGCCGAGATCGCCATGCGCGAGGCCGACGTGATCGTCATGCTCACCGACATTGTCGAGGGGCTCATCGGGGCCGACCAGGAGATCGCCGACCTGCTGCGCCGGGCGGGCAAGCCGGTGGTGTTGGTGGCCAACAAGGCCGATAACCTCAAGCGCGAGTTAGCACTCTACGAGTTCCATGCCCTGGGCCTGGGCGACCCGATGCCCGTCTCCGCCGAGCGCGGCCTGGGCACCGGCGACCTACTGGATGCCCTGATCGAACTGCTGCCCCAGGCGCCCACCGATGACGAGGAAGACGAGACGATCCATGTGGCGTTGGTGGGCCGCACCAACGTGGGCAAGTCCTCGCTGCTGAACCGCCTGCTGGGCGAGGAGCGTGTGATCGTCAGCGAGGTCCCGGGTACCACCCGCGACGCCATTGACACGCGCATCGTCTTCGAGGGCCAAGAGATCACCCTGATAGACACCGCCGGCATTCGGCGGCGGGGGCGCATTGATCGGGGCATCGAGCAGTACAGCGTCATCCGCTCCATGCGCGCCATCAGCCGCGCCGATGTGAGCCTGTTGCTGCTGGACGGCACCGCCGGCGTGACCGCCCAGGATGCCCACATTGCGGGCTATGTGCTCGAAGAGGCCAAGAGCGTCATCGTGGTGGTGAACAAGTGGGACCTGGTGGAAAAGGACACCCACACCCTGGCACAATACGAAGAGTATGTGCGCAGGGAGCTCAAGTTCATGCCCTGGGTGCCGGTGGTGTTCATCTCGGCCCTCACGGGCCAGCGCGCCCACCGGTTGATGCCCCTGGTGCTGCGCCTTTACCAGGAACGGCGGGCGCGGCTCACTACCTCCCAGATCAACGACATCATCCGAGATGCCGTGGCGCGGCGCCAGCCCCAGACCATGGCGGGCCGCAAGTTGCGCATCTACTATGGCACGCAGCCAGCCGTAGACCCGCCCACCTTTGTCCTTTTCGTCAACGATCCAGAGCTGGTGCACTTTGGCTACCAGCGCTACCTGGAGAACCGCATCCGCGAGGCGTATCCCTTTGAGGGCACGCCCATCCGCATCAGCTTTCGCGGGCACGACCGCCGCAAGGAGAGCTGACGAGCAGGCACGCAGGCGTTATGCCATGCAGGGCGTGTTTGGTGGGGGCAACTGGCGCATGTATGCCCAGTGCATGTATGCGCCGGTTGCCCCTTTGTGTACAGAATCCATCCGGCGGCCGCGCCCTCACGTTTTCGGGCCGATGACCTCGACGCCGGCCATGTAGGGGCGCAGCGCCTCCGGGACGATGATGCGCCCATCCTCCGTCTGATAGTTCTCGATCACGGCGATCAGGGTGCGCGGCAGGGCCAGTCCTGAGCCGTTCAGCGTGTGCACGAACTCGAGCTTGCCATCGGCTCGGCGGTAGCGGATATTGGCGCGCCTGGCCTGAAAGTCCTTGAAATTGCTGCACGACGAGACCTCCAGCCACTCCTGGCAGCCCGCCGCCCAGACCTCCAGGTCGTACTTGGCCGCCGCCGAAAAGCTCAGGTCGCCGGTGCACATCTGCACCACGCGATAGGGCAGCCCCAGCCCCTCCAGCACCGCCGCCGCGTCCCGAATCAGCCCCTCTAGCTCGTCCATCGAGGTCTCGGGCCGCACGAACTTGACCAGCTCGACCTTGTCGAACTGGTGGCCGCGCTTGATGCCCCGGGTGTCGCGCCCGGCGGACATCTTCTCGCGGCGAAAGCAGGCGGTGTAGGCCGTGTGATAGATGGGCAGGGCCGCCTCCTCCAGGATCTCTTCACGGTACATATTGGTCACCGGCACCTCGGCGGTGGGCACCAGCCAGAGATCGTCCTCCTGGTCCATGTATTGGTTCTCGGCGAACTTGGGCAATTGGGCCGTGCCCACCAGGCACTCGCGGCGCACCAGGTAGGGCGGATAGATCTCGAGATAGGGCTGCTGAACCGTGTGCACATCCAGCATATAGCTGATCAGGGCGCGCTGCAGCCGGGCGCCCATGCCCTTGAGTAGGTAAAAGCGCGAGCCCGAGACCTTGACGCCCCGGTCGAAATCAATGATATCCAGGGCCGGTCCCAGATCCCAGTGGGCCTGGGGCTCGAACCCCAAGCTGGGGCGCGCGCCATGCTCGCTGATGACCACGTTCTCGCTCTCATCGGGGCCCGTGGGCACGCTCGCGTCGGGCAAGTTGGGCACCCGGAGCAACAGATCGTGCAGCTCTTGCTCCACCGGCCCCAGCTCGCGGTCCAGCTCATCAATGCGCTGGGCCACCTGGCGCATGGCGGCGATCAGGCTCTCCCGTTCCTCGCGGTCGCGCACACGGGGGATCTCTTTGGAGACGCGGTTGCGCTCGGCGCGCAGGGTCTCCACCTCCACCAGCAACGCGCGGCGGCGGGCATCCAGCGCCAGGATCTCGTCAATAGGGGCCTCGGCATAGAGCCGGGCCATGGCCTCTTTGACCAGGTCGGGCTGCTCGCGGATCAGGTTCAGATCAATCATGGCGCACACTCCTCTCCTCAGGAACGAAAAAAGCACCCCATCCGAAAGGACGCGGTGCTTGCGTGGTGCCACCTCTCTTTGTCGCCAACCTTGCGGGCGGCGACCTCGTGGGCCAAAAGGCCCTGGCCCGCTAACGGGGGCCAACCGGTATCGCTTCCCAGCGAATCTCAGGCGGACCTGAGATTCGCCCTTCGCGAACGGCTCTGGAGTGGATTTCATCGCGGCGGGCCATCGCCGTTACACCCTCGGCGACTCTCTGCGTGCCCGGTCGAGACTACTCGTCTCCTTCACAGCCGATGACATGTGTTGCTTTACACATCTGCCTGGATTGTAGCATAGGGGCGGGAAGCGGTCAATCCCTGGTCCCGATGCAAACAGGGTGATGCAAGTCCGTGTTATGAAAAGCAGCTTGCCCTGGCGGTTGCGGATAATCTTGAGTAATTTGCTATAATATATAGGCGGGGCCGCCAGGTCTCTGGGACGGGGCGCGCCCGTGGGCCTGAAACGAGACAGAGTCCCTGCCCTGCCAGAGAGCGGCCTCGACCGGTGAGATGGCTTTCGCAAGTAACGGAGTGCACGATATGGATAACCGACAGCAAGAGATCGCCCGGCGCTTTGAGGAACAGTATCGTCGGGGAATCACCCCCTGGACCATGCACCCCCCCGAGCCCATGGTAGGTCGCTTTGTGACGTTCCTGAAAGAGCGCCGCCCGGATGCCCGGATACTCGACATCGGCTGCGGAAACGGCTGGCTCTCCATCCAGGTTGCCCAACATGGCTTTGCGGTCTGGGGCATTGACGCCTCGGAGACCGCCATCACGAGGGCTATCCGGGAGAGCGAGAGGCGAAGTCGCCGACCGAACTGAATTTCAAGTGGGAGATGCCCTTACGCTACCGTACCCGGACGACTCGTTCGACGCACTGATGGACCGTGGCCTGTTTCACCACATCCTGCCCGAGAACCGGGTGCGCTATTTCGAGAGCATCCTGCGCGTGCTCAAGCCCGACGCCGTTGTATACCTATCGGTATTCAGCACGCGGACCGGCTGGGCCCGGAACCGCTTTGCGCGGCGAGACATCGAGGAGCTGTTCCAGGATTTTGACATTGTGGCGTTCGAGGAGGACCCATACCCGACCCCGGCCCCGGCCCATCTGCTGCATTTCATCCTGGAGCGGGTGCGGTAGGGGGCAATGGGCAGCCTATCGTGGCCAGGATGACGACCGACCGCGGACGATGGATGCCAGGCGTGGATCTCCCCTAGCCCGCGCTGTTCCCCGCGCGCCGCCCCAGCAGCCAGCGCACCAGCTCGCCCAGGGCGCCGCCCACCACCGCACCAAACAGGGCGGCCTGCAACACCTGGCGCTGGCGCTGGGCCAGGAACCGCTCCGCCGCCGCACGCTGCTGGCGGGCGCGCTGCGCTGCGCCGTCCGTGCGCGCCGCGCGAGACCGGGCCTCGCCCTCGTCAATGGCCTCCAGCAGCGCATCCAGCGCCGGATCCTTGGGCGCCAGCGCGATGGCCCGAGCGGCATGCTCGCGGGCCTCCTGCCAGTCCTCTGACTGAGCGGCCAGGCGCGCCATGAGGGCATAGGCGGGCGCATAGTTGCGGTTCAGCCGCAGGCTCAGCAGCAACGTCTCGCGCGCCTGCTCCGTTTCGCCCTGCTGCGCCAACTCTAGCGCTTCGTTGTAATAGATCACGTGGGCATAGGCCAGGTGCAGCAGGCCGGCCACGTCCTCATGGCAGCCGGGGCAGATGGTCGTGTCCTCGGGCACCAGGGTATCGCAATAGGGACATGCGCGCTCCGGCGTCGTCATCGCTCGTTCCTCCGGTTCACGATTCCTGGGACGGGGATGGATCGGGCGCGGCCTCGGGCGGCCCGCTCACGATCACACGGGCCGGGCGGATCAACCCGTGGGGCCAGCGATAGCCGACCTGCTCCTGGCGCAAAACCGTGCCCGGCGGCGCAGCGCGATCGGGCGCCACGCCTACGGCGACGCTGGTGCTCTCATCCAGGGGCTTGCCCACGGTTTCCACGGCCTTGACCTGATAGCGCGCCAGGGCGTCCTGCAAGAGCTGCGCGAAATCCACCGTGCGGCGCACAATGGCGGCCTCGCGGGCGTTGGTGGTCACCCCCAGGCGCTCTATGGTCTCGGCAAGCTGGTCGTGCAGCGCGAGCAGGGTGTTCAACAGGTCTTGCTGAGCGGCGGCGGCCTGGCGTTGCTCCTGGGCCCGCTGCACACGCTCCGTCTCCAACTCTTGCTCCAGCCGCGCAATGCGCCGGTACAATGCGCGCATGGTCTGTATCGGATCAGCTTCCACCGCCGCCGAGGGCACCGGCTGCGGCTTCTGGTCGAACCCCAGGCGTTCTGTCATGGCGCTCCCTTGTCGGTTGACTCTGACAGCAGTGTAGCCGACAGGATGGGGCGTGTCAACCGCTTGGGGAGCCTCACGGCGGATGCCGTGCAAGAGATCGCGCGGGCCATCGCTCTGGTGCTGGACCTGGATGGGTGAGCGGGACGGCGTAGATACGCGCGATACGCGCCCTGCGCCGCCTGAAAAGGGGCTGAGTCCTACCCACTTTGGCGAGTAGTTCACAGAAGCGCTCTGTTGCACTATTTGGACGGTGTCGCGATCTCTCGGAAAGGCCGCCCCAGTTACGAAAGTGGGTAGGAGTCGGCTGAAAATGTCCTTGCTATCTGTTGTGGGAGCGTTTATACTGGTCACGTCTTGTTGCTGGAAGCGTCGTTCGGCCGCCGGAGCCGCTGCCAGAGCACTGGAGACTGGGATCCGCTGCATTGACGAAAGGACTAGAAATGAGTACGAAACGCGCCACATCAACCTCTCGCCTCATCCTGTTGTTGGCTTGTGCCGCCCTGTTGCTCTCTCTGGCGCCCCTGCAGCTAGCTGCCGAAGGCGGCAGCGCCATCGGCGACCGCAACCAGCAACGCGACCTGGCCGCCTTTGGTCGCCAGCCGCAGCCCGTGCCGGAGGAGTTGGCAGCGCTGCTCGCCGACGGCATGCCGGTGGAAGAGTTTATCGCGCTGACGGGCTATGTGCCCCGAGCATTACAGGAGATCGTGGATCAAGAGATCTTGGTGATCATCGAGCTGGAGGGGCAGCCGGTCGCGGCGCTCTATGCCGAGCGCCAGGCCCGGGGCGGCCCGGTGATCATGGCCGATCTAGAAGCCTATGGTGAATCTCTGGCAAGCGCCCAGGACGCCGTCATCGCCGGCGCCGCCTTGAGCGCCGACCGGGTGATCTCCCAATACACCACCGTCTACAACGGCATCCAGGCGCGGGTGCCCGCAAGCCGCATGGCCGAGATCGCCACGTTGCCGGGGGTCAAGGCCGTGCACCGCGCACCCATCCACACGCCCGCCCTTGGCGCCAGCACGGGCGTCATTGGCGCGCCGGCCGTCTGGGGCGACCTGGGCTTTGACGGCGAGGGCGTTGTCATCGCCGTCATCGATACCGGCATTGACTATACCCACGGCGCGTTGGGCGGCAGCGGCGATCCGGTGGACTATACGAGCAACGACCCGGACACCATCGAGGCGGGGACATTCCCCACGGCCAAGGTGATCGATGGCTACGACTTTGCCGGGACGCTGTACGATGCGGATTGCTCGGCTACCGACGAGCTGGCCGGTCTTTGCTCGACCACGCCCAGCCCGGACCCGGACCCGTTGGATGAGTACGGCCACGGCACCCATGTGGCCTCTATCGCCGCTGGCGTGATGGCGGGCAACGTGATGACCGGCACGGCCCCCATGGCCGAACTGGTGGCCCTCAAGGTGTTCGGCGCCGATGGCACCACTACGCTCGTCATTGATGCGCTGGAATGGGCCACGCAAAAGTATCTGGCCGAGGGCTGGCCCCAGGTCATCAACATGTCCTTGGGCTCGGGCTTTGGCACCAATGATCCCAACGATCCCGACGTGTGGGCCTCGAACAACGCCGTCGCCGCCGGCATCATCGTGGTGGCCTCGGCCGGCAATGCCGGCGACACGGACTATATCAACGGCTCGCCGGGGACGGCCAGCAAGGTGCTCTCGGTGGCAGCCACCACCACGGGCTATGCCACCGGCCCCACGATCACCGTCTCGGACACGGCCTACATCACCCAGACGGGCGTTGTGTACTCCCCTGGGCAGTTTGATGACGGCAGCGGGCGGTTCACCGAGCCGATCACAGCGCCGCTGGCCTATGTCGGCGCCCTGCCGGGCGCGGCCAACAACCAACTCTGCACCACCACTGGCATTGCGGCGAACGCCTTGGGTGGACAGGTCGCCCTGATCAGCCGGGGGGGATGCGATTTCTCTACCAAGGTCAACAATGCGGCCGCGCTGGGCGCCGTGGCAGCGTTCATCTACAACAACCAGCCCGGCGTCATCACCATGATCGGCGTCCCTGTGCTCATCCCGGGCGCCTCGTTGCAGCAGCAGCAGGGCCTGAACCTGATCCCGGCCGATGGCGAGACCGTCGTCATCAGCGCCCAGGATGATATCGTTTCCGTGCCCGATCCCTATACGCCGGCCGACTATATCGCGACGTTCAGCTCGCGTGGCCCGCGCGGCTATGACTCGGCGCTCAAGCCCGAGGTGGCCGCGCCCGGCGTCGCCATCTATGCCGCCGACATGGGCACCGGCGTAGGCGGCGTGAGTATGGGCGGCACCTCGATGGCGGCCCCGCACGTGGCCGGCGTGGCGGCCCTGCTCCGGCAGGCCCACCCGGACTGGACCCCGGAAGAGATCAAGGCTGCCATCATGAACACGGCGGCGCCGCTGGCCGACTATACCGTGCTGCCGCACGCAGGCAACGGTCGCGTGAACGCCTTTAATGCGGCGACCACCGAGATGTTGGCTATCGGCGACCCCGACCTGGTCAGTCTCAACTGGGGCGTGGTGTACAGCAACGAGCCGACGGTGATACTCACCGGCACCGTTGCGCTGCACAACAAGGGCGCTGCGGCGGCTGACTATGACGTTGACATCATGCTGCAGAACGGCTCCGGCATCCGGGGCATCGTGGATCTGTACGTAACCCCGACGCAGGTATCCGTGGCGCCGGGCTCAAGCGCGCTGGTGACGGTCACCGTCGAGCTGGATATGTCCGCGGTGGACCATGACTACTATGCGCACGAGGGATACTTTGGCCAACTGACTTTTGCCCCGGCGGTCCTTATCGGGTCAGAAGCCGGCGCGGCCAATGGCGATCCGTACCAGGTGATCACGGCGCCGTTCTACTTTGCGCCCAAGCCGTACGCCAAGCTGGATGTGGTGGCCGAGAGCCAGATCCTGCATCCGGCGACCGACAGCGTGGCCATCACCATGACGCACACAGGGCCGGTCGCCTCGTCTCTATGGCCCTATCCTGCCCTGTACGCCTCCGAGTCGCCCAACCCGGCTGTAGCGCCGATGGCCAACGTGCGCATGTTCGGCATGGACTATGGCTGGACCGACGGCACCTATGGCGATATCATCTCTGTGGCCATTAACTCGTGGGGCCCCTGGCATGTGCCCCAGCCCTTCTTTGCCGAGTTTGACCTGTACATAGATGCGGATCGAGACGGCGTGTGGGACTATGTGAACTTTAACTTCAACTATGGCTGGTTCATGGGCGGAGATCACACCAATGAATGGATTGTCGTCCAGGTGGACTTGGCTGCGGGGCTCCTCTATATGGGCAGCCCCTGGTTGATCTACTCGGACTATAACAACTCGGTGATGGAGTGGTATCTGCCGGCCGTCTGGAACGACCTTGGCCCCGGCAACACGGACTATGACTATGAACTGCAGAGCTGGGACCCCTATGGCGCAGACGAGATCTCGGCTGTCGGCAGCTTGAACTATGCTGATTGGCCCTATCTCTGGTGGTGGACCGGCAACCCCACCCCGGCAGACCCGGAGCAGTTCTTTGATGTCATGGTGGGCGCAAAGAGCAGCCATGATCTGGCCAAGCCCTTTGGGTTCATGATCGTGGACTATAACGGGGATCCGCACAACGCCGATGGCGCGCAGGCGTATCTGGCGCCCATCCAGGTGTTCTGGCACCAACTGAGGCTGCCGATCACCCGCGATGACAACCTGGTGCGCTAGGGTGCCGGTTGCCCCATGCTTGGTGGGGCAGTCATCGCCGAACCCGCTCTAGCTCTTGACCGAGCCACCGAGGCCTCTCCCGCATATGTAGGAGGGGCCTCGCCGTTTGGCGCCTTTAGTAAGGTCTCGCGCGGGTTGACAGCCCTCCCCCCAACGTGCTAACTTGGCTCAAACGTGACACCATTGGTCCGACGCCTGGCACAGCACAAGGAGCGCCCTATGCCCCACCAGCCCTTTCACTACCGCAGCCTGGCCGACCTGCAAAACGAAGTGGCGGAACTTGGACTGAACCTGCCTCTAGCTGAGGATTTGGCGCCCCTGGCGCGCCCTGTGCCCATCGGCGACCGCGTGGCCCCCAATGCCCTGGCCGTGCAGCCGATGGAGGGCTGCGACGGCACGCTGGAAGGCGGCCCGGATACCCTGACCACCCGGCGCTATCTGCGCTTTGCCGGCGGCGGCGCGGGGCTGCTCTGGTTCGAGGCCACGGCCATTGCCCCCGAGGCCCGCGCTAACCCGCGCCAGTTGCTGCTGGTGGAGCAGACGGCGCCCGCTTTTGCCCGCCTGCGCGAGACGGCCCTCTCCGAGGCCAGTCGTCTCTATGGGCGCTCCTTTCGACCCTTTACCGTGATCCAACTGGCCCACTCGGGGCGCTATAGCCGCCCGGTGGACCGGCCAGCCCCGATCATTGCCCACCACGATGGCCTGCTGGACAAGGCCCTGGGCCTGCCGGAAGACTATGCGCTCATCAGCGATGACGACCTGGATCGCCTGCAGGAGCGCTATGTGGCGGCGGCCAGGCTGGCCGTGGCCTGTGGGTTCGACGGGCTGGACATCAAGAGCTGCCATCGTTACCTGATCTCCGAGTTGCTGGCGGCCCACACCCGGCCCGGCAAATATGGCGGCTCGTTCGAGAACCGCACCCGCTTTTTGCTAGAGACGGTGCGCCGCGTGCGAGAGGAGGCGCCCGGAGCCCAGCTCACCCTGCGCCTGAACGTCTACGATGGACACCCCTACCCCTGGGGCTGGGGCGTGGATCGCGACGACCCTGGCCGCCCGGACCTGGCCGAGCCGCTGCGGCTGATTGGGTTGCTGCGAGAGGCCGGGGTGACCCTCATCAACGTCACCGCCGGCAACCCGTACTATACGCCGCACATCAACCGCCCCTTTGATCAGAACGTCATCGGCGGCTATACGCCGGAGGAGCATCCGCTGGTGGGCGTGGCCCGGCTGGTTGGCCTGGCGCGCCAGATCAAGGCCGTTCACCCGGATCTGGTGGTGCTGGGTTCGGGCTATAGCTGGCTGCGCCAGTATGCGGGCCACGCGGCGGCGGGCGTCCTGGCCCAAGGCTGGGCCGATATCATCGGCTGGGGGCGGGGCGCTTTTGCCTATCCCGATTTCGCCCGCGACCTGCTGCAAAAGGGCGCCCTGGACGATGCGCGCTGCTGCATCGCTTGCAGCCGCTGCACCCAGATCATGCGTGATCATGGCCGCTCTGGCTGTGTCCCCTTTGACCGAGAGGTGTATGCGCCGATCTACCGGGCGGGGCGTCAGGCCGCCCGCCAAGGGGGCTGAGGTGGGGGGAACGGAGCGTATGCTGCAAGGCTGGCGCTCGCAGGCCTGCCTTGGCCATGAGACCGCCGTCGTGATACCGGTCTACTTTTCTGCCAGGGCCGCCGAGGAGACGATAGAGCGCCTGCTGCGCATTACCCTGATGGACTTGCACCACTGCCTGCCGCCAGAGCAGGTGTGGGCGGTGGTGGATGGCGACTTGCGCAGCGCCGCCATTCTGCGGCGGGTGGCGCAGGCGCTGGCGCCCGATGGCGCACAGGGCATACAGATCCTGGTGTTGCCGGAGAATCGCGGCAAGCTAGGCGCCATGGCCGAGGCGATGCGCGCCATCCTGCGAGAGCAGCCCCATGTGCGCTGGCTGGCTGTGATGGACAACGACGCCGACCATCTGGCCACTGTGCTGCCCCAGTTGGTGCGCGCGGCTGGCTTTTTGGCGGATGTCTATGGCCATGATCGCGTGTTGGCCATCGGCGCGCGGGCCAGCCGCACCAGGCCCATGGGCTGGGTGCGCGGCGAGTTGGAGTTGCTGCTGGACCAGCTCACACTGGATGCGCTGCACTATGCCCTGGCGCAGAGGGGCGCCGTGCTGGATCTGAGCCAATGCCTGAGCGGCGCCACGCCGGACCTCAACAGCGGCTTCAAAGTGTATGGGCGCAGGCTGGCCGAGTTGCTCTTTGACCGCGCCGAGCCGGTCTATGCGACCCTTTCGCCCGCAGACTATGACCGCTATGGCCCCGAGACGGTGACCGTGGTCGAGACCGCCCTGGCTGGCGGCGTGATGGGCGAGGTCTTGCGCCCCACCTGGGATGGCCAGCTCACCACCTCGTTTGGCGAGTATGCCGTTGTCGAGATGTATGGGGAGCTGCTGGCCTGGGTCTGGGCGCGGCTGGGCGTCGCCAGTTCGGCGGCGGCCCAGATGTTCGACAACCGCCGGCGCGGGCTGGCCCTGGGCACAGCCGCCGAGGGCGCCGAGTTGGTGGGCCGCCTGCGCGCCCATGCGCTGGGGCGCCTCGCCACCCATTGCGGCGAGCCTGCGCCGCATGCCCTCCCTCTGCTGCCCTTTGTGTAGCGCGGCCAAGACGTTCGCAGAGGGTGTGCGAGTGCTTCGCTTTGGACGATGCAGACGCATGCATGCGTACGCTTTGGACGAAGCGTAGCTTCGTTGGCGGGCGAGACGCCCGCCCTCCATGCGGGGTTCTGGCACACCGGGTGCGCTGCACACCGAGTGTGCTTGCCCTGGATCGTGTCCACGTCGTGTTGCGCGGGGCGGCCTCTTTGGGGTATGATACGGGACGTAGCGCGCACAAGCATCAAGAGAGGAAGCAACCAATGGGAAAGACAATCGCATTTATCGGTTTGGGGATCATGGGCACGCCCATGTCAGGCCATCTGCTCAAGGCGGGCCATGAGGTCATCGGGTTCGATCTGGTGGCCGCCGCTATGGAGGACGTGGTGGCGCTGGGCGGGCGCAAGGCCGCCTCATCCCAAGAGGCCGCCGCCCAGGCCGATATCGTGATCTCGATGGTGCCTGATTCGCCCCATGTGGAGGCCGTCTATCTGGGTGAGGGCGGCGTGCTGGCCGGGGCCAAGCCAGGGACTCTGTTGCTGGATATGTCTAGCATCTCGCCGGTGACGGCCATCAAGGTCGCCAAGGAGGCCGCCGCCAGGGGCTGCCCCATGCTGGATGCGCCCGTTTCGGGGGGCCAGGTGGGCGCGCAGCAGGCCACCCTCTCCATCATGGTGGGCGGCGATGAGGCGGTGTTCGAGCAGGCCAAGCCGATCTTTGAGGTGATGGGCAAGCCGACCTACTGCGGGGCTTCGGGCTCCGGCCAGACGGTCAAGGCCTGCAACCAGATCCAGGTGGCCATGAACTTTATCGGGTTGGCCGAGGCGCTGGTGCTGGGCGTCAAGGCCGGGGTGGATCCAGAGATCATCATCAAGGTCCTGGGCGGCGGCTATGCCCAGACCCGCGTGATGGACGTGCGCGGGCCCCTGATGCTCAAGGGCAACTTTGAGCCCGGCTTTCGCGCCAGTTTCCACTACAAGGACCTGAATATCATCCGCGAGGCGGCCCGCGCCTATGGCGCATCGCTGCCCGCCTCGGCCCTGGCCCATGAGCTGTTCACCGCCATGATGGCCAACGGCTGGGGCGATCTGGACCACTCGGCGGTGGTCAAGGTGATCGCTCAGCTCAGCAACACCGAGCTGCCAGTCAAGGAATAGCCCCGCCCGCGCCATCCACGCCCCAGAGAGGTCACTCCCTGGGGCGTTTTGTGCCCCAACCTATTTGCGATCCGCCCAGATATAGGGGATATACCCTTTCCGATACGCCTCTTCCTGGATGGCGCGCGGCATCCTGCGCACGTCAACAGTCAGCCCGTTTACAGAGACCAACCAGATGGCGCTATTGGATTCTATGAACTCGGCCCGCATCCATTGATGGTCCAGGTGGCGTATCTTGAGCAGCTCGCGCACCTGCCTGCCCCGGTTGCCCGCCGTGCTCGCGGCCATGCCAAAGGCGGCGCCGATCTCGTCCGCGCTCATGTGGTAGGGCTGGCTCTTGTCAAAGACAAAGTTGATCTGCCCAATGGCATAGACAATGCCGAGCGCCCAGCCTTCGGGCTTGCCCGCGCTCAGGGGCGAGGGGCGCTTGCGGGCCAGGGCCGCCGCCGCCTTGCGACACAACTCTGCAAACTCGTCATCCAGGTGCTCGCGGCAAAACGCATCGGTTGCCGCAACAACGGCCTCAAAAGCCGCGCGCATCGCCTTGGGAACGCGATAGTCGTCCATGTGTGCCCTCATTTTGTCAGCAATCGGTTCAGGATACTCCGCTCAGGGCATCTGCGCGGCCTTGTTCCAGCCCCGCCAGGCCAGTCTGTGTGGCAGGGCCGCCAGGCGCGGCGGCTCCGGCGCCTGCTCCACCATCTCGATCCAGCGCGCCGTGGCGGCATCGGCCTCGGCCAGGCAGGCGCACGTATACGCCCGGCGCTCCTCGGCCGGCGTGTCCGCCAGGGCCAACGCCTCTTGCACAAAGCGGGCCTCCAGCGCATCGCGCTCGTCGCGGTAGAGGGCCAGGCGCGGCCCATGGTCGCGCAAGACCGCGCGGTGCAGGCGCTCATGCCGCCAAAAGCGCGTCGCAGGGTCGTACACGCCGGCGGGGGCAGGCTCTTGATCCGCCAGGCCCGCGTCCAGCCAAAAGGGCTTGAACAGGCCGGTGCAGGGCGCCGCCGTGCCCGTGGCCCAGGCCAGGGGCCCCTGCCCGCTCAGCCGCGCCACGAGAGAGCCGGTGGTTTGAGAGCCGCGCACCGGCCCCAGGCTGGCGTGCATACAGGTGGTGGCGCCCAACAGGCCGCGCTGGGGCGGACGCCCGTCGGCGCCATGATCCCGCAGCGCCGCCTGCATCGTTTCGGGCGTGATGCGCCCGGCCTGCCCTTGCAGCAGCGCCGTGGTGCGCGCCCGGCGGCAGCGGGCATCGCTGAGGGTTGTGTAAAGGCGGTCGCTGTAGCACCGGCGCAGGCTGAACGCATCACGGCTGCGGCACCAGCCCCGCTGCAGGGCCGTCTCGACCAGCCCGGGCGAGGCCAAGTCCCAGTCGGCATCCAGGCTGAGGGCGTTGGAGATGGCATAGACGCCGCGCACCTGTTTGGCGGCCCAGTGGGGCCCGGCTGTCTCCAGCACCCAGGCTGCGCCCGGATCGGCCAAGAGAAAGCTGTTGTGGTAGTGAAAGGTGTGTTGATAGCCACAGTTGCCGCCCTGGCCGTAGGTCTCTAGCAGGCTGGTGATCAGATCAATGGCCTGGCGGGCGTCAGCGGCGCGCTCCAGGGCCAGCCGCAGCAGGTCCATGCCGATCAGGCCGGGCTCCTTGCTATAGCCCAGGCGGGTGAACACCGCCTCGTTGCCGATGGCCAGCCCGTGCTCATTGACGCCCATCTCGGCGCCCCAGATCCAGAACGGCTTGCTCAGCAGCACGGCATGGGTGTGGGCTGCCTGTGGGATGGCGATGTAGGTGCACTGCAAGACGCCGCCAGGCGCATGGTCGGCAGCAGGCAGCCACACGAGCTGTTGGGCCTCGTTGGGCTCGCGGTCCGAGTTCTTGGCGAACAGCGTCACGCCGTCGGCGGTGACATCGCCCGTGGCAACGATGGTATCGCACATGGTACAGCTCCCTTCGGACGGCCCGCGCGGTCGAGGATGGCGTCTCCGGCCCGAGGTCGCCGGGGTTCCCCTACTGTGCGGCGCCGCACTAGACGTCCGCTGCCCCCTTGCGCCGGGCCCAAAGGATCAGCGGAATGGTGAGCGCCAGCAGAACCGCGCTCAAGAGATAGACCGGCGGCGGGCCCCAGAGGGCCATGAGGGGATAGGCGGCCAGGGGGCCCAAGCCCGAGCCCAGGTCTCCCATGGTTTGGTACGCCCCGACGATAGAGCCACGCCCACCGCGTTGCGTGAGATCGCCCATCCACGAGACCAGCATGGGCGAGACGATGCCATAGGCCAGGGCCGTCAGCACGACGCCGCCCACGATCATCGCCAGGCCATCGCCCGCCGCAAAGCAGAGCAGGCCCAGCACGCCGCAGATCTCGCCCAGCAACAGCACGTGGGTCCTCTCGCCCAGCCGATCGCTCAGGTGCCCGAACACCGGCCCCGAGAGCACCGAGAGCAGGTTGCGGGCAAAGAGGAGCACGCCGGTCAATGAGGCGACGCCAATGGCCAGGCGCCCCATAGTGACACCGCCTGGCAGGGCCTGGGCGAGATAGTAGCCCAGGGTGCCATAGAATACGCCCGCAAAGAACAGACGCTCACAAAAGTTGAGCCCCAGGATCAGCCAGAGGCGCGCGTCCAGCCCGCGCAGGCTTATGGCAAAGGAACGCGCCCGCGCGCCAAGCCCGACGGCGGAACGGCCGCTATCGGCGCGCGCATCGCGGGTGCGGCGCAAGGCGCGCCGGGGCAGGAACAGCACCAGCCCCACGGCGCCAGCAGAGAGCACTCCCAGGGCCACCATGGTACGCGAAAAGCCCAGGTGATCGGCCATAAAGCCGCCGCCCAGGGCGCCCAGGGCGCCGCCAAAAAAGGATAGCGTATGGTAGATGCCCGCATACTTGCCGCGAAACTCGGGCGCGGTGACATCCAGCACCATGGCATAGGCGGCCACGGCCAGCAAGGCCCAGGCCACGCCCCACAGGGCGCGCAGCAGGAGCAGGGGCCAGAACCCCTGCACCAGGCCATAGCCCAGGGTCGAGCAGGCGCCGATGGCCAGGCCGAGCATATAGGGCCAATGGGGGTCTACCCTGGTGATGAGCCAGCCGCTGAGCATGTTGAGAGGGGGGCGCACCAGACGATTGATGGAGAGCAACATGCCGACCTGGAGGGCTGTGACGCCCACGGCGGGGAAAAGGACGGGCAGCACGGCATAGATGGTACCGTCGCCGATGAGGGCCAGGGCGGTGCAGGTGGTCAGGATCCAGACGGCGCGGGCGGCCAGGCGGCGGCTCGCAAGGCGCTCTGTCATAGGAGGGACCTCCTTGTGTTCTGAGGCGCTAGGGTAGCCGAAAGGGAGCAGAGATGCAAGCGCGCACGGGCGCTTGCACCTAGGAGGAAAGTATCTTGAGCAGATAGGTAGTTGCCCCGAAGACGCATCGGGAATCAGGGTATGATCTCGATCTGGGGCATTCGGCCCTCTGCGAAAGCCCTCACCCCGCCGTCGCAAGCTCCGGCGACCCTCTCCCGCGCGCGGGAGAGGGTGCGGCCCGTCTGCGGGACGCGGGTGAAGGCCAGAAGACCGTAATCAACAGCAGTATCGCGGCGCATGAATTCCAAATGCAGTTGCCCTGTGCAAGCGCGGCGGGGCATCCGGAGCCTGTTCTGCATGATGGGTGACTCGGATACGTTGGAAGAAGGCATGCAGGGCTGCCACACGTATCGCCTCGGTTCTGAATCGCTCTGGAAGGTTCGTGATGCGCTTGCCACTTGTGCGCATGCCCGTCTCGGTTATAATCAGGCAGGCGACCATGCCAGGGGCCAACCCAACCGGGTCGGCCTGCCCAGCACGAGGAGGATGACACGCTGCGCGCCTTGATCACCGGCATCGGCGGGTTCGCCGGCAGCCATCTGGCCGAGTATCTGCACACCATCGGCGACGTTGAGATCTCGGGCACTCTATCGCCCCGGGGCAGCGCCGCCAACCTGGCAGCCCTGGGCGAGGCCATCGGCCTGCACAGAGTGGACCTGATGGAGACCGCCAGCGTGCGGACGCTTTTGGCCCAGGTGCAGCCCGACGCCATCTACCACCTGGCGGCCCGGGCCGCGGTGGGCGCCTCCTGGCAGGATCCGGCGGGCACGCTGCACAACAACATCACCGCCCAGCTCAACCTGCTGCAAGCCTGCATCGAGCTGGGTATAGCCCCTCGTGTGCTGGTGGTGGCCTCGGCGGATGAGTATGGCCGTGTGCGCCCTGAAGACCTGCCGGTGGATGAAGACACGCCCCTGCGGCCCGTCAATCCCTACGCCGTCAGCAAGGTGGCGCAAGACTATATGGGGCTGCAATACCATCTCAGCCACGGGCTGCCCATTGTGCGGGTGCGCCCGTTCAACCACAGCGGTCCGCGCCAGGAGACTGGCTTTGTGATCCCCGATTTCTGCTCGCAGATCGCGCGCATCGAGGCCGGGCTGCAAGAGCCGCTGCTGCGGGTGGGCAACCTGGAGGCCGAGCGCGATCTGCACGACGTGCGCGATACGGTGCGCGCCTATCACCTGGCGCTGGAACACGGGGAGCCGGGCAGCGTCTATAACGTGGGCGCCGAGCGGGCCTATGCCATCGGCGAGATCCTGGAGCGGCTGCTGGCCCTGGCCCACACACCGGTGCGGGTGGAGCCCGACCCGGCTCGGATGCGGCCCAGCGACATCCCACGCATCGTCTCCGATTGCGCCAGGCTGCGCCGCGCGACGGGCTGGGCGCCCCGCTATACGCTGGAGCAGACCCTACAAGACACATTGGACTATTGGCGAGAACGGGTCGGACAAGAGCTGTCCCCCCCTTCGCCTACTACTCAGTGAGGAGTATGGCATGGCAAAAAAGGCATTCATCACCGGCATCACCGGGCAGGATGGCTCCTATCTGGCCGAGTTCCTGCTGGAGCAAGGCTATGAGGTCATTGGCATGGTGCGGCGCAGCAGCATGCCGAACCTGGGCCGCATCAGCCCCATCCTGGACCGCATCACCCTGGTCAACGGCGACCTGCTGGACCAGGTCTCGCTGATCCACATCCTGCGCGAGCACCAGCCCGACGAGGTCTACAACCTGGCGGCCCAGTCCTTTGTGCCCACCTCGTGGGATCAGCCCGTGCTCACCGCCGAGTTTACTGCCGTGGGCGTCACGCGGGTGCTGGACGCCATGCGCATCGCCGTCCCCCAGGCGCGCTTTTACCAGGCCAGCAGCAGCGAGATGTTTGGCAAGGTGCAGGAGGTGCCCCAGAAGGAGAGCACCCCCTTTTACCCGCGCAGCCCCTATGGCGTCGCCAAGGTCTATGGCCACTGGATCACGGTCAACTATCGCGAGAGCTATGACCTGTTCGCCGTCTCGGGCATTCTGTTCAACCACGAATCGCCGCGCCGGGGGCTCGAATTCGTGACCCGCAAGGTGAGCTATAACGCGGCGCGCATCAAGCTGGGGCTGGACGACCGGCTTCCAATGGGCAGCCTGGATTCCTTGCGCGATTGGGGTTACGCCGGGGATTATGTGCGGGCCATGTGGCTCATGCTGCAACAGGATGCCCCCGAGGACTATGTGATCGCCACGGGCGAGCAGCACTCGGTGCGCGAACTGCTGGACTATGCCTTCAGCTACCTGGGCCTCAACTATCAGGATTATGTCGAGATAGACCCGCGCTTTCTGCGGCCCGCCGACGTTTTCGAGCTGGTGGGCGATGCCAGCAAGGCCCGCGCCAAGCTGGGCTGGGAGCCCACGGTCAATTTCCAGCAGCTCGTCGAGATGATGGTAGACCACGATCTGCGCATGTTGCAGGAACAGCTCGACAGGGGCCTGCTCCACACATCCTGACCACGTCTAGCAAAGGAGACAGACATGGCCATACAACCGATCCTGTTTGGCACCGATGGCTGGCGCGCCGGCGTCGCCGAAGAGTACACTTTTGAGAACGTGCGCTATTGCGCCCAGGGCACAGCCGAGCACCTGCTGGCCACGGGCGAGGCGGCCCAGGGCATGGTCGTGGGCTATGACACCCGCTTTCGCTCCGAGGACTTTGCCCGCGCCGTGGCCGAGGTGCTGGCGGGCAACGGCATCGTAACCTACCTGGCCAAGCGGTTCGCGCCCACGCCGGTGCTGTCCTATGCCATCCTGCCCCACAAGGCCGCCGGCGGCATCTGGATCACCGCCAGCCACAACCCCCCCACCGACAACGGCTTCAAGCTGCGCTCCTCCTATGCAGGCGCCGCCGCGCCCGAGACGCTGACGGCGGTGGAGGAGCGCATCCACGCCGTGCAGACGAGCGAGCAGGTCAAGCGCCTTGATTACGACGCGGCGGTCAAACAAGGGCTGATCCAGCTCATCGATCCCGACGAGCCCTATCTGGAACAGCTCCACAGGCTGATTGACATGCAACCGCTGCAAGATGCCGGGCTCACAATCGCCGTTGACCCCATGTGGGGCGCGGGCCAGGGCTGGTTCCCCCGCCTGTTCAAAGGCGGCGCCACCCAGATCCACGAGATCCACGGCGAGCGGCAGCCGCTCTTTCCCAACATGCGACGCCCCGAGCCCATCGCCGACAACCTGCAAGACCTGTTGCGCATCGTGCCCGAGATCGGCGCCGACGCGGGCATCACCTTTGACGGCGACGCCGACCGCGTGGGCTTTGTCTCGGAGCAGGGCGTGTTCGTGAACCAGCTTCAGGTCTATGCCCTGCTGGCCCTGTATCTGCTGGAGTGTCGCGGGCAGCGCGGGCCGATGGTGCGCACCATCAGCACCACGGCCATGGCCAACAAACTGGCCCAGCGCTATGGCGTCCAGGTGTTCGAGACGGCTGTGGGTTTCAAGTACGTGGCGCCCAAGATGATCGAGACCAACGCCATCATGGGCGGCGAGGAGAGCGGCGGATTTGCCTTTGCCGGGCACATCCCCGAGCGGGACGGCATCTTGGCGGGCCTGTATCTGTTGGATCTGATGGTGCGCATGGGCAAAAAGCCCAGCGAGCTGATTGAGCACCTCTTTGACCTGGTGGGGCCACACTATTACGACCGGATTGACCGGCAGATGCGCCCGGAGGACAAGCCCGCCGTGGTCCAGCGCGTGCAAGAGGCCCGGCCGGAGCGCATCGCAGGGCCGGCCGTGCAAGAGATTGACACGCGCGACGGCTTTCGCTATGTGTTGGAGGGCGGCGACTGGTTGCTGATCCGCTTCTCCGGCACCGAGCCGGTGATCCGGGTCTACTGTGAGACCACGCGCCAGGAGCTGGTGGAGGGGATCTTGCAGGCAGGGCTGGCGCTGGCCGGGCTCGACGCCTGACCCGATGCTGTTCGATTCGCACACGCACCTGGAATCGCCGCGCTTTCAGGCCGACCGCGAGGCCGTCATCCTGCGGGCGCGAGAGGCCGGCGTGGGCCGCATGGTCACCTGCGGCTCGGATCTGGCCACTAGCCGGGCCTGCCTGGCGCTGGCCGAGGCCCACGCCGGGGTGTATGCCGCTGTGGGCATCCACCCCCACGAGGCGCGCAGCGCGGCGACCGTGGCCGGCGACGAAACGTCGCTTCACGAGGCTGCGTTCGTCGAGCTGGCGACCCTGGCGGGGCGCGAGGGCGTGGTCGCCCTCGGCGAGATGGGCCTGGACTATCACTATGCCTTTTCTCTGCGGCCGGCGCAGCGGGCCGTGCTGGCGCGCCAACTGGAGCTGGCCGCGCATGTGGGCCTGCCGGTGATCCTGCACAACCGCGAGTCGGACGAGGATTTCCGCCAGGTCATCGAGGCAGGCCCACAGGGATTGCGGGGCGTGCTGCATTGTTTCCTGGCGGATGCCGCGCTGGCCGAGTGGGCCCTGGCGCGGGGGTTGTACCTGGGCATGGCCGGGCCGATCACCTTCCGCAATGTGACCCACCTGGATGGGATCGTGCGCGCCATGCCGCGCGAGCGGCTGCTGATCGAGACCGATTGCCCGTATCTGGCGCCGCAACCCAAGCGCGGGCGCCGCAACGAGCCCGCCTATGTGCGCCATGTGGCCGAGCATGTGGCGCGCCTGTGGGGGGCGAGCTTCGAGGAGGTGGCGCGGCAGACCACGGCCAACGCCAACCGACTCTTTGGGCTGGATGCGCATGGACGTTGATCTCGAGATCGTGATCGTAAGCTGGAACGTGAGCGCCCTCCTGGCGCGCTGCCTGGATTCGATCCTGGCCCAGCCGGGGGCGGGCGCGCCCCAGGGCGAGCGGGTGCCCCTGGGGGGCTATCGGCTGCGGGTGCACGTGGTGGACAACGCCTCGGGCGACGACACCTGCGCCATGGTGGCGCAGCGCTACCCCTGGGTGCGGCTGACCCGCAGCGAGGCGAACCTGGGGTTCACCGGCGGCAACAACCTGGCGATCCGTCAGGCCGAGGGGCGCTACATCCTGCTCTTGAACCCGGATACCGAGCTGGCCGGGGGCGCACTGGCGGCCATGCTGGACTATATGGAGGCGTACCCCCGGGTCGGCGCGCTGGGGCCCCAGTTGCGCTATGGCGACGGGCGGCCCCAGTCATCGCGGCGGCGCTTTCCCACCCTGGGCATGGCCCTGATGGAGAGCACGGTGCTGGAGCAGTGGTTCCCGCGCAACCGCTGGGCGGCGCGTTACCGCATGGACGATCAACCCGATGATGCGCCCCAGGCGGTAGACTGGCTGACGGGCGCCTGCCTGCTGACGCGCCGCGCCGTCTGGCAAGAGATCGGGCTGCTGGATGACGGCTTTTTCATGTATTCCGAAGAGCTGGATTGGTGCCGCAGGGCCGCCGATGCGGGCTGGGAGCGGGTCTACCTGCCCGAGGCCGTGGTAGTGCATCACGAAGGGCAATCCAGCGGCCAGGTGGCGGCCCGCCGCCACATCCTGTTCAATGCCAGCAAGGTGCGCTATTTCGCCAAGCACCACGGGCGATGGCAGGCCGCGTTCCTGCGGCTATGCCTGCTACTGGGGTTTGGGGTGCAACTGGGCGAAGAGGCCTGCAAGTGGGCGTTGGGGCACAAGCGCGCCCTGCGCCGCGAACGCATCCGGGCCTATGCAGAGGTGATCCGCTCGGGGCTGCGTCGCCCCACCATGATCAATGAGGAGACCGGCTGATGGATGGGATCAAGCTGCTGCTCATTACCGGCGAATACCCGCCCATGGAGGGCGGGGTGGCCGATTTCACCGCCATCGTGGGCGAACGCCTGGCCTCGCGCGGCGCGGAGGTGCACGTGCTCACCTCGGAGCAGGCCGCCGAGGGCGCGCAGGGCGGCCCGGTGACCGTGCACGCGCGCATGGCGGATTGGGGCTTTCGGGCCCTCTATCGCGCCGTGCGCGAGCTGGTAGCCGAGCTATCCCCCGATCTGGTCAACATCCAGTACCAGACGGCGGCCTTCGGCATGCGCCCGGCCATCAACCTGTTGCCCCGGTTCTTTGGCGACGTGCCCGTGGTTACCACTTTTCACGACCTCAAGGTGCCCTACCTGCTGCCCAAGGCGGTGAGATTGCGCCGTTGGGTGAACCGCGACCTGGCGCGCACCTGTCGCGCCGTCATCGCCACCAACGCCCAGGACCGCGCCGAGCTGGAGCGAATCGGCGGGATCAAGCGCATCGAGATGATCCCCATCGGCAGCAACATCTCCTATCACCTTCCGGCGGGCTATGACCGGGCGGTGTGGCGCGGCCAGTGGGGCGTCAGCAACCGCACGACGCTATTGAGCTTTTTCGGCTTTCTCAACGATAGCAAGGGCGCCATCGAGCTGATCCAGGCCCTCAAGCAACTCACCGGCGAGGGCCTGCCCGTGGATTTGGTGATGATCGGCGGCGCCGTCAGCTCGAGCAACGCCTCCAACCAGACCTATTACGACCGCGTCAAGGATACGATCACCGAGCTGGGCATGGAGGATCATATCTTTTGGACGGGCTATGTGGCCAACGAAGAGGTCTCGGCGGCGTTCACCAGCGCGGATGTGTGCGTGTTGCCCTTTGCCGATGGCGCCTCGTTCCGGCGCGGCAGCCTGATGGCTGCCCTCACCCACGGTGCGCCGATCATCAGCACCACCCCGCAGGTGCCGGTGCCCGAGATGGTACATGGCGAGAACATTTACCTGGTGCCGCCCAACGATGCGGGCGCCGTGGCCCAGGCCATCCGCACCCTGGCCCACGACAAGGCGCTGCGCGAGCGGCTGGCCCAGGGCGCCCGCGAGCTTTCGCGTCACTTTGATTGGGGTACCATCGCCGGCCGCACCCTGGCCCTCTTTCGCGAGGTGCTGGGAGATGAGAGGAGCGGTCGTTGAGTGAGCCCGGCTTGAGAGCGCGGCCACGCCCGGCGCCCGGGTGGCTGGCCCCAACGGCGCTGGCGTTGCTGGCCCTGGCGCTGCGGCTCTACCGGCTGGGCGCCCAGTGCCTCTGGTACGACGAGGCCCAGACCCTGTTCGTGGCCCGCTTTTCCCTGGCCGAGATCGTGCAGCGCGCCTATCGCCCGCCCCTGTATCATTTCCTGCTGCACGCCTGGAGCGCCCTGGTGCCCAACAGCGAGTTCTGGCTGCGGCTGCCCTCGGCGCTGCTGGGCGCGGCGGTGGCGCCGCTCCTGTATGTCACGGCGCGGCGCATCTATGGCCGGCGCGTGGCCTGGGCGGCGGGGCTCTTGGCCGTCCTCTCGCCTACGCTGATCGCCTATGCCCAAGAGCTGCGCATGTACAGCCTCATGGCCGTCGAGTCTGCCCTGCTGCTGTACCTGCTGACACTGCTCATGCAGAGCCAGGCCGCGCCTCGTCCCCGGCTCTGGATCGCCCTGGGCCTCGTAACCGTCGCCAGCCTCTATACCCACTATTTCGCCATCCCCTTTGTGCTGTGCGCGGCGGCGCTGGCGGCCCTCACGTTGGCGGCGCAACGCCGCCCGCGCGACCTGCGGCGCTGGCTCGGGGTGCAGGCCGCCGTCCTGGTCGCCTATCTGCCCTGGCTGGCGGTAATCCTGGGAGGGCGCGGCGGCGCGGAAGACTATATCGTGGCCGAGGTGCTGCCCGTGCTGCCCGAGGTATCGGGCGTGCGGGCCTTTCTCGGCCAGTCCTGGCTGTTCTATACCACGGGCCCCGTCACCGGCGAGCTGCCCCTGGTGCACGCTCTGGCGCTGGCGGCGGCCCTGGCGCTGGCCGCCATTGTGGCCGTCCTGCTGTGGGGAGTGGCCTGCGAGCTGTTGGCGCTGCGGCGCCCGCGCGCAGAGCGCCGCCTTGGCCCTGAGCGCGCCGCCGACCTGTGGCTCCTGGCGCTCACGATTGGCCCTTGGGCGGGCGCCGCCCTGATGTACCATCTGCGGCCGGGCGTCGTACACCCCCGCCACCTGATGATGCTGGCCATCCCGCTGTTACTGCTATTGGGCCGCGCCGCCGGATGGGGGCTGGCGCTGATCTGCCGGCAGGCCCCGCGTCGCTGGGATGCCATCGCCCGGGGGCTGCTGGGCGGCGGCGCGGCGCTGCTGTTCGCCGGGCTGTTCTTGCTCTCCTATGAACAGGCGCTGCGCGATCCCGCGCTCCAGCGGGCCGACGTGCGCGCCATGGCCCAGCAGGTGGCCGCGCGCGCCAACGCCGAGACGGTGGTGCTGCTGCCCCACCAGGATTACGCCTTTGAGCACTATTTCCAGGATGCCGCCCCCATCTACCGCCTGGAGACCCGCGTGGGCGATGCGGACCTGCTGGCCTGGCTGCTGCCGCGCATCCAGGGCGCACGGAGGGCGGTGCTGGTGGAATGGGTGCACATGCACCAGGACCCCCGCGACCTGATCTCCTGGTTCTTGCAGCGCAACGGGCGGCTGGTGGAGCGCTTTTGGTCTGCCGAGCGCTGGATCAGCGTCTACGACCTGGCCCCCGCCCTGGCCGCGCCCGCGCTGACGCCCTTGGAGATGCCGGTAGGCCCGCTGGCGCTGGCGGGCATCTCGCTGCCCGATGCGCCCCCCGCCGACCAGCCGCTGGCCCTGGCGCTGCAATGGCAACTCGATACCGTCACAACGCGGGACCTCAAGGCGTCGGTGCGGCTGGTGGATCAGACCGGCCATGTGTGGGCCAGCGATGACCGGGTGCTGCTGGCAGAGCAGGCCACCGTGGCGACAAGCCGCTGGCTCGCCGGCGCAACGGCGCGCAACTATTACCTGCTAGAGCTGCCCGTGGGCGCGCCTCCGGTGGATTATGCCGTACAGGTGAGCGTCTATGACGCAGAGGGCGCCCTGGTTTTCGCGGCGCCGGACGGGAGCGCCCTGGGCACGGTGGTAACCGTAGGGACGCTATCCCTATCCGCGCCGGATACCTTTCCGGAGGCGTTCCCCAGCGACACGCTAATGACGCCCGTCGGCCAGGAGGCAGCCCCCGGCCTGGCCTTGGAGGGCTATGCCCTGGAGCGCGCCACGGTCCGGGGCGGCGAGACCCTGGCCATCACCCTGTATTGGCGCGCCCTGGCCGGGGGGCTGCCCGCACGCGAGATCGAGCTGGCCGTAGAGACGGCCCAGGGGGGCGAGATCGGGGCGCAGCGCGGCGACCCGGCCCAGGGCCGCTACCCCACCAGCCGCTGGCGCGCGGGCGAGCTGGTGGCGGACCGGCGCCTGGTGCGCATCGCCCCCGAGGCCGCGGCGGGCCCCGCCGGAATCGCCCTCACGGTCGCAGGCGAACGCCTCGCCCTGGCGGAGATCGAGATCGAGGCCAGCGACCGGCTCTACGCCCTGCCCCCCCTGGAACACACGATGGATGTAACGCTGGGGGATGTGGTGCGGCTGGCAGGGTTCGCACTGGAGCGTGAGGCCGTGCAGGCGGGCGAGCCGCTGGCGCTGACCCTCTACTGGGAGGCGCTGCGCGATCAGCCGGCCGAGACCGCCTATGTCGTGTTTGTGCACCTGATCGGCTCGGACGAGCAGATCATCGCCCAGCACGACGGGCCGCCCACCGGGGGCGAGTGGCCTACCACGGCCTGGGTGCGCGGGCAAGTGATCGTGGATACCCACGCGCTGGCCTTTCGCGAGCCCGCCTATCGGGGCTCGGCGACGCTGGCCGTGGGCCTGTATGACCCGGCGACCTGGCAACGGCTGGCAACGCCCCAGGGCGAGGACCGTGTGTTGCTCCCGATCACCGTCACGATCGAGTAGATCGTCACGGTCGAGTAGACCGCGACGGTCAGTAGACCGTGAGCGCGGCGCGCACGGGCGCTCCGATTCGCCCCCCGGCCCTGCCAAGCGTATAATCGCTCCATTCCGGCAGCATGACGCGGATGTATACAAGGATGGGTACCATCTCCCAGATAGCGCGCGTTCTGGCTCCGACCTTGCGCTGGCTGCGCACCCATATCGGGCTGTGCATCGCGCTGATCGCGTTCGTGGGCGTCGCGGGCCTGTACGCCCGGCGGACTCCTTTTTTCGAGATGCCCGGCGAGCTGTGGCACTATCGGCGCGTCCAGACCTTTTTGGGTACCGGGCTGCCCCCGGGCCTCTCGTTCCTGGACGAGGCGCCCATTGCGCCCCAGGCCGACCGGCAGCCGCCGCTCTACTATGCGTTGGGGGCGCTCTTGGTGGCGCCCCTGGATGTGGCCTCTGATCCGGCCGTCTACCAGCCCAACCCATTTGCCGTGCTGGGAGAGCCGGATGGGATCGGCAACCGCAACGTCGTCATTGCCATGACGCCGCCCCGCGCCGACGGCCCCCTGGCCCGCGCGCTATTGCGGCTGCGCTACCTTGCCATCGTCGCGGCTGCCGCCACCCTGGCGTTGGTTTACCTGGTGTTCTTGAGGCTAACCCAGGGCCGGACGCTTACCTCGCTGGCCGCCCTGATCGGCCTGGCTTTTCTGCCCGGCTACCTTTTCATGACGGGCGGCATCAACAACCGCGCCCTGGGGCTTTTTTTCTGCATCCTGGCAGCATACCTCTCCTTGCGTATGGCCGACGTGCGCCAATCTTCCCCGTGGCTGCGCTGGGGCGCTGCCCTGGCCGCCGGGTTGGCCGCGCTGACGTCCTGGTGGGGCTGGTGCGCCGTGATCCTGGTGGCATACACCCTGGCGGTGTGCGCCAAAAGGATTCGGCTCGAGCGACAAGAGCTTGCTCGCAGCCTGGCGCCCCATGTGGTGGCCATGCTGGCGCTGGCGCTTGGCCCGCTGTTGCAGCTCTGGCTCCGGCAGAGGGGCGCCGAGAGCCAGGTCGTGTGGCAGAGCCTGGTCGAGATGGACCTCTTGTCCAGGGCGCAGATGGCCCTGCGAGCCTACTGGGGCCTCTTTGGATGGCTGAATATCCCTGCCGACGCCATCTACTATACCACCGTCGCGATTCTGATGGCCCTCAGCATTAGCGGGCTGGCGCTACAGGCCGTGCAGGCCCGCTGGTTACGTGGCCCCGGAACCCCCTGGCGCGTCAAGTTCGATCTCACTCTCCCGCGCTATGGCGTGGCCCTGGTCTGGATGGCCTTGGGCGTGGTGGTGTTCGTAGCCAGCGTTCTTTCGCCCGCCACATCCTTTTTGGGCGGCGCCCTGTTGCCCCTGGCCCCTGGGCTATCTCTGTTGACGGTGCTGGGCCTCGAGGCCTGGATCCGCCGCCGGTACGCGCCGGTGATACTGGCGCTGCTGCTGCTGGCCTTTGCAGCGGTGTCGGTGATCGCGCCCTTTGTCTATATCGCCCCCGCCTATGCCGCTCCGCCCCGGTTGGATCTGGACGAATTGCCCGTGGACCTGCGCGCCCTGGATGTGACCCTCGGCCCAGAGCTGTTCCTGCTCGGCTATCGAGTGGACGATTCCGCTATGGAGCCCGGGGGTGTGCTCAAGGTGGAGCTATTCTGGCTGGCCCGCCGCCGGATCGCCACAGACTATACGGCGCACCTGACGGTGCTGGGCTGCGATGGCGCCCTGGTTGCCAGCCACATGTCGTACCTGGGCGGCGGCATACGGCCAACGAGCCTCTGGGTACCCGGCGATGTGGTGGTGGACAGGCTGCACCTGCGCGTGGCCGAGGATGCCACGGCGCCCACGGCTGCCGACGTGCGGCTGTCCATCTATGCCGAGCCCGGCGCCGAGCCCGTGCCAGGGGTGGACCCGCATGGCAACCCTTTGGGGGGCAACATCCGGGTTACCCAGGCGCGCCTGGCGGCGCCTGTGCGCGTGGGCTATGTGCCCGAGCAGCGGGTGCAAGCCAACCTGGACAACGAGATCAGTCTGGTGGGGTACGGCCTATCGCCCCTGGTGCCCGTGGCGGGCGAGACGCTTCGGATCATCCTGTACTGGCGCTCGGAGGGGCCGCTGATTCGCGACTATACGGTGTTCATCCATCTGGTGGACCCCCAAGGCGAGTTGGTGACCCAGATAGACAGCCCTCCCCTGCAGGGCAGCTATCCCACTTCCTTTTGGGCTATGGGAGAGCAGGTGCGCGACGTACACCATATGCCGCTGCCCGCCAGCCTGCTCAGTGGTGAATATCGCCTGCGCGTGGGCCTGTATCGGCTCGAGACAGGCGAGCGGCTGGTGGTGCTGGATAGCGACCCGCCCCAGGATTATGTCGCCATCGGCCCGATCAACATCCCGTGACCGCCGCTGCCAGAGGCAGGCGATCCTGGACTCGTCGCGGCGCCCGCAACAAGGCCAGGGCTGAGCAAGCTCTATGCACCGCCTTGTGCATCGTCCTGAATTTTCTCATCCATGCCCTTGACAATTCGCAGATGCGTGTTGTATTATTCAAGAAGTGATGCAAGGTTTACCATGTGCGCGGGCCAGGAGGACGCTATGGCTCATCCGGTGATTGGCCGCTGCCCCATCTGCCATGACACGCTCCAGGTCGCCGAGCTCTACTGCGCCAACTGCGATACGACCCTCTCCGGACGCTTTGACCTGGGGCGCTTTCAGAGCCTGACCAGCGAGCAGCTTGCCTTTGCCGAGGTCTTTATTCGCTGTGAGGGCAAGATCACCCGCGTCGAGAGCGAGCTGGGGCTCTCTTACCCCACCGTGCGCAACCGCCTCAACGACCTGATTCGCGCCCTGGGCTATGCCGTGCGCGAGGAGCAGCGGCTCTCGGCCGAGGAGCGCCGCACCATCCTGAACCGGCTGGCCGAAGGCGAGATCTCGTCTGAAGAGGCCGTGGAACTGTTGACGAGCAGATGATATGGTAGCCCAGACCCTTGGCGTTGGCTGCGCAGCGAGCCATATCCGCCCCTTTTCGCTCCGGCGAGACCTGGCAGACCTGGCCGACTTGGTGGAGACGGCCTTTGGCGACGAGTTGGCCGCCACCGGCAGCCACATGGTCGAGGAGATGCGGCAGATGGCCGCCCTGGGCCCGCTCTTGCACCTGGCCTATCTGGGGTGGGCGCCGATCCGGGGCTATGTCTGGCTCCATCAGGGGCGCGTGGTCGGCAACGTCAGCCTGGCGTGCGACCGGGAGCGCCGGTGGACGCTGAGCAATGTCGCCGTGCGCCCCGAGATGCGCGGCCAGGGCATCGCCGGCTGCCTGGTGGATATGGCCATCGAGCATGTGCGGCAACGCGGCGGCAAGCAGATCACCCTGCAGGTGCTCAGCGACAATCCCTCTGCTCACGCGCTGTATACCCATCGGGGCCTGGCCACGTATGACACCATCCATGAGCTGCAGCTCGGCCCCCAATGCTGGCCGTTGGCGCTGCGCGCCTCCCATCCCCTTGTGCGCCCGCTGCGCCAGGGCGATGCCCCCTGGCTGCGCGACCTGATGCGCGCCAGCACGCCGCCCAGTGCGCACCCCTACCAGCAGCTTGGAGATTCGCCCGCGCGCGCCGGGCTGTGGAAGCAGTTGCTGCGCGCATTGGAGCTCTTTTCCCAGCCCCAGGAGCGCATCGGCCTGGTGGCGGTCCTGGAAGATAGGCCGGTGGGCCTGGCCACTGCCACACTCCGGCTGCTGGCGAGCTGGCACGAGGTCAGGCTGTACGTCGCACCAGCAGATCGGGGCGCGGTGGAGCGGCCCCTGCTCGAAGCGCTGCTGGCGCGGTTGGATTCGGCGCCTCGCCGCGATGTGCGCGCCACCGTTTCGACGACACACCCGGAGGCCATCGCTGCGTTGCATTACCTGGGCTTTGAGACCCAGAGAGTGCTGGATCAGATGGGTCGGTTCCTATAGCAAGTCTCGGCCTCGGATAGAGCGCCGGACAAGGAGGCAGCATGACAGCGGACATGGAACGGATGCAGATTCTCAAGATGATCGAGCAGGGGCTGATCACAGCCCAAGAGGGGGCGCGCCTGCTGGGCGCCCTGGGCGAGGGTGCGACGACGGGCGAGGGCCCCGGCGAGCACAAGCCGCGCTGGTTTCGCGTGCGCGTGACCGATACCCGCACCGGCAAGCGCAAGGTGCATGTGAACCTGCCCTTGGGGCTGGTGAACGTGGGCATCCGCATGGGCGCCCGCTTTGCGCCCCAGATCGAGGACATGGACCTGTCCGAGATCCTCAGACAGATCGAGGAAGAAGGGATGCAGGGCAAGATCATTGACGTGGAAGACGAGGACGATGGCGAACATGTCGAGATCTTTGTCGAGTAGCGGCCCCAGCGCGGCCTGGGGAGGCGCCTCTCATGCGTAAACTGCTGCTGCGTTGGCTGGCCAACGCCATCGCCGTCTATGCGGCCATCGCTCTCGTGCCCGACATCAGCGCCGGAGGCGGCTGGGGCGTCTATTTCGGGGTGGCGCTGATCCTTGGCCTGGTGAACGCCATCGTCGCGCCGCTGGTGCGGCTATTGACGTGCCCCTTGATCCTGCTGACCCTGGGGCTCTTTACACTGGTCATCAACGCTCTGATGCTACGCCTCACCGCCGCCATTGCGGCCGGCCTGGGCCTGGCTTTTGCGGTGGATGGCTGGGTGGCGGCCTTTTGGGGAGGTCTGGCCATCTCGGTCGTAAGCGCGGTGTTGAGCGCATTGTTCGGCCTGAACCGCAAGGATGATCAGAAACGTTAGTTGGCCGGCCAGCTAACGCCGCGTCCCGTTGAGCCAGTTGCCCAGCGCTGTGCCTCGCAGCAGGCTGCGCATGGCCGTCACGATCAGCGCCGCACCCAACAGGATAAAGAGGGCGCCCCGCAGCGGCCTGGGGATGAATTGCAGGGTGACATAGTAGGCAAACTCGGGGAATGGCTGGACGCGATACAGATGGGTGAGCAGATAGGCGACCCCTAGGCTCAGCCCAAGGGCGCCGAGGCTCAAGAAGAACAGCCAGCGGGCGATATCCTTGCGCCGGATGCGGTTGCGGTCTAGCTTGTCCTCGATCTCCTGGGCCATGCGAGACACGATGGTGATGGTGGGCAGCTCTTTGGCCAACCCCAGCAACGACAGGCTGGTGGGCACAGGCGGCGCGGGCTCTCGCTCATGCCCGAGCTGCTGTGCGATCTCTTCCTCCACCTGCATATAGCCCACGGCCGTGGTCAGGTCTATGGCCACCGGAAAGTCGCGCTCCATCTCGGCGCGGCCAAAGACATCCTCGATGGTGCGCTCGGACAGGATCAAAAAAGGGCGCACGCCGGCGCTGAGCGCCGTCTGAAGGTCCAGAACGGAATCCCCCAACAGATAACATGCCTCCGGGCGCAGGCTAAAGCGCGCCGAGGCGGCCCAGACCAGGCCGGGGAAATCGCCATAGCAGCGCCCGGCAGCCACCGATTGCTGGGTGCAGGTGATCAGCGCATCCACCCGCCCGCCGCCCGCCTCGATCTGGGCGGCAAGCCGCCGCAGTTCGGCTGATGCCCGGGGGGCATCGCCTTCGCGCAGGGGCGCCGGCCTTTCCGGGCCATAGAGGAGCACAAAGGTTGTGGCGGAAGCCAGGGTCCGCAACGCTTCCAGCGTCGCCGGCGCCAGATGCCAACTCTCTATGGGGCTCTCCGGATCAATGTGGCTGTCTCGCAGCACACTATCTTGGTGGATGAATACGGCATTCATCCGGCGCCTGCCGCCTGCTCACTTTCGCGGACGGATAGCGTTCCCTCCAGCTTGGACGGCGCTTGCTCGCCCTTGGCGGCAGCGCTCTCCTCCTCGGCGGCGCCCGCCAGAAGCAGCCGCCCATCTGCGGCGCACTCGAGCAGGTCGGCATCCTGCCCGCTCATGTAGCACTGCCCCCGGAACAGCCCGCCCCTATCTATCATCAGAGCAGAGACGCACAGCTCGCCAAAGACGCGCCCGGTCGAGAGGATCTCCAGCCGCCCGTCCGCCCGAATGTTGCCCTGAACATGGCCCCAGACCTGGACCGAGTTGGCGCTGATATCAGCCACCACCTTGGCGGATGGGCCGATCACGACGTTGCCTGCGGTCTCGATCCTGCCCTGCAGGATGCCATCCACGCGGATGTTGCCATCCGATTTGAGCACGCCCTGCACATTGGCGCTGGCGCCCAATATAGTGTCCACGTTGCCGCTGCTCGCGGCCAGAGGTTGCTCCTTGCGAAATAGCGCCATCTTGTTCTTACTCCTCTACCCTAGATGCGTCTGTCCTCAACAGCGAGACCGCCTGCTGCTCCTCTTCGCTGAGGGGCACAGGCGATGACCAGTCAACCACGGGCTTGGCATAGATGCGCGTGCTGCCGCGCCCGTGCAGGCTGCACAGCAGCACACCTTTGCCCTGGCCGTCGGCAAGGGCCAGGGCAAAACTATAGTTCCCGCCGGTATCGTCAAAGGGGTTGAACCGCACCAGTCCCACATGCTGGATGGCGCGGCTCACGGCGGCGCCCTGAGCGCCGACCTGGGCGCCCAGGCGCTCGATCTCCTGCTGGCCGCTCTGAATGCTGCCAATGTGCTCCAGCAGGATCTCCTCCAGCCTCTCGCCTGAGGCGCCCTCCACCAGGCGCTGGTAGCGCCGCTCCATGCGGCTCATACGCCGGTACGTCAGTATCAGCCCGATAGCCAGGCCAACAACGGCCACCCAGGCGGCGACCAGAGTTACGATCAGGTACGGCGGCATTTCTCCCCTACATCCCTCTATGGTGCAGCGCTACCGTCCGGCAACGACAAAGGCGATGGTGCGCTGCCACGGCGTCACCTGCCCGGCCAACTCGCGGCGCAACAGCCCCTCGATCTGAGCGATCTCCTCAGGCGCCAGGTGCGCCCGCAGGTGGGCCAGATAGCGCGGCTCTTCCCCCTCAACCGGCGCGAACCAGCGCTCTACCTGGTTGCGCGTAACCAACAACTCGGTCTGCTCCACGCGCACGCCAACGGCGGCCTGCCGGAAACCGGCTGCCAGGATGGCCTGCTCCAGAGCTTCTGCCCCCCAGTTTACCATAGGATCGGCCTCGTTGTCATACAGGGCCTCTTCTGCGGCGGCCCAGCGTTGGCGCAGGTCTTGCGCCAGCGCCTCGGCCTGCGCCAGCGCATACAGCCGTTGGCCGCCGCCGGGCACCACCTCCGCCAGGCTGAGGCGGCCTTGTGCGGCCAGCAAGCCCTGCAGAATGGGCAAACGCGCGGCCCAGATATCGCTGCGGGTCAGGGCATTGCGCCCAATGATGACATCCACACGCAGATCCGGGTAACCGGCTTGCGCCAGCAGTTCGGGCAATGCCTCGATCTCGCCCGCCAGCACGATGGGGCGCAGCAATTCGTCAAGCTGGGCGGCCTGCTCTCGCAGCGCCCTGGCCAGCTCGGGCTGGGGCTCCAGCGCCCATACGCCGCCCTCTGGCGCGCGACGCAAGGCCTCCCAGGTGAGCAGGCCGCTGCCCGCGTGCAGATCCAGCACCAGGTCGTGGCGCCGGATATCCAGGGGCGCCAGCACCCTTTCGCGGGTCTCGGCCAGGGCGCGCGCCGAGCTGTCCACCGTGCGTGCCAGCCAGCGCTCTCTAGCGCGATCCTCGGGCGAAAAGGTCAGCACCTCGCGGGCCGGGGCGTCCATCTCGATGGCGGCAGCAAGCTGGGCCTCGCGGCGACGCTCCACCCGCTCGCCGATGGCGCGCTCATAGCCCTGGTCGGAAGGCTTGTAGAATACCTGGCCCCGCAGCGCATCGGGCAGGTACTGCTGGGCCACCCAGTGATCGCGATAGGCGTGGGGGTAACGATAGCCCTCGCCATGCCCAAAACCCTCTTTGTCGCGGCTGGCATCCTTGAGGTGGGTGGGCACCTCGTCGCGGCGCTCGGTGCGCACCGCCTCCAAGGCATCGAAATAGCCCAGGGTGGTGTTGGATTTCTCCGTGGTGGCCAGGTAGAGGGCCGCTTGGGCCAGGTGGAACTGGCCTTCGGGCAAGCCCACCCGCTCAAAGGCCGCCGCTGCGGCCTGCACCACCACAAGGGCCTGTGGGTCGGCCAGGCCAATATCCTCGCTGGCGGAGATCAGCATACGCCGCAGGATAAAGCGCGGGTCCTCGCCCGCATGCACCATCTTGGCCAGCCAGTAGAGGGCGGCGTCTGGATCGGAGCCACGCAGCGACTTGATAAAGGCGCTGATGGTGTCAAAGTGATAGTCGCCCTCGCGGTCATAGAGCACGGCGCGCTGCTGGATGGACTCCTCGGCCACGGCCACATCCACGACGATGACGCCCTCGGCGTCGGGGGTGGTGGTCTCGACGGCCAATTCCAGCGCATTCAGCAACGAGCGGGCGTCGCCGCCGGCCACATGGATCAGATGATCCAGGGCATCGGGGGCAATGCGCACGCTCAGCGCGCCATAGCCCCGCTCTGCGTCGCTCAGGGCGTGCTCGGCCACGGCTCGCAGGTCGCCCTCGGTCAGCGGCACGAGCTGAAAGACGCGGCTGCGGCTCAGCAGGGCCGAGTTGACCGAGAACCAGGGGTTCTCGGTGGTGGCCCCAATCATGATGATGGTGCCGTTTTCGACCCAGGGGAGCATGGCGTCCTGCTGGGCCTTGTTCCAGCGATGCACCTCATCCACAAAGAGGATGGTGCGCCTGCCATAGAGCGAGCGCTGCTCGCGGGCCTCGGCCACCACCTCGCGCAGTTGGGCCACCCCCGCCAGCACAGCGTTCAGGGTCACAAAGCGCGAGTGGGTGGTGTTGGCGATGATGCGGGCCAGGGTGGTCTTGCCGGTGCCGGGGGGGCCATAAAAGATGAGGGAGGAGATCTGATCCGCCTGGATGGCGCGGCGCAGCAGGCGGCCAGGGCCCACCACATGCTCCTGGCCGACGAACTCGTCCAGGGTGCGCGGGCGCAGACGCGCAGCCAGCGGGGCTTCGCGCTCGACTTGTTCCTGGCGGGCTTGCTCGAACAGATCCATCTCGGCCCTCGGCGCTCCTTTGCCCGGCTCGATCACAGACATGCTGGGAACGAACTGTGTGAAAGAGGCCCAGGCTCACCGCATCCTTGCTCAGCTTGAGCCTGGGCCCGATCAGTATAGCGCCAGGCCCCTATCTGGCGAAATCGGCGTAGGGCGCTCTATCCCTCTGCGAGCGCCTCTTCGACAAAGTCAATCAACAGCTCCAAGATGGGCGGATCGGCATCGGGTCGCACCAGGCTCATGCCGTGGTCATCACCCGGGTACTCGATTGCCTGGTAGCGACCGCCCTCCGCCGCCTGGCACGCGCGGGCCGAGGGGACATCGTCCACCGCATAGGCGCATCGGGTCAGGGGCAACGGCTCGACAGCCTCGAGATCGGCAATGACCTCTGGATAGACGGGGCCCAGATAGCTGCCCGGCGAGAGGGAGAATGCGCCCCGGCAGTTCGCGGGGAACTCTTGGTTGAGCAGCAGGCAACCGTCGGCGGCGCCATCGGCGCCCAGGCTGGCACCCACGGCCACAACGCGCTGCGGATCCACACCCTCTAGCCCGCGGGCGGTGCGCATGGCCGCCTGGGCATCCAGCAGCCAACCTTCGCGGTCGAACTGGCGGCAGCCGCCTTCACACCCCCGAAAGGTAAAGGTGAACACCGCATAGGACTCGTCTTCGGGCATCGGTGGAAACCAGGAATCGTCTAGCCAGGGCATGCCGCCGGTCGGCGGGGGCGGCGCAACGCCCCGGTTCTGCAGCCAGGGAGCGATGGCGCCCCAATCACGTAGATCGCCGCCGGCCCAGTGCATCAGGACGACCATCGGCGACAGGCCCGAGGCCCCCGGATAATAGACGCCCTCCAGCTCTTGCCCATCCTCGGCGGTGAACGAGACCGCCTGGGGCTCTGGGGGCAGTCCCGGCGGCGGCTCGGGCGTGGCGGTGGGCGGAATGGGCGTCGGCGGCTCGGCAGTGGCCGTCGGGGGTGGCGCCGTGGGCGTGGGCGTCTCTGGTGTGGCGGTGGGCGGCGCGGGCGTCACCGTGGGTAAAGCCGTGGGCGCAAGCGTGGGAGCCGCCGCGACGCTCTCAGGTGTGGGTGTGGGCGTTACGGCCGGTGTAGCCTGGGCACAACCGCCCAGCAGCAGGGCCAGAATCAGCAGCCAGCGAATCCGTAGCATGGCAGACCTCCTCTTGTGAGTTATCGTAGATGGCGCGGGTGAATCAGGAACCCGGCATGGCGACGTACAACGCGCGATTCGCGGCATTTTGGCAGCATGGAGGAGACGTGTCAAGCCGGATGTGCTCTTGCGGCGGCGCGGTCGCGCATTTGACCGCGCTCTGCGCCCATGCTACAATCCGTGGCGCTTGGCCCCCATCGTCTAGTGGCCTAGGACACAGCCCTTTCAAGGCTGCGACGGGGATTCGAATTCCCCTGGGGGCACTCTTGAATGCCCCACCGTACTTGGTGTGGTTCTTCTGTGCAAGCCGAAAGCGCTCCGGTGGGGAGATACGCGGTCGAACTGGGCGTACCCTTTATCCGCCGATTGCTCCTACGACCAGGAATTGTCCAGCACCGCCGCTGAGCGTGATCATCTCCGGGGAGTTTCGCAGCCACGGATGCAAGCGCGCCGTTGGGCGGGCAAAGCGAAACACGCTCATCTGTCAACAGAGAATTGGAAATGAACAAGAACATCGAACGTTTCGGTAGCGGGCTTGTTGGCGCTGTCTTGATCCTTTTCGTCGGCTTGCACTGGCATATCGCCATCGCCGCCTGGCTGTCGCCGATTTTGCTGATCCGTTCCTTCCGGCTTATGGGTAGGTGGTACGAGACACTGCCTATCCTGGCCGCAACGGCTCTCTTCCGTCTGCTGAGCATCACGGGCGGATGGGATATGCCCCTATATATGGAGTTCGTCTTTAGCCTGCTGGTGCTACTGCCGCTGTGGACCGCGCTGTACATTGACCGCTGGTGCGCCCGCTCCGGCAAGCGTCTCGGAATGCTGCTGATGTTTCCACTAGTGTATACCGCCAGTGATTTCCTGTTGGGCTTTTCTCCCGTTGGAACCGTCTTTTCTCCGGCCGCGGGACAATTCGGTTATGCGGCGCTGGTGCAGACTGTTTCTCTAACCGGACTGTGGGGCCTCACTTTTCTGATTGGCTTGACGGCGACAATCGTGAATCTCACTTGGGAGAACAACTTTGATCTGCGGAGAGCCGGGCGACCTGTGATCGTTCTGGCAGCTGTGTTCGCCGTTGTCCTGGCTTACGGCTACAGTAAGAACCTGTTGACCCGCCCCGCCGCCGGAACCGTCCGCATTGCGGGCGTTACAGAAACTCATCCCCGCGATTATTGGGTCATCACTGACAGCGGCACTCCCCCCGAGAGCAAGACCGAGTACGCGGAGGAACTGAACGCCATCAACGACCGGCTCTTTGCGTCAAGCCAACGCGCGGCAGACTATGGCGCCAAGATTATCTTCTGGAGCGAGGGGAATGCGGTGATGTATGAGGATGACCTGGATGCTTTCCTGGAGCGCGCCCAGGCCTTTGCTCAGGAAAACCAGGTGTACTTTGCGCCCACGCCCTTGGTCTTGCACTATGGTCGGACAAAGAATGACAATCTGGTGCTATTGTTCGGCCCCGACGGCGATGCTCTCTTCCGCTACGAGAAAACGATATCCTGGTATCCCACCGAGTCGGATGGGATTGTGCCAGCCGTCGAAACGCCCTGGGGCACCTTGTCATCCGTCATCTGTTTCGACCTTGATTTCCCCAGCCTCTTGCGACAGGCCTACTCAAGGGATGTGGATATCCTGCTGGTGCCCGGCTTTGACACCGAGTTGATCAGCCCGTATCACACGCAAATTGGGCTGCTCAGAGGAATAGAGTACGGATTTTCTACCTTTCGCCACGCCAACAAGTCAACCTCTATTGCGGCAGACTATGCCGGTAACACCCTGGCTTATCAAAACTACTTTGACACCGATGACCGCGTGATGATTGCCGACTTGCCTATAAAGGGGATCAAGACGCTCTATGGCGAGCTTGGGGATTGGTTCATAGTTTTGGTCTGGGCAGCACTGGCAGCAGCGGTCGTCTTGGCTCTACGAGACCTAGTGCGTCAGCGAGACCGCCGCTGAGCGTGATCATCTCCGGGGAGTTTCGCAGCCACGGATGCAAGCACGAATCTGCTGGGAGGACCCTGTCACAGCTCGTGCTAGAAAAGGTCAGCCACAACACCCTGGCCGCCAACGGACACAACACCCAGCCGTGCAAGTTCGCCGCTCGCAAGGACACTATCTGAATCTACCACGACTATAGCCGCCATCTGCTGGTAGTCGATCCCGCTGGCCGCGAGTTGTGGATCCGCCTGGGGCGGTGGCTCATCATAGGGCCACGTGTCAGCGCCAGCGGATCGTCAGGTATACTGGCCGCTCCCCCTTGGGGGCACCTGCTACCGACCGCCTGAGTGTTGCTCAGGCGGTTTTTGCTTGGCAAAACGGCAGAGTGGCTGTTGCACTTGAAGCAGGCGTCGTATGATGCGCTGGCGAAGGCGCGGGCATGGGAGTGGAAGCCATCCCATGAATCCACGTGTGTTAGGGATGGCCCACCTTGCGGTTCACGAAGGCTGATGCTATCATTGGTTGTGGAGCAAACTAGAATAAGGATGCATCGGAACATGGTCAGTTCGTATCAAGTCGTGGATCTATTCTGCGGGGCAGGCGGATTGGCGCATGGCCTCATGCTGGAAGGGTTCCAGATACGAGCAGGTTATGACATTGATCCCTACTGCCAGTACCCATTCCAGAAAAACAACCCAGGAGCCGTCTTTGTATCTCAGCGGGTCGAGGAGCTCTCTCCGTGCGAGATCGCATCGTGGTACTCGGGCGACGCCGTGAGTGTCCTTGCCGGGTGTGCGCCATGCCAACCTTTCTCTCGCTATGCCCAGGGAAGAACCGACAAAGAGCAACGTTGGAGGCTGGTCAAGCGCTTCGCCGATCTAGTTTCGGCCGTATTGCCCGACGTGGTCACCATGGAGAATGTCCCTGACCTGGTTCGGTTCCGGCAGGGCCTTGTGTTCAGAGGCTTTGTGTCGCAGCTGGAGTCCGCAGGGTACCATGTATATTATGCTCCGTGTGTCTTCTGTCCCGATTACGGCATTCCACAAACGCGATCTCGACTAGTGCTCATCGCATCGAGACTTGCTCCTGTCACGCTCATTGAGCCCACCCATAATCCTGAGCAGTATCTGGATGTACATTCTGCGATAGGAGATCTGGAATCTCTGCAGGCCGGCGAAGCGAGTGAAACCGATCGTCTGCATAGGGCCGCCAAGTTGTCGAGGCGGAACCTCGCACGTATTCGTGCTTCCAAACCGGGGGGCTCATGGAACGACTGGCCCCCCGAATTGGTAGCCGGATGCCATAGACGAAGCTCGGGAGTGACGTATCAGTCAGTCTACGGACGTATGAGATGGGACGAGCCTTCTCCAACGATCACCACGCAGGCGTATGCGTATGGAAGCGGACGCTTTGGGCACCCCGAGCAGGATCGGGCCCTGACGCTCCGGGAGGCTGCCCTTCTTCAGACTTTCCCTCCGGACTACGAGTTCGTTCCGCCCGACGAGCCAGTGTACTTCAGGCGCGTGGGAGCCCTCATCGGAAACGCCGTTCCAGTGGCACTAGGACGCGCCATCGCAAAGAGCATTGAGCAGAGTCTCGTCAGCCCAGAGGAGGGATAGGGGACGGTTATATGCCCTCACTCAAGTTTACGGTGGACGCCGAACTCCTACGAGAACTGGGCCAGAGGCTCGTGGGCAAGCCTCATGTGGCCCTGGCCGAGCTGGTGAAGAACGGCTATGACGCCGATGCTACGCGCATCGTGATTCGGTTCGCCCTCGAACAAGACCACATCGATGTGCGTGACAATGGCCACGGCATGACGCTATCCGAGTTCCGTGACTTCTGGATGCGCGTCGGAACTACGCACAAAGTGGGGAACACCTCACGTCGCTTTCATCGCAACATGACGGGCTCCAAGGGCGTTGGACGTCTCTCGGCTCAATTCCTGGGTGACAAGCTGCGGATCATCTCCGTTCCCGAGGAAGGGCCATGGCTCAGCGCAGAGGTGGATTGGACCCAAGCGGCGAGCGCTGGCGACCTGACCGAGGCCGAAGTCGTCTACGAGATGCACGAGAACGAGAAACCGTTCGCCCAAGGAACGCAGATCACCATCGGAGGCCTTCGCGACGAGTGGTCGGACCCCCGTGCTATCCAGGATCTCGCGGCAGAGGTCTGGTGGCTGCAGCCGCCTTTCAGGGCCCCTATTCGCTCACCGGAGAACGGCGACCCTGGCTGTAAGATCGAGTTCCGCTCGACCCAGGAGGAGTTTCGCGCTGCGTTCGATCAGCAAATGTCGGCCATCATGGACATCTGGACGGCGCGCATCGTTGGTCGCAACGAGAATGGCACTGTACACATGTCTCTCGAGTTCGCAGGCGAACCTCCCAACAAGTTCGAGTATCGCATCGCCGAACTACCTCACAACAGGACTGGCGAGGCCTCTTCTCCGACGTATGACCCAGAGACGAACTTGAACGATGGCGAGTTCGAGATACGGATCTACAAGCTCCAATATCGCCAACCGCATGGCATCAAGGTAGATGATGCGCGCGAGTACTTTTGGCGATACGGGGGCGTGCATGTGTACGACGGTGGCTTCCGTCTTCCGTACTATGGCGACAAGCTGAACGATTGGCTCGGTATCGAGCAGGATCACTCGCACCGTCGATTCCTGTCGGAGCTGCTTCCTGAGAGCATCCAACAGTCATATCAAGACACGGCGAGGTTGCGCTTCCTACCGACTCTGGCTCGAATCTTTGGTGTGGTTCGGGTAGACACCTCTCGCGAGCCCAATCTCGAGATCATGATCACGCGGGATCGGCTTGCCGACACACGGGCGCTCCAGGACCTGACGAAAATGGTGCGCTGGGCGATCGACATGTACGCATATGAAGAAGCCCGGCGACAGTACGAGGAGAAGCGGCGCAGAGCAGAAAGCCTGCCTCTTCCTGAAGCAATGGATCGGATGCGGCTGTTCCTGGACGAAGTCAAGGTGAGTCTGCCTGGCGAGGCACGCCAACGAGCAGACGAAGTGTGGCGTCAGGTGACGGAAGCTTGGTCTGCCCGCAACGCATGGACAACGATGCAGGTAGCGCTCTTGGGGCCGCTGGCCACCGCTGGCATGTCCGCTCTGGCTCTGCAGCACGAGCTGGCCAAGCAACTGCTGTACATAGACAGTTTCGTGGATCAGCTGGAAGGCTTGGCAAGCGAGGGGAACGAGCTTTCCGAGCCCCTAATGGAACTTGGCGCAAGGCTACGTGCGTGGGCCGATCGCGCTCGAGGAACGAGCGCCGTGTTCAGCTATCTGCTCGATGCGGAGAACGTCGAGAATCGTCGGCGCTTCTACGCTCGCGATGTCCTCGAGGAGGTCGTTGGCCAGACCAAGGTCTTTGCCCGGGGCATATCCATCGACCTAACAGGAGTTTCCCCCGACGTACTGCTTCCGAGAGCGTCTCTGATCGAATGGGGGGCGATACTCCAGAACGTTCTCATCAACGCGTACAGTGCACTCCTCGATCAGGACGAGCGCAAGGTGAGCGTACGTACCGAGCGTGGTTCGGGCCAGATACGTTTGCTGATTCAGGATACCGGCTCGGGTGTAGACCTGGCCGATTCCGAGCGGCTCTTCGAGCCGTTCGTACGAGGAAGAGAGATCTCGGATGACCGCATCGCAAGGGGGTATGGCGGCGGTGGCCTCGGACTAACCATCGTCAAGCTGCTCGCAGATAGGATCGGCTGTGAGGTGCGCTTCGTGGAGCCAGACCCAGGGTTCGCCACGGCCTTCTCGATCCAATGGAGGGAGCCAGATGCTTGAGATCCGCATCTATGATGACGAGTCGCCTCTTGCTGAGCAATACGCCGAAGGGCTGAGAAACATCGGAGATCTCCACGTCGAGCGGCTAGAGGATTCGGTCTTTGCCAGCGAAATCGAGAATCTCATGGAGCGCCGCAGACATTGGCGCTCCGATGGATGTCTCGGCGACAGCACGTCGATCTTCGATGGCCTGGATGTGCTGGTGATCGACTTCGACTTGCTGGAGGCCACGGCTGCGGGCGAGCTAATCGTTGCGTCGGGAGAGGACGTGGCTTACCTGGTACGCTGCTTCTCGAGCTGCCGATTCGTGTTGGGGATGAACCTTCCACTGTATCGGGAAAACGGATTCGACCTAACGCTCAGAGGGCATTTGGAGTCGTATGCTGACCTGAACATCGCCAGCGATCAACTCGCCAACACGGGCCTATGGAGTCAGGCATTCCAGAAATACCGGCCTTGGCATTGGCCCGTAATACCCGAGTATCTGCGCGAGTACGAGAGAAGGCTCGAGGATGCCAGGGATCTGGATGCTCCCATCCATCGAATCATTGGCTTGCCCCAGGAGAGAATGGCTCGCCTACCAAGGACGACCGGCGAGTTCCTGGGGGGGGCGCCCGAGGAAGCTACCCTCAGAGGCTTTGTTCGAGAGTCGGGGAATGGGTTGCTGCCGAAGGATGCCCCCGAGGCCGATTGTGACGAGGAGGTGCTGGCTCGCATCGCTGCCGCACGTCTGGCCAAATGGATTGAGAGGCGCCTACTGCCAGGCCAAGACATCCTCGTGGACGCACCCCATCTGGTCTCTCGGTTCCCAAGCCTGCTCCGAGGATCTCCCGACACCATCGAAGACTGGAACGCTACCGCCCGGCTGGATGCCAAGGGAGCCAATAGCGTCACCGAGGAGCTCGTGAGTGGTTCTCGGTTGGAACGCCCTCATTGGGTCTCCCGACCCACCTGGCTGTGGGACCAGGTTCGCGAGTGCGAGCAGATCGCCGAAGTGCGCGAGCCGTGGTCCGTAGAGCTTCCCAACTGGTCGTTCTGTGAAGATACCTCTCGCTTCTGCGCCGATGCACGACAGTTCCGCGCCGACCTCGAGTCTCCCTATTCGCTACGATACGTGCGGCGACTCGAGAAGGTGCGCTACCGCCCCGTATCACGTCTCTTGGGCTAGGAGACGGCGCATGGCGAATGCAAGACTGGATGGCATCCTACAGGCGATCGGACATCTGCAAAGTGTTCAGGACCACTTCTGGGAGGAGCGGTCTCCTGACGGCCCAAGGCCCAAGAAACACGTGCGGGATATCTACGATGGGTTCATCAGCAGCTGGGATCCTCTCCGCCAAGAGCACCTCGATCGCATACGCACTTGCGCGAACAGCTGCAGTGACGATTTCGAATTCCGTACATCCAGTGAGCACTCCTATCTATACCTGCCCGTCCCAGAGAGAGACGCTTCCCTGCTGCCAATCCTGGACCTCGCGCTGAAGGGTCGGAGACTCTGCGACCAGAAGCCCAAGGCGAAGAAGTCCGTCAGCACAAGCCCCATGGAGTGGGCACTGGAGTTGAGGATCCTGCTGCTCCACTGTCGACGGGAGGACGAGAGCGCCCTTGGTGGGGAGACCCGCGCGCGTCCCCATGGCATCGTTCTCCGTCTCGAGGGCGGAGACTGCTCGCACCCGTATTTCCATTCTCAGCTATGCACCAGCTTTGGTGGCTCGTCGGGCCACCCTACGGATTGCCTCCTAATCTCGCCTGCTTGGTTGCCGGAGAGAATCCCGGCTCTTCCGCTCAACGCGACAGAGCCGCTGGGCCTTCTGGCCTGCCTGTTGGTTGGCCTGTACGGCATCAAGGCCCCTGTGGCCCAGGAGATGAACCGTGTGCCAGAATATGCCAGGGCGTTGCGCTGCATTTGGAGCCCCCCATGATGCCTAGCGATCAGAAACGATCGGCCCCGAGTGGATCTCCTCCCGCTTCCTCAGATGCTGCCCACAACCGCATGAGGGCGACCAGACAGCGGGACACCAAAGCCGAGCGTTCTCTGCAAGAGTCGCTCGATCGGCTGGGCCTCTCGTTCGAGACAGATGTGCGCGTTCTGAGCAACACCAGGAGAAGAGTGGACATCCTGTTCAGGGAAGCCCGAATAGCTGTCTTCGTGGATGGATGCTTCTGGCATGGTTGTCCTGAGCATGGGACATGGCCCAAGAGGAATGCCCAGTTCTGGAAGAGCAAGATCAAGGCCAACCGGAAGAGGGATGCCGACACCAACCGGAGACTCTTGGCCGAGGGTTGGTGCGTCATCAGAATCTGGGAACACGAGGATCCGGAAGCTGCGGCGCGAAAGGTCCTACACGCCCTTGTATGACGAGGGCGTTACTCCTGCCGCAAGGGTTGCTCGTAGGCCGCTGGCGCTCCCCCCTGGGGGCACCTGCTACCGACCGCCTGAGTGTTCCTCAGGCGGTTTTTGCTTGGCAAAACGGCAGAGTGGCTGTTGCACTTGAAGCAGGCGTCGTATAATGCTGTCAGTAGCCCGTGCGGGGCCGCTACACAGGAGGGAAAGGCAGCCATGAGCGATCAGCCCAGCACACTCGCCCCTCGCGCCATCGTCCAGATGCTGTTCTTTATTGTCTTGATCCCATTCCTACCGCTGTTGCTCACCTGGCGCTGGACCTGGTGGGAGGCTTGGGTCTATGCCCTGGTCAGCATCCTGGGCTTTGCCATCAGCCGGGCGCTGGCCGCGCGGCGCCACCCGGATCTGATCGCCGAGCGGGCCCGCTTTTTGCGGCATGAGGATGCCAAGCCGTGGGACAAGGCCCTGGCACCCCTGGTAGGGTTGGGAGGCGGCCTGTTGCCGCTGGTCGCCGGGCTCGATGCGCGCTGGGGTTGGTCGCCCTCGGTTGGCGCATGGCCCAAGGCCCTGTCGCTGGCGGTCTTTATCGCCGGATACGCCTTGGGGGCCTATGCCCTGATCGAGAACCGCTTCTTTTCCGGCATGGTACGCATCCAGAGCGAGCGCGGGCACCGGGTGGTAACCGGCGGCCCCTATCGCTGGGTGCGACATCCGGGCTATGCAGGGGCGCTCCTCTCCTATTGGGGCGTGCCCCTGCTTTTGGATGCCGCCTGGGCCTTGGCGCCGGCCGCATTCCTGACCGTCGTGCTGGTCGTTCGCACCGCCCTGGAGGATCGCACGCTCCAGGAGGAGTTGGAGGGCTATCGCGACTATGCCGGGCGCGTGCGCTATCGGCTGATGCCGGGGGTGTGGTAACGCCGTTGGATCGTGGAGGGCTCGCATCATGGCAGGATCACTTGGTGCTGACAGGCCGGTGTTACGCCGGGAGCTAGGGCTGCTGGACGCCGTCGCCGTGGGGCTGGGGGCCATTATCGGCGCAGGCATTTTCGTTGTCACCGGCGTGGCGGCAGGGGTGGCCGGGCCTGCATTCCTGGTCGGGCTGCTCATCGCCGGGGGCGTGGCCACCTGCAACGCCCTCAGCTCGGCCCAATTGGCAGCCACATATCCCCAAGCGGGCGGCACCTACGAGTATGGCTACCGCCTGCTGCACCCCTGGCTAGGGTTTGTGGCCGGGTGGATGTTCCTGGTCAGCAAGCTGGCCGCCGGCGGCACCGTGGCCCTGGGCTTTGCGGGCTATCTCCACGCACTGATTCCGGCCATCCCCCAACGGCCGGCGGCAGTGGCCGCCATTGCGGCGCTCACGGCGATCAACTACCTGGGCATCAAAAAGGCGGGGCGCCTGAATATCGCCATCGTGTCGGTCTCGCTGGCGGCTTTGGGCTACCTGGTTGTGGCAGGGCTGCCTGCGCTGGATCTGGCCAACCTGCGCCCATTTGCGCCCCACGGCCTGCGGGGCGTGCTGGAATCCGCCGCGCTGCTCTTTTTCGCCTATACCGGCTATGCGCGGCTGGCGACCCTGGGCGAAGAGGTGCGCGAGCCCCGGCGCACCATCCCCAAGGCCATCATGCTGGCCCTGGGGATCGCGCTTTTGCTCTACATGCTGGTAGCGCTGGCGGCGGTGGGAGCCGTGGGCGCCGACGCGCTGGCGGCCAGCGCCTCGCCCTTGGAGCGCGCGGCCGCCAGCCTGGCCGCGCCGGGGGTTGCTCCAGCGGTTGCCATCGGCGCCACTACGGCCATGCTGGGGGTGCTGCTCAGCCAGATCCTGGGCATCAGCCGCATGATCTTTGCCCTGGCCCGCCGCCGCGACTTGCCGCCCGCGCTGGCCCATGTGCATCCCGTCTATGGCGTGCCGGATAGGGGCATCCTCCTGACAGGGCTGGCAGCGGTGATGGTAGCGCTGTTCGGAACGCTCCAGGCCATCGTGGCCGCCGCCTCGTTCACGATCCTGATCTACTATGGGCTGGCGAACCTCTCGGCGCTGCGCATGCGCCGCCAGGACAAGCTGTTCCCCGATTGGGTCCCAGCGCTGGGCGTCGTCTCCTGTGCCGGACTGGCCCTGACCTTGCGCCCGGCGACCATCGCCAGCGGGCTCGGGCTGCTGGCCGCCGGGCTGCTCTGGCGCTGGCTATACCGCCGGCTCAGCGGCGCGGCCGAGGGCCAGGCCACAGAGGATTAGGGACAAGATGCCTCAGCCCTGCGCATGACCGCTCGTCTCCAGGCTGGCGACGTAATACACGCTGGGCGCGACACGCTCGTCAGCGCCGGGCAGGTCCTCGCCCCCCTCCGCCGACATCTCGGGGAAGGGCATCCGGCGCGGCGACCCCGTTCGGTAGATGATGCGCTGCACGTCCCAGGTGGAGGCGTCGAATAGCAGAGAGCGCACCACGCCCAGCTCGGGCACGGACAGGGTGTAGCGGTGCTCGACCGCATCCACGGCGATCTCGATCTGGTGCCAGCGACCCGCCTCAAACACGCCCAGGTCGCGGGTCTCGTCGGCGTCCCGCGCCTTGAGGCGGCCATCGGCGTCGAACCAGAGGCGCACGGGGACCTGGCCGCGCTCGTCGGCCAGCTCGATGTACAGGGGCGCGTCGCCCACCTGGGCGGCCAGCACCCGGGTGCGCAGGGTGACCCGCCTGCTATCGGGGAATACCCGCTCCGCCTTGGCGTAATCGTACGGGTCCTCGTCGCGCAGGGCGAGGGCGGGCGTCCCATCGGGGGCCACGCCTACCGAGACGGGCGCCCATTGGGGGCTGTAGAGGTTCCACGCGGCCAGGGCATCCACCGTATCCAGCGTATCGTTCACCGGCCCCTGTACCCGCCCCCGCACCGGCGCCGTCACGCGGCTGACCCAGATATCCTCTTTGTTCATGCTGTAGGTGAGCCACAGGCCGCCATCGGGCGGCGCGCCATTGCCCTCAACGATGCCGCGCACATATTGGGCGCCAAAGTCCTTCCAGTGGCCCCCATACCGGCGGGGCGGCACCTCGCCCTGCACCAGGAGCATGTCATCGTAGGTATAGCCATCGTCGCCGGTGACGATGGCCAGCGGCCAGCGCTGCTCGCTGTGGGTGCTGGGGTTATAGACCAGGGCATAGCGGCCATCGGCGGTGCGTTGGCCCCAGACCTTGGCGCCATCCATCACCAGGCTCGTCGCTTGCTCCGGCTCGGACCAGGTCTGGCCCTCATCGCCGGAATAGGCCACCCGCGCCCGCTTCCAGAGGCCCACGACGCGGCCATCGGCGGCGTGGTAGTAGGAGAGGGCCTGGCCGCCGCCGATGGCGAAAAAGCCGTCCTCGGCGCGGTCCTCCTCCCACCACTGGAGGGTCACCAGCCGGTCGGCCAGGAGCGCATCGCAGGCCCCGATGAACCCGGCATCGGGCGATGCGGTGTAAAAGGGGTAGCGGGTGTTGCCCTCGTGCCAGCCAGCGTGCCGGTTGTAGCGCACGAAATGGATAGGGCCCAAGGCGCCATCGGCATAGACCTCGCGCACGACACGGCCGATGCCACGCCCGTCGTTGGGCGAGGTGGTGGGATGGGGGCAGATGCCGTAAAAGCCCAGGGCCAGCAGGCGGCCATCGGGCGCAACGTAGAACCCCATGCGCTGGTGCATGACAGAGTAGGAGCCGGGCGCCAGCTTGAAAGGCAGATCGTCGGGATAGACGCCATCGGGCGCGACGTAGGGCGGAAAGACGACCTGGGGCCGCTCCCAGGCGCGGCCATCGGCAGAGGTGGCCAGCAGCGTCTGGCCTGGGGGCGTGTGCTCGCCGACGGGGTTGCTCAAGTAGGAGAGGTAAAAGCGCCCGCGCCAGTGGGCCAGCATAGGGGCATGGTTATACGTCCAGCCATAGGCCTCGGCGAACTCGGGGTGGCTGCGGTTGACCCGCAGCACCTGGTAGCTGTGTACGCCCACGGCGGGGCGCAGTTGCCCGTGGTGGTAGTCAATGTTGGCTCTGGCCCGGCCGATGTAGCGAACGTGGTTTTGCGAGGTGGTCATGGCGGGTGCTCCGTGTGGGGAAGCAGCCTCACAATGAAAAATAGTGAGGGAGGAACAAGCACAACCGGCCTCAATCGGTTTAGGTTTATAGAGCGCGAAACATCCAGACGACACCAAGCACCGCGCAAAAGGTGTGCGTACCGAATCTGTGATGTTTCACGGTGATGCAGAGCCTCGAAAGAGCAGCATGCCCACCTCAAGGTACACGCTGAAAGCACAGGCCAAGTGCAGAGTGCGAATAATGACCGAGGAGTGTCATCTTTCTTCCAAGTATTGCGTGACACTCCTCTGAAATGCTCTCTTCTGAGGTTAGCGGCGTATAAGCTCTACTTTATTATCATCTCCAACGGAAATAACCAAGGTCCCATCTCGATTTTCTGATTCCAGATTATGCTTCGGACTGAGAGGATGCGGCTTCGCGGGTGGCAGTATCTTCGGTTCTCGGGTCATGGGGAACGAGCTCTTGCGTGGTTGGTATGCTATGTTCGCCGGACGCACATCCCTTATCTTCTGTGACATCACCAGTTCTCCTTTGTGTGTTGCTGATCTGGCGACCAATTAGAATAAGCGGTCTCTGAGTATCTGGGTTTCGAAATATCCCCTTGCCAAACTGATCAACGATTGCCCTATAGAACTCCAGTTCACACTGAGAAGGAGGCCGAACGGGGAAACCGATCTTGCACGCCTCACCGAAGTCAATAACAAACGAGTGGCAAGGGTAGCCATTGAGAAGTTGATTCAGTGTGTGGTCCGATGCACCAAGACGCTTAGCATACTCTCCTGTTATATCGAGAGAACGTTGTATTTCTCCGAGCTTTATGGGTTCCATTTGTTCCGCTATGGGTCCAATAAGGCCAGTAGCTAATTGTGTAGCTATCTCCATCGCCCTTAGCGTACTGATAAACCCTTGGCTTCTGCTGATAATCGAGAGAAATGCTTCCTCAAAGACACGAAAATGCTCACGGCTCAGTACCTGCAACGCCCAGAGAATATCCAGACCCGAATTGCGCCGAATAAGCTCATCATCTTTGATGAGCTGAACATCTATCGGCCCCAACTCGCCATCAGGAGACATGACCAATGAGCGAGCGCCTAGGGCTACCAGTGTTCCAGCACTCTTGCAGTACCCAAAGACTCCGAGCGTGAACTCATCGTAGCGACTGCGCAAGCCCTGTGCAAGAATATAGGCAGCGTCAGCGTCCCCACCCGGTGTCGTCAAAATGAAGAAAAGGTGCTTACTCTGGGCAGGTTCAGAGTCAATAAGCTCCAAAAAATCGTAGACGTTGTCCCGATACAGCGCTCCGGCGTAGAAAGCGGCCTCGCAATGGGACTCAGTCAGCAACTGTTGAATAGCGGCGAGTAATCCCTTTGGCTCCTGCGCCGTAGAAGAGTCTTGCTCCATCTCCAAGTGCTCTCTCCTTGTTTACCTCGGCCCTATATGCCCAACCGCCCTCATCTGGTATTCCCGGCAGTGCGAAAAGTCGTGCTGCCCTATTCATCAAGGTATTGTAGAACGACCATGGCAGAACTTATACTTGATTGGCCTACCGCGCACATCCTTCGCGCCGCACGGGCAGGGCGCATTGCGGGGTGTCCCAGCGTACTTTAGCTGGTTCCACTCGAGAACATAGTCCATCTGCTGCATTGACGGTATGCGAAAGCTGACCCAAGTTGCGTTGTTCAGGTTGGTAATAGCTAAATCGCCTCTAGATATAATGTCCATACCAACGATCAGCCCAAACTGACCGTTGGCCTCAGCGCACTCTACTGCCGAGACTCCCACCACCATGACACGATTGGGTAGTCCAATGTTGACAATGTACGTATTGGCTTGACCTACGCCTGCTGCGTGGTGAATCAGAGTCGAGCCTGTAGCCACCAGATCAAGCTTCTCAGCGGTATCTCGGGTGATCATACTCGCTGTCGCGCCTGTATCCCATAGGGCTACGGTCTCAGCGTAGAGTTCAGGAGTGGTAGGTGTCTGGATCGGATCAAAAGCAGCCCAAACGTGAACGGGTGTAGTTATGCGATTGCTAATACTTGTGTATCTGACTGTAAAGGCGTCGAATGACCCGCGATTCCTGGACAACACAGCGTCACCCAAGGACAATCTGTGTGGAATTGATAGTCACCGTGTAGGCGTCAGGACCTGGCTTGCAGGGCTGTAACATGAATGTGCCTAGAGGATACTGCTCCTGGGCACTGAGGTAAGCCTCCAGGTTCGTATCATATACTCCTACCACCTGGCGCCCTTTCAGTACAAGAATTTTGCCAAGAAACTGCTTAACCAACTGCTCCTGGTTCTCGATAAAGAAATCGAGCTCCTCCGTGAACACGTTGCACCCCCTCCCGCATTCCCAAGAAATGCAGATCATCACACTCATTATACCAGATGTGTCAAGAGACTGCGAGGAATAATATGACGGGCATGTTCTCCCATTCGATCTCACATACATGCCTCACCTCAATGGCTCTAGCGCAGCACCAGGATAGCGGCGTCGGACAGAGGCAGGTACGTTACAGTCAGGTTCCCGTTCCCCCTCCTACACCGCCCCTGCCAGCGCCACCAACCCGAACATCGTGATCACCACGCCCGAAAGCCGGTTGACCCAGAGCAGGCTCCGGGCGTTGAAACGCGAACGAAACATGCCGACGCCCCCGCTCAGAGCGAGCCACCAGAGCGCCGAGCCCAGGAAGACCCCCAGCACCAGCGTGCTGGCCGCCGCATAGTCGCCGGCGGCGCTGGCCAGGCCCAGCCCGGAAAAGATGGCCACAAAGGAGAGGATCGTCATCGGGTTCGTCAGGGTCAGGGCAAAGGTGGAGGCGTAGGCCGCCGCCAGCCCACCCCGCCCGGCCGGGGCAGCCTCCTCGGCGGGGCGGGCCAGCAGCGTCTTGATGCCCAGGTAGCAGAGGAACAGGCCGCCGACGAGGCGCAGCCAGGTCTGTTGCCCCACCAGAAAGGTCGAGACAAAGGTCAAGCCGAACCCGGCGATGCAGCCATAGACGGCGTCGGCGGTGGCGGCGCCCAGGCCGGAGGCGAACCCCGTGGCGCGCCCCTCGGCCAGGGTGCGCCGCATACACAGCACGCCAATGGGCCCCACCGGCGCGGCGATGGAGAGCCCGATGACGAGCCCCCGCAACAGCAACGAGAGGTCAACTCCCTCGCTCGTGGTTAGCGCCTCCCGTAATTCCCGCCCGCCAGGATGTCGCGCACCTCGATAGCGTTGGTGGCGGTGCGCAGGCGCGCCATGTGCTCGGCCTCCTGGTCGCGCAGGCGCGTGACCCGATCCAGCACATCGGCCAGGTAGCGGGCGGGGAACTTACACGCGCCGTTCTCGTCCATATGGACGATCTCGCCGGGGGCCACGTCCATGCCCGCGATGGAGACGGGCACGTTCACGGCGTGGATCGCCATGTCGCCGTGGCCGGCGCACACGCCACTGGTGAGATACTGGAACCCCATGGGCCGGATCTCGTCAATGTCGCGGGAGGGGCCGTTGGTGATGGCGCCCACGCAACCGGCGGTCTGCATGGCAGTGGTCATGTTGCCGCCGGAGAGCCCCACCTTGTTGGCGATCTCGGGGGGAAAGCGCTGCTCGAACACAAAGATCGTCGGCTGGGGCGAGACGGCCATGGCGTCAACCACGTCGGCCAGGGAGAGCCGCGCATAGTTCGGGTCGGGCAGGCCATAGACGCAGGTAACGGCATAGCCTACGGTGCGCCCCAGCTCGGGATACCAGCAGCGCAGGCTGGCATCGGTGTACCAGTTCATCGTCCACGGGTTATACAGCCCCAGGCAGAGGGGGTTCTTGGGATAGGTGGCCAGCACGTTGGTGATGGAGGGCGTGTCGAACTCTTTTAGGGCCTCGAGCAGCTCTTGATCGGTGGGCATACGAGTCTCCTTCCAAAGGGTCGTGTCGTCACTTGGACTCGGAGTGGGCGCCAAGGCGGCGGTCTATGCGGTGGGCAGGGCCCTCTCCCCTCTCCCATGCGCGCATGGGAGAGGGGGACGTGGCATAGGTCGCCAGCACGATGCTAACGCTGGACCTTTAGGCCCTGGATGCCGGCAAAGTGCGCGCGGCTGCCGAGCTCCTTTTCGATGGCCAGGAACCGGTTGCCCACGTGGCCGATGGCGCCCTCGCGCAGGTGGCCGGTGCCCAGGCCCACGGTATAGTCGGCGATGGACGGGCCCTCGCCACGGCTATCGCAGGGCATGACGCCCATGCCCGCGCGGTAGGCCATGCGCACCACGTTGAACGACTCGCTGATGGTGCCGATCTGGTTCACCTTGAGCAGGATCGCGTCGGTGGATTTGTGGTCAATGCCCATCTGCAGGCGCTCGGGGTTGGTGGTGTACAGGTCGTCGCCCACGGTCTCCACATGGGGGAGCTTGGCCGTCAGGATGGCGTGCCCCTCATAGTCCACCTCGTCCAGCGGGTCTTCCATGATCACAAAGGGATAGTTGCCCGCCATCCACACATACAGCTCGATCAGCTCGTCGCGGGTCTTTTCCTGGCGGTCGAACAGGCCCACGTAGCGGCCCTTGTCCTTTTCATAGTAGGTGCCCGCCGCCACATCCACCTGGATGCCGATGCGGCCCGTCTGGCCGTCGCGCTCGATGGCCTCGACCATGATGTCCCACAGCTCCTTGTCGTGGGAGACGGTTCCGGGGGGCACCGAGTAATGGCCATAGCGGGCGCTGATGCCAAAGCGCTCCTGCATCACCTTGGCATAGGTGCGCGAGAGGTGCCAGGCGGCATAGTGGGCCTCGGAAAAGGTGTCATAGCCATAGCACATGAGGGCGTGGCTGGGCTTGCCGCCCGACTCGCTGCCGCCGCCGCCATAGCGGTCGCTGCCCACCAGGCAGATGATGCCCGGCACCGGCAGGGTGACGGCGTTGACGCCGCCGATGTGCTGGTAGAGGGGGATGCCCAGCGCCGCCGCGCCGGCCTTGAGCACTGCCGCCGACGTGGCCGCCGTGGCGTTGCCGCCCAGGCTGGTCTTGTTCGGCGTGGGGTCCAGGGCGATGATGGCGTCATCCACGTCGGTCTGGCGGGTGGCGTCCATGCCGATGATGGCCGGGGCGATGATCTCCTCGACCTTTTTTACGGCCACCATGACACCCTTGCCGCCATAGCGCTCGCCGCCATCGTAGGCAAACTGTACCTCGTGGACGCCCACGGAGACGCCGGCGGTGGCCACGGCCACGCCCACGGCGCCGTTGCGCGTCGTCACGGTCACTTCGATCCCGGGATGCCCGCGATCGGAGTCGATCTGCCGGGCCGTTACAGATTTGATCAGGGTTCCGTCTTGCATGCTGTTTCCTTTCTGGATGCTATTTCCGCCCCATGATGAGGGTAACGGTCAGGTCGTTCATGCTGATGTTGTGGCTGGCGATGACGCCGCTATCGAGGGCGCAGAGGGCCGGGGTGGCGTTGTGACGGCGCAGCGCCTCGGCCAGGTCCACGCCGCGCTCGCGGGCCTCTGCCACGGTATAGCCGTCCACGATGCCCCCGGCCAGCGAGGGGATGTCCTCACAGCCGGCGACGAGCTGGGCGCCGGGGCCGTCGGTGCCATCGGAATCCACCGAGCCGACGACGATATGGGGGCTGCCGGCGATGTGGGTGGCGGCGGCCAGGGCGAACTCTTGGTTCCTACCGCCGATGCCGTTCTCCTTGCCCACGGTGACCACCATCTCGCCGCCGTTGATCAGGGCGCAGGGCGGCTCGAAAGGCTGCCCCGTGGCCTCGACGTTGTGGGCGATGCCGGTGTTGACGATGGCGTACTGGCTGGCCTCCACGTGCATGCCGGAGAGCAGGTGATGGGCGGCAAAGCCCAGCTCGCGGGCCTTGGCCGCGGCGGTGGGCAGCATGCCCAGGCTCTCGGGCATCACGCCATAGATGCGCTGGCGGCCCGAGTCAAACTCGGCGCGCTTCATCGTCTCGGCGGCGGCGTCGCCCCGCGAGAGGTGCGCCCGCACCGATGCGGGGGCGTCGTCCCAGGCGTCCCACTTGTGCAGCATGGCGATGGCCTCGGCATAGGTGGAGCGGTCGGGCAGGGTGTGGAGCCAGACATTGCTGCCCACCAGCCAATCATAGTCGCGGCAATCCCAGGCCAGCAGGTGGACGACCTGGGCGGGGCGCAGCGCGCGGGTGATCTGGCCGCCCTTCATCTGGTCCAGGTGGTTGCGGATCGGGTTCAGCTCGCCGGTGGGCACGCCCCGCTCGATCTGCATCATGTGGGTCACCCGGCGCAGGTCGTCCAGGGTGACGCCCGGCGCAGGCAGGGTGAGCAGCGACGAGATGCCGTTGCCGGTGACGGTAAAGACCAGGTCGCGGGGGGTCAGGGTACGGGCCAGCGCCAGGATCTGGCGGCAGCCCTCCAGGCAGCCCTCGTCGGGCAGGGGGTGGGCGCCATAGACGACGCGGATGCGCTCCAGCTCCAGGGGCAGATCGTGCTTGTCAATCACGACGCCGCCGGTGAGGCGCTCGCCCAGGGCGTCCTCGATGGCCTTGGCCATACGCTGGATGCCCTTGCCCGCGCCGACGACATAGATGCGATCCACGTCGTCCAGGTCTATGGCCAGGGGCCCGCTCAGGGGCGCGTCGCGGGGCTCAAACTCGGGGCGATCCAGGACGAGGCGCCGCCCCTCTACCTGCAAGAGCTGTCGGGTATTGTTGTACGGGTCTGCCGCGCGCAGGCCCGCCTCCAGGATGCTGACCAGGGCGGTGCGGCCCGCGATGTTGCCGTGGGACGCCAGTACGTCGCCGTTGAGGATCCTCTGCGCCACGCCCCTCTCCTTCGCGCTTGGTGTTGCGCCCCGGCCCCGGGGCGCACGGGGAGAGGATAGCCCCAAACGGGAGGGGCGTCAAAGGGATGGGAGGGGCAGGGCGCGAGGCGGGTGGGTAGGCGCGGAGGCGCCACCGAGAGGGCAGCGAGACGGGATCAGGAGCAAGGGATTTGGGATAAGTAGGGGTTATCCCACATGGTTATCCCCAAAATGGGTTCGTTTGGCAGAAAGTAGTTGCAGTGCGACACGCTCTGCCCTGGGGCGGGAGGGCTCTGGGATGGCCAGAGGCGCGGGGCCCCGCCCGCACAGGCAGAGTATAGCACATTTGTTCGAGGAGCGCAAGGGTTTGGCGAACATGTGACTGTTCATTGGTTGGTGAAAAGTCGTATAATGAGTCAAACGTCGTGCCTGTTCGATCCATTCGGCCGGCGGAAAGAGACATTATGCGCCTACTCATGATCCTACCTCGTGTGGAGCCGGACC